>Ga0209759_1000085_pt1 | contig 168382 bp, 145 predicted proteins | sample AraplaCL_Col_mMS_FD_184261 | JGI IMG/M metagenome (GOLD analysis project Ga0209759, IMG submission 184261) | Arabidopsis root microbial communities from the University of North Carolina, USA - plate scrape CL_Col_mMS (SPAdes) (version 2) | ecosystem: Host-associated > Plants > Roots >... | reverse complement strand
GCAGCACCGGAATAACGAAGAGAAAGGCGACGGCGATACCGGCCATCACGCGATAGAGATCCGCCGACGTGAGCACGACGGCCTGCTCGTGGAGCCGGTGCGCGAGTTCGCCGAGCCCGTGAGCGGCGTCGATGCTCTGGCTGGTGACCAGCGCGTTGTTGCCCAGATGGTCCACCAGCATGGCCGAATGAAAATGCTCGCGCGCGGTGCCCAGACCTTCGATGAGGCCGGTGGCGGCGGCGCCGGTAAACGTCTTGAGCGTGTTGAACATCGCTGAAGCAAACGGGCCTTCCGTCGGCGGCAAACCGGTCGTGACGCCCATCAGGATTCCCATGATGATCATCGGCTGCGCCAGGATCTGTAGCGACTGAAGCCAGTAGAAGTTCTCGCGAACCCAATCCGTAGTCACGAAACTGCCGAGAAAGCACGAGATCGCCATCAGGCAAAGTCCAATCGCCATCACCCAGCGGTGGTCGACCTGCCGCAGATTGAGCAGCGCGGCGGTCGCCGGGAGCGAAATCAGCAGGGGAAGGGCCACCAGCAAAAACAGCGGCGTGGTTTGCAGCGGCCTGTAGCCGTGAATCTGCGCGAGATATTGACTGGGTATGGCGGCGACACCGACCAGCAGCGTCACCGCGCCCACCAGGGTCAGCAGTCCATGCGCGAAGTTCCTGCGGGCAAGCAGCTGGAGTTTGAAAAACGGCAGCGGATGAAACCATTCGTTGATCAGGAACGCCCCGAGCAACAACGTGCCGCCGCCAAACATCGTGGCGATGAACGTGGAGTTCAGCCAGTCGAGGCGATCGCCCTGCAGCAGGCCGATCACGAGCATGGCGATGGCCGGATAACCGAGTATGAAACCGGTCCAGTTGAATGAACGCAGCCGTTCGAGTCGGGTGGGGTCCGCCGGCAGTCCCCTGTTGATTGCCACGCAGCTGATGAGTCCGAGCGGCACGATTTGCCAGAATGCCATCTGCCAGCCGACGTATTCCGTCCATAACGCGGCGAGCGGCGTGCCGAGAGCGGGTCCGAAGGTGGCGGTCAGTGCATAGCCGGCGAGCCCGTATAACTTGACCTTCGGGGGCAGGTAACGCAGTGCCACGATGATCAGCATGGGCGGCAGACATCCGCCGGCGACGCCCTGCAGCGCGCGCAATACATAGAGCGTCAGCAGGTTCGGCGCAAACGGGCAGAGCAATCCAAGCACCATCACGGCGAGCACGGCGCCGATCGTGAAGCGTTTGAGCGTGAACGTCACGCCGAACCACGGCGCGAATACCATCGTGGCCACGTTGGTCGCCTCGAAGAGGGTGGTCAGCCATGTCCCGTCGTCACGTCCGATTGAAAACGCGCCGCGGATATCGGCGAGTGCAACCGCGGTGACCTGTTCGTTCAATATGGCGAGCAGTGATGCCAGCAACATGCCGAGCAGGCCGATTGCCAGACGCAGCGGCAGTGTCGCTTCGCTCGGCGTTTGCTGTACTGGAACCGCTGAAACCGGCGCCGACGATGGCGCGAACTTCACTTCTCCTGTTCCAGTTATCGGTGCGTTGACGGTGTTCATAGAAAGTCCGGCTACCCGTGTTTAATGCGGCATTTCGTGGGGAAATCTCCGTGTCGCGCCCGGCGCTTGCAAAGCATTGCTGCCGCGCATTGGGTTGATGAAATTCTAGGAGTAGGCCCGGCTTTCTGAAAGCCGACACAGGTCGCGTATCAGGCCATTTCGTGCGCAAATCTGGCCAACGTCCCTGACGTTATGAAGACGAGGACAACGCGCTCACCCCAGCCAATGAATCTGCTCTTTGGACAGGAGAGCTTTTTATTGACCTAGGGCGGCGCGAGCAATCGCCTAGTTACGGGAATGCCGATATCGCGTTACGGCCGGCTCACGCCTTGGGCTGCACCGCTGCAAAGTATTGAGGCGCCTCGCGGCGATCGAACATTCCGTACTCCCGGACAATGCGGATGTGCCGCAGGCGCACAGCCTTGGGCAGGGTCGTATTGCGCTCGAAGGCTTCAGCGGCCGCGAGGTCGTCCCACGTTGCTACCACGATCACGTCGCCGGGTGTCAGCAACGCGTCGAATGCGTCCCAGGCGACGAGGCCGGGTGCCTTCGTATCGAGCCCAAGCGCCTCTGCAACCGCTTGCGCACCCGCCAGCTTGACCCAGTCCGGCGCGTATTGCGCGTCGAGTAGCGTGACCGCCTTGCCAAGTCCCGTTTCCGTTGCATCGAGGCGTTGCTCGACCAGCGTCTGCCCGGCCGGTACGCGTGTATCGGCGACGGTCTGGCCAATGCGCAGGCGATAGTCGGCAAACACGCGGTCGCGCGCCGCCTGCTGCACTTTGTGATGGTTCGTCGTCACTCGCCAGCGTATTAGCGACTTCTCATCGCGCCAGCTCGATAGCGAGAGCAGCCATCCCTGGCGTGTCAGACTCGCGTAGCGGGTGTTGTCGACGAAACCATCGATTGCTTCGAGCTCCGGGCGCAGCATCTTGGCCATGCCGAGATAGGCGTCGAATTGTTCGGATAACGGATTGACTTCGAGCATTGCAGAAAACATGGATTCCTTGGTCTGGTTGGGGGCGCCTGGTCGGCTGGCAGGACACGGAATCGCAGCGATGCAGTCGTTTCATCAGCATGTGACTGTCGCGCGATGGCTGAGCTGATTGTCGGAGATGCAAAGGGCTTGTTGAAGCCCAGGCAGGCCGCGTATTGGGCCATTCAATGCGCGAATTCTGCCAGCCTCGTCACGGACAACCAGCCGCCGTGCCGATCCGGAAAAAGTCATTTTCCGTTTGCTCAACAAAGCCGATGCCGCTGAGATGGAATATCGCAAAGGCCGCTTCGTTTGCTGGTTTAAAGCGTTCGAAATCGGGCCATTTGTAGTCTTCTTCGAGTCAAGCGCGCAAAGAGAGCGTCACCATGCAAGGCATGGCGCTTAAGATCGCGGCATCTTCCTGGCGTCCGATGACGCGGCGACCCCGTGACGAGGGCGCAGGTCTATCGGCAAGCTGCAAACACATTGAAGTTGGAATCGAGATGGACAGATTACGCGAGATGGAGGTGTTCGTTGCCATCGTCGACGGAGGCAGTTTCACTAGCGCGTCGGACAAACTGGGCATGTCCGCTCCCGCGGTGTCGCGGGCGCTCACCTCGCTCGAAGCCCGTTTAGGCGCGCAACTGCTTGCGCGAACAACCCGTTCAGTCCGGCCGACCGAGGCGGGTATGTCATACCTCGATGCCTGCCGCAAGGTGCTGGACGCCGTCACGGACGCCGAAGCCGACGTCGCGGCGTGTCAGGACAATCCGGTCGGCACACTGACCATTTCCGCGCCGGTGCTGTTCGGCCAGCGCTTCATCGCTCCGTTAATCGATGCGTATGCCCAGCGCTATCCGGACGTCAGCATCAACGCGGTGTATGTCGATCGCACCACGCGACTTCTGGAGGAGGGCGTGGATGTCGCCATCCGGATCGGCCACCTGGGCGATTCGTCGATCTATGCCATTCCGTTGGGTTTTGTACGGCGTCGAACCTACGCGGCTCCGGCTTATCTCGCGGCGCATGGCGAACCCGTTCATCCAAGGGAGCTTGCCGATCACCATTGCGTGTCACTCACCGGCGTGACGAATCCGCTCGAATGGACGTTTTATGAAAACGGTTCGCGGCTATCGGTCCGGGTTCAACCGCGGATGATCGTCAACCTGGCGCCCGCAGCCGTGATGGCCGCCGTCGATCGCGTGGGAATCACGCAATTGTTTTCCTACCAGGCGGCGCCCGAAGTACTCAATGGAACGCTGCTGCCGGTCTTGACGGCATTCGAACCCGAGTCGACGCCTGTCAACTTGCTGCATGTGGAGCGGCGCGGCGCGAGCGGTAAGATTCGGGCCTTCGTGGAGTTCGTGACCGAGACGTTGCGCAGAAACGTGCATCTTCAACAACACATGGAGACCGCGATGGCTGTGAATGAGACTTCTGGAAGTTTGCGTTCGGTGAAATAGAGTGTGCCGATGGCGCGAGTGTTTTTATGCGGGCTCGTCGATACCGCAAGTCGTTCAAGCGGATCCGGTCGACCCTGCCGGCGCCACGGCAAGACGAAGTTCACGATAGGCAGTCACCAGCGCATCGAGGCTGAACGAGCGGTTCAGGCCGCTTGGATTGGGCAGCACCCATGCGCGTGCGCCGCCGAATGTGGCGGGCTGCGGCCCCCACTCGATGTCGCGGCTGCCCGACATTGCGCTAAGCGCCATCTTGCCGAGGAAGGCCACGCATTGCGGCGCATAGCCTTCGATCTTCCGCTCGAACTCGGCAGCGGCCGCCCTGAATTCCCATGAGGACAGTTGGTCCGCTCGCGCGGTGGGACGCGAGACTACCGTAGTGAGACCACAGCCGTACTGAAGAAGCGTGTAGTCGTCGTTGGGCTCGATCTGTTCGGGAGTAAAGCCCGCCAGATGAATGGCCCGCCAGAACCGATTACCTCGACCGGCAAAATGGCGGCCCGTCGACGCCGCTTGCACGCCCGGATTGATACCGCAAAATACGACGGATAATCCCGGCTCAAGCAGATCAGGAAGAGATTGAAGCAAATCGGCGCGAGTCACAGATGGTGTCAGTGTGTTCATTATATGAAGTACATTCGAGGCGCCGCGTGCCAACCAACCCGCGCAGGTTCTCGACCTAGTCGACCAATTCCAGTTCCGCTGTTTCGACTTGTTCTTCCACGTCGCCCGATGTCCACTGCTTACCCGCCGTGCCACGGAATCGCTGGCGATACTGTCTGGGCGTGACGTTGAGCCGCCGGAAGAAAGTGGCTCGCATATGCGTGGCGCTGTGAAAACCGCAATTGAACGCCACGGTCTTCAGAGGCGCATCGGTTTCCTCGAGCAATTTCCTCGCGGTGTCGACGCGAACCTGTTCGACAAATGCCGAAGGCGTCACCTTCGCATACTTCGCGAATAACCGCGAGAAAGTACGGCGGCTGACCGACACGGCGCTGGCAAGCTGTTCGATCGACAACGCTTCGGTTATGTGCTCGGTCACGTAGCGGAGCACCTTGCCGACGATCGGATCCTGGTCCTTGCGCACTCCGACGTAAGGACTGTATTGAGATTGTCCGCCTTCGCGCTGGATGTAGACCACCAGACGTTTCGCAACCCGAACCGCCAGTTCGTGCCCCCAGTCTTCGGCGACGAGCGAAAGACATAGGTCGATGCCCGCCGTCACACCGGCGGAGGTAAAGAGGCGTCCATCGCGGATAAAGATCCGGTCGGGCTGCACGGACGCCTGCGGAAACTCGTCGGCGAGGCGGCTTGCATCCGCCCAGTGCGTCGTCACTTCCTTGCCGTCGAGAAGGCCTGCGTGCGCGAGCACGAATGCGCCGTTGCAAACGGAACCGAACCGGCTTGCGCCGCCCGCCTGGTCTTGTAGCCACTTCAGAAATTCGGGCTGCGGATGGACATCGGGCAAGCGCGGTCCGCCTGCCACCAGCAGCAGGTCGAATGGCGTGTCGAAGTCCGTATAGCCATGGGGAACCGTGAGTTGCATCCCGTTGGAGCAGGTCACGGTGCCGGCTTCGTTTCCTACGAGAAAGACCTCGTATTTCTGATGCTCGGGCAAAAATGTGTTTGCTTCCGCGAATACGTCGAGGGGGCCAGCGACATCCAGCGCCTGCACATCATCGAGTACAACAATGGCGACTTTCATGGCGTGACCCTCGTTCCTGATTGCCGGCGTTCATGCCCGCGTCCCTCGAGCGGGCCGGTCGGCCCGCCGTTCGCGATCCCGCGCGCGTCTGGTGAGCGGCTTGCCCGCCGACTCGCGACACAGGTGTCTCTTCGTTGAAGTCACTATAGGGGCGAAGCGCCACGGGATAAATGCGCTACCCCGAAAATCACTTGTTACACCAGGTGGGGGTATCCAAACCGGGAATGCTGTTAGGGAGGCGCGTGGATACGCTCGTTGGCTATCGCGCATGGCGCCATCGGCTACGTGGCCCAAATCTCACCTCCATTGGCCAGCGAAAGCGCCAAGGATGCACACAACCGCTGCACCGACTACCTATGCTTGTTCTCATCAATGCGGCTGGGAACGTCAAGCCCGGGCGCACCAGAGAATCTGTCGCCGGCGAAATGCACGTCCGTCCCTAGCCCCTGGTTGCGTGCCGGAGTGGCCACGATGAGGCTACAGCCGCCTCACACATGTCACGGTCGAAATTCAGGCCTGACGCGAATGGAGGACAGATTCATCATGTTGATGGAAAAAATTCAAAGCTCTTTTCTGTTCGGGGGCAACGCGCCCTACGTCGAGGAGCAATACGAACTCTACCTGGCCGACCCGGCATCGGTCGCGGATGAGTGGCGCGCGTATTTCGATGCGTTGCGCGAAACTCCCGCTATCGACGGCAGCGACCGCGATGACGAGCCGCACGGGCCGGTCGTTTCCACCTTCGTCGATCTGGCGAGACGCTCGCGCGCCACGCAGATCACAGTGGACGACGGCCTTGCGATGGCCAGAAAACAGGTCGCCGTGCAGTCGCTGATTGCCGCGTATCGCATGATCGGCACGCGCAAGGCGAAACTGGACCCGCTGCTGTGGACACCGCCGAAGGCTTCGATCGAACTCACGCCGGCGTTCTACGGCCTATCGGCAGCCGACATGTCCACGCGATTCAGCACGGCCGACACGTTTCTTTTCGACGAAGACGCCACGCTGCAGGACCTCGTCGCGGCACTCGAGCAGACTTACACGGGCACCCTCGGCGCCGAGTTCATGCATCTGACCGATGCCGGCGAACGACGCTGGTGGCAGATGCGACTCGAGTCGACCCGCGCGAAACCTTCCTTCTCGGTAGCGGAGAAACGCCGCTATCTCGAACGTCTGACGGCTGCTGAAGGGCTGGAGAAGTACCTGCACACGCGCTATGTCGGGCAAAAGCGTTTCTCACTGGAAGGCGGCGAATCGTTGATCGTGTTGCTGGATGAACTCGTTCGCTATGGCGCATCGAAGAAGGTCGCCACGGTGGTAATGGGCATGGCGCACCGTGGGCGTTTGAATGTGCTGGTGAATATTGTCGGCAAGCCGTTGCGCGCGCTCTTCGACGAGTTCGAGGGCAAGAGCGGCGACTCTCTGCCGGCCGGCGACGTCAAATATCACAAGGGCTACAGCAGCGTCACGCAGACGGACGACGGGCCCGTCGATGTCGTGCTCGCATTCAATCCCTCGCACCTGGAAATCGTCAACCCGGTCGTGCAGGGCATGGCTCGCGCCAAAGGAGACGCTTCGGGCGAGGGCGACGGCAGCGACGTGCTGCCCGTCGAAATTCACGGCGACGCGGCAATGTCCGGGCAAGGCGTCGTAATGGAGACGTTGAGCCTGTCATACACGCGCGGACACGGCACGGGCGGAACCGTCCACGTGGTCGTGAACAACCAGATCGGCTTTACGACTTCGGATCCGCGCGATACGCGCTCGTCGTTCTACACCACCGACATCGCGAAGATGATCGAGGCGCCGGTTCTGCACGTCAACGCCGACGACCCGGAAGCAGTGGCCATGGCGGTGCGCCTCGCGCTCGACTATCGCACGACGTTCAGGCGCAGCGTGGTGATCGACCTCGTCTGTTTCCGCAGGCATGGGCATCAGGAACAGGACACGCCCGCCATCACGCAGCCTCTCATGTACCGCGCGATTGCCAGCCACCCGGGCGTGAGGACCGTGTATGCCCAACAGTTGATCAAGGAAGGCGTGGTGACGCCGGATCAGGTCAAGGATTACTTCGAAGCGCAGCGCGAAAGCTTCGAGCACGCGAGAGAGAGCAACGCAGTCGAGGCAGCCGACCAGACGGACGAAATACCCGCATGGCCAAAGTTTCTCGAGGACTATGCCGGCCCGGTTCAGTATGGGCCTCCGTTGCCCGCTCAGGTGCGTGCGTTGGCGCAGCAGGTGTCGACCGTTCCGGATGGTTATGAGCTGCATCCGCTGGTCGGCAAGATGATCGCCGCTCGCCGCGAGATGGCCGCGGGAAACAAGCCGCTCGATTGGGGCATGGGCGAGCATATGGCATTCGCCTCGTTGCTGGACGCCGGGATCGATGTCCGCCTGAGCGGGCAGGATAGCGCGCGGGGCACCTTCAATCACCGTCACGCCGTTCTGCACAACCAGACGCGCACGAGCCGCTCGGAGGGCGTCTACATTCCGCTGGAGCATATCGGCGAGGGGCAAGGCCGGTTTACCGTGACGAACTCCATTCTGTCGGAGGCCGCCGTGCTGGCCTTCGAGTATGGCTACTCGACGGTGAACCGCAATGCGCTCGTCGTGTGGGAAGCACAGTTCGGGGACTTCGCGAATGGCGCGCAGGTCGTGATCGATCAGTTCATCGCAGCGGGCGCCGCAAAGTGGGGGCAACTCAGCGGGTTGACGCTGTTCCTGCCGCATGGACAGGACGGGCAGGGGCCGGAACATGCGTCGGCGAGGCTCGAGCGATATCTGCAACTTAGCGCGCAGAACAACATGCGGGTAGTCCAACCGACCACGCCCGCGCAACTGTTCCACTTGCTGAGGATGCAAGCGGCTGTCTTCGATCGCCGGCCGCTCGTCGTGATGACGCCCAAGTCGCTGTTGCGTCATCCGGAAGCCGTCAGCACGCTCGACGATCTGGCCACGGGTGCGTTCCGCGAGATTCTGGTGGATACGCCGGCCGAGGCGTCGCGCGCATCGAGTGTGGAGCGCGTGATCGTGTCTTCTGGCAAGGTCTATTTCGATCTGCTGGAACATCGCCGCACGTCGGGTGTTGCCGATACGCCGCTCATCCGCGTCGAACAGTTGTATCCGTTTCCGTCCCGGCAGCTCGCCGCGGAGTTCGCGCGCTATCCGAATCTGAAGACGGTGGTCTGGTGTCAGGAGGAGTCGCGCAACCAGGGCGCGTGGAGCTTCGTGGAACCGCAGTTGCGTGAGATCCTGCCTTCGGATGCGCAACTGCGGTATGCGGGGCCGGCGGCTTCCGCGTCGACCGCGCCCGGTTATCACGCGGTCCACGCGGCGAGGCAGGCAGCGCTGATTTCGAGTGCATTCACGGACTGACGGCGCGTGCGTGGTGCGGTGATGCCGGTGCATCACCGCCATGGCTCAAATCCGGCCTATCCTGGCCTGGATACGCGCTCTTTTATGCGTGTGCGCAGCCTCGATCATTGTCAGAATGAACAAAGCCGTTTCTCACGATACTTCCAGACGCACATCAAAAAAGTGCTGGATGGGCTGCGCTTTGTACGGAGAACCCGTCGGAGCAATCGCCCATAAGCTGGTCAGGAACATACGCTGTTCTCGAGTTGGAAGGGAAATCGTCCTTAGATTTTTGGCCGCTGATCTTCACAGCGCCCGTTTCCATGCGAGCCAGCCATGACCCAAAACCCCAACGTTGCTTTAGACTCTCTCCTGAAACCGCCGGCTGCCGGCGAATCGATGTCGGGCGCCGATATCATCCTGCGCGTGCTCAGCGAACAGGGCGTGGATACCGTATTCGGTTATAGCGGCGGCGCCATTTTGCCGACGTACGACGCCGTGTTTCGTTTCAACGAAATGCAGGCGCAAACGCCCGAGCGTCAGATCAAACTCGTCGTGCCCGCCAATGAACAGGCCGCCGGCTTCATGGCCGCCGGTTACGCGCGCGCTAGCGGAAAAGTCGGTGTCTTCATGGTGACGTCGGGCCCAGGCGCGACGAACGCGGTGACGCCGATCGCCGACTGCAACGGCGATTCGATCCCCGTTGTTCTTATATGCGGCCAGGTGCCTCGTGCCATGATCGGCACGGATGCCTTTCAGGAAGCGCCCGTCTTCAACATCATGTCGGCGTGCGCGAAGCAGGTGTTTCTGGTGACCGACCCGGCAAAGCTCGAACAGACGCTGCGGACCGCATTCGAAGTCGCGCGCACCGGCCGTCCAGGTCCGGTCGTCGTGGATGTGCCCAAGGACATCCAGAACTGGACCGGCAGTTACCAGGGGCAAGGTACGCTGGAGTTCAGAGGCTATTCCGACCGGCTTCGAATGGTGGCGAAAGGCGCTCGTCTCGATGAGGGCAAGCGCAACGACTTTTTCGGTCTGCTGGCGCAAAGCAAGCGGCCGCTGCTGTATGCCGGCGGCGGCATTATCACGGCTGGCGCGACCGCTGAGTTGCGTCGCTTTGCCGAGCGCTTCGGAATCCCCGTCGTGACTACCTTGATGGGTCTCGGCGCGATCTCCGTGAAACACGAACTCGGCCTCGGCATGCTCGGCATGCACGGCGCCGCGTGTGCGAACTACGCGGTGGAAGATTGTGACTTCCTGATCGCGGTGGGCGCCCGTTTCGACGACCGGGTCGCCGGCGGCCGCCCCGACGCATTCGCGCCCAGAGCGCGGCATGTCGCGCATATCGACATCGACGAGGCGGAAATCAACAAGGTCAAGCGGGCGCACTGGACGCACGTGGGCGACGCGAAAGAAAGCTTGCTGTCGCTGATGAAACACGGCCCCGCCGTGCAACCGCGTTTGGACTGGCTCGATCGTATCAAGGAGTTGAAGCGAGTCTACGGTATGAACTACGACCGGAATAGTCCGGCAATTCAGCCGCAATTCGTCGTCGAAAAGCTCAGTGACCTGACCGGCGGGCGAGCTATCGTCACCACGGGCGTCGGCCAGCATCAAATGTGGGCTGCGCAATTTTTCGACTTCGTCGAGCCGCGCAGCTTCCTCACTTCGGGCAGCATGGGGACCATGGGTTTCGGGCTGCCCGCGGCTATCGGCGCTCAACTGGCGCGGCCGGATGCCCTTGTGATCGACATCGACGGCGACGGCAGCATCCGCATGAATATTGGCGACCTGGAAACGGCCACCACTTATGGCGTGCCGGTCAAAGTCCTGTTGCTGAACAATCTCGGTGACGGGATGATCCGGCAATGGCAGCGTCTCTTCTACGAGGGCCGCTTGTGCGTGAGCGACAAGTCGCTGCATCGCAAGGATTTTGTCATGGCGGCACAGGCCGACGGGTTCGAGTTTGCGCGTCGCGTTGCCACCCTGAACGAACTTGAAGACCAGCTTAAGGCCTTCATCGAATTCGACGGACCGGCTTTCCTCGAAGTGATGGTCGACGAGAACGCCGATGTGTTTCCGATGGTAGGGCCGGGGCAAAGCTACGCGAATATGGTTACCGGGCCGTTCATTCCGTCCCGGGCCGAGCCGGAAGCCAGAGGGAAGGGCGCGGAGCGTCAGGCGGCTGCGGATATGTTCTAACCCCGCGCCGTGTGTGATTCTTGCTATCTTCCGCGCCCGCTCAGAACGACGTGCCAATCTGAAACTGGAACTTCTGATACTTGTCGGTCGCATGTTTGACGACAGGAAAGCCGAGTGACAGCTTGAGCGGGCCGATCGGTGAAATCCATTCGAGACCCGCACCATAGCTGTATCGCAAGCCGTTGGCGCCGGTGCTGTTGCCTTCGTCGCCCCAGACATTACCGGCATCGAGGAAGGTGAATACACGCAGCGTCCGGTCCCAACCGCTGCCCGGCAGCGGGAATGTCATCTCGACGTTGGCCACCACCATCCGCGAGCCGCCGATCGGGTCGCCGGTGGTCTTGTCGGTCGGGCCGAGCGAGCCGGCCTCGTAACCGCGCACCGAGCCGATGCCGCCCGCGTAGTAGTTCTTGAAGATCGGATAGGCCTTGCCGGCAAAACCATTGCCGTAACCGCCTTGCAGGTTCAGGCCGAGAATGAAGCCGCGCGCGAACGAGTAGTAGTACTGCGCCTGCACGTCTGCTTTGTAGTACTCGGTGCCGCCGGCCGGCGTGCCGACTTCGCCGTTGGTCTGGATGAAGTAGCCGCGGCTCGGCACGAGTGCGCTGTCGCGATTGTCGCGAGCCCAGCCTGTCGTCAGCGGCACGTTGTTCACCACGCGGCCGAATTCGGAGACGTAATCCAGATAGCTTTGCGGTGTCGAAGAGTCCGTGTTCAGGCGGTTCTGTTCGAGTCCAACACCGAAATAAACCGTATCCGCTTCGGAAAACGGAATGCCGAATTTCAGGTCCGCGCCCATCGTGATGATGCGGAAGCTCGTGTCCGTGTAGTTGTAGAGCGGATAGCTGGTGCGGTAGTACACGTCGGTGATCCGCTTGATGCCGTCCACCGTGAAATACGGATCGGTCTGCGTCACGGTTAGCGTGCGGTAGGTCTTTGCGGTGTTCACGTTCACGGCGAGGCTCGTGCCCGAACCGAATACGTTGTCTTGCGAGACACCGGCCGAGAGCACCACCTTGTCCGTGGATGAGAAGCCCGCGCCCAATGTAATCGCACCAGTGGGTTTCTCGCTCACCTTGACGTCCACGTCGACCTGATCGGGCGAGCCTTCCACCGGCACGGTGGTGACGTCGACGTCGGTGAAATAGCCGAGCCGGTTGACGCGGTCTTTCGAAAGCGTAAGGCGGTTCGAATCGAACCACGAACTTTCGAGCTGACGCATTTCGCGGCGCACCACTTCATCACGCGTGCGCGTGTTGCCGATCACGTTGATATGGCGCACATAGACGCGGCGGCTCGGGTCAACCTGCAGTGTCAGATCCACGGTATGGCGCTGCTGGTCGATCTTCGGCACTGCATTGACGGTAGCGAACGCATAGCCATATTCGCCGAGCTTGTCGACGATCGCCTTGGTGGTGGCCTGCAGTTTCTCGGCGGAGAAACGCTCTCCGGCTTTGATATTCACGAGCTTTTTCAATTCGGTTTCGCGATCGAGCAGGTTGCCGGCAAGTCCGATCGACGCAATCGTATATGGCTCGCCTTCATGCAGCGTGACCGTGAGATACATCTCCTTCTTGTCCGGCGTCAGCGACACCTGAGTCGACTCGATACTGAACTCAAGATAGCCGCGATTCAGGTAATACGAGCGCACGTGCTCCAGATCGCCGCTCAGCTTGTCTTTCGCGTACAGATCGTTCTTCGTGTACCACGAGAACCAGTTCGGCGTGGACAACTGCATCTCGTCGCGCAATGTATCGCTGCTGAACGCCTGGTTGCCGATGAAGTTGATCTGGCGGATCTTCGCGCTCGGACCTTCGGCGACCGAGAACAGCACGGCCACCCGGTTGCGGTCGATCGGCGTGATCGTGGTGGTGACTTCGGCGGCATAGTAGCCGCGCGTCAGGTATTGGCGCTTGAGTTCCTGCTCGGCCTTGTCGACCAGCGCCTTGTCGTAATAGCGGCCTTGCGACAGCCCGACCGAACTGAGCGCCTTGGTCAAGTTTTCCTTGTCGAACTCGTGAATGCCCGCGAAGTCGATCGTGCCGACCGCGGGACGTTCCTGCACAGACACCACGACGGTATCGCCCTGCGTCGAGATCCGTACTTCGTTGAAGAAGCCCGTGGCATAGAGCGCGCGAATCGCCTCCGATGCCTTCTCGTCGCTGAAGGTGTCACCTTGCTTGATGGGCAGATAGGCGAACAGCGTGCCGGGCTCGATGCGTTTCAGTCCTTCGATGCGAATGTCCTGCACCACGAAAGCTTGCGCAGCGTGGGCGGATCCGCTCGTCAGTGCGATACCGGCGAGCGAGAGCGCACCGGCCAGACGGCTTGTTAATACTTGAAGGTTCATCTTGGGTTTCAGTCCCGATGCATCGCACGACAATGCGCAAGAGAGCGATGCATTCGAAACGACGTGCCTTGGCTCTGGAAAGCGCGAAGTATAGGGACGCGTGCGCCGTCGATCGTTACTGAAAACTTTCCGTCCATTAGGGTTGCTAACGTGCGCGCCGTGCTCGTTGGGCGGGCGTGTGCGGTTTGCGGGCGGTGCGTCGAAATAAAGCGTTACAGAACCCAAGGAAGCGTAGGGGGCGTGTAACCCGGCAGCCGGCGTACGCTGCTATCGTCCAATGGTCGATTCCGCTACCTGCGAAACGCGTTTCTGGAGAAGCGATCATGATTGAATATCTTTCACCCGCGGTTCTCGCGGCGGTCCTGCGTGTCAGCTCGACGCCGGTCTTTTCGATCCATCTGGCTCTGGCCTCGCTGCTCGCTGCGCGCGAGGCGTCCGGCAGCACGCCGGCCACCGCGGACGGCACGGCCGTGAGCCGTGCAACGCCCCGGCAGGAGGGCGCGGGCCGTGTCTGATGCGCCGACCTTCATGCTGAATTCGATTACCGACATGCAATTGACGGCGGACGGCCAATATCTGCTGATTCACGGTAATCAACCGACGGCGGCGTTGCATCGGTCGGTGCTCAACGACTTGCTGGTTGCGTTGCCGAATGCCATCGAGCACGCCGACCGTGTGCTTCATAACGATCAGGAGATGGGTTTCGCGCTGCACTGCCAAGGCTGGGAAGTCGGCCGGCTCAGCGGTATGGAGATGGTGGTGATCCGCTTCCGGCTATCCGGCAGCGCGGGCTTGTCGTTTTCATTACCGGCCGGGCAGATTCCGTATCTGCTGCAAGCGCTCGGGGGCGCGGCGGGCGTGAGTGCGGCTGGCGCGAGCGAGCCCCGCTCGAACGACATGACGCTTCAGTAAAGCTCACTCGATCCACTCGGTCCGCTCGCGCATGGCGCGCTCGAACGGGCGCTTGCCCGGCTTCCTCTTCACCGCGCCGCATTGCTGAGTCCTTTATCCTTTCCGGGCATTACCTGATTTGATACCACGCCGTGTTTTTCAGCGTCTGCGTTTGCGGCCGCTCGTTCCTCTCGTGCTGTGCGCGGCGGGATGCGCGCCCCTTGCCGGTCACGCGCAACTGGCCGGCACCGCGGCAGCGCCCGAATCGCTCGACGGCATCTGGGGGCTGCGCCTCGCGCCGCAATTGAGCGAGCATGTACTGCGGCCGGGCGAGCGGCCCGTCACCTCCGCGATCGCCGATTCGATTACTACTACGACCAGCACGGATGTCGCGTTGCGAGGACACGCGCAGTTGCGGCGCCCGGCGTCGGTCGCGGCGGGCGACGCGCTCTATTACGACGTCGACCGCGACAAGGCCGATGCTTATGGCCACGTGCACCTCGTCGACAACGGCAACGTGTTCGACGGCCCGGACGCGCATTTCTACGTGGAAGCGAACGAAGGCTATATCAGCGTGCCGAAGTACAGGTTTTATCTCAGCGGCGGCTGGGGCAGCGCGGAGCGCGCGGATGTGCTCGACAACGAACGCACCGTCGTTCATCACGGCACGTACAGCACGTGTCAATGCGAGTCGGCGCCGGCGTGGTATCTGAAGGCATCCGAATTCGATATCGACAGCGGCAATGATGAAGGCATCGCCCACTACGGCGTGCTGTTTTTTCAGGGCGTGCCGCTGATGGCTAGCCCGTGGCTGTCGTTTCCATTGTCGGGTGCCCGCCGCAGCGGTTTCCTGCCACCGACTTTCTCGGTCAGTTCCACCAACGGCTTCGACGTCGCATTACCGTACTACTTTAATCTCGCGCCGAACTACGACCTCACGCTCACGCCACGCATCATGTCGCGCCGAGGCGAGATGCTGACGGCGGACTACCGCTATATCCAGCCCAACGATTCGGGAACGATGTCGCTTGCGTGGCTGCCGCACGATGCGATTACCGGAACACAACGCTATTCGATCGCGTTGAATCAGAACTGGAGTCTCGGTTCGGGCCTGAGCGCCTATGTGAACTACAACCGCGTGTCGGACTCGACGGTATCGACGGATCTGGCGTCGGGCGTAGCGTTTCCGACCGGCTCCACCACGCTGTATCAGCAGGAGGCGGGCCTCAACTATACGAATGGGCCGTGGAGCGTGCTGGCTCGCGAGCAGCGCTGGCAGACGTTCTCGAGCGACTCCACGTATAACCGCGAACCGCAGGTCAACGTGCGATATGCGCGCTATGACGTGGGCGGCTTCGACTTCGGCGCGGAAAGCGACGCGACGCGCTTCACGATCTCGTCTTCGGATATGACGCAAGGCAACCGCTTCGTGTTCAACCCTTACTTGAGCTATCCGATCGAACGCCCCGGCTGGTTCATCACGCCGAAGCTCGCGTGGCATTTCGCCGCCTACGATCTGACTTCGATCGGTACGGACGTGCCGGCCGGTGAGCCGAAGTCGTTCAGCGTGAACGTGCCCACCTTCAGCCTCGACTCGGGCATGCGGTTCGAGCGCAGTGTGCGGCTGTTCGGACAATCATACATACAGACGCTCGAACCGCGGCTCTTCTATGTGTACACGCCCTATCGCAACCAGGCGTTCGTGCCGCTGTTCGATACGGCTACGGCCGATTTCGGGCTCACGGAACTGTTCATGCCTAACAGCTTCGTCGGCAACGACCGGGTGTCGGACGCCAATCGCGTCACCGCCGCACTGACCACGCGTTTTATCGATCCCGCGAGTGGCGACGAGCGCGCCCGCTTCATTCTCGCGGAGCAGTACGACTTCCGCACGCCGCGCGCAACTCTCGAAACCGGCGATGCGCTCAGTACGGTCGCTCGCACCGGGGTGATCGCGGGAGCGTCGTACAAGGTGGGTCCGGATTTCACGACCGAACAGGCCGTGGAGTACAGCCAGGCCAACCATTACCTCACGCACGCAGAAGCCGGCTTCGGCTGGGCGCCGGGTGCACGCCAGGTGTTGAACGTCGCGTATCGCTACACGCGTGCCAACAGCACGCTCGATTATCAGCCGGTCAATCAGTTCATCGTGTCGGAGCAATGGCCGCTCGCGCACAACGTGGTGAGCGTGGCGCGCGTGAATTACGACATGGGCACGCACCGCCTGATCGCGGGTTTGCTGGGCCTACAGTACGACGCGGATTGCTGGTCGTTGGGCGTGGCGTTCGAAAAGTACACCAACGCCACGAGTTCGACCGCTTCGCCGAGCACGGGCACGCGTGTGCTGATGCAGCTTCAGCTGAAGGGCTTCTCGCAGGTGGATAACGGCCTGCTCAACCAGTTTCGCGCGAACGTGCCGGGCTATACGCCGGCTTCGACGCTCAACGAGCCGACCTCGCGATTCAGCGACTATCCGTAAGCGAACTCATGGCTTGTCTCCCGGTTTGCCGCGCACCAGCGACTCCGGATGGCGCTCCAGATAATCGGCTAGCGCGTTCAGCGATCGTAGCGTGCGGGTCAACTCCTGCAGCGCCTGATGCACGTCGGACTGCAACGGCGAGTCCTGTTGCAAAGTCGCCTCGGCCGAGCCGAAGGTTTGCCGCGCGGCAGCGAGTGTGTCGCGCGCCTGCGGCACGACTTCGTTGTTGAGCCGGTTGAACAGCGCGTCGGCGTTTTTAAGCGACGTGTTCAGATTCGAACCGAGCTGATCGAACGGAATCCGGTCGAGCTTCTTCGCGATGTCGGCCACCTGCGTTTGCAACGCGTCGAGCGTGTTTGGAATGGTCGGCAGCTGGATCGGCTCGTTAGTGGTGTCGAACTTGACGGGCGCGGCGTTGGGGAAAATGTCGAGCGCGATGTACAACTGGCCCGTCAGCAGGTTGCCGGTGCGCAATTGCCCACGCAAGCCGCGCTCGACGAGACGCCGCAACAGTTCGTGGCTGGCCGCGGTACCCGCCTCGGGCATCGCCGCGCCGCGGGACCGCCGGCGCAGGCGGTCAGGGTACAGATCCAGCGTCACCGGCATGACGAAGCTGCGCGCTTGCGGATCGTATTCGACGCCGATGTCCGTGACCTGGCCCAGCACGATGCCCCGGAAGTCGACCGTCGCGCCCACCGACAGTCCGCGCAGCGACTGACTGAAGACCATCACGGTGCGTACCCGTATGCCGTCCGGCGCGCGCATGGCGTCCACTTCGTCGGCGGCGAGCCGGAAGTCGGTTTTCTCCGCGGCCGGCGTGCCCATCGGCTGGCCTGGCGGCGTCTGGAAGGCGAGGCCGCCGACCAGAATCGCCGCGAGCGACTGCGTGTTGACGACAAAGCCGGTCGAATCGAGCCGCACGTCCACGCCGCTCGCATGCCACCAGCGCGAATTCGAGCCGACGTACTGATCGTACGGCGCGGCGACGAACACCTGCATGGTCACGCCCGTGCCGTCCTTGTCGAGCGAAATGCCGTAGACCTGACCCACCTGCACGCGCCGGTAGAAAATCGGCGAGCCGATGTCGATCGAGCCGAGCGAATCGCCGTGCAACGTGAAGCGGTGGCCTTTCTGGGCGGCGGTGATGGGCGGCGGCGTCTCCAGCCCGACAAACTCGGTTCGCGTCTGCGTCGAGCGGCCGACATCCACGCCGATATACGCGCCCGAGAGCAGCGTGCCGATGCCCGACACGCCGGCGGCGCCTACGCGAGGGCGCACCACCCAGAAGCGGGTGTCCTTGACAGCGAAGTTCTCTGCCTGCCTGGTGAGTTGCACGGCGATCTGCACGTGCGTGCGATCCTTCGACAGCGTGATCGACTTCACCGAACCGATTTCGACGTCCTTGTACTTGACCTGGGTCTTGCCGGGTTCGAGGCCTTCGGCGTTGTCGAAGACGATGGTGATTGCCGGGCCGCGCTCCGTGACCGCCCTGACGACCAGCGCGAGACCGATCAACGCCGCGATCAGCGGCACGACCCAGACGAGCGAGGGCAACCAGCCGCGCCGCGGCACGATATCGGGCTCGGGCAGATCGGGCGGCAGGGCGGGTCCTTGTGGGCTACTCATTGCGAAGCTCCGAAGCGTGGCTGGGCGCGGCCTGCCTGTTGCTCGCCGCGCGCGCCCGCAAGCGGGCGCGGATCGAATGGCAACGCCGTGCTCACCGCTAGTTCCGGGGCGCCATACGCCGGGCGCCCACGCGCGATTGCGCCCGGCCGCGCCGACGCCGCGCTCAGGGCTTCACGGCCTCCCACGACGAGTCCGGATCGAACGATTTGAGCGCAGCGGCGGCCGCCGCCGAATTTGGGCCGAGGTTCTTCTGATAGATCTGTCTGTCCTGATTGACGATGAAGCTCATCACGCCCGTCTTGCCGTATTCAGCGGGCCACGCGAGCACGGCGTAACCGTTGGTCATCGCACCGTTCTCGACGTAGTTCTGACTGCCGCCTCTCGCATGCGGCCCTTGCGCGGTCAGAATGCGGAAGTGATAGCCGTAGTAGCCCTCTTTCGAGATGTTGCCGGTAGGCGGCATCGCCGCGGCGAGCGGGCCGAGCGGACTCTCTTTTTCACCCGACGCGCTCGGCCAGTACAAGCCGTCGTGCTGGCCCGGTGTGCTGACGATGCGTTGCGCGTAATGCTGGGTCGACGCCTGATAGTCGCTTTGCGCATCGAGAATGGCGAGCGATATCATCATGGCCGCGTTCTCGTTGCGGCCGATGCGGCGGGTCGCGATCTCATCGCGGGCGGCAGCGGGATCGAAGCGCCAGCCTCTCGACGTCTGCACGAGCGGAATCGGCAATGTCCAGCCGCTGGTGCCGACCGACAGATGCTTGCTCGCGTGGCCGTTCAGCGGCGCCGGATCGTCGACGATCTGGTGTCCCTTCGACCATGCGCCGAGAAAGTCGTAGATATCCTGTTCACCGATGTTTTGGGTCGGAATGAAGCGGGTGAAGTCCTTGCCGAGCACATGCTGCATGGCGGGATGGTCGCTGCTGGCGAGCGCGTCGACGAACGCGTCGACAGCCGCCTCGGGCGTCGGATACACGGCTTGTGCATGCGCTACGGACGCACCGGTCAACAGCACGGCGAGCCCGAAGGCGGCAGCGGCGCGGCGCGGGCCGGGCGCGAGAGTAAAGGCTTCGGCCAGACGTGCGCCGGGAATGTGGAACATGCGGAACATGCGGAACATGCGGATGCGGATCATGAGCGGCTCCTGTGAGATCGGTTCAATGCCGGCCGAAGTGACGCTGGCCACCGCCGCCCGCGCCGAAGCCGCCGCCGCGTTGCTGGCCGCCGCCACCCGCGCCCAAGCCGCCGCCAGCGCGCTCGCCACCGCCTCCCGCTCCCAGATTGCCGGCACGTTGCTGACCGCCGCCGTTCGCGCCTAAACCGCCGCCGCGGTTGCTCGCCTGCGCCTGCCGGCTGGCTTGTCCGCGCTGCACGTCGCGCTGCGCATCGCCGCCATTGCCCGCGCCACGCAACGCGTTGTCGCGGTTCACGTTCTGCGCGCCGTCGCGAATGCCGCCGGCCATGTTGCCGCCTTGGTGGATACCCTGCACACGCTGGCTGGCGGTTCCGCCCAGGTTCTGGCCAGTGCGGTTCTGCAAGGTCTGCTGAGCCTGCGCACGCGAGGCCGCCGCTGCCGACGTATCGCGTCCGCGATACGCATCTCGTTGCGCGCTGCCCACGTTGGCCGAGGTATTGCGGTTGAAGGTCGAATTGCGGTTCCAGTTGGTCGTGCTGCTATTCACGTCGAGCCGCCGGTTCACATTGATGTTGTTGAACTGATTCACGTTGATATTGACGCTGTGATTGTTCCAGTTGACGTTGCTCCACAGCGAACTGGTGATCGCCACACCGACGCCGAACGCGAGACCGGCGGCGAGACCGCTGGCCACGGCATAGCCTGGCGGGGGCGGCACATACACGGGCGGGTAGGCCGGATAGGGCCACACGCCGTAGACGACCGTGGGGTTGTACGTGGGCACATAGACGACCTGCGGGTTGACCGGCACGATCTGGATCGTGCTCTGCTCGACTATCACTTTCTGCTGCGGGGTGGTCTGCAGGTTGCCGGCCTTCTGCGCCTGTTTGCGCAGTCGCTGCACGGAGTCCATCACGTCGTTGGGCTGCGCGAGAAAAGCGTTGCCGAGCTGCGTGACCCAGTCGGGTTTCGACGCCATGGTGGCCAGCACTTGGGGAAACGCCACCAGCGATTGCACGCTCGGGTCCCACGGTTCCGACGCCACCGCCTTCACGGCGTCGTCGCCCTGGAGTTTCGGATTGGCCTTCGACCATGCCGCCGCCGCCGGCACGTCTTGTGGAAAAGTGGAGGCCATCAGCACCTGCGCGAGGAGCGCGTCGGGGTAGAGCGCGAGCGGCGCGGTCAGCGAGTCCAATTGCTGGTTCGAGATTTTCGCCGGGGTTGGCGCGGCGGTTTGCGCATGAGCGGCCGGCGCCGCGACATCGAGCAATAGCGGCGGGCCGGCCAATGCGGTCAATGCGGCGAGAAGAATTCGCGATCCTCTCTGGTATGCCCTGGAGCGTTTCACGATTAGTTCTCCCTTGTTGGAAGTTGTTTGTGGCGCAGTGGTGCGGTGCGTGAGACGTCGACGCCGGGACCGTGCCCCGAAGTAGCCGGTCGCTTAAGACGGGGTGGATCACCGGCGCAGCGCTCGGTGATGCAGGAGCCGCGATAATCGAACTTCAAACGGACTCCGAATTGTGTTGCGAGCAAGGTGTTTCTGAATTATCCGGTCCATGTATTCGCGGCGCATTCATGACGACACGCGGAACGCGCCGCATGCGCAGCGTGATTGATGCATGCGAGACACCGTGAATCGCAATGGCACGATCACTAATAAACCTTTCCGCCGACGTGTGCAAACTTTTGGTCAAAAAATTCTGGTTGAATTTCCTTTGTCGATGGATTAACGGCGTGATGCTTGCCGGATTTTTTCGGCGGGTAGCGCTTCTGACAAGCCGAAGCGCACGCCGGAAAAGCGCGCACGCTGACGGCCGGCAGGTTGACGCCTTAACAAACCTCGAAGATCGCTTCGACTTCGACGGACGCCGCGGCGGGCAGGGTGGCGACGCCGACCGCCGTGCGCGCATGCCGGCCGCGTTCGCCGAACACCTCGAAGAAAAGATCGGACGCACCGTTGATGACTTTGGGTACGTCCGGATAACCAGGCGTTGCATACACGAAGCCACCGACGCGGTGGCAACAGACCACGCGGTCCAGGTCGCCGTCCAGCGCGAGCTGCAATGCCGCCAGCAGGTTCAGCGCGCAGATCTGCGCGGCTTGTTGTCCTGCCTGAAGGTCGTGAACTTCTCCGACCGGGCCGCTGAATTTCACTTCGCCTTCCCACTCGCAGATTTGTCCGGAGAGAAAGATCAGTTGGCCTGATCGTGAAAACGGTTTGAACGCGCCGCGCGGAGCGGGCACGTTCGGAAGCGCGAGGCCGAGCGCGTGCAGGCGGGCGAGAGCGGTGCCGGGGGCGTCGTTCGATGTGGATGTGGTCATGGCGGTGTGGAAGGTTCCGGTTGAGGTTAAAGCCGGCGAAGGTTCGGGCATCCATAGAGCGTGGATCGACGCGCGCCGGTCGGTTAGCCCAATCATGGCACGGCCGGGCGCAGGTTAAAAACGTGCTAGTGAGGCTCGACGCTTCGACACGAAGCAACGGCAACGAAATATCCATGCGCGTGAGCGTATGATTTCGCAACCTCTGCAAAACAGGAGTCGCCCATGCAACCGCGTGTCCACCTTCTCTTCATTACCGTCCTGGCCGCTGCGCTGAGTGCCTGCGCACAGACCGGTCCCGTCGAGTTCTCCGCATCGGGCGCAGACGCGCCGACGCTCAACCGCGCGGACGACATGGACTTTGGTCCGATGGACAGGACGATCGAACAATGCAAAGCGGTGTCGCGCAGCGCGGGCCCAGGGCAATGCACGAAGGTCCGTGCGTACGAATCGTGCATGAAGACCAAAGGCTATATCACCGTGCTCGGACCGGAAAATCCGCAGGGCTGCGGCGATCCGGAATGGGAAAAGGATGTACGCAAATGGCTGCGCTGAAGCAGTTCATTGGACATTCGATGCGAAAGCCCAAATAGCGCAAATGCGGGCGCGCGGGAAAGCGCGGCTGTCAACATGACGCAGTCCATGTCGAACGAGCCCGCCGGCCGCACGCCGTCAAGCACATGCCGAGACGCACACGCGCCAGCGCTATCGCGCACAAAGCGTCACGATCTCCGCCGCCGACGCATCTCGACGCGCAAGAGTGCGCCGGTCCATCCACTCGAAGCGGCCCGATGCGAGCGCTTTGCCGCTGACCACGACGCGTTGGCGGCACGCGATCAACTCGGCATCGGCGAGCTTCTTTCCGGCTTGCGCGAGGCGATCGTCCATCAACACGCTCAACCCTGCGGCCTGTAGTTCGCGCCGCAGCGTTTCCGCAGACTCCTGCCGTTCCTGACGCTCCCAGTCAATGACCGTGAGCACGACGTCGAAGGTGTTGAACGACTCGCTGCCCCAAAAGCCGCGCTCGTCGCGCTGCCGGCTGAGCAGGAGCATGGCGAGGCGCGAGATGCCTACGCCGAAACAGCCCATTCTGACGAATTCGCCCGTGGCGTTCACCAACCCCATGGCCTTGGAGTAACGGTCGCCCAGGTCGAAAATATGCGCGCATTCAAGCGATGTCTGACCGTCGGTCTCGTCTTCGCCGAGCTCGCTCACGACATGAAACTCCTCCGAACTTTGCCCGCCGATTTCCCCGTTGTCGCTCGACTTCACGATGGCATCCAGCCCCAGTCGGCCGAAGATGCGCAGATAGGCTTCGCGCACGGCCTCGTATGCTGCGCGCGCGCCGTCTTCCGTGGCATTGAAGGAATAGCCGTCTTTCATGATGAACTCCTTGGCGCGCGCGAGGCCGCCGCGCGTCCTCAGTTCGTCGCGATACTTGTTGCCGAACTGATAGAGGCCGAGACTCATGTCCGTCCGGTTGCAGTGCGTCCTAACCATCTGCGTGGCCAGTTCTTCGCACGTGGCGCCGAGGCAGAACAGCCGGCCGGAACGGCTCGTGAGCCGCATCAGCTCGTCGCCGTATGCATCGAGCCGCCCGGTTTGCCGCCACAGATCCGCGTCCTGCAGCAGGCTCATCTGGATTTCGCAAAAGCCGGCGCGTTCCATCTCCTCGCGCACGACGCTCTCGACGCGCCGCTGCGCTCTCAGACCGAGCGACATCCACGAGTAAAGTCCCGCGGCGTCCTGATGGACGAGGCATGCCTTGCGGGCGAGATCGGTCAGTTCCAGACGGGTGTTGTCCTGCTCGAAGAAACTGTTGGCAAAAAATTGCTGCGAGAATTTCATGATGTGCTCCGGATTCAGAATTCAGCGTAAAAAAAGGCCTGAAATGAAAAAACGCCCGCAAGGGGCGTCCGGATCATCGATTCTCATGCAAGGCGCGGGTGCTTAGCCTTTTTCGCGCGCATATTGAGTTCTCGAGCAGACTCCGGCCGCCATGGCGGGCACCGGAGGTCGTTGCGGGAGAATGCTCAAAATGCGCATGATGTATTGCTGCTCGTGCCGTGCTCGGTTGTATTCAATAGCGGAACATGCCGCACCGGAATGATCGAGGCGGATCGCCGGTTGGCTTCGCTTCCTCTTCGTTCATTCATTGCTACTCTGCACGAAACGCAGCGCGGCCGCAACCCTGGTTCGAGTGCAATGACTGTTCTGCGCGGGTCGGCATGTGCCGCTATACCGGTTCGCCCAGCGTGCGCCTCAACGCCGCGAAGAACAGTTCCGACTGCGTTCGCTCGCTTTGCACCTGATGTGCCACGCGAGCCGCGAGGGCAGGGTTCACCGGCTTCAGCGCGCGCCCCGTGGAAAGCGCCAGCACCTGGCTTTGGCAAGCGCGCTCCAGATAGTAAAGATCATCGAACGCGTAGTCGATGCGCTCGCCGCACACCACCACGCCGTGGTTGCCGAGGAACGCGATATCGCTGCCGCTCATCGCGCGCGCGATGCGCTCGCCTTCCGCGGCGTCCAGCGCGAGGCCGTTGTATTCGCGGTCGAGGGCGACCCGGCCGTGAAAGCGCATGGCGTTTTGCGACAACGTGGTGTCGAGTCCGCAGTCCTCTGTCAACGTCAACGCCGTGGCATAGGGCATATGCGTATGCAGCACGCAGTGTTTGCCCGCGATGTCATGGACCGCCGCGTGAATGAACATGGCGGTGGGCTCGACCTCATGCCTGCCGGCGACGCGATTGCCGAGACCATCCACGATGACGATGTCGTCCGCCTGGATTTCATGCCACATCAAGCCGCGCGGATTCAGCAGAAAGAGGCCCTGGTCGCCGGGCAGTGCGATGCTGAAGTGGTTGCATACGCCTTCGCCGAGGCCGTGATGCGCGGCCGCGCGCAGTGCCAGCGCAAGGTCTCGCCGTAAGGCGGCGACTTGCGGGGCGTGAAAGATGGCGTCTTCAACAACCGGGGTAGCTTTCATGATGGTGTTTGCGTTCGTCATGGTGAGGAGAAGGCTTCGTGGCGCCGGCCTCCCGACAAACGTCGGCGAGCGGACAGCGGCTTCAGGCGCGTGGTCGCGCAAGCCTCGCTAGTTACTTCTGCGAAGTAGTGCGCGCCGGTGAGCAAAATATCGTCGTTGAAATCATACGTTGCCAGAGGTCTCGCTCGTGAACTTGCTGATCGAAAACAGCCTGCGGAATCGATAATTTTTCTCGACGGCGCGTTTGTCGACGCGACAACGACCGGTCGCTGCCTCAATAGGTGTAAGAGGCGATCACGCTTTTAACCCTTTCCAGCGACTCCCGGAGTACGGGCAGATCGACGGACCCCAGCGCCACGCGAATCGCGTGGGGTACATGCTCCGAAGTCGAGAAAGGTTCAGCCGTCGAGACAGAGATTCCCTCGCGCACGAGCGCCATCGCTACGACGTCGGCGCGAACCTCTTCCGCGAGCGGAAGCCAGACGAAGTAGGACGCGGGATGGCAAACGCGCCGCAGTCCGGCGAGAACCTCGGCGGCCATCGATTGCCGGAGCGCCGCATCGCGACGCTTCTCCCTCTCCAGGCGCGTGACAGTGCCGTCGTCGAGCCAGCCGCAGGCAATGGCGGTCATCACCGCGGCCGTGTTCCAGGTGGTGGCCCGGATCGCACGTTCGAGCGGTGCGACCCAGCGATCGGGCGCGGCGACGAAGCCGACTCGCAGGCCGGTGGCGATGCTTTTCGACAGGCCTGAAACGTACACCGTCGTTTCAGGCGCGAGCGCTGCCAACGGGGGCGGTGGATTTTCCGCGAGGAAGGCATACGCGGCGTCCTCGATGATGAGCAGCCCGTGCTTGCGGGCAATCGACACCAACTCTTGCCGGCCCTGCGCGTTCATGACGCAACCTAGCGGGTTATGGAGTGTCGGCATCGTGTAGATGGCGCGGACTTTTCTGGTTCGGCACAAGCGTTCGAGCGCTGTGAGGTCGGGGTCGAGGTCGGACACCGGAATCGGCGCCAGTTCGAGCCGGACCGTTTCGGCCAGTACCTTGAACCCCGGGTAGGTCAATGCGTCGACCGCGACGACATCGCCGGGCTTCAGGAGCGCCAGAACGGTTGCGGTCAAACCATGCTGCGCGCCGTTCACGATCACGACCTGAGCGCCTTCGACGGCTAGTCCTCGAGACGACAGGTGGCGCGCGACGATCTCGCGTTCATGCGTGCGGCCTCCATGAGGCTGATAGCGCAGTAACGCGTCCAGATCGCCGGAGGACGCGAGTTGACGCAAGGCGCTTCTGAGCAGTTCGGCCTGGCCGGGAAGCGACGGATTGTTGAAATTGAGGTCCGCCAGGCCCGCGTCGCCGGCGTGCTGGTCGATGCCCAGGCGCGCCGGCAAGGCAATTTCCCGCACGAAAGTGCCGCGGCCGGTTTCGCCGCTGACCAATCCCATTGCGTCCAGCTCGGCATAGACCCGCGACGCGGTGACGAGCGCGAGTCCCTCCTGCGAGGCGAGCTGACGGTGAGTCGGCAGACGCGTGCCGGGCGCGAGGCGTCCGCTGCGAATGTCCATCGCCATTCTGTCGACCAGCAATTTGTAGCGGGGCGTGGGCATGCGCGAATGTATCCATGACAATTATTTGATTGTATTGATTCTCGGCCATACGATGGCACATCGCAACTCTGTTCTCGCAGTCGCGCGACGGGCCGGGAGTCATTGGCGCGGCCTCATCAAGCGACGGCAAACAGTCAGCGCCCCCTGACTCACGGACGACATCATGCACATCGCCATTCTTACCTTCGAAGGCTTCAACGAACTCGACTCGCTCATCGCACTCAACGTGCTCAATCGCGTCAAGAAACCGGGCTGGCGCGTTTCGATCGCCTGTCCCACCGCGCGGGTCAAGTCGATGAACGGCTTGGTCATCGAAGCACAGGCTTCCTTGCAAGAGGCTTGCGATGCCGATGCCGTGATCGTGGGCAGCGGCTTGCGCACACGTGATGTCGTCGCCGATAGTGAGTTGATGGCGCAATTGCAACTCGATCCATCGAAGCAGCTGCTGGGTGCGCAATGTTCCGGCACGCTGGTTCTTGCCAGGCTGGGGCTGCTCGAAGGCGTGTCGGCATGTACCGATCTCACAACTAAACCGTGGGTTCAGGAAGCCGGGATCGATGTGTTGAATCAGCCGATTTTCGTCAGCGGAAACATTGCGACGGCCGGAGGGTGTCTCGCCTCGGCGTATCTTGCCGCCTGGATCATTGCCAGGATGGAAGGAATCGATGCGGCGGCGAGCGCGCTGCATTACGTTGCGCCCGTGGGCGAGAAAGAGGACTACGTATCCCGCGCGATGGGGCATATCACGCCGTTCCTCGAAGCGGACCTGAAGCCTGCATAAGTCACAAGGGAAGCAAACCGCCTGCGCGGCTTCCTACTAATCCTCGTATGAAATCTCCTGTTTAATCCATCTTGCACATTGCGGCGGCTTGATCCGCCGCAATCCCATCCGCCTCGATCACTTGAAGCCGCAGCGGCCGCCGCAGTAAAAAAAGAACCAGCGCCTTCAACGCAGCTTGAACGTCACTGCCCAGTCAAGGGGTTTCTTCGTTCTCTGCTTTTTCTCAGCGTTTCAACTGCGCAAAAAACCAACACTCATTCCGCGACAACGTTTGCGCCGGTTCAATCCGTCCCAATCGGTATGTTTGGCTATTTACAAAATTGGAGGCTACCGAAATACTTCTGCAACGACTTGAAAGTTCCCTGTCAACGAGAAGTCATGCCAATCCGTTGAACACGGACGTCACCCGTCGCGGGTCGACGCAACTTCTAATTCGCTTACCCCCATGAACACAGCGTTTGCCCTAAGGTCGCAGCAGTCCGGGGAAAATATTACCAACGATTACAAACCGGGCCGTCGTTCGCAGCTGTGGTCTGGGAGGTCAGTTCGCGCATGAAAGCATTGAGTGTTCTCCATAGCGAGTCGTCGCGGGGGTGGGGAGGCCAGGAAGTTCGCACGCTCAAGGAGATGGTCGCCTTGCGGGCGTTGGGTCACAACGTCGAGCTCGTGTGTCCGGAAGACGCGCGTCTCGGTATACGCGCGCGTGCCGACGGCTTTGCCGTGCATCACGCGCGTATGCGCGCGGGCGGCGATCTGCGCTCCATGGTCACGATCCGCTCGCTGCTCGCGCGTCGCCGCTTCGACGTGCTGAATACGCACAGCGGCCATGACAGCCTCGTCGCCGGCACGGCGGGGCGGCTCGCGGGGACGCCGTTCATCGTGCGCACGCGGCATCTGGCGTTGCCGATCACGTCGCTCGCCACGTACAACTGGCTTCCTCATCGCGTGGTCGCGGTCAGCCATCATGTGCGCGACTATCTGATCTCCGCGGGCGTGCAGGAAGACCGCGTGGAGACGATCTACGACGGCATCCTGAAGCCGGAAGCGGCGACCGGTTCCACCTTGCGCGATGAACTCGGGCTGGACGCCGATGCGACGATCGCCGGCATGGTGGCGATCATGCGCGAGAAGAAGGGCCACGAGGATCTGATCGCAGCCGTCAGGCCGATGCTGGCCGAGCGCCCCAATCTGCATGTCGTGATGGCGGGCGACGGCGTGTGGTTCGATAAGATCAAGGCGATTGTCGACGGCTTGGGTCTCGCGCATCGCATTCACCTGCTCGGCTTTCGCACGGACATTACCAACGTGCTGCGCGGCTGCGATCTGTTCGTCTTGCCGACGCATCAGGAGGCGCTCGGCCAATCGTTTATCGAAGCGATGGCGGTGGGTTTGCCGGTGATCGGCACGCGCGTGGACGGCGTGCCCGAGTTGATCGACGACGGCGTGAACGGCCTGCTCGTGCCGGCGCATGACGTCGATTCATTGCGCAGCGCGCTCGCGCGTTTGATCGACGATGCGCCGCTGCGCGCGCGCCTGGGGCTCGCCGCGCGTCTGAAGACCGACAACCGCTTTACGGTGGACGCCATGGCCAACGAGACCGTCGACTGCTACCTGCGCGGCATCTATGCCGGGCGCGCTTACTACGGTGAAAGGCGGGCGGCGGCATGACGAAGTTCGCGCGCGCGGTGCCCGTGCTGATGTATCACCACGTCAGCACGTCGCCGGGCATGATCACCGTCTCGCCGGAACACTTCGCCGCGCAAATGGCGTATCTGGCCGGCGCGGGTTATACGACCATCGGCAGCGCGCAACTGTCGGCCTATCTGGCGGGCGAGCCCTTGCCGAAGAAGGCCGTCGTGCTGACTTTCGACGACGGCTATCTCGACAACTGGGTGCACGCGCATCCGGTTCTGCAGGCACATGGATTGACCGCGCTGTGCTTTCTGGTGACGAGCTGGATCGGCGAAGGGCCGGTGCGTGCGCACGCGCGTTCGGGTGGCGCGCTGCCTGCGTTGCTCAATCATCGCGATGGCGAGTTGGCGATCGAAAACGGTGAACCCGATCGCGCGATTCTGCGCTGGTCGGAAATCGACGCGATGCGTGAAGCCGGCACGTTCGAATTTCACAGCCACACGCATAGCCATGTGCGGTGGGATCGGGTGTCCGCCAATGCAGAGCAAAAGTGCGCCGGGCTGACACGCGATCTCGCCAGCGCACGTGCCACGCTCGAGCAAAAACTGGGCGCCGTGTCGGATCATCTGTGCTGGCCGCAGGGATACCACGACGAGGACTATCGGCGCATCGCGGCTGAGGCCGGCTTCCGGCACTTCTACACGTGCGAGACGGGTTCGAACTATTCAGGCCGCAACGATGGCGCGGCGCGCTCGATCACTCGCCTTGAAGTGCGCGACCGTCCGGCATCGTGGCTGGCCTCGCGGTTGTGGGTGCATACGCGGCCGGCGATCAGCCGCGCGTATCTGCGGATCAAGCGGTAGCGCGCTGGAGTCTGGTTGGCGCCGCAGCAGGGGACACTTTCTCCATGCCGGGCTGCCCCGTCACAACTGCGACTCGATCGGCAACAAACCCAGAAACCAGATGCCGACGCGCTTCATGCGCGACACACCAGGTTCGTCGAGTTCCCTGACCGTGCCATCCGGCGCGGTGTCGATCCATACGATCCTGCTCTTGCCGTTGGCGTCCGTACGGGTTTCGAGCCGCCACGCGAGCTGATCGAGCTTCGGCTCGACGCCATCCGCGACTTGCGCGGCGAGTGGGGCGCTTTCGCAGTACACGCCGATTTCCGTATTGAGCGTAATCGACCGAGGGTCGAGATTCATCGAGCCGATAAAGATGCTGCTTCTGTCGAAGACATAGGTCTTCGCATGCAGCGAGGCTTTCGAGGAACCCAGAATCGATTTCTTCTTCTCGCCGGCGTCCTCGTCCGGCGCAGGCTTCAATTCATACAGATGCACGCCTGCGTCGAGCAGATCCTTGCGATAACGCTGATATCCCGCGTGAACCGCAGCGACGTCGGTGGCGGCGAGCGAATTCGTCAGCACCGTGACGCGCACGCCGCGCTGCGTTTGCGCGCGCATCCATTCCACGCCCTTTTTGCCGGGCACGAAATACGGCGAGATGATCAGCACTTCCTTCGCCGGCTCGACACTCAACGCATGGAACTGCGATAACAGATGTCCCTGCGGGTCGCCGGGCGAGCGGGTGATCTTGGCGGGATCGTCGTAGAGGAGCGTCGCCTTGCCCCAGGAGAAGTCGGTGTCGCGCGCTTGCAGCGTGTCGCGAAGGCGTACTCGCGCCTGCGTGACGTACGGCGAATCGTGCTCGGCCGCGACGAACGCCGCGAGCCTCGCGCGATAGGCCGGCAGCGCGTCCGGTTCGGCGGCATGGCCAGTCAGACTGGCGATCGGGTACGCGGCGTCCGAGTTCCAGAATTCGTCGAAGGCGTTTGAGACCTTATGCACCACGGGTCCGAAAGTCAGCACGTCGAGGTCGCCGAAATCGACCTCGCTGGATGCGCCGAAGTACTCGTCGCCGATATTGCGGCCGCCGAGAATCGCGGCCTGGTTGTCCGCGATCAGCGACTTGTTGTGCATGCGCCGGTTGACCCGGCTGAACTCGAGCGCGGTCCCCAGCTTCTTGAAGGTGCGGTTGGCGATCGGATTGAAAAGCCGTATTTCGATGTTGGGGTGTGAGCTGATGGCGAGCAGGACTTTATCGTCGGCGCCCGTGCCCAGATCGTCCAGCAGAATGCGAACCCTGACGCCGCGATCGGCGGCTTTGAGCACCGCGTCGGCCAGATGGCGGCCGGTCAGATCGTCGTGCCAGATGTAGTACTGCAGGTCGAGGGTCCGCTCGGCTGTCTCAGCCAGCACGATGCGGGCGAGCAGGGCATCGACGCCGTTAGGCAGCAGATGGAACGCGCTATTCTCGGGGTGCTTGCGCTCCTGCGGGATAAAGGCGGTGGCGAGACGCGTGCTGTCCGTGTCGGTCAGCGCGTGCGTCGCGGTGCGGCCGGTCTGCGGCGGCAAGCTCGCGCAGGCGGACAGCAGCGTGATCAGCAAGACTGCAACGAGACCGCGGAACGTCGCCATGGTTGTGCCCTTCGAGCGTGCGTGTCCGTAAGATAGCCGCAAGCGCGGGGCGCGTCGAGTGGAGCGAAGTTGCCGCGCTCCGGTGTGGATAGCGGCGATGGGGCGGCTCAGGTTGAAGCATTGCCGATGCCGCAACGGCGGCCGGGCGGGCGGGGAGGCGGGCAACAACCCGGATCCGCACGCGTCGCATTGCATTGCGGTGAACCCGGGCGAGGCCTACGAAAGCTCGGTTCGCCCGAAGGCGAACTGGCGCTCGCTCAAGCGCTCGTGTATATCGCTGTCGCGCTGAAGTCGAACGCGCTCAGCATGGCATGGCGCACGGCGCTGTCATTCGAGAAACAGAAGCGCTCGCGCACCCCACGCTGTCGAGTCGACCGGCAGCGCGGGTCACGGCGGCATCTGCTGCCGGTTGCCTGCTCGCGCGCCGCACCTTTGCCTCAGTTCAGGGCGACGGCCGCGGCGGCGCTCACCGGTGAACCTTCAAGCGCCACCGATTGCGCGCCGTCCGGACCAACGGGCACGTCGCCGACGAGCGTCGTGCGATACAGTTGCCGGTCGAACTCGAGATAAAAAATTTCCGTGGGCGCGAGATGTGCCGTCGCCCGGTTGTCCCAGAACGCGACGCTGCCTGCCTCCCATTTGAAGCGCACGGTAAACTCCGGCCGCGTGACGTGTTCCCAGAGCAGTTCGAGCAACACCTGGCTTTCGCGCGGGCTCACGCCGACGATCGACTTCAGGAAACTCGGGCTCACATAGAGCGCCCGCTCGCCCGTTTCCGGATGAACTCTAACCAGCGGATGTTCGGTGACGAGCGTGCGTTGCTCGATGGCTTTGTTGAACGCTTCGGTGCCGCTCGCGCCGGCCGGCGGCGTGAAACGGTGCAGCCCGCGCAGACCGTCTACGAACGCACGCAGCGGTGCGGAAAGCTTCTGATAGGCCGCCACCAGGTTGGTCCACTGCGTGTCGCCGCCGTAAGGCGGAATCGTCACGCCGCGCAGGATCGACGCCCACGGCGGATTGAGCGCGGCCGTCACGTCCGTGTGCCAGCCGGTCCACGGACGTTGCAGCGTTTGTCCCTCGAAACGCGTCGCTTTGCGGTACTTCGAAATCGAGTAGACCTCTGGATAACCGTCCACGTGACCAAACACCGGATGCCCCAAGGTCAGTTCGCCGAACTGCGCCGAGAACGCCACGTGCTGCTCGTGCGTGAGGAACTGCTCGCGGAAGAAGACGACGCGCCACTTCAGCAGCGCGGCGCGAATTTCCGCGATCTGGCGCGCGTCCAGCTTCTGGGTGAGATCGACACCGTGGATTTCCGCGCCGATATGCGCGGAAAGCGGCGTGAACTGAATCGACTGTACGTCCTGCACTGCAACTGCACTCATGAAAGGCTCCTGATGTCTTGATGTCTTTGTGAAGAGAAGGTGTCCGGCAGCGTGCCTGCCGTTGCCAGATCAGCCTGCTATCGCGGCTACCTGCGGCGTCGCCGACGCATAACGATTCACAGGGCGCGGCAGCCCAAGGTTTTCACGCAGCGTGTTTCCCTCGTATTCCGTGCGGAACAGTCCGCGCCGTTGCAACTCCGGCACCACCAGGTCGGCGAATTCCGTCAAGCCGCCCGGCAACCATGGCGACATGATGTTGAAACCATCGGCGCCTTCTTCTTCGAACCATTGCTGCAACTGGTCCGCAATGCTGCTGGGCGTGCCGACCACCTGCTGATGCCCACGCGCGCCCGCGATGCGCAGATACAGGTCGCGAATCGTCAGGTTCTCGCGCCGCGCGAGATCGAACAGCAGCCGTTGACGGCTCTTGCCGCCGTTCGTTTCCGGCAGTTCGGGCAACGGCCCGTCGACGGGATACTGCGAGAGATCCACGCCGCCCGACATATTCGACAGCAGCGAGAGACCGACGGTCGGATGAATCAGGTCCTGCAGCGCGGCGAATTTCTCCTCGGCTTCTTCCTGCGTGCGGCCGACAATCGGGAAAATGCCCGGCATGATCTTCAGATGATCCGGCGCGCGCCCATATTTCGCGAGACGCCCTTTGACGTCGCGATAGAACGACTGCGCTTCCTCGAGCGTTTGATGCGCGACGAAGATCACCTCCGCAGTTTGCGCGGCGAGTTCGCGCCCGGCCTCGGACGCACCGGCTTGCACGACGACCGGCCAGCCCTGCGGCGAACGCGCGACGTTCAGCGGTCCGCGCACCTTGAAGTGCTTGCCCGCGTGGCCGAGCACGTGCAGCTTGTCCGGGTCGAAGTAGACGCCGCTCTCCTTGTCGCGGAGAAACGCATCGTCTTCCCAGCTATCCCACAGACCCGCCACCACGTCGTAGAACTCGCGCGCGCGCTCGTAGCGGACCGCATGGTCCGGATGGCGCTCGAAACTGAAATTGAGCGCCTCGGATTCCGTGCTGGACGTGACGAGATTCCAGCCCGAGCGGCCGCCGCTCAGATGATCGAGCGAGGCGAATTTGCGCGCGAGGTTATACGGTTCGTTGAATGTCGTGGAGACCGTCGCGATCAGGCCGACGTGTTTCGTTACGACCGAGAGTGCCGACAGCAAGGTCAACGGTTCGAAATGATCGGCGCGTGCGGTGCGGGACAGCGAAGGCAGATTGGTGTCGCGTACGCTCACGCTGTCGGCGAAAAAAATCGCGTCGAATTTGGCGCGCTCGGCGATCTGCGCGAGTTCCGCGTAGTGCGCGAAGTCGAGCCCACCGCTCGCATGTGCATCGGGATGGCGCCAAGCGGCGATGTGATGGCCTGTCTCCATCAGGAACGCGCCCAGTCTGATCTGCCGCTTCGGCTGTTTTTCGCTGCTCATCGTCTGCTCCATGAAGATTCGTTGTGTGTGGGGGAGAGCGCGTGCTTCACCATGCGAGCCGCCATTCCGTGATCGGTGGACTCACCGGCGGACTCACTACTGGAATGCGCGTGCCGTCGTGCGGTTCATCGTCACCGCGGCCATCGCGGTCCACGCGAGGTTCGCGTCGCGCGCCGTCGTGGCCGGCGAAGTCGGCCAGCACTTCGTCGCGCAAGCGGATGAAGCGTGGATCGTTGCGCTCGCGCGGACGCGGCAACGCGACGTCAACGATCCGCTTGATGCGGCCCGGCCGCGGCGCCATCGTGACGACGCGGTCGCCGAGGTAGAGCGCTTCGTCCACATCGTGCGTGACGAGGATCATCGTGATGCGTTCGTGTTCCCAGATGCGCTGCAACTCGTTCTGCAAGCGGCCGCGTGTGAGCGCGTCGAGCGCGCCGAACGGCTCATCGAGCAGCAGCACGCGCGGACGGTTCACGAGACCGCGCGCAATCGCCACGCGCTGCGCCATGCCGCCGGACAATTGATGCGGGTATGAATTTTCAAAGCCCTTGAGTCCGACCAGGCCGATATGTTCGGCGACGGCTTCGCGCTTCTCGCGTGCGGAAAGCGGCGCGTTACGCAGCGCGGCGAGAATGTTTTGCGACGCCGTAAGCCACGGAAACAGCCGGTGATCCTGGAACACGATGCCGCGTTCGAGCGACGTAACGCGCACCTGGTCGCCCGCGACGACGATCTCGCCGCTATAGTCGGTGTCGAGTCCCGCAATCAATCGCAGCAGCGTGGATTTGCCGCAACCGCTCGAACCGAGCACGCTGACGAACTCGCCGGCGCGCACGCGCAGGCTGATGTCGTCGAGCACCGCGAGCGGCGTGCCGCCTTGCTGCGCGTAGTGCTTGCTGACGTGAAGAATGTCGATGCTGTCGGAGAGCGTGGAAGAAGTCATGAGCGGTCCGGAGAGTGAATGGTCATCTGCAGGTTCAGCGCGTGGCCGACTGGAACCGGCGCGCAAAGATTGCCCGCTCAACGGCGCGCGCCATCGCGTTCAACGCCCAGCCCGTCACGCCAATCACGATCACGCCGAACAGCACCAGATCCATGCGGAACTGCTCGCTGCCGTCGATCAGCGTGTTGCCGATGCCGCTGCCGGCCACCAGCAGATATTCGGCGCCGAGCGTGGCGAGCCACGAATAGATCAAGGCGAGATAGATGCCGGTGAAAATCGACGGCAGCGCGGCCGGCAGAATCACGGCGCGGATGAGCTGCCATCGCGAGTAACGGAAGGCGCGCGCGACTTCGATATACGCACGCGGCACAGCGTGAATGCCGTCGCAAGTGTGCGCAGTGACGGGCAGAAGCGCGGCGAGCGAGAGGAATACGACTTTCGCCACGTCGCCCAGACCGAACCACACGGAAATCAACGGGATCCACGCAAACAACGAGACCTGTTTGAAGGTGTCGAAGCTCGGTCCGATCATGCGTGTGGCGAGCCGCGAGAAACCGAGCACGCTGCCGAGCAGCAGGCCGCCGAGCGTGCCGATCACGAAGCCGCTCGCCTCGCGCGCGAGCGACGCCGAGAGCGCCTTTAAAAGCGCGCCGCTTTCGATCTGCTGCCATGCGGTGGCGAGAACCTGCGCCGGGCTGACGAGCAATCCGCTTTTGCTCACGTGCGCTGCTGAGACGGCCCACCAGATCGCAATCGCGACGACGGGCAAGACGGCGCCGCGCCAGTCGACGCGTGTCAGTAACGGGCGGCGCGGCTGGGCCGCGCGTCGGAAGGAAGCAGGCGTGCTGCAATCGCAGGCTGCGCCAGCGGACTTTTCGGGCTGACCGGAACGCTTGAAGAGCTTCATCGTAGTGTCCTCGCGTGTGGCGCCATGTGTGCGTCGTTCATGCAATCACTCGCGAAATGCCGATGGCTGTCCGCGCCGAAGACGCGCTTCAAGCGCATCGAGCGCGCGATTCACCGCGTAACCAATCGCACCGACCACAACCACCGACGCCATCACCAGATCGAGTTGAAAGAGTTGCCGGCCGTAGACGATCAGATAGCCGAGTCCTTCGGAGGACGCCACCAGTTCGACGACCACCAGCGCGAGCCAGGCTTTGGTGAACGCGAGCCGCACGCCGGTGGCGAGCGTCGGCACAGCCGCGGGCAGCACGAGATAGACGATCCGTTGCCAGCCGCTGTACTCGAACACGCGCGCGACTTCATTCAACGCGGCAGGTGTCTGGCGAAATCCCTGCAACGTGCTCAAGGTGACCGGCACCAGCGCCGCATGCGCGATCAGAATGTATTTGGGCGGTTCGCCCACGCCCACGAGCAACAGCAAAAACGGCAGCCAGCCGAGCACCGGAATCTGCACCAACGCATTGAAGCTCGGCAGCACATAAGCTTCGAGCGTGCGCGACAATCCCAGCGCCGCGCCGAGTGCGAAGCCGAGCAGCGTGCCGGCACCGAAACCGAGCAGCACGCGCTGCAGGCTGACCAGCGTATTGCGCGCGAGGTCGCCGCTCCTCGCCAATTCGATCAGCGTCTCGAACACGCGCTCGGGCGGCGGCAGAATCTGCGGGGCGATCCAGCCGCGTTCGCAACCTACGGCCCACAGTGCGAACAGCAGCGCGGGCAGCACCCACGGAGCGAGCCGCCACGCGAGCGCGCGCAGGCGCGGCTCGCGAAACAGCGGAACGTGTGGCGTTTGCGGCGTACTGGCAGACGCCGGCCGTTCGCGTTCGACGTGGATTGCGGTTTCGCTCATCGTGATCGCTCCGGTGGGTTAGCTGAGCGGTTTGCCGGCGGCGTCATAACGCGTCCAATAGTGGTCGAGCTTTTGCGTGCGCAGCGCGTTGTCGAGATATTTCGTTTCGAACCAGCCATCGACCTCGACCGGCTGGCGAATCAGCTTCAGGTTCAGCGCATCCGCCGCGACGGCTTTGTAACGCCCCACGATGAACGGATCGATCAGCGGCGAGTTACGGTCCTTCAGCTTCTGATTGGCGAACTCTGCCTGCCACGACGAATAGGGCACGCCGCTTTTGGCCCACAGTTTGAAGAGCGCATCGCGGTTCGCTTCGTCCGAGGACCACTGCGCGCCTTGCACGAACACGTTGACGACGCGCTGCACGATATCCGGATGCGCATGATCGAAGTCGTCGATCACGAGCAGATGCGACTGCCGCGTGAATTGCGGACCGTCGTTCTGCGATTCGTAGACCACCTTCGCGAGGCCTTGATCGCGCAGCTTGTACACGTGGTAATCGTTGACCGACGCGTCGATGCCTTTGGAGGCCAGCGCCGCGAGCGAGCTGGCCGTGTCCAGATTGATCACGCGCAGATCGCGCTCGCTCAACTGATTGGCGGCGAGCGCGTTGTCGGCGACGAGTTGCAGATTGGTGCCGCGAAAGATCGACACGCGCCGGCCTTTCAGGTCCTTGATGGAATGCACATCCGAATCGGTGGGTACCGCCACCTTGATGCCGGTGCGCACGCCCGAGGCGAGCAGCAGGTGCGTTTTCAGGCCGTTGGCGCGGGCGAGCACGGCAGGCAGATCGCCCTGGAAGGCGAAGTCGAGCGACTTGTCGGCGATTGCCTCGTTGACTGCCGGGCCGGCACCCTTGAAGAACAGCCACTCGACCTTGATGCCGTCGGCGGCGAATTCCTTTTCCAGCGACTGCTGCAGTTGCACGGTGGCCGCCGGCGAGCCGCCGAAGGTGGGCGGATCTCCCGTGCCTTGTTGCGCGACGCCGATACGGATCACCGCGGGCTTGTCGGCATAGGCATGAGCCGCGGCAAGCGAGAGGGTCGCCACGGCGACGAAAGACTTCAGCAGATGGAAATAGCGCATGCGCAAATACCAATCGAGGGATGGGAGCGGGGATAGAAGCTCAGGCCGGCGGATAACCGGCGCGCCGGCCGCAGGTTCGCCTGCCGCAGGAACTACACGTTAGATTCGCGTGCGCTCGAATCCAACCAATCATTGCAGATAAGAAAATCTGCAGAAGTGCGAACCGTGCTGCCCCTAGCGCCGTTGCATGGCGCGCTGCGAAGCAAGCGCGGAAATCCCGATTTGCATAGTTGAATTCGTCGTTTTGCCGGCGTGTAGCGGATGGCTACCATGCAACGCTTCAGCCATTCATGCGAAGTCCGAATCATGTCCACTGTTCGCATCGCATCGCATCGCATTGACGAGTACGATAGTGCGGCAGGGCGCATGCATACACCTAACGCTGCGCCGCACCAAAACTTGGCGACAACTCCCGGTTGCTCTCGCTGCCGCCGTGGACTACAAATCTAAAGCTGCGCTACGGTCCGCCGCCAACGGGCCGTGCATCTCACTGACACACGATGTTCCGTAACAAGGCGAGCGGCCCGTCCGTGACGGTGAATACGCGAACGCCCTGGTCCCGAACCGGTTAGACAAGGAGAGCTCGCCATGGGTATGCGCCCAGATCCCACGTTCCATGCGTCACCGAAACTCGCGATGGAGGCGCCCGCGGAAGAGTACGCGTACACGGTGCTTCTCAGCCCCGACTTCTCGCAACCCGACGCGCTCGCCGTGATCGACGTGAAGCCCGGCTCGCCCACATACAGCCAGGTGGTTCACACCGTGCCGGTGCCGTACAAGGGGGACGAGTTCCATCACTTCGGCTGGAATGCCTGCTCGTCGTCGCTTTCGCCGTTGACCGGCCACGCGTTTCTCCAGCGGCGCTATCTGATCATTCCGGGCATGCGGTCTTCGCGCATCTACATCGTGGACACCCATCCGCATCCGACGCAGGCGAAGATTCACAAGATCATCGAGCCCGAAGAGATTTTCCGTAAAACGGGCTACTCGCGGCCGCACACCATTCACTGCGGGCCGGAGGGGATTTACGTCAGCACGCTCGGCGGCGCAGGGGAAGATGGCACCGACGGGCCGCCGGGCATTTTTATCATGGATTGCGAAACGTTCGAGGTGCTCGGTCGCTGGGAAATCGATCGCGGCTTGCAGGAGAAGCACTACGATTTCTGGTGGAATCTGCCGCGCGACTATATGGTGTCGAGCGAATGGGCGTTGCCGCCGCAATTCGAGAACGGCATCGTCCCCGAGGATCTGCTGTCGAACAAATACGGGCACCGCATCCATTTCTGGGATCTGCGCGGCCGGCGCAATGTGCAGACGCTCGATCTCGGCGCGAACCATCAGATGGCGCTCGAAGTGCGGCCGGCGCACGATCCAAGCCGCGAGTACGGATTTATCGGCGTGGTGGTCGATACGACGAATCTGGAAGGCTCGATCTGGACCTGGTGGCGCGAAGGGGGCGAGTTTCACATCGAGAAGACGGCCACCATTCCACCCGAGCCCGCGGCCACCGACCAGTTGCCGCCGTTGCTGCAGGGTTTCGGCGCGGTGCCGCCGCTCGTCACGGACATCGATCTCTCCATCGACGACAAATTCCTCTATGTCGCCTGCTGGGGCACCGGCGAGATGCGCCAGTACGACGTGACGGAACCTCGCAAGCCGAAGCTCACGGGCTCGGTGCATATCGGCGGGATCGCGCGGCGCACGCCTCATACGAACGGCAAGATCTTCGCGGGCGGTCCGCAGATGGTGGAGATCAGCCGCGACGGCAAGCGCGTCTACTGGACCAACTCGCTCTATTCGACGTGGGACGACCAGTTCTATCCGGACGGAGTGCCGGCGGCGCAGGTCATGGCGCGGGCCGAACCTGGCGGCGGCCTCACGCTGGCCGAGGACTATTGGGTGACGTTTCCGGACGGATACCGGGCTCATCAGATCAGGCTCGAAGGCGGAGACTGCTCGACCGATTCGTTCTGTTACCCGTCGGTGGGCGTTTGATTGGGGGAGGCTGGTCGCAGACCGGCCTGTGGCTGGCCATTCTGGCGAGCGGCCTCTATCACGGGATCAACCCGGCGATGGGGTGGCCGCTCGCCGTGTCGAGCGCTCTGATGGAGCGGCGCGCGCGGGCGCTGTTCAGCGCGCTCGTCTATCTCGCGCTCGGGCACGTGCTGGCCGTGTTACTGGTGATGTTACCGTTCGCCATGCTAACCATGCTGCTCGCCTGGCAGCGCGCGATACAGGTCGGTGCCAGTGTGCTCGTGATCGGTTTTGGCGTGTTTCTGCTGATCCGGCGTCGCCATCCACGTGTCCTTGTGCGAATTCCGCCGTCACGGCTCACGCTCTGGTCGTTCGCCGTTGCCATCGCGCATGGCGCTGGCCTGATGCTCGTGCCGATCTATCTCGGGCTGTGCAGCGCGTACGATATGGATCGAGGGCATCGGGCGGCGCAAACCCTGATCGAAGCCAATCTTGGCATGGCGCTGCTCGTTTCGGGCGTGCATGCCGGCGCGATGATGGTTGCCGGTGGGCTTCTGGCCTGGCTGGTCTATCGCTACCTGGGGTTGAAGTTCGTGTCGCGCAGCTGGTTCAATCTGGATGCGGTGTGGGCGTTGAGTCTTGTCCTGATTGGTGCGCTCTCGCTGGCGCTCAATGCCGCGGCGGTCGGCGAGGTGTGAGCGGCGCGTGTGTGTGCGTTTCTGCTGGCAGACCCTTTGCCTAACTTCCAACACAACGGGCCGGCGTGTACCGGCCCGTTGTATCGTCAGGTGCATATGGCGACGTTGAACGACACCAGAAGCACCGCGTCGTCGATCACGCTGGCTTGATGAGGCCGAGTTGCTGCAGGGCGGTGACGCCGTCGTCGAGGCCGATTTCTTCGACGATCATGCCGTCTTTGAGCCGTAACACGGTCGTGCCGGTAAAGCGCATGGTCCGATATGGGCGCAGGCAGTCGGCCGCCTTCCGTTTCTGCTGCGATACTCGCGTCGAACGCGGTTGCCGAGCGCATTTCGCCGATGGCCGCGCAAAGAGATTTCACAGCAGCGTGGAATAGATCGCATTGGTGAAACGTTGTATCGGCAGCCCGGATGAACCGGTCGCCTGCACAACGACAGCTTCGTCAACGCGCGTTCCGACCTCAGTCGAAACCGGCAGCGCCCGAGCCGCGGACGGTTCCTATCGATGTGACGCCGAGTGTTTGAAGAGAGGCGAGCCAGTTACAGGTTTTCACCGTTTCGGTCAGAAGGAGCATCGCCATGATTCGCTTGTCACGCAGAATTCGTCATTCGATCAGCGCCGTATGGCTGTCGGCCGTAGCCATCACGTCGGCCGGCGCCGCGCCGATCGACCCGCCCGATGGACGCGTGCTCCTCGGCACCACCGCGTCCGGCGTGCAGATTTACTCGTGCGAATACGATGCGAATCACACGCTCGGCTGGGTGTTCCGCAGTCCGCGCGCAACCTTGTTCGACACGGCCGGGAACGCGGTGATCGAGCATTCGGCGGGACCCTCGTGGGAAGCCCGCGACGGCAGCCGGATCGTCGGCCATGTTCTCGCGCAGATGCCGAGCGAAGCGCCGAACGGCGTGCCACAGCTGTTGCTGGAAACGCATTCCACGGGCGCGAAGGGCATGTTGAGCGACGTGCGTTACGTGCAACGCACGATGACCGCAGGCGGCGTTGCGCCGACCGCGCCATGCACCATCGAACATGCGATGGGCAGTTCGCCTTACATCGCCACTTATACTTTTTTCAAGTAGCCAGATCGCGACGAACCCGCACACGATGAACAACGCGAGCAGCGCGTGCACCACAAGTACCGCATCGGCCAGCGCGCTTCAGCGCCGGTGGCGCATCACTTCCCAGCAGTCGCGATGGTCCATCCGCTTGAGCTGCCGCCGCCTGCTCATCTCGCGCCAATAATGTCCGGCGACCAGCAGCATGGCGACGCTCAACCCGCATAGACCCACGACGATTCCCGCCGCTGATTCGGCCATGCAACACTCCTCGACTGCGCAACTGATCAAGCGATACGTGTTATTCGTCGTTCAGGAGACGAGCGGCGGCCTTCAGAAATATTTGTCCGTCAGCGGTAATGAGCGGGCGTTGCTGCCCGGAAGCGAGGTCTTCCAGCGTCACGAGTTGGCGCTCCAGAAGCGCTTCCAGATCGGCCCCGTCCAGACTCAGCAGATCCGGTGCATCCTTGAGCAACATGAGGGTCGCAAATTCGTGTGGACTGAGCATCGTCGTCTCCTGGCTGAGCTTGCTGCCTGGCTGGGAACCTGATCCGTTGGCCTCGCACGGCGAGCAGGATCAATTAAGTGGTGTCGGCTGCGCGACGTCATCGTGCATTTGTACGGCATGCCGTGCGCCGAGGTGCCCATCTTAATGCTCAGGCCCACGAAAGATCAACATGTGGGAAAAGCTTTTTTTCGATCTGCTTTGCGGCATGGGTTTGTCAGCGCATACTTAATGCGTGCGAGATCTGTCCTGACGAATAGTCCGGCAGCGCTTCCAAACGCCAGCCTCGCTACTCGAAGCGAGGCCCGTGTGCGGGGCGCTGCGATCGAAACCTGAAGGAGATACCAGTTGACCACCTTCGTCCTACGTAACGGCGCGCTTCTCGATCCCACCCGTGCTGATCTGCTGGAAGGCTTTGAAATTCTCATCGAGGATGGCTTCGTGCGCGAAGTGTCCGACAAGCCGATCAATAGCAGCAAGGCGCATGTGATCGACGTCAAAGGCAAAACGATCATGCCGGGTCTGATCGATCTGCACGTGCATGTCGTTGCCATCGAATTCAACTTGCCGCGCGTGGCGACGCTGCCCAACGTGCTCGTCACGCTCCGCGCCGTGCCGATCATGCGCGCGATGCTGCGCCGCGGCTTTACCACCGTGCGCGATGCGGGCGGCGCAGGGTATCCATTCAAGCAGGCGGTCGAGTCGGGGTTGATCGAAGGTCCGCGCCTGTTTGTGTCCGGCCGCGCGTTGAGTCAGACGGGCGGTCACGCCGATCCGCGCGCCCGCTCCGACTACATCCCGCCCGATGCCCCCTGCGGATGCTGCGTGCGCGTCGGTGCGCTCGGCCGCGTGGCGGACGGCGTCGATGAAGTGCGCCGCGCCGTGCGCGAGGAACTGCAGATGGGCGCGGACCAGATCAAGATCATGGCGTCGGGCGGGGTGGCTTCACCTACGGATCCCGTCGGCGCTTTCGGTTACTCCGAAGACGAGATCCGCGCCATCGTCGCCGAAGCAGAGGGACGCGGCACGTACGTGCTCGCGCATGCCTACACGCCCGCGGCAATCGCGCGCGCCGTGCGGTGCGGCGTGCGCACGATCGAACACGGCAACCTGATCGACGAGGAGACCGCGCGCCTCGTCGCGGAGCGCGGCGCGTATGTCGTCCCGACCCTCGTCACTTACGACGCCCTTGCAAGCGAAGGCGAGAAATACGGACTGCCGCCGGCCAGCATTGCAAAGGTCGCGGACGTGCATGGCGCCGGTCTGCAGTCGATCGAAATCATGAAGCGCGCCGGCGTGAAGATGGGCTTCGGCACGGACCTGCTCGGCGAGGCGCAGCGGCTGCAAAGCGATGAGTTCCGGATTCTGGCCGACGTCATGTCGCCGGCCGAAGTGATCGCGAGCGCGACGCTCGTCGGCGCGGAAGTGCTCGGCATGCAGGACAAGCTCGGCAGAATCATGCCGGGCGCGCATGCGGATGTGCTGGTGGTCGACGGCAATCCTTTGAAGTCCGTCGATTGCCTGTTGGGGCAGGGCGAGCATATACCGCTCGTCATGAAGGACGGCCGGATCTTCGTCAACGAACTCGAAAGCGCCTGACCGCTTGAGCGTATGAGTGCGCGTGCGCGCCGCCCCCGTGTCCTGATCGGAGTTTGCCCATGTCGATGATTGCCGCCCGTATCGAGCGTTTGCCGTTTTCAGGTTTTCACCGCCGTCTGCTGCTGATGGGCGGCCTCGGCTACACCTTCGACGCGATGGACGCCGCCGTGCTCGCGTTTCTGCTGCCGGTGCTGCGCACGCAATGGGGATTGACGAGCGTGCAGACCGGCGTGCTGGGAAGCGGTACGTTCATGGGCTATTTCGTTGGCGCGATGCTCGCGGGCATGCTCGGCGACGTCATCGGCCGACGCAAGGTCATGATGTATGCGCTCGTGATCTATTGTGTCGCCTCTCTTGCCAGCGCGCTCGCGAACGACTGGGGCTTTTTTCTGGCGACGCGTATTGTCGCCGGCCTTGGGACGGGAGCCGAAAGCGCCATCGTCGCGCCGTTTCTTTCGGAGTTCGTGGCGCGACGGTATCGCGGCAGTTTCACCGGCAGCCTCGCGGGATTCTTCTCGTTTGGCTTCGTGGCGGCTGCATTGCTCGGCTATCTGGTGATCCCGCTCGCACCCAATGCATGGCGCGCGGTCATGGTCATCACCGCACTGCCCATCGTGATGCTGCTCTGGTGGCGCCGCGCATTGCCCGAGTCGCCGCGCTGGCTCGAGGCGCGCGACCGCCACGCGGAAGCCGATGCGATCGTGTCGCGAATGGAAGCGGAAGTGCTGAAAGCCGGCGTGCAACTGGAGCCGCTGCCGGCCGCGCGCGAAGAAGTCGTTCCGCTCGCGGCCGGACGGGCTTCGATCATCGCGAACGTCAAGGCGTTATGGGCCGCGAAGCTCGCGCGCATCACGGCCATGACGTGGCTGATGTGGCTGTCCATCACGTTCAGCTATTACGCGTTTTTTACGTGGATTCCCGGCTTGCTGGTTCAGAACGGAATGACGATTACGCGAAGTTTTTCCTATTCGCTCGTGATTTACATCGCGCAGATTCCCGGCTACTTTTCGGGCGCCTGGCTCAACGAGAAGATCGGCCGGCAGGCGACGATTGCGTCGTACATGATATTGGGCGGCATCTCGGCGCTTGGGCTCGCGTTGACGGGTACGGATACCGGCATCATGGTGTCGGGCATCCTGCTTTCGTTCTTCATGAACGGCACCTATGCCGGCGTTTATGCCTATACCCCCGAGGTCTTTCCCACCGACGTGCGCGCGACCGGCACCGGGCTCGCATCGTCGATTGGCCGGTTGGGCGCGATCGCCGCGCCTATCCTCGTCGGGTATGTCTACCCGCGGCTGGGTTTTGCCGGCGTGTTCGGGGCGACGACGCTGGTCCTGCTGATCGGTGCGATGGCCGTGTTGCTCATGGGCGTGCCGACGCGCGGAAGATCGCTGGAAGACATTGCGGCAGGGCAGATCAACCCGTGAACAAATCAGGCGCGACTATCACGACTATCACGACTATCGCGACGGCCAGTCCGCCTGCGCGCTGCAGCGCAAGCTAATGCTTGATCCACCTGGGGCTGAACGCGCGGCACCGCGTCCAGCCCACGAGAACCCTTAAGCGCGGGTCGGCGCGACGGCCGCGCGTGGCCGCAGCGTCGCCATGATCAGATACGTGCCGCCGCCGATCAGCACGCCGAAGAACCAGCCATAGGTATTCCACCAGGCCGGCAGCAGCGTGGTGAAGTTCGGCAGAAAGGTCGAAAACACGCTGCCGATCGCTGCCGCGATCAACGCGTTGACGTTCCAGCCGCCTTCGTAACGGTACTCGCCATACTCCTGATAGAGCGCTGCAACGTTGATGTTGCCCTTGGCGACCAGATAGTAGTCCACCAGAATGATCCCCAGCAAAGGGCCCATCGTCGCGCCGATGGCGTTGACGAAGTGCGCGGCGTTGCCTTCCCACGGCGCGAACGGGTAGAGCACCAGCGCGATGGCCGCTGCGATATAGCCGCCCTTCTTGAAGCTGATCTGCCTCGGGAAAACGTTGGAGATGTCGAACGCGGCCGAGACGAAATTGGCGACCACGTTGATGCCCAGCGTGGCGACCGCGAAGGTCAGCGCCGCGATGAGCGCCAGTACCCAGCTGTCGAACTTCGCGGAGATCTGCTCGGGGTGCAGCAGCACCTCGCCGTACACCTTGAAGGCGGCGATGGTGGTGATGCCGGCCACCAGCGAGAACGCGATCAGATTGACCGGCAGGCCCCACAGATTGCCTTTCTTCACGGCATCGCGATTCTTCGCGTAGCGCGAGAAGTCGCAGAAATTCAGGTACAGCGCCGCGAAGTAAGTGATCCAGGTCGCGCCCACTGCCATCAGCGCCCAGAACGAGCCCGGCTCACCGCTGACACCGGCATCTTTGGTTTTGTCGAGCAGGACGTCCATCGGAATGCCGTGCGAAAACGAGAAGCCGCCGGCCTTCACGCACAGCCCGATCGCCAGAATCAGCATCGCGACCCACACTGCCGGGCCGGCCCAGTCCTGAAACTTGCGCACCGTCTCCATGCCTTTCTGGATGATGAGCAACTGCAGCGCCCAGATCACCACGTAACAAATCACCTCCAGTCCCGAGTGGCCGAGGAAGTGTGTGCCCTTGTAGAACGTCATCAGGCTGTCGTTGCGGATGAGCAGCGCGACCAGCGCGCCCGCGGCCGCGGCCGTCTGCGCGCCGTACCAGAAGCAGGCCACCACGGCGCGCACCAGCGCCGCAAGATTGGCGCCCCACACGCCGAAGGACGCGCGCGCCAGTACCGGATAAGGCACGCCGGTCTTCTCGCCGGCGTAGCCGATCAGGTTCATCAGCGCGAAGATCACCAGCGAGCCGATCCCGATCGCCAGCACGAAGTTGGTGAACGTGCCGCACAACAGGAACAGGCTGGCGGCGAGGTAATAGCCCCAGAGGCTGTGCACATCGGAGGTCCAGACGTTGAAGATGCTGAAGGCCCCCCAGTTGCGCACCCTTGAAGGGGCGAGATCTTCGTTGTAAAGGCCGGGCGAAGGGTCGCGGATTTCCATCTTTCATCTCCTTTGAGTTCGTGGAACTGAGGAAGCACCGCCGGAAGTCCCCGGGCGGCACTACCCCCGCGTCTGAAGCAGGCTCGTATGCAAGAACTGTATGCAGTTTGATGCGCGGTTCTGAATGGGTTAACCCTAAAGCGAGAGGCATGCCGGCGCGAACCGGCTGCCAATGGAGCGTCTCTGGGCGATATGCGCGGAAGCGCACAGAGTCACCCGGGGCACGGCGCTAGTCTGATGGATGCCGCACAGAAGTCTCCGCCGACATCAGGGAGCCGCGCTGTCGCGCGGAATGCAGCGTTTTCGCCATCAGGTGCCACCGATGCGTCTCCAAGCCGCTCACTATGCGTTGCTCCTCGCCTGCGGATGCCTGACTCTCGCGGACGCACTGGCCGACGATGCCGCAGGTGTCGTCAAGACGGTCAAGGGCACCGTGCAGATCGAGCGGTCCGGAGCAAGTTCGGGCGCGGCCATCGGCAGCGAGGTGTATGGCAAGGATCGGATCGTGACCGGCCCGCAGTCCTCCGTCGGCATCACGCTGCGCGACACCACCCAACTCTCGGCCGGCGCCGATACCATTCTCGACCTCAATCAATTCGCCTTCAATACCACGACCCATGGCGGCGTGCTCGACGCTTCCGTCAAGCGCGGTTCTCTCGCCGTGATTTCCGGCAAGCTGGCGAAGGCAAATCCGGACGCCGTGCGTTTCAGCACGCCGACCACGACGCTCGGCGTGCGCGGCACCGAGTTCATCATCGAAGTCGGCGATAAAGGGGAGGGGGCGCGTTGAAGGCCTCGATCCGACGTTACGGGCTGGCATGGGCAGCGGCATTCGTCATGCTAGCTTCTCTGGCCGCGTGTAGTACTCCGGACAAAATTATTTTATTGCCAGATCCCGACGGCAAGGTCGGCGCGGTCGTGGTCCATAGCGCCACCGAAGAGCAGACCATCGACAAGGCTTACGCCGGCGTCGACGTCACCAAAGGCGGCAGCATCGAGCCGACGGTGGATAGCCAATCCACCGTGCAGGCACGCTATGGCGAACTGCTCGCGGCCCGGCCGCCGCGGCCCATGACATTCACGATCTTTTTCCTGTTCGACTCCGCCACCGAATTGGCGCCGGAGTCGGCCGCCACGGTGCAGAAACTGAAAACCGTGCTCGCGACCTGGCCCGCGCCTCAACTCGTGGTGGTCGGTCACACCGACCTGGCAGGGTCGCAGGAATTCAACGACAGACTGTCCATGCAGCGGGCGCAGACGGTTGCCGCGTTCCTCATCAAGCAAGGCATTCCTGCCCAACGGATCGAGACCGCAGCCCGCGGCAAGCGCGAGCCACTGGTCCCCACGGCCGATGGGGTTCCCCATCGCATGAACCGGCGCGCGGTCATCACCATCCAATGACCCGCGCCAGTCAGGGTGCTGAATGGCCTTGCCGTCGATGAAACGCTATTTCGCCCCACGGGTTGCGCGGATCAGGCGTCTGTTGAGGACCGCCCAGGGGCGCCCGGTGGCGCTGGCGTTGCTGTTCGGTCTGAGCCTGCTCAATCTGACCAGCGAATGGCCGAGCGACATTCCGCGCCCGGCTTTCGTCGACGCGCTCGACGCGGCGCTGCCCGATTCCTTCAAAACCGCCCGGCAAATTCTGTTCAACCAGTATCAGCGTCACTACCCGCGGGTGCCGACGGCGCAACCCGTGACCATCGTGGAGATCGACGAGGAGACGCTGGCGAGCGTCGGTCAATGGCCGTGGCCGCGAGACCGGCTCGCAACGCTGGTCGATGCGATCGACGCACTGAAACCGCTGGCCATCGGCCTCGACATTTACATGCCCGAGCCGGATCAGACCTCGCCCGACAAGATTGCCGCCGCTCTGCCGAAATCGGCGGCGGCGCTGGCCGCCGGCTTGCGGGCGCTGCCGAGTCACGAAGCCATTCTCGCGCGCTCGCTGCGCGCGGCGCCCACCATACTGGGCGCCGCGCCGCTCGATCATGCCGGCCTCGCCGCCCGCACCGACATGCGCAGTGCGCCGATCCTCGTGCACGGCGCCGATCCGCTCGACTCGGTGCAACGCTTCGACTATGTGCTCGCCAGCTTGCCGGAATTGCAGGCGGCGGCTCACGGACAGGCGATGCTGAGCGTGGCGCTCGAACAGGGCGTGGTCCGGCGTATTCCGCTCATCATGGGTTTGAGGGAGAAGCTTGTTCCCAGTCTGCCGATGGAAATGCTCCGCCTCGCCACCGGATCATCGGCGATCGACGTCTTTGCCGACACGTCGGGCGTGCAGGCGGTAGGCGTTGCGGATGTGCAGGTGCCCACGCAGCCCGGCGGCGACATCTGGTTGCATTTCGCGTCCATTCGCTCGACGCTGAGCCGCTACGTGTCGGCGCGCGACGTTCTGCAGGGGAACGTCGATCCGGCCCGGTTCCGCAACAAGCTGGTGCTGGTCGGCCTGACCGGCGCGGGTGTGACCGACATGCGCACGACCGCGCTGGGGGAACTGGTGCCGGGTATCGAGATTCAGGCGCAAGTGATCGAGACGATTGTGGAGGAGCGTTTCCTGCGCCGGCCCACCTGGCTGAAATGGGCGGAAAGCGCCTTCATCATGACGTTCGGGCTGCTGATTATCTGGTATGTGCCGCAGCGTCAGTCGCGGTTTGCTGTGTTCATGCGAAGCGTCCCGAAGGGTGCCACCGTTCTGGGCTTATTGCTGCATCTGCTCAATGTGGTGTGCTGCTTTCTGATTTTTATCCGGTTCGGGCTGCTGGTCGACGCGGCCTCGATTTTCATTATCCTGTCTGCCGTCATGGGCAGCTTTCTTACGCCCGCATTGCTTCATGCCGACGAACCAGGCAGAACGGAAAACGCGCCGGCGCAGGCGCTAGAAGAGGGCGACGATCGCACCGGCAAAGCGCCGGGACCTTGAGACAGATGCTGATTGCAGGTGAAGCGCGCCCCCCTGAATGATGTCGGGTTGCAGCACATCCGGCTGCAATTCTACGAGTCATCCAGGCGAGCACGAAACGCCATTATTCCATCGAATCGTGGCGCATGGGTGACCGCGCGAGTTATTGCGACAAGAGCGAATTCACGTTGAGAACGCGGGGCGAGCGCGTCTTGCTACGCTGCAATGCAACGAATCGAACTCCGTTTTTGTCGCACTACGCCAACGCGTCGTGCACCCATCTGTCATGTCCGGAACTCACGCCGCGAAATAACCGTATATACTGTTTATACCGTTATTTGTTGAGGAGATTTTGATGAGTGAACCCAGCGTTAAGAAAGCAACCAAGAAGACCTTTCACTTCCCGAAGGGTGCCGATGCCGCGTCCGAAACCGCAGGCGACGTTGCCGAGCCCACCGCGACCGTCGCGGTAAAGAAGAAGAGCGCAAGCGCAAAGAAAGTGTCGAAGGCTAAGAAAATTGCAGCCGACGCGACGGTGCCTGTCAAAGCAGCCGTGGCGGTCAAGGACAAGCGCGCGAAGAAAGAGAAGGTCGTGCGCGACAGCTTCACGATGCCGAAATCGGATTACGACAAAATTGCCGCGCTGAAACAGAAATGCCTGGCTGCCGGCGTGTCCGTGAAGAAGGGCGAGATTCTGCGCGCCGGATTGCTGCTACTCGAATCCGCGGCGCTGAAGCGTCTTCTGGCAGCGGTGTCCGCTGTCGAACAGGTCAAGACCGGGCGTCCGGCGAAGTCGTAGGCTTCGACGAGCGCCGGGGCGGTTCGATCAGCGCGAGACGTGGGCGCCGAAATCCACTACCTGGTCGTAGTCGCTCGGCAGTCTCGATGCGCCGTTGGACGCGATGGTCAGCACGTCAACAATTCCCTTCGTCGACGTGCTGACCGGCAGCGTGCCCACCTCCGTCACCTTCGCCCAGGTGCAGCGCGTGATTTCATTGCTGGGCATCGGCTCGTCGCCGTCGGCAAGCGTCGCGACAAATACGTGGTGGCAAGTGTGGATGCCGGTGAAGCCGAACAGGTAACGCATGTCCATCGCTTGAAGGCGCGTTTCCTCCATCAATTCGCGCAGCGCCGTTTCACGCAGATCTTCCCCTGCCTCGGGCTTGCCGCCGGGTAGCGACCAGCGGGTGCCTTCCCGGCTGACCAACAGGATTCGCCTGCCGAGCTGGCAGACAACAGTCGCTCGTTGCTTCACGGTGTCTCTCATGTTTTCTGCCGCGTTGTGCGGAGCACGTCGCATGCCCGGATGGGGCGCAGCGAGCCGCACAGCGGTCACTATCGTCGGGACGGCAGCAGAATCGCCGCGCCATGCCGCCCGTCCGGGCCATGGACGGTGCAAGCATCGATCGTCGTTTTAAAGTGTGACATTAGTGTGGCGCCGGTGCGGCGGAGACCTTCGTGTCGTGTGTAGCCCGCCGCCGACGATCGAGGCCACTCGAATTCACGCAACGTCGGTCGTGATCCGGTCGCGCGCGGCGTTATCCGCGAGGCTTTCCAACGCCTGGCTTCCGTCCCTGCGAGCGGCGTCTTCAACGGCGAAGGTTGTTTCGCTGAAGGCGATCAGTTTGAATCCGCTTCCCTTCGCGCGCGGAACCGTGATGCCCCAATGCCAGCCTCCGGCTTGCTCGAAAACATGCAATACGGGGACGGTTGGAGTGTGTGAAGACTGAGAAGTCGTCATGGCGCGTTCTCCCGTCATAATGCGGCCATGGGTGTGCAATTGCAGTTGCCCCTTCTTTAGTCTACAGGTATTTTGCTGCACCGCAATATGCCGACCGTGGTAAAAATGTCGAATCGTGAAGCGTCACAATTTTGAAAGGACTCGCCGCTCGTCGAGATATGCGAATATGAATTGACGAAATATCGATCCAACATGATCCACGGGGGCTCCATGAGTAGCCATTCGCTCATTTGGGCAGCGGTGCCGCACAATAGTGACGGCGTCGTATTTCAGATTCGCATCGTCCACGGACTGCAACGTTTCCACGTATCGCGCCGCGCGCTCGAAGACGTGTTCGATCTCGAACCACGCGCTTCTGACGCGAAACAACTGCAGCACTTCTATTCGCATCTGACGCGCATCCTGGCCCGAGCCGGCGAGAAGCGTTCGGTCTGCGGTTCCGATACGGTGCCACTTCAGGCAGCCGATTTCACGTCGACGAGCAGAAACTCGTTCACATCGAGTCGACATGCCATGGCACGAAGCGCGGCTTGAGCGACGGCACTAACAAGACTGCGTCTACAGCCAGCGCCAGATGCCCGCGGTCCAGCCGCTGAGCGGGATATGAGCCCAGGTCGCCGCGAGCCAAACCACGAGGCCGCCCAACAGCGCATGCATGCCGAAGCCGCCCAGCCGCGCGCGGCCAGCGGCGATCGCCGCGAACGGCAGGTAGCTGGTCTGCGCTTCCCATGCGGGCCACAACTCGGGTTGGAGCCGCTCCTTCTTGCGGTCCTGCAGCGCGGCGCCGACGAGGGCGAGAATCACCATGGCCGCTGCCAGGATGACGTTTTTGGCCACCGGAAACACGGCGATATGGCATAGCCCCCACAGCGCGATCGACCACATCATCGGGTGGCGCGTCACCGCGAACACGCCGCGCGCGGTGTCGGGAAAAGCACCGGGCCGGCCGCCGGTAGGCAGCGCCGGATTCCGGATCAGGGAACCCATCAGCAGGACCGACGCAATCAGCATGAGCACGGTCGCAATCGCCCAGAGCACGTCTCCTACCGGCCATAGTGGTGCGGAGAGCGGCGCCCTGATGTAAGCCACGATCAGCCAGCCGAGCGTTACGAACGCGATCAGCGAATACACGCCCAGGAAAGCCGCCTCGCCGATTGCGCCGACCAACGGTCTGCGCAGCGGATGGGAGAGAAGAAAGTGACTGCCCACAAAGGCGATTGCCGCTGCCGCAACTGCGCTGGTGCTTCCCATTGATCGGGCTCCTCAAGTCGTTGGCCGCAGTGCCGTCATTGCAGTGCCGTCATTCTCGACGGCGCGGTGCGCGGGCTCTCGACCTTGAAGCAGCGTTTTGCCCGTCCGCCACTCTCGCACACTCCACCATCCTGCCGCACAAAAACAAACGGTGCGGCTCCCATACAACGGAGCTCGCACCGTAACACAGCAGTTTTATCTTCACCGATTGGGTGGGCAACGTTGCGTCAGAGCGGCAACCCCGACGCAACCTCGGCGCCCGTTCAGGCGAGGTCGAAGCGGTCGAGGTTCATCACCTTGACCCATGCGGCGACGAAGTCGCGGACGAATTTCTCCTTGCCGTCCTCGCTTGCATAGACCTCGGAGAGCGCCCGCAACTGGGCATGCGAACCGAACACCAGATCGACGCGGCTGCCGGTCCACTTGACCGCACCGGTTTTGGCGTCGCGCCCCTCGAAGGCGTGACGGGCCGGCGAGGTCGGTTTCCATTCCGTACCCATGTCGAGCAGGTTGCGGAAGAAGTCGTTGGTCAGCGTTTCCGGCTTGTCGGTAAAGGCACCTTGCGGATTCTGCCCGGTCCCGACGTTCAGCGCGCGCAGCCCACCGATCAGCACTGTCATTTCCGGCGCTGTCAGCGTCAGCAATTGCGCCTTGTCGATCAGCAATGCCTCAGGCGAGACCTTGATGTCGCTCCTCACATAGTTGCGGAAACCATCGGCGACGGGTTCGAGCGCGCCGACGGACTCCACATCGGTCTGGTCCTGTGAGGCGTCCATGCGTCCCGGTGCAAACGGCACCGTCACCTGATGGCCGGCGCTCTTTGCAGCCTGCTCGATGCCCGCACTGCCGGCCAGCACGATCAGGTCGGCGAGCGACACCTTCTTGCCGCCGGACTGCGCGCCGTTGAACTCGCTCTGGATGCCTTCGAGCGTCTTCAGCACCTTCGACAACTGCTCGGGCTGGTTGACGGCCCAATCTTTCTGCGGAGCGAGGCGAATACGCGCACCATTGGCGCCGCCGCGCTTGTCCGAGCCGCGGAACGTGGACGCCGACGCCCAGGCCGTCGACACCAGTTGCGACACGGACAGCCCCGAGGCCAGGATCTTCTGCTTGAGCGCGGCGATGTCCTGTTCGTCGATCAGCGGATGGTCGACTGCCGGAATCGGGTCTTGCCAGATCAGTTCTTCGGCGGGCACTTCCGGTCCGAGATAGCGGGCGCGCGGTCCCATGTCGCGGTGCGTCAGCTTGAACCACGCGCGCGCGAAGGCGTCGGCGAGCTGGTCGGGATTTTCCAGAAAGCGCCTCGAAATCTTCTCGTAGGCCGGATCGAAGCGCAGCGAGAGGTCGGTGGTGAGCATGGTCGGGCGCTGCTTCTTCGAGGGATCGTGAGCGTGCGGGATCGTCTCGTCGGCACCTTTGGCGACCCATTGATTGGCGCCAGCCGGGCTCTTGGTCAGTTCCCATTCGTACTTGAACAGGTTCTCGAAGAAGTTGTTGCTCCACTTCGTCGGCGTGGTGGTCCAGGTGACCTCAAGGCCGCTCGTGATGGTGTCGGCGCCTTTGCCGGAGCCGTAACTGTTCTTCCAGCCTAGCCCTTGCTCCTCGAGTTCCGCGCTCTCGGGTTCGGGGCCGACGTTATCGGCCGGACCCGCTCCGTGCGTCTTGCCGAAAGTGTGCCCGCCGGCGATCAGCGCGACGGTTTCCTCGTCGTTCATGGCCATGCGGGCGAAGGTTTCGCGGATGTCATGCGCGGCGGCAAGCGGGTCCGGATTGCCGTCCGGGCCTTCCGGGTTGACGTAGATCAGGCCCATCTGCACGGCGCCCAGCGGATTTTCCAGGATGCGTCCGTTGTCGTCGCGGCTGACCTCTTCGCCGTGCTTTTCCACGTCGGCGACGATCACGCCGCCGTCCTCTTCATTGCCCGCGGCGCCCTTGCCATAGCGGACGTCGCCGCCCAGCCAGGTCTTTTCGTTGCCCCAGTAGACGTCCTGATCCGGCTCCCACGTGTCGGGGCGGCCGCCGGCGAAGCCGAAGGTCTTGAAGCCCATGGTTTCGAGCGCGACGTTGCCGGTCAGGATCAGCAGATCGGCCCAGGAAATCTTCTGGCCATACTTCTGCTTGATCGGCCAGAGCAGGCGGCGCGCCTTATCGAGGCTGACGTTATCTGGCCAGCTGTTGAGCGGCGCGAAACGCTGCTGACCGCGCCCTGCGCCGCCGCGGCCGTCGCCGATACGGTACGTGCCGGCGCTGTGCCAGGCCATGCGGATGAAGAGCGGACCGTAGTGGCCGAAGTCGGCCGGCCACCAGTCCTGCGAATCGGTCATCAGCGCGGCGAGGTCTTTTTTCACCGCGGCCAGATCGAGGGTTTTGAAAGCCTCGGCGTAGTTGAAGCTGCCGTCCAGCGGGTCCGACTTGCTGGAGTGCTGGCTCAGCAGATCCAGCCGCAGTTGCTTGGGCCACCAGTCGCGATTCGTCGTGCCGCCGCCGGCGGCATGGTTGAACGGGCACTTTGCTTCGCTTGACATGCGCTATCTCCTTGTGAGGACGTACCCACTATTCGTTCTGTTGCGGCGTCTGTCTTCTATGGCGCATTGCACGATCCCGCGCCGAGGGGCAGCCGGAACATCGCCTGGTGGGCTCTTGTGAGTGTACTGGGTGTACCGCTGCGATTACATGACGCACATGCTTTCCATCCGATACGCATGTCGTGGCATGCTTTTGGCGAGGATAGTTCGCGTCGTCGGCCTGCTGCTGCAACTCAAAATATAGGTGAGACTCACCATCAATAGAATGAGATTAAGGCAATGCCGTCGATAGTACACGCCTATGAAATGCGGTGTGCTTTCGCTGCCGAACGCGCGCTGACTGGCCCCATTGCTGGGGCGGTCGAAGCGGGTGGCGTGGCGATTAGAGGGCGAAAATGGAGTTGGCGGTCGACCGAAAAGTCTGCCAGATGTCAAAGGCGGCGGAAGGCGGCGCTTATCCGTCTTATCCGTTTTATCCGTTCAGTTCGGCGACAAGACGGGTCAGGCGGGCAATGCGATAGCTGAACAGCGGCGCGTGCGGACAGTTTTTCAGGTGTTCGACGCGGTCGCGCCAGTAGGTGGGCGGGAACGGTTCACGTGACGCGCAGGCGATCACGCGTTCCAGATGAACGAGTTCGCTTTCGAAAATGTGGTGATGCATTGTTTGTGAATCCCCGTGAATGGCTAGTATGGTCCGCTCACGACGTCGCTAACAATCTGACGCCGCGTAGGGTTGCAAAAAGCAGATTCCGTTCACGCAGTGGATCTGCGTGCTCATGCAATGCAAAAGGCCGCTGGTCTGACGATCCAGAAAAAATCTGTCGGGATGGCCGGCCGTGCAACGCCGCCGGCGGATGATTCGAGTATCGCGCAAAGGTGGGTGAATGCGCCGCGTGTGACGCAGCCTGATAAAAGAGCAAGCCGCCGCTGCTTGTCCCCGCAAGGGAAGGCAACGACGGCCGCACCCCGTGGCGGCTCGCCTGGTACATAGCCAGGCGGAGTCCGCCATTTCGCGGCCTCGCATCGCGACGACCTTCTCTACGGAAGCATTCGGTCGCGATGCGTCGACACACGACAGTCACCACTACAACAACAGCACAGCCCTCTCTCGGTCTGTTGCCAACGACAAGACGTCGTTGGACTCGATCGGCGCGTCAACTATGGTTCGGATCACTAACCGAATGGTCTCGGTAAATACAGAGAGGCCAGAGTTCGGCTACGTCGGCGATTCAGTTGCAGTCTGCATGTCGCCGGACGTGGGTGTGTCGAACGCTTTGCAGCGCGTGATCTTGTTGGTCTCTCAGGTTCCCCCGGCTTGTCGGACTGATTTGCTGCATGTTCCGGATGCCGCCGGTCCAGGTTACTTCTTCAGGCGACATTTCGTCTCAATAATTAAGCAACGACCGTGCCAAGCCTGAAAGCCGCGTTGAGGCGGGAGCCCCGGCGACTTTTAAACCGACGATTGGTCAGTCTCGTCCATGTCTCACATCAAAATTGGACGATTTCGTCCAATTGACCGTTTTGAGCATGATGAGAGGGCGCTTTCGTTCACATGGTGACGAAAGCGATGGGAGACAGGGGGGAAACGGGAAAACGGAGGGATCCGGCGCGGGCATAGCACCGCGCCGGACGAACACGACGAGATAATCACCCGGCTTACGACTGCAGACTGACCTTGCTATAAGTCAACCGGCTGGGACGGACCTTCATCCGCACGAGCGAGACGAGAAAGCTGAAGCCGGCCTGATTCGGATCGATCACCGGCACATACGCGCCGAGCGCCTCGGTGAGCAGCGTGGAGACGCGGCTCGCGACGTCCACGAAACCCGTGCAGCCGAGCAGAATGGCCTGCGCGCCGTCGTCCTTGATCGCCTTCAGCGCCGCCTCGAAGGTGCGAACGACCACCACGTCGACGTTGTCGAGCTGCGAGACCGGGCAATCGATCGCGCGGATCGACGCGAAGTTGTCCTGGATGCCGTAGGTCTGCGGATGACCGCGCTGCATCGCCAGCGTGCTTTGCAGGATCGTGATGATCGAGAAGCGCTGGCCGAGCGCGAGCGCGGTGAAGGCCGCCGCGGGAAAGCCGCCGATGATCGGGATATCGATCACTTCGCGCGCGGCCTCGACGCCGCACATGTCGAAGTCGGTCAGCCAGATGCCGTCGAAGCCGTCGTTGGCGATCGCCTGTGCGAGTTCGACCACCGGCATGCCGTTCTGCAGCCAGTTCGTCCGGTTCTCGATATCGGGATGCCCCGTGGTGATATTGCGGATCTCCACCTGCACGTCCGCCGGCAAGACCGGCGCGATGGCCTTCATGATGCGATCGTTGTAGGCCGACGTGGCGACGGGCACGAGCACGCAGACGCGGATAGGCGAGTTCGAAGGCGTGCTCATGCTGCCTCTCCCTTGCGTGCGCTGTGGAGCGTTTCAAGCGGCACATACGGCCCGAGATAGCCGAGCGTGTTCAGCAGCTGCATGAAGCTGTCGAGAATCAGGCCGGGCTTGCGCAACTCGGCTTCGGCACGCCAGGCGATCAGCGTCACGGGGCGCTTGCCGATCACCGGGTTCAACGAGCCGTCATCCTGGAGCAGGTCGCCGTTGCTGAAGATCGCCTGACCTTCGCCGCCGACGAAATACGCGACGCTATCCGGCGACAAGACGATCGGCTGCGGATTGGCGCTGTCCCACGCGAGCAGCGACTCGTTCTGATACAGCACCGTATAGGTCCGCTGGCCGGCCTGAATATGCACCTTGCCGACGTCGAAGCCGCCGCTCGTATCGACCTCGGCCGAAACGAGTTCGCCGGGCTCCGAGATGGCGCGCGCGGCGAGTCCGCAATGCTCGGCGAGATAGCCGATCATCTGCTGCGCGCTGCCGATCCGGCCGGCTTGCAACGCGCGCCCGAGTTCCAGCGCGCGCGTCAAGGTGCCGTGAATCGGTGTGGCGCGACGGATCTCGGCCGGCTTCATCACCCACATCGCGAGGCCGCCGAACTGGCCGAACTCGGGATCGGCGACGACCGGACGCATCATCTGCTCGACGATCGCCGACACGTCGCGTTGATGCGTCGGGCCGCCCTGTTTGCTGTTGCGCGGCGTCACGTCGAGTTCGACACACAGGCCGCCCTGGCTTACGAGAAACGCCGGGCGCGGATCGATCTCGGCGGCCGCGAAGGTGAGCATTGGCAGCGAGGGCACGGCGCGGCCGGCGCCGTCGGCGTCGATCACCGCGAGGCCGAGCTTCGCCGCCACCAGCGCCGCCACCGTGAAGCCCAGTGCGCCGCTTTCCGGCGGCATTACGTAGGCGAGCTTCGTCGATTGCGAGGCGAGCCGGGCCTGAACGTTCTGCACGGCCGTCACGGGGCCGAGCGGATAGGTCGCGGAGTTGATCGCTTCGGGCGCGCCGAGGTAGGCGACCATGACGGCCGCGCCTTCGGTGGCCTCGTCGACCGACACGACCTTGACCGTGTCGGTGGGGTAATAATCGCCGGTCACGAAGTGCTCGGCGAGATGCCGCGCGGATTCGATCGTGCCGCCGCCGCCGCTACCGAAGAACGCTGCTCCCAATAGCAGCGGTTCCAGATCTTCCTGGCGTAATTCATATGCCATTTGCGATTCCTTTACTGTCGAGGTTGAAAGACGCATCCAGCTGAAGTTCGGCAAGCAGATTCGCGGCGCTGGTGACGCGAGTCGTCGGATCCGTGGTCAGCGAGCGCAAGCCGCGTTCGAGTGTGTCGATGGCTTCGGCGATGCGGCCGGTGGAGCGCAGCAGATCGGCGAGATAGCGCGCGGCGTCCACACGCGCGGGCACCGAACCGAACGCGAGCGCGGTGGAGAGCGCGGTGCGCAGACCGAGTTCGGCGGCGTTCACGTCACCGAGCGCCCACTGCGCGCGCGCCCGGGTGACCAGCAGTTCGCCCAGATAGACGCGCTCCTGGCGGGCGAGGGTCTCGTCGATCGCCGTGGCGAGAATCGCCTCGCAGATCTTCGCGCGGCCGGCGCGCAGCAGCAGTTCGCCGTGCTGCCACGTCTTGAACGAATAGAACAGCGCACCGCCATTGCACACCACGTGATTGTCGTAGCCGTCGAGCATGACGGTTTCCGCTTCGTCGGAATGGCCGAGCGCGCTGAGGTGGCAGGCGCGCAGCACCTGGCCGACGCCGCGATAGAACGCGAAGCCGTTCGCGATCGACACCGATTCGAGTTCGCTCGCGAGATGGCCGAGCCGGTCCACGTCGTCGAACAGGCAGGCGAGCCACGCGGCGCCCTGCAGGTTGACGGCATGAGCGAGCGCATGCGCGCCCGGTTCGGACGCGCGCAGGATCAACATCTCCATGGCGCGTCGCGCCTGTCCGAATGCGCCGATCTGATACGCGGCCAGCCCTTCGAAAGTCAAGGCGAGGCTGGCGAGATCGATTCCTTGCGAGCCGGTACGGATGTCGTTGCGCCCCACGCCGAGCAGGTTGCCGCGCGCGAGACAGGCCAGCGCTTCCTCGCTGTCGCCGAGCCAGAAGAGGGTGTTGGTCATCGCGACGTGGGCTTCGTCGAGCGAGACCCGGTCGCCGCCGTTCTGTGCGCGCTCCAGCATGTTCTGCGCGGTGCCGCGCGCCTGCTTGAGTTGGAGCGTCGTCAGTTGCGTGGTCCAGATGCCGAACTGGATCGCGGCGATCTCGGCGGGCTCGCAGACGCCTTCGCCCACCGTCAGCGCGGCGGCGTAGCAGGCGGTGGCCTCCGCATAGAGCCAGCCGTGCACGCTGCGCAAGCTCATGCCGAGCAGCCGGTAGGCGTCGAACTGCAGACGGCGCACGGCTTCCTGTTCGTGAGGCGTCTGCAGCACGTCGAGGCAGCGGCGCAACAGTGGAATCGCTTCCGTGAACTTCGACTCCTCGATCAGCGCGCTCGCGTGTTCGAGACACTTGCGCGCTTCCCGGTGATGTTCTTCGCGCGACTTCAACCGCCGCTCAATGGTCTTGCGCCCCACGCCGAGCATGCTGGCGGCCGCGCTCTTGTTGCCGCTGGTGCGCTCGAGTGCGCGGTCGATCAGCAGATCTTCGGCGGCGGCGAGCTTGTCGCGGCCTTCGAGTTGCAACAGCATGTCGGCGAGACTCGCGCGCGACACCGGACCGCTGGTTTCGTTGGCAAGAAACGGCTCGAGCGAGTCGACATCGATCAGCGTGTTTTCGGCGAGCACGCTCAACTGGCTGATCAGATTGCGCAATTGCCGGATGTGGCCCGGCCACGAATGCTGGCAAAGCCGCCGGATGGCGGCCGGCGAAAACTCGAGACGGCGTGCGTGGTGCGATGCGAAGTGGGTGACGAGCGCCGGGATGTCCTCGATGCGCTGCTCGAGTCCGGGGACGGCGAGCACGAACACCGCGAGGCGATAGAACAGGTCCTCGCGGAATAGCCCTTCACGCGCGAGTTCGCGCAGGTCGCGATGGGTCGCGGCAACGACACGCCCCGCGAAATGCAGACTGGTGGACGAGCCGATCGGACGGAAGGTCCGCGTTTCAAGCACGCGTAACAGTTTCGGTTGCAACGCGAGCGGCAGTTCGCCGATTTCATCGAGCAGCAGCGTGCCCTTGCCGACCTGCTGAAAAAGTCCCTGGCGGTTTTCGGCCGCGCCGGTGAACGCGCCTTTCACATGCCCGAACAGTTCGGCTTCGACGAGGTTCTCGGGAATCGCGCCGCAATTGACGTCGACGAACGGTTGATCCTGGCGCTGGCTGTGCGCATGCACCCGGCGCGCGACCAGTTCCTTACCCGAACCCGTCGGACCGAAGATGAGCAAAGGATGATCAGTCGGGGCGACCCGGTCGATCATTCGGACCAGTTGGCGAAACGCCGGGGCGCCGCCCACGAAGGCGCCCGAATCAGCCTTGTCGTGGGCAAACGGAACGACAGGGGGGTAACTCATTGCAAAGCACGCTCCACTTGAACCGCGCGTGGCGCTACGCGGAAATTGCCGTCGAAAGGACGGAGCGGACGGTCATGCATGGATCGCGTTTCCGGTGAAGTCTTTCGGATGCGTTGCCGGGACCGTCCGCCGCAAGAAGAGACAGAGTATGACGGCTTGTTGCCGATCTTGCCCTTTTCCAAATTAATCGTCGCAACGGCGCATTTGCGGATTGCATCGCAATGTGTTGCGAGCCGTGCAGCGCTGTCCGGCGGGAGGCTGATGAAAGCTTGCGGCGCTGCCGCCGGATCGGCGGCAGGCGGGGTAGATTGCGTGTAAGGGCAAGGCACGAATGGGTATCTGGTGCGACGGCAAAAACGCGCCTGGCGGTTGATGTTGCGTTACCCGGATAACGGCGTCCCAGTCATGTTTCTTTAATAAACGTGGGCCCGCCGCTCAGGCCGCCGCGCCTCGCAGATCCCTGATGTGTTGATAGACAGTGGCGCGCCCCATTCCGAGTACGTTCGCCACGTAATTCGCGGCGCTTTTCCCTTTGAACGCGCCCTCGGCCCATAGCGCTTCGACCAGTTCGCGGCGATGGTCGCGAGTCAGCGAGTTCAGCGCCAGCTGACGCTCCTGCAACCAGGTGTGCAGGAACGTGTTGATGCGCTCCTGCCAGTCGTCCTTGAAGAGTTCCTCGGGTTGCTTCACCACGCCGGCGCCGGAGATCACACGGTCGATCACGTGCTTCACGTCCTCGAATACCGCGATGTTGTAGTTCACGCACATCACGCCGATGGCGGCCTCGGCGTCGTCGAACAGGACCGTGCTGACGCAGCGCATCCGCCTGCCGTCCCAGTTGATTTTTTCATAGGGGCCGACGGTGCCGGACTCGGCCGTATGATCCATTTCTTCCAGCGCCGACTCGTCGCCGAGCTCGCGCTTGGACAGGTTGTTGGCTATGTAAGCAACCGTCTGGCTTTGCAAGTCATGGATGACGATTTCGACGTACGGGAAAAACAGCAGCGCGATGCCGTCGGCGACACGGCTGTATCGATCCAGAAGCAGCCGGCGGGCGGCCGTGGTCTTGGTCTTTCGCATAGGGAGGGATGAAGTTCCGGTGTTCGGAAAGTCCGCAGCGTGTTGCGTCATGGTGCTGCGGGTCCGTGTGTTATCCGCCATTTTGCCATGGGCGCGACCTCGATCCAGCCGCGCGCACTGTCATGCATCCCGCTGCGTCAGATGCCTGAAAAGTTCGAACGCGATGGCCACGTCTTCGAGTCCGAGTCCGATCGAGCGGAAAAAAGCGTGTTGCCGATAGGACGGCTTCTGCGCGGCGCCCGACACCAGTTCCGGCAAATCGGCCACCACGTTTTCCGCTGACCAGCCGTGTCGCCCGGCGGCCAATTTCATTTCCCCCGCGCTGGCCGGCGTGGTCTGCCGGTAGTCGCAATAGACGTCCATGGCGGGAATCCATGAGGGCGGAATTTCGTGCGCGTTCGCAACGTTGGTGCTGATCGACGTAATGAGCGCCGGCTTGCCGAGCATGCCTTCGAGCAGCACGGGCGTGCCCGATGAAGTACACAAGGCGACTACATCGGCATCGCGCACGCAATCTTCGAGTGCGGTGCAAACGGCGACGCGCTCGTCGAGGGCCGCGAGCGTGGCGCGCTTCGCCGCGTTGTCCTTGAGGTCGGGCGAAAACACCTGAATCGAACGCCAAGGGCGGACTGACGCCAGGTGCCGCAGATGCGCCTGGCCTACCGCGCCAGAACCGATGATCGCGAGCCTTCGCGCATTGGGCGCGGCGAGGTGCTCGACGGCAAGCGCCGTTGCGCCGGCCGTGCGCTCGATCGTAAGCAGGCCGGCATCGCACCACATCAACGGCTGTCCCGTTTCCATCGACATCAGCGCGGTCCACGCGGTAATGACCGGCCTGCCCGGCGTGACGATATACGGCGACAGTTTCGCGCCGAATACCTTGGCGCTCGCCATCGCGCCGAGGTACGTAATGAAGTCCCCCGCGCCGCCTGGAAATAGCGTGAGCGTTTGGGGCGGCTGCGCGGCGGCGTCGTTGCCAAGCGCGCGAAACATCTGCGTCAACGCCTCGCGCACATCGAGATGGGGCAGGGCTTCGCGAACGGTTTCCTCATCGACGATCAACGGAACGGCTTTGTCTGTCTTGCTCATTGAACTGCTCTCCACAACGTTGCCGGCCTGCGGCGTGGAAACAATTCTAAAGTCAAAATGTCCAATCTGGACTTTTTTTTGAAAATTGTTTGCTTTTGCCGGAGTCCAGAATAGACTGTTGATCCAGAGAAAGCGTGAGTCCGGATCGCTCCGGTGCTATCCGCGCCGTCTCGAAGCTTTGCAGTCAGCCGTCGTCCGTGCCTTCAATTCGCGATGCCCTCACCACACAGGGAGCCACCATGCTTCAGAAGCTTTCACTTTCCATTTTCGTCGCTGCTGCGTTGCTCGGTTCGGTCGGCACCGTCAGCGCGGAGACTCAAAACACCTTGCGTTTCGGTATCGAAGCCGCGTATCCGCCGTTCGAAAGCAAGTCGCCGACGGGGCAGCTGGAGGGCTTCGACGTCGACGTCGGCAACGCGGTCTGCGCGAAGATGGGCGTGAAATGCGAGTGGGTGGAGAACGCATTCGACGGGCTGATTCCCGCCTTGCAGGCCCGCAAGTTCGACGCGATCAATTCGGCCATGAACATCACCGACAAGCGCAAGCAGACGATCGCTTTCACGCGGCCCATTTATGTTGTGCCGATCGTGATGGTCGCGAAGCGTGGTTCGGGATTGCTGCCTGACGTGAAGAGTCTGCAGGGCAAACGCGTGGGCGTGCTGCAGGCGTCGTCGCAAGAAGACTTTCTGAAGCACCATTGGGCGAATGCCGGCGTCACGATCGTCTCTTATGCCGACCAGGATCAGGTGTACGCCGACCTCGTGGCCGGCCGCCTCGATGCCGCCGTTCAGGAAGCGCAGACTGTTCAGGACGGTTTCCTGAACAAGCCCGCGGGCCACGACTACGCGATTGCCGGCCAGCCGCTCAGCGATCCGGCGACGCTCGGCGAAGGCACCGGCTTCGGCCTGCGCAAGGGCGACCGCGCGTTGGCCGGGAAAATCGATGCCGCACTCGACGCGCTGAAGAAAGACGGCACGCTCAGCGCGCTTTCGCAGAAGTACTTCAAACGCGACATCATCGCCAAATAAGGCATTGTCGAACCGGTGCGAACGGATTCGCACCGGACCTGTGTGCGTGCTGTCGCATGCATGCTTCCGGTCCCGCCAGGGAAAGCAGAGCGAGTGTATGGATTTCGATGTCATCGTGCTGGGTGCGGGAATCGTCGGCGTGTCGTCCGCGCTGCACTTGCAGGATCGCGGCCGCCGGGTGGCGCTGGTCGACCGGCGTGGTCCGGGTGAAGAGACCAGTTTCGGCAACGCCGGGCTGATCGAAAGTTCGTCCGTCGTTCCGTACGCTTTTCCGCGCAATCTCGGCACGCTGCTGCGTTATGCGCGCAATCGCTCGACCGACCTTTACTGGGACTATCGGGCGCTGCCGTCTTTTGCTGGTTGGCTCGCGCGCTTCTGGTGGGAGTCGTCACCCGAACGGCTGATGGCCGCGGCGCACGATATGCTGCCTCTGATGCGGCACAGCGTGGCAGAGCACGATGTGCTGATCGCGCGCGCCGGTCTCGAACAGCTAGCGAGCGACAAAGGCTGGATCGAGGCGTTTCGCACGCCGGCGGAATTCTCGCGGCAATCCGCGGCGGCCGAAGTTACGGCAAATACTTATGGGTTGCGTGTGACGACGCTCGACGCGGCAGCGCTGGCCGCGCGTGAGCCCGGCGTCGCAGAGGGATTTTGCGGAGCGTTGCATTGGCAGGATCCGAAGAGCATCGTCAACCCCGGCGCGTTGACGCAAGGTTATGCACGGCTGTTCGAGGAGAGCGGCGGCGCGCTGTTGACCGGCGACGCGACCACGCTGAAGGCAGAAGGCGGCGCGTGGACCGTGCAGACTTCGTCGGGCAGGATCAGCGCGAAAGAGGCCGTCGTCGCGCTGGGCCCGTGGTCGGACCGGGTCTTCGCGCCGCTCGGATATCGCATTCCACTGCGTGCGAAACGCGGCTATCACATGCATTACCAACCCACACAACCCATGCTGTCGATGCCGCTCGTCGACTCGCAGCAGGGTTACGTGGTGGCGCCGATGCAAGGCCGCTTGCGGCTCACGACAGGCGTCGAAATAGCCCAGCGCGAGGCGGCGCCGACCGGCGTGCAACTGGAGCGGGCGGAGCGTACTGCCAGACCGACATTCGGTCTCGGCGCGCGGCTCGACGAACATCCATGGCTCGGCTTGCGGCCGTGCACGCCCGACATGCGCCCGGTCATCGGGCCCGCGCCGCGCCATCGGGGGCTCTGGTTTGCGTTTGGCCACAACCATCATGGTTTGACACTCGGTCCGGTGACGGGGCGTTTGCTGGCGGAGATGATGACGGGCGCCGAGCCTTTTGTGGATGCGCGTCCATTTCGTCCCGAGCGGTTCCGCTAGATGTTCTACAACGGATCGTCTGATTGAATAACAAAGGAGAGTGAGATGAAGATCAAGGACTTCGGCGTCGAACGCTGGATGGACCTGTACGAAAACCAGTGTACTTACAACCTGGCGGAAACCTGCGTGGAATCGCTGACGGTCGATCAGTTGCTGACGCTCGCGAACAAACAGGACAGCATTCTCGACGAACTCCGCGGGCTCAAGCTGACCTACGGCGCGATCGAGGGATCGGCCCGCTTGCGCGAAGCGATCTCGGCCATGTACGCGCGCCAGTCGCCGGAAAACCTGATCGTGACGCACGGCGCCATCGGCGGCAACGCGCTGGTGTACGAAACCCTGGTCGAGCCTGGCGACACGGTGATCTCGGTTCTACCGACCTACCAGCAGCACTATTCGATTCCCGAGAGCTACGGCGCCGACGTGCGGATTCTGAAGCTGCGCGAAGAGAACGGGTTTCTGCCGGATCTCGCCGAATTGCGCAGTCTCGTCAATGACAAAACCCGGCTTATCGCGATCAACAACCCCAACAATCCCACCGGTTCGCTGATGGACGAGGCGTTCCTCGCCGAGGTCGGCGAAATTGCGCGTTCGTGCGGTGCGTATGTGTTATGCGACGAGGTGTATCGCGGCACGGATCAGGAAGGCAGCGGCTATACCGCTTCGATTGCGGATCTGTACGAGCGCGGCATCAGTACCGGCAGCATGTCCAAAACATACTCGCTCGCGGGTTTGCGGCTCGGCTGGATCGCCGGCCCGAAGGATCTGATTCGCGCCGTGGCGATTCATCGTGACTACAACACGATCAGCGTCGGCATGATCGACGATCATTTTGCGTCCATCGCGCTGGAAAACCGTGCGGCGATTCTGGCGCGCAACCACGACATCGTGCGCACCAATCTGGCGATCGTGGACGCATGGATCGCCAAAGAACCGGCGATGTCCTATATCAAGCCCAAGTCCGGAACCACGGCGTTGTTGAAGTACGACCTGCCGATGTCGTCGCTCGAATTCTGCACTGAACTGATCGAACAAACCGGCGTGATGCTGACGCCGGGCAGTGCGCTCGACATGGAAGGTTATGTGCGCCTGGGTTACGCCAACAACCGCGACGTGCTAGAAACGGGGCTTGGCAAAATTTCAGAATTTCTCGCGAGGCGTCTAGCCTGATTCACTGCCGAGCGGGGCGTGAGTGCACTTACTCCTCGCACTTCACGTCCTGTCTTCGCACGGAGATGATGACCGGATACGTTCCGTGTTCGAGTTCCACGCGCGCGACGACGGACATCGTGTCATTGTCGATATCGTCGTACACGCTGACCTTTTCATGCCGCAGGCTCGTGAGTCCGGTACAGCCGGACGCACGACCCTCGTCGGATACCTTGCATTGAATCGGGTTGTCCGCGAGGAGGCGATATCGGTCTCTTTCCGGTGTCGCCAGATATTCGCGAAAGCTCTGCGCCGACCCGCCGATACCAGTGACATACCCAATCGCGCATTGCAATCTAGGTGTATCGCTGTTCCCGGATGTCTGCGCGGTTGCGGCCGTGCTTGCGGCCGCGACGAGCGCCACGAGTGTCGATGCGAGGAGATATTTCATGGCGCGAATCAAGGTTGTCCGATCGAAGTGCTGGATTGTAATGGCATCTCCGCAAGCATGCTCCGCTAGACGTTGAACAGCTCGCTGCGCGCCGCGTCCAGAATCATCGCGACAGCCGGATGGCTGATGCGGCGCTCGATCGAAATCGCAAAGAATTCCTCGACGATGGAATTGATCTGCCCGACCGTCGCCAGTTTGTGCTCGGCCTGTAGCTGGCTTTCCAGCACGGTGGGCGCGAACAGCAAGCCGCGGCCTTCGCGGGCGAATGCCATGGTCATCGCCCCGTCGTCGAATTCGCCGACGATGCGCGGCGAAATGGCATGGGACGCCAGCCAATGGTCCAGCTTGCGGCGCACCGCCGATTCCGTACCGGGCAGCAGCACCGGCAACTGACCGAGCGACAACGGGAAGCGTTTCTTGCCGCTCTGGATCAGCGCTGGCGCCCCGAAACAACTGAGCGTGGAACGGCCGAGCCGGTGATTGAACGCCTTGACATTGACGTCGGCGGGAATGGGAGCATCCGCGATGATCAGGTCGAGGCGGTGCAGGGCAAGTTGCGCGAGCAGTGCATGCAGCTTGCCCTCGTGACAAATCATGCGCACCGAGACGGACAGGCTTAGCGCCGGCTCCAGCAGCCGGTACGCGATTGCCTTCGGCACCGAATCCGCGATGCCCACGCGAAACCGCGTTTGCGGGCCCGCTTCGTTCTCGCGCCGCACGGCGCTTTCGAGCTCCGAGCCCAGCGAAAATATTTCGTCGGCGTAATCGAGCGCGAGGCGGCCCGCGTCGGTCAGTTCGAGCGTGCGGCCGCTTTTCCTGAACAGCTTCTTATCCAGTGCTTCTTCGAGCAGTTTGATCTGGCCGCTCAGCGTTTGCGGCGAGATATGCAACTGCTCGCCCGCCCGAACGATGCCGCCCGCGTGCGCCGCGACCCAGAAGTAATGCAGATGCTTAAAGTTCATGAGTGCTCCACAGATTACACAATGCTACGGTTTTATCGAAGTATCGATATATAAAATACGCATTTTACGTTATCTCACGTTCAGGTAGATTGAGGTCTCGCCCAAGGGTTCATGTGAGGCGGCTAACGGTAGCTGACGGAGGTGGCAGATGGCATCGGTTGCACAGTTCCTGCGTTCAAAAGCGTCCCAGACAGTATGGTCGACCCAGGCATCCACTTCGGTTTACGACGCGGTCGCGATCATGGCTCACCGGCGCGTGGGCGCGCTCATCGTCGTCCATGAGGGGCGCGTGGCCGGCATCGTCACGGAGCGCGACTATGCGCGCAAGATCGCGCTCATGCACCGCTCATCGAGAAATACGCCGGTGCGCGACATCATGTCGACGACCGTGCGCTATGTCGGCCCGGAGCAGACCACCGAGGAATGCATGGCGCTCATGACGGAGTACCGGATTCGCTATCTGCCTGTCATTACGGAAGGACAGGTGATCGGCATGGTGTCGATCGGCGATCTGATCAAGAACCTGATTGCCGAGCAGGAAGACACGATCCGGCAGTTGGAGCATTACATCCACGGCAACAGTGTTCAGGTTGGTCATCGTGGCTTTCAAACGCACTCGCCAGCCGGTTTTGCCACCTGAGAAAAATTACCGTTCGTAATGTGTTCGGCGCGACGAAGCGGAGCGCGCGAAGCGGGCGGTCCCCTGACTTACCAAAGAGGCTTTTTATGTACACGCAGATCATCAATCAACTTCGACGCGCTGCCGGTGCGGTGACGCGCGGGACGGCGGCGCTCGGTCTGGCGGGGCTCCTTGCTCTCGGCGCCGTGGCTTCGAACGATGCCGAAGCGAAGCGCGTGGGCGGGAGCCAAAGCATCGGCAGACAGTCGCAATCGGCGTCGCCGTCCGGGCCGGCACAGCGCAGCCAGCAAGCTCAGCCGGCGCAGCAGGCCGCACAGGCGCCGGCTGCCGCTGCGGGTAATCGCTGGATGGGCCCGCTCGCCGGGTTCGCTGCCGGACTCGGCATTGCGGCGTTGCTGTCATCGTTTGGCCTCGGCGAGGGACTCGCGCAATTGATGTCCAATGCGTTGCTGATCGGCGCGGTGATTTTCGCGGGCGTGATGCTGTTCCGCTTTATCGCCAATCGGCGTCGCCCGGATCTCGCTTATGGGAACGGTGCTGCGAACCGGCAGCAAAACGGCGGCTTGCCATTTCTGAATCAGGCGGGGCAAGCGCGGCCTGAAACGACGAATTTTCGCGGCTGGCCGCGTGCCGCGATGGGATCGGCTGCGGGCGCGGACACCGTGAAGGCACCCGAGCTTTCGTCCGGGCCGGATCAGGCTGCATTCCTCGTAACGGCGAAGGCGATGTTCATGCGGCTTCAAGGAGCATGGGATCGCAACGAGCAGGGTGACCTGTTCGAGTTGACGACGCCGGAGATGTTCGCGCGTCTCAAGCAGGACCTGGAAACGCGAGGCCGCGAACCGAGCCATACGGAAGTGCCGCAACTCGATGCCGAAGTGCTCAGTACCCAGAGCAACGCGGACGAGACGCTGGTCAGCGTGCGCTTTTACGGCCAGATCCGGGAAGACGATGCACAGACCGCGCAGCCGTTCCAGGAAATCTGGAACCTGGTCAAGCAGACACCGGGCGACCAGGCATGGCGGCTTGCCGGCATCCAGCAGATCGACTGATAGCGGCATGGTTGAAGCCGGCGCGAAAAAGCGCCGGCTTTTTGCCGCTCATGCATTCCATTTCCTGTTTCAAAGCGCGGCAACGAATTACGCTGTGACCGGCATCATCGAGACACTTAGGCGCGGCTGCTATCGATTGCCGCGACGCAATCGATCTCGATGTCGAAGCGCCCTGGCCACGCCGGCACATTGACGAAAATCCTCGCGGGCGGGTTTGCTCCGAAGAAACGCGCATAGATCGCGTTGACGGCGGGAAACGCTTCAACCGACGTGCAATACACGTTGCATTTGAGCACCTGATCGAGCGATGAACCCGCCGTCTCGACGCACAGCTTCAGCTGTTCCAATACGCGTTCCGTCTGCAGTTCGATTGGCGCGTCCAGTACTTCGCCGGTAGTGGGATCGAACGGCGGAAAACCGGACACGTAAATCGTGTCGCCGTGGCGGGTGACGGCGGAAGTCGGCGCTTTCCGGCGTTCTAGCCAGCTCGAAAGCGGTTCGACACGAATGATTTCACGGCTCATGATTCACTCCATGCTGAAAGGGCCGAGCGTATTTCACCAATAGTTGCGTGCACTCGGCACATGATCGGTCTCATCTAAGCGCGTGGCAGCGCGCGGTCGTTACGCCACTTCGGTTTCGACGACCGGAAAATCGACCTCGGTAAAAATCTGATAACAGACGCAAAAGTCCGTGACTGCACGTGTGGGCGCGAGTTGCTTCGAGTCGACCACCTGTTTGTGTTCGCGCCCGGGGACGATAGTCGGCGCAACACCCGCCTGATTGGGCGGCACCTCAAGCTTCATCGAGTGACCCGGCGGCGCGATCTGCAGCGTGTGCGGTTTGAGCGGCACGGTCTCGGCGCCCGCGATGTCCAGCCGCCCTTCGCCCGACAGGATGTAGTGGATGCCGGGCGCGTCGTCGCCATCCAGCTCCAGCATGAATCCCTGGCTGACCACGCACTCGGAGAGCCCGAGTACCTGAATGCCGAGCAGGGCGATCAGCTCGTTCAGATTGCCGGGTGATAGACGTGGCGACGAAATTGCTTGTGACACAGGCATGGGTCATCCGCGGGACGTGAGGCAATCAACAGATGTTTGAGCGTGGACGATGATTGTCGCAGGTTTCCAGTGAACGCAATTGTGTGGCGCAGGCGGCGCAGCCGCGCGTGGACTCGCCAGGCAACTTGCGTAACGAACGGACCACGTCGGACCGGACCAGACAGGCATCACTCAACTTGGCGCGCGAAGCTTACTTAGCATCCCGAATGCACCGGTAATTTAGGGGTCGCTCATTGAACGAAGTGCCCGCGGCCTCAACAAGCTGGCAAGGAGTGGCAAATGAAAAACAATCTTCATACCACACAGAATCGACTCCCCGGCGATGCCGACCACGTTCGTTTGCAACACGCGCGAGGATCGATGCTGCAAGCGCTTCTGTTTGCGGTCTCGTTGTGCTTCCTCAGCACGGTGCTCGCGGCGCAACCGCCGGCATCCGCCGATGCCGGCCCGGCAAGCGCGACGCCAGTCCCACGCCATCTCGATCGCTCCGGCAAGTCGCGCAAGGGCAAGGCTTCGTACTATGGTCGGGAGTTTTATAAAAAAGAAATGGCCGACGGTACGCCGATGAATCCGCAATCCAATGCCGCCGCGGGCAAGACGCTGCCGCTTGGCACCAAGGCCCGGGTCACGAATCTGCAAAACGGTAACAGCGAGGTGGTCGAAATCAGGGACCGCGGCCCCTATGTCAAGGATCGAATCGTCGACCTGTCACCCAAGACCGCGGACAAGCTCGGGTTGAAGAAAGACGGCGTCGTTCCCGTCGAAGTCAAACCGGTGGAAGTTCCGCAGGCCGACGGCACAGTGAAGCCGGGCGCAGGCGTACAGGAAAGCGAACGCGGCAAGTCGCCGGTCGATGTGCAGCATTCGCTGCATTGAGTGGACGGCACGCTGCTGTTGCGGGAGTGATTCTGTCCGCCGCTCCACTGCGCATCGAGCCAAACAGCCAGTGGCACGCAATTCCATTGCATAGAATCAGGTTACGCGCAGAACGCCTTCGGGCAACCCGATCGCAGCCGCGTTCGCGATCGGGCTTGCGCGTAGACAACGCGATTCATACTAATCGTCAGGAGAATCGTCATGGCGACCTATGTGGTTCTTGCACAATTCACCGATCAGGGCATACGCAACATCAAAAACAGTCCGCAGCGGGCCGGTCAGGCGGCGGAGTTGGCCAGGTCCTTCGGCTGTGAAATGAAAGATATCTTCTGGACAGTGGGCAAATACGACATCGTCACGGTCATCGACGCACCAGATGATCAAAGCTTTGCGGCATTCGGCTACGCGCTGGGATCGGCGGGCAATGTTCGGACGCAAACGCTGCGCGCGTTCACAAAGGACGAATGCAGCGCGATTATCGGCAAACTTCCGTAAAACAGGCCCTCATCCGACGGGTGAGCCAGTCGCTTTCCGCGACTCTTTCTCAGGAGATCACAATGAACGAAAAAACAAGCGACAGTGAAGACGTACGCGCATTCGTTCAAACGGCCGAGCAGGCCGGCGAGTTTGTCTGGGTGATTACGCTGGTCGACTTCGGAGCAAAAAAGGTCAAACGGTCGATGGTTTCGGACGACAGGTTCGCCATGCGCGCCGCGGCTCAGGACGCCGGTGACGCTTATCTGAAAGGGCTGACGGAAGACCGATAAAGAGGCGCGGGAGTGCCTTGTTTTTCGCTCACGCACAGCACTGCCTGCTAGGCGTGGGTGACTATACTCAAAGAGGCCGCCTCTGATTCAGGTTCACCGGATTCAGGCGAGAGAGGCGCCGGGCAGGATTTCGACGCGAGCCGGACCAGGTCGCGGGGGAGAAACATATGTTCAAGCATCTGCTGGTGCCGACCGACGGCTCGACGCTTTCCGAGGCCGCCATTCAGATGACGGTAACGCTCGCTGCGGAAAGCGGAGCCAAAGTCACGGGCCTCCATGTCATTCCGGAGTTTCATGTCCTCGCGTATGGCACGGAGATGATTGCCGACAACGAGGACCGCATCATTCAGACGGCGCGACAGCGTGCGGAGGACTATCTCCGCGCCATCAAAAACGCGGCCGTGCAGGCTGGCGTGGAGTGCGATACGGTCTCTGAGAGTCGCGCCCATCCTTATGAAGCGATTATCAGCGTTGCAGCGCAACAGAACTGCGATCTTATCGTCATGGCGTCGCACGGTCGAAGCGGTATGCGGGCGTTCCTGCTCGGCAGCGAAACCCAAAAGGTCCTGACGCATAGTTCAATCCCGGTTCTGATCGTGCGACAGCCGGCGCCTGGCGGCGCGCATCCAGCGCGCTAGTCAGGTTGCTGGATGGAGAGAACGCTAGCTCGGAGGCACGCGAGTCAATTGAATCGGCATCGTGATGGTTAGGATTACGAGTTGAACCTCATCCCTTGCGGGAGGCGGTCCGTTGCTGGCGCAAAATCCTCACGAAGTTCAGTACAGTCGGCGACTTCTCGCGCTGTCGATGGATCAACGCGATGCCCGTAGACAGCGGATTGCCCCGTAGTCCGTGATACGACACGCTTTCGACCTGGATCTGCCGGATCGACGCGGGCACCACCGCGACGCCGAAGCCCGCCGCCACGAGATTCGCCGCCGACGAGATCTGCGGCGACTCCATGCCGATCGAGGGCGCGAAGCCGGCTTCACGGCAGGCGCCGATAATCGAGTCGTACAAATCCGGGCCGATGGGGCGCGGAAAGAGGATGAACGGATCGTCTGCAAGGTCGGCCAGATCGACGCGCCGTCGCCGGTTCAAGCGATGGTTTGCCGGCAACACCGCCAACATGTCTTCGTCGACCAATGATTCGACTATCAAATCCCGGCAGTTCAGCGGCATGCGCACCAGCGCGGCATCGAGCTGCCGGTCGGCGACTTTATCCAGCAGCAGCGAACTGTTGCTCTCCTCGCAACTGATCGCGACGCGCTCGTACGCATGCCGATAGCGCTGCATCGTCATCGCGACCGCCGGATGAAACACCGTCGAACCCGCGAAGCCGAGCGAGAGGCGCCCGGTCTCGCCTCGTCCCGCGTTCTGCACTTCGACGAATGCCTGCTGCGCGTCATCGACGATGCGTTGCGCACGTTCACGAAAGAGCCGTCCCGCCTCGGTCAGCTCGACGCGACGTGGATGGCGGAGGAACAGCGGGGTGCCGATTTCCCGCTCGAGCTTCAGGATCTGCTGGCTCAAAGGCGGCTGGGCGATGCCCAGATGAGTCGCCGCGTCGGTGAAATGCAGGTGTTCGGCGACGGCGAGAAAGTAACGCAGTTGGCGAAATTCCATATGTTTTTCGTCTCCAAATAGCGTCTTCAAGATATTGGACTAATGGCTGGACTGATTTTAATCTCCGTGTCAATCCGATGCGCGCAAAGGCCGCAGCCGACAACGCTGGACAAAGTCGCGGCGCGCATCGACACCTCACGAGGAGAATCCGATGTCAGCAGCGCACACACCGTTAGTCACTGCCCGCCCCAACGTAGCCCACAACTTGATCGCGGAGCTACGCGGCATCGTCGGCGGGAAACACACGCTGACCGATGACGCCGCGACCCGCCGCTTTCGGACCGGCTTTCGCTTTGGCGCAGGCAAGGCGCTCGCGGTGGTGCGCCCCGGTACGATCGTCGAGCAATGGAAAGTGCTGCAGGCATGCGTCGCGGCGAACGTGATCGTGATCACGCAGGCATCGAACACGGGCCTCACGGGCGGCTCGACGCCCGACGGCGACGACTACGATCGTGACATCGTGATCGTCAGCACGAGCCGCATGAAGAAGGTGTTTGTGATCGACGGCGGCAAGCAGGTCGTCTGCCTGCCCGGCGCGACGCTCGACCAATTGGAAAGGACACTGAAGCCGCTTGGCCGGGAACCGCATTCGGTGATTGGCTCGAGTTGCATCGGCGCGTCGGTATTCGGCGGTGTCTGCAACAACTCGGGTGGTGCGCTGGTGCAGCGCGGCCCGGCGTATACGGAAATGGCGGCGTTTGCGCAGGTCGATGAAGCGGGCAAGCTGCAGTTCGTCAACCATCTCGGGATCCGGCTCGGCGAAACGCCCGAAGATATGCTTGGCCGGCTCGAACGCGGTGAGTTCTCGGATTCCGATGTCCAGCACGACGCGGGCGCCGGGTCGGACCACGGTTACGCAAGCCATGTGCGTGAGGTCGATGCCGATACGCCGGCGCGTTTTAACGCCGACCCGCAGCGCCTTTATGAAGCATCAGGCTCGGCTGGCAAGCTGATGGTGTTTGCAGTGAGACTCGACACGTTCCCGATCGAACGGAACGCCAAGGTGTTTTATATCGGCACGAACCAACCTGACGAGCTCACCGATATCCGCCGCCATGCGCTGCATGACTTCAAATTCCTGCCGATCTCGGGCGAATATCTTCATCGGGATGCTTTCGACGTCGCCGAGGAGTACGGCAAGGACACCTTTCTGGCGATCAATTATCTTGGCACGTCGCGCCTGCCCGCGCTGTTCGGATTGAAGAGCCGCTGCGATGCGCTGTTCGATCGTCTCGGCTTTCTCCCATCGCATTTCACGGATCGCGTCATGCAAGCCGCGAGCCGCCTGTTCCCGAGCCATTTGCCGGCGCGGATGAAACAGTATCGCGACAAATACGAGCATCACCTGATGCTGAAGGTTGCAGCCGAAAGCGTCGGCGAAACCCGTGCGTTTCTCTCCGGGTACTTTGCGAGCGCCACGGGTGCTTATTTTGAATGCACCGAGGAAGAGGGCAGAAAAGCGTTCCTGCATCGTTTCGCTGCCGCTGGCGCCGCGGTTCGCTATCGCGCCGTGCACACCCGCGAGGTGGAGAATATCGTCGCACTCGACGTCGCATTACGCCGCAACGATCGCGACTGGATCGAGACGCTGCCGCCCGAGATCGAGGAAACGATTGCCATCAAGCTGTACTACGGCCATTTCCTGTGCCATGTGTTCCACCAGGACTACATCGTCAGGAAGGGCAACGATTGCCTTGAGGTCGAACATAAAATGTGGACACTGCTGGACCGCCGCGGCGCGGAATATCCGGCGGAACATAACGTCGGCCATCTTTACCACGCGAAGCCGCAGCTTGCAGCGTTCTATCGGCAACTGGATCTTTGCAACTGCTTCAATCCGGGGATCGGGCAGACGTCGAAGTTCAGAAATTACCGCGAAGCGGCGGTTTAGCTGAACACGGTTACTGCGAACTGCCCGCGCCACCTGGCGACCGTTAAAGCAGCCGCAAGCCTCCGCCGCATTCGATGACAGCGCCGGTCATGAAGGTGTTCTCCATCAGAAACTGCAGCGCGTGCGCCACGTCTTCCGCGTGGCCGACGCGTCCCACCGGCAGCGTTTCGGCTTGCTGGCGGAACAGGTCCGTCTTGACGTCGACAGGGAACTTGTCCCACCACGCGGTATCGACCACGCCTGGCGAAACGGCGTTCACGCGCCGTGGCGCCAGTTCGCGCGCGAGCGGACCGATCATGCTTTCCAGTGCGCCGTTGATCGCACCCAGGCCAGCCGTGCCGCGATTCGCGATGCGCGCGGAAATGGTGGTGACGAAGGTCAGGCTGCCGTCGCGGCGGAGGGCCGGCAGGCCGGCCTTCGCCGCCGGAGAGCGTCAGCACCAGGCCGCCAATCCGGCGATGCGCGAGACCCAGTTGCTGATCACCTATCGTGGCAGCCCGATCGTCGCCGACCTATGTTCCGACGCAAATCCCGAAGCGCCCGCACCTGGCGACCGGCTACCTGACGTGCGAGGTCTGGCACAACGCTATGTTGGCCACGCGAGGCGATTGCATGACTTTGTCGGCTCGGGACGACACACGCTCATCGGTCATGTCGATGCGGCCGGGCAGCAATATGACGCGTTCTTTGACGGTTGTCGCGCACTTGCTGCGTCGTTGCCCGGCGCTGCGTCGGCGGTGCTGGTACCTAAGACCCCAGTTTTTCGGGGCGAGACACCAGTTGAGGGCAAGTGATGGCGAGCGTACGAATTGCGGCTTGCAGAGTAATCGAGTCATCCACGCCGACGCACGGGAGACGATGGTTGGCTGAACTGCTCAGCGTTGCTTCGTGCAACGCTCATCTTGTTGCATGCGCTCAGTGGTTGACCACGGCATCACCGGCAGGCCGCCTGTCGCTTGACGGCACGGCCTGAACGCACAACAACAGTACGACCATGCCGATGGCAAGTAGCACGCCAATCGCGCCCAGCCCCGTGTACAAGCTACCCGTCGATGTCTTCAACGCGCCCACCATCCACGGGCTCACAGCGCCGCCGAGCGCGCCGAGCGCGGTGATCGTCGCAATGCCTCCCGGTGCAGTATCTTCCTGAAGATAGCTTGTGGGAATCGTCCAGAACAGCGACAGCGCTGCGTATATGCCAACTGACGCGATCACCAGCAACACGACAGTTAGCGCGACGCTATGTGCCGTCAAAGGCAGCAGAAGAAAGCTTGCCGCTACTGCGAAGCCACAGCCTGCGACATGCCAGCGGCGCTCCATGTGCCGATCCGAATGCCGTCCGAGCAGCAGCATGCCGATGGCCGTGCACAGCGAAATTGCGCCGCTCATCCAGCCGATATCGCTGATGCGATGCACGCCGACCTGGCGCAGCAGCGACGGAATCCAGAAGCCGACTGCGTTGAGCGCCATGAAGACGCTGAAGTAGATCGTCGACATCAGATAGATGCGCGGATTGGTCAGTACATCGGCCAACGGTGCATGTGAACGCGCTTCGGGTGCATGTCGCGCGCGTCCCGCATTTAACGCTGTCGCAATCTGCGCCTTCTCACGGTCGTTGAGCCACTTCGCGTCGGCGGGACGATCGTCGAGCACGAAGTACGCGGCAAGGCCCAAAGCGATGGCCGGAATGCCCTCGATCAGAAACAGCCATTGCCAGCCGGCGAATCCAAGCTCGCCGTGCAAATGACTCATGATCCAGCCCGACAGCGGCCCGCCGACGATACCCGCAAGCGGCACAGCCATCACGAACAGACTCATGATGCGCCCGCGCCGACGGTCGGGAAACCAATACGTCAGGTACAGAATCACACCTGGAAAAAACCCCGCTTCGGCGGCGCCAAGCAGAAAGCGCACGACGTAAAGCGCATGCGCACTGCGCACGAACGCCAGCACGACTGTCAGGGCGCCCCACAACACCATGATCCGCACGAGCGTCTTGCGTACACCAATGCGTGCCGCGAGCAGATTGCTCGGCAATTCGAAAATCACATAGCCGACGAAGAACATACCCGCTGCAATGCCGAATACGGAGTCGTCGAGCTTCAGATCCTGCAGGAACTGAAGCTTTGCAAAACCAATATTCACGCGGTCGATGAAGTTGACTACATAGCAGACGAAAATGAACGGGATGATGCGGCGCGCGACCTTGCGGAAGACGCCATCATCGGCGGAACTGCTCGAAGCGTTATTCATGGTGTCTCCAATACGCCTTCGCCGAAGGTCTTTTAGATTTTTTTTGAATTGCTTTAGCTGGCGCGGCACATCGCGCGTTACCACTCGCCGAAGAATACGCCCCAGTCCCTGTGCGTATTTGTGCGGCTCGCGACGCCCGCATCGTCGATCGTCACGCGCTGCTTGAGCGTTGCGTGCCAGTCGACCAGCTTGGCATGCATTTGCGTACGCGCCGCTTCATGCGTGCGCTCGCCGCCGAGATCGATGAACTCGTTCGGGTCCGCTTCAAGATCGAACAGTTGTGGCCGGTAGCCGAGCCAGTGCACGTATTTCCAGCGCGCGTCGCGCACCATCCAGCCGCGGCATCCGTGCGGCGCGCGGCCGAGCGTCAGGCGCGCTCCGCGAAAACTGTAGTCGAGTTCGGAGACCACATAGTCACGCCATCCGGTTTCCTGCGTGAGCGTGTCGCGCAGCAACGGCAGCAACGATTTGCCTTCGATTCGCTCCTCATACGAAGGCAGGCCGAGCGCTTCGAGCACGGTCGGCACCACGTCGATACAGGACGTGAAGCGCGCCTCGGCCGTACCGCGCGTGGCGTTCGCTTCGGGCGATGGATCGTACACGACCATCGGCACGCGCTGCACGGTATCGTAGAACTGCTCTTTCTCGCCGAGCCAGTGATCGCCAAGGAAATCGCCGTGATCAGCGGTCAGGACGATCAGCGTGTCGTCCCAGCGATTCAGCCGGTCGAGCACGTCCCAGAGGCGCCCGAGATGATCGTCGATCTGCTGGATCAATCCCTGGTAAACGGGCCGCACCGTATTGGACACTTCGTCGCGCGAGAAATTGACGCTCTCTTCATGCTGGCGATAAGCGGCCGTCACCGGATGGGCATTGTCCAGCTCCGCGGTGTGGCGCACGAGCGGCAGGCACTGATCGAGCGAGTACATGTCGTGATAGGGATGCGGCGCGACATACGGCCAATGCGGCTTCACGTACGAGAGGTGTAACGCCCAGGGCTCGTCGCCTTGTTGTTCGATATGGCGGATCGCCTGATCGGTCATATACGCTGTTTCGGAGTGCGGCTCCGCGACGCGCGACGGCCAGCGCACATTGCGCATGTGCCAGCCCGAGCGGACTTCGCCGCGGTCGTCTTCGACGCTGATCACATAGTCGCTCCACGGCCGGTCGCTCGCGTACCCGTGTGCGCGCAGATACGCGGGATAACCGCTTTCGCGGCCCGGTTCGTGATGCCCGTCGTAACGGTCCAGTTCGACGAACGAGCCCGCAGAAAGGCGCAGCCCAAGCGGGCTGTTCCTACCGATTTCCAGCCGCTCCATGCCCGACGCGTCCACCTGAACATGGGTCTTGCCGGCGAGGGCGAGCGAGCGTCCATGGCGGCGCAGATACTCCCCAAGCGTGATCTCGCCGATGGACATCGGCACGCGGTTCCAGTTCGCTCCATGGCTCGTCATCGTGCGGCCGGTGTAATACGACATGCGCGACGGCCCGCAGACGCCGGAGCTGACATAGGCGTTATCGAAGCGCACGCCGCGCGCGGCGAGCGCATCGACGTTGCGCGTGCGCATGTATGGGTGGCCGTAGCAGGCGAGGTGATCCCGCCGCAACTGGTCACACATGATGAAAAGGACGTTTCGGATGGCTGTCATGGATCGGCATCGGGAGCGTGAGTGAACGACATGCCCCGATGCTAGGGAAGGCACACACGTTTGACCTAATCAATCGTATGTGCGCTTGCACAATCGCGCATAATGCCCGTTCTGCTTCAGGACCGAGACCCATGTCGCACACTCCCACCGCGCCCGGTGCCGCTGACGAGCCCCGGCTGAAACACCCCAGCCATATCGACGAGTTTCTGCTGTACAGGTTGCATAACCTGACGCGCGTCGCGGTTCAGGGAGTCGGGTTGATGTTCCGGCGTGAAATCGGCATCAGCCGGCGCGACTGGCGCATCCTGGCGTTCGTTGGCCGATTCCCCGACCTTAACCTCACACGGCTGGCGGAACTTACAGGACTGGACACGGTGATCGCGAGCCGGTGCGTCACGCAGCTCGTGCAGCGCGGGCTGCTGGCGAACCGGAGACAACCGGCGAACAAGCGTGTTTCCTTGCTGCGGCTCACTGAATCCGGCGAGCAGGTGTATGCGCAGGCACACGCCGCCGGCCAGCAATACAACATCGAATTCGCCGCTTGCCTGAATGATGACGAGGCGCGCCTGCTGGAGATCGTGATGTCAAAGCTGGAAGCGCGGGCTCACGAATTGAATCAACGCGAGATCACGTTTGGCGTCGACAACCGGGAAGGTGACAGCGTCGAAGAGTGACTGCCGCTGCCGCTTTCCTTCCCGTTCGAACCTCCGCGGCCCGAGCGGTTGCTCTCAAGGTTTACCGGAATGGCCGCTCTTCTTCCGGGCATACCAATCACCTCATCGTGACAACGACTTTGCCTTTGGCTCGCCCGGTATCGACGTAGGCCATCGCCTCCCTGGTCGATTCGAACGGAAAGACCCGATCCACGACCGGGCGTATGACGCCGGAATCAATGAGGGACGTAATCTGGCGTAGCTGGTCTCCGCTTGCCCTCATGAACAGAAACGAATAGCTAACCTTACGACTTTTTGCTTCCTTCCTGATCCGATAACTCAGGAGACGCATGACCAGTCGCAGGAACCGGGACAAGCCAAGCTCCTTTGCAAAATCCGGATCCGGCGGCCCAGAGATCGAGATGAGCTGTCCGCCGGGTTTCAGCACGCGCAGGGATTTGTTGAGCGTCTTTGCGTCGAGACTATTTATAACCACGTCATAGTCGGAAAGGATATTCTCGAAATCGTCCTTCGTGTAATCGATGACGACGTCGGCACCGAGGCGCTTCACCCAGTCCACATTCGCCGTGCTTGTTGTCGTCGCGACGAACGCGCCGACATGCTTTGCCAGCTGGATCGCAAACGTCCCGACACCACCGGAGCCCGCGTGGATCAGAACCCTTTGTCCTTTCGCGAGGTGCGCTTTTTCGATCAACGCCTGCCATGCAGTCAGACCAACCAGTGGAATGGAGGCGGCCTCTTCCATGGTAAGCGTCTTCGGTTTGATCGAGAGATCCGCTTCGTTCACTGCAATCAGTTCCGCAAACGCGCCGATTCGATCTTTATCGGGCCGGGCATAGACTTCGTCGCCGGCCTTGAATTGCCGCACGCGCGGTCCAACCCGGACGACCACCCCGGCCACATCGCTGCCCAGAACGAGCGGCAAGCGGTAGGGCAGAACTAGCTTGAATTCGCCGTCGCGGATTTTGGAATCAAGAAGGTTCACGCCTGCGGCGTGCACCTGGATCAATACGTCATCGTCGCGTAGTTCCGGTTCCGGCATTTCGCCAATGCGCACGCCATCCTTGCGTCCGTAACGTTCGAGAATAAATGCTCTCATAGTGTTTTGTTTTCCAGATTTGATTTTACGGTCCACGCGTTTTTTTCTCGACAGCAATAGAGACCTGAGCCAGCGCGCCGCAGCTTGCGGCGCAACTACGAACTAAACGTTCCTGTTTCGCGGCGCGCGTGCTCGATGCGAGCGACACGCACGAACATCAGAGCAAGCACGACTTCTATCGCGACGGCAGCCAGGATGCCGGATCCGGCGTGGCTGGTGAGGAATTCGAAGACGCCAAGGCCCGCGAGAGTCAAGCAGGCAACAATCAAACCTTTGACGAGGGCGGAGCGGGCGGATGATGGTTCCGCGTTCCTCGCCGAGAAGAACATAAATCCGATGCCGACATACAGGGCTGCCCCGCGCCGACCGATCAGTCCGACCGGATAGGAGAATTCGACACCCCATATTGACGGGAAGAAATTCGGCGAAAGCATCCAGGCAAATCCCAAAGCGGAGAAAACAAGCGCGGCGAGGATTGCAAGATTGCGGAAGTTGACGTTCATGGCGATTTGCTATTTTTGCAGGACTGGCTTGTCAGACCTCGGTGACGGTATCGTGCCGAGCCGCAGGTCCTTCCGAAGCGCGGCGTCCACCAGACCCGCAGGCATGAATCTGCGCAGCAATTGCAGACGGCCCGCGAGCGCACCCGCTGTGTACCGGAGTCTCGGACGAGCCGCAACTGCAGCCTTCAGCACAACGTCGGCCACGACGCGGGGCTCCGCAGCCGTTGCCATCACCTCATTGACACGGTTGCTGACGACCGCACGAGCCTCGCGGTATGCATCGAGCTTGGCATCGGGTTCCAGGAAATTCGCATCGAACGGCGTCTTGGTGTAAGCCGGCTCGATGACCGAGACACGTACGCCCCAGGTGCGCAGCTCATGGTCGAGCGACTCGGAATATCCTTCAATCGCATGCTTCGTTGCCGCATAGAGCGCCCCGTAAGGCATCGGCAAGAAGCCGAGCACCGAGCCGATGTTGACGATGCGACCGCTTCCCTGATGCCGCATGTAGGGCACGACGGCGCGTGTCATGCGGACGACGCCAAAAAAGTTTGTGTCGAAGATCGACCGGGCCTGCTCGATCGAGCTTTCTTCGGCGCCCGCCGGAGCCACGCCAAAGCCAGCGTTATTCACCAGCAAGTCGATGCGACCCGCCCGTCGTATGACTTCATTGACCACCGCCGCGACGGATTCATCGCTGGTGACGTCAAGAGTCAGCATCTCGAAGGATCGCTGAACCGTATCGGCCGCCCGTCTGCTCGTGCCGAAGACCGTATAACCGGCGTCGGCCAGCCGCTGTGCGGCGGCCTGTCCGATGCCTGAAGATGCACCCGTGACAAGGGCCACGCCCGAATTCGCTTTGCCGACCATTCGAAGCTCCATGTGAGAGAATTTAAGTCACTACCAATTTGAAATCGACTATACTGGCAAATCGAGAACATGTCACTATCAAAATGGTATGGACGACAAAAATTTTTGCGATGAGCCGTGTCCGATCGCGCGCAGCTTAAGCGTCGCGGGCGACGCGTGGAGCATTCTTATCCTGCGCGACGCCCATGCCGGTCTCACGCGTTTTGACCAGTTCCGCAAAAGTCTCGGCATTGCACCGACCATGCTGACCCGCCGACTGGCAACGCTGACAGAGGAGGGATTACTGGAGAAACGCCGCTATTCCGAGCACCCGCCGCGCGAGGAGTACCTGCTGACGGCTGCCGGGCGAGACTTCCTGCCGGTGCTCTTCATGATCGGTGCATGGGGGCGGCAATATCGTGGTGACGGCAAGCTGGTTCGCTTCCTAGATGCGGAAACAGGAACAGAGATCAGGGCGGTGGCGATCGACGAGGTGACGGGAGCGAAGATCGGGACTCGTCCGATACGCGTTATCAATCCGGACAACGATTGACACTGCGATGATTGCGCCGCCCCGCTTCGTTGCGGAAGTCAGCCGAACGCGATAGCGCTTCGATTTCTGATGGACTTCGCTGGCTAATCACTTGGGCGGCACGGTCTGTGACAGTCCGTTAACTGAGCCCGAGCAGGCGCTCGAACATCTGGGTGCAGGCGCGATCGAATGGCAGAAACTGGTCCGCTCAGGGACTGACGACCAGGAAAGCCACGCAAGCTACGCGCAAACGCGCTTCTCCAGAGGTCGCCGCCCGCGCGCCAGTTCGAAGTGCCGCGCGAGCCGTGTGCCTGGCAGATACATCCCTCTCACCTGCATGCACAGCGCAATGCACACCCACGCCGACCTCGCGCAACCGCCTTGCACTATTTCCAGCATTGCAGTTGTACCTGCCCATAAAAAAACACCCCAAATCGTTAGACAGGTGTCCAACTTTTTGGGGTGCAGTTCAAACTCTTGTGACGCGCTTTGACGTCATCTACAACGCGCATCGCACGTCATAGTTCGTCATCACATTTACATCGCGACCGTATCCGCCAGGTCCTTGAAGTCTTCGATCTGGTCGAAGTTCATGTACTGATAGATCTTGTCACCGCTGGCGGTCAGCACGCCCATGTCGGCCATGTACTCCTCTTTGGTCGGAATCTTGCCCAGGCGCGAGCAGATTGCCGCCAGTTCGGCCGAACCCAGGTACACGTTCGTGTTCTTGCCCAGACGGTTCGGGAAGTTACGGGTCGATGTGGACATGACCGTCGCGCCTTCGCGCACCTGTGCCTGGTTGCCCATGCACAGCGAGCAGCCCGGCATTTCCGTACGTGCACCGGCCGTACCGAACACGCCGTAATGGCCTTCTTCGGTCAGTTGCTTCTGATCCATCTTGGTAGGCGGCGCGACCCACAGCTTGACCGGAATGTCGCGCTTGCCTTCCAGCAGCTTCGACGCCGCGCGGAAGTGACCGATGTTCGTCATGCACGAACCGATGAACACTTCGTCGATCTTCGCACCGGCCACGTCGGACAGCGTCTTCACGTCGTCCGGGTCGTTCGGGCAGGCGACGATCGGTTCGTGGATGTCGGCGAGGTCGATCTCGATCACGGCCGCGTACTCGGCGTCCGCATCCGGCGACAGCAGTTGCGGGTCGGCGAGCCATGCTTCCATGGCCTTGATGCGGCGCTGCAGGCTGCGCGGGTCCTGGTAACCCTGCGCGATCATCCACTTGAGCAGCGTGACGTTGCTGTTCAGGTACTCGATGATCGGTTCCTTGTTCAGGTGCACCGTGCAGCCGGCAGCCGAACGCTCGGCGGATGCATCCGACAGTTCGAACGCCTGCTCGACCTTCAGATCCGGCAGACCTTCGATTTCGAGCACACGGCCCGAGAAAATGTTTTTCTTGCCTTGCTTGGCGACCGTTAGCGTGCCTTGCTTGATCGCGTACAGCGGGATCGCGTTGACGAGGTCGCGCAGCGTGACGCCCGGCTGCATCTTGCCCTTGAAGCGAACCAGCACCGATTCCGGCATGTCCAGCGGCATCGTGCCGGTGGCCGCGGCAAATGCGACCAGCCCCGAACCCGCCGGGAAGCTGATGCCGATCGGGAAGCGCGTGTGCGAGTCGCCGCCGGTGCCGACGGTGTCGGGCAGCAGCATGCGGTTCAGCCACGAGTGGATCACGCCGTCGCCGGGACGCAGTGCGATGCCGCCACGATTGCTGATGAAGTCCGGCAGCGTGCGGTGCGTCTTCACGTCCACCGACTTCGGATACGCGGCGGTGTGGCAGAACGACTGCATGACGAGGTCGGCGGAGAAGCCGAGGCACGCGAGGTCTTTCAGTTCGTCGCGGGTCATCGGGCCGGTGGTGTCCTGCGAGCCGACCGAGGTCATTTTCGGTTCGCAGTAGGTGCCCGGGCGCACGCCCTGGCCTTCCGGCAGGCCGCACGCACGGCCGACCATCTTCTGCGCCAGCGAGAAACCCTTGCCGCTGTCGGCCGGCTGCTGCGGCAGGCGGAACAGGGTGGACGGCGCGAGGCCCAGCGCTTCACGCGCCTTGGCGGTCAGGCCACGGCCGATGATGAGAGGAATACGGCCACCGGCGCGCACCTCGTCGAACAGCACGTCGGACTTGACCTTGAATTCGGCGATTACCGCGCCGTTCTTCAGTGCCTTGCCTTCGTAGGGACGCAGTTCGACCACGTCGCCCATTTCCATTTGCGACACGTCGAGTTCGATCGGCAGCGCGCCCGCGTCTTCCATGGTGTTGTAGAAAATCGGCGCGATTTTGCTGCCGAGGCACACACCGCCGAAGCGCTTGTTCGGGATGAAGGGGATGTCTTCGCCCGTGAACCACAGCACCGAGTTGGTGGCCGACTTGCGCGAGGAGCCGGTGCCGACCACGTCGCCGACGTAGGCGACCAGATGGCCTTTTTCTTTCAGCGACTGGATGAACTTGATCGGGCCGCGCTTGCCGTCTTCCTCCGGCGTGATGCCGGGACGCGCGTTTTTCAGCATCGCCAGCGCGTGCATCGGGATGTCCGGGCGGGTGGTGGCGTCCGGCGCAGGCGAGAGGTCGTCCGTGTTGGTTTCGCCCGTCACCTTGAACACGGTGATGGTCAGGCTTTGCGGCACCTCCGGACGGCTCGTGAACCATTCGGCGTCGGCCCAGCTTTGCAACACGGCCTTCGCGTTGGCGTTGCCCTTGTCGGCCAATTCCTTGACGTCGTGGAACGCGTCGAACATGAGCAGGGTTTTCTTCAGCGCCTCGGCGGCGACCGTGCCGACTTCCGCGTCCGACAGCAGTTCGATCAGCGGCTGGATGTTGTAGCCGCCCAGCATGGTGCCGAGCAGTTCCGTGGCACGAGCGCGCGAGATCAGCGCACAGGCGGTTTCACCCTTGGCGACGGCGGCGAGGAAACCGGCCTTCACGCGGGCGGCTTCGTCGACGCCGGCGGGCACGCGGTTGGTGATCAGATCGAGCAGGGTTTGCTCTTCGCCTGCGGGCGGGTTGGTAAGCAACTCGACCAGTTCGGCGGTCTGCTGGGCGGTCAGCGGCAGGGGAGGAATACCGAGCGTGGCGCGTGCGGCTGCGTGAGCGCGAAAGTTTTCAAGCATGAAAGAACCTGCTGATGTTGGCGTTTCAGGGGATGGCATCCGGCCCGCCGTGGCTGTGCCGGTAGCGTTTACCTGCAATTTTAAAGGGGACATGCGCCTGCGGTCAATTATCTTATATCTTATATAAGAGTTGACGGTTTGAGATTGGCGATCAGCGCGGCGCGGATGTGGCTGGAAAAGGGCGTTTATCGCTTGATGCGACCGAGGACGCAGTCGGCTTGACGGATCGCGAGCGAGTGAGGCGCGCGTTTCTGCGGACCATCGGGGCAGCAGCCTCAAGCGGTCCGCCGCATCAGCAGGGAAGCCCGCGGGCCGCTTGGGCACGCCCGCCAATAAGCGGACCCGCGCGCCAAGAACTACAGCGAACGCTCGATCGCCTGCCCGAGCAGATCCAGGCCCAGGTCGATCTCATCCTCGTGGACGGTCAACGGAGGGGCGATCCGGAACACGCCGCCCATGCCGGGCAATTGCACGATGTTCATGCTGAGCCCCAGGTTCATGCACTCGCGGGTGATCTTCGCGCCCAGCCCGTCCGCCGGCTCCTTCGTGCGGCGGTCCTTGACGATCTCCATGCCCAGCAGCAGTCCTCGGCCGCGAATGTCGCCGATGCAGTCGAAGCGCTCCATCAAATCCAGCAGGCCGCGTTTGAGTCGCGCGCCCATCAGGTTCGCACGCGCAACCAGTCCGTCGCGCTCGACCACCTCCAGCACCCGCAAACCGACGGCGGCCGGCAGAGGATCGGACACGTGGGTCGTATAGAACAGGTAACCCAATTCATGAGCGCGCTCCTCGATCTGCGCGGAGGTCACGACGGCCGCGAGCGGCAGACCGGCGCCCAGTGTCTTCGATAGCGTGAGAATGTCGGGCGTGACGCCGTCGCGCTGACAGGCGAACATCGTGCCCGTGCGGCCGACGCCGGTTTGCGCTTCGTCGAGGATCAGCAGCATGCCGCGCTCCTCGCATTTGCGCTTCAGCGCGGTCATGTAGCCTTCCGGCAGTTCGATGATCCCGCCGGAACTGAGGATCGGCTCCGCAATGAAAGCGGCCAGATTGCCGCTGGACTGACGATCGATCAGATCGAAAGCATAATCCAGCTCCGCCAGGTAATCGTAATCACCATGGCGCTCGAAACGCGGCCGGTACAGGAACGGAGCGGGGATCGCGAACGAGCCGACCGCAGCCGGACCGACGCCTTTGCGACCGGCGCTATAGGTAGCGGATGCCGCCGCCCCCGTCATGCCGTGCCATGACTGCGCAAACCCGACGATTTCATATTTGCCCGTGACCAGCTTGGCCATGCGAATGGCGGCCTCGTTCGACTCCGCGCCCGTACTGAGCAACAGCGCGCGGTCGAGTCCGTCGGGCGTGATGTCGGCGAGCCGGGTCGCCAGGTCCACCACCGGTCGCGACAGCATCCCGCTAAAAAGATGGTCGAGCTTGCCGGCGTATTCGTTGATAACCGAGACGATTTCCGGATGACTGTGTCCCAACACCGCGCTCATCTGGCCGGAGGTGAAATCCAGAATCGCGCGGCCGTCCGCGTCATAGACGAAACTGCCCTGGGCGCGCTCGATGATCATTGGCTCGAAGGTGCCGCCATAGCGGATGAGGTGCTGTTTGGCGTTGCGCCAGAAAACTGCATCATTGTTTCGCGACACTTGCTTCTCCTTGACGGCGAGCGGGAATAACTTGCAGTCTAGATGGCGCTCTGGTTTCATAGAATCGAATAGTTCTTATCGAAGATAGAAGCGGGCCTAATACCTTGAGTCTTTCACTCGAAATCGATCTGCTGCGCTCGTTTATCGTCGTCGCCGAAGTTCGGGCGCTCAGTCGCGCGGCGAACCGCATCGGCCGGACCCAATCGGCGCTGAGCCAGCAGATGAAGCGCCTCGAAGAGATCGTCGACCAGCCGCTGTTTCAGCGCACGGGTCGCGGGGTGGTGCTGACGAATCCCGGCGAACGCCTGTTGATTCACGCGCAACGCATTCTGCGGCTGCACGACGAGGCGATGGCCGACCTGTCCGGCAAAGGGCTGTCGGGCACGATCCGCTTCGGCTGCCCGGACGATTACGCCGCTGTTTTCCTGCCGCCTTTGCTGCGTCAGTTTTCGAGCCAGCATCCGCATGCACTGGTCGAGGTGATTTGTGCTCCCACGCCGCGCCTGCTCGAACAACTGGACATGCATGCGCTGGACCTCGCCATGATCTCGTTGCCCGATGACGCCACGAACGACGACATCATTCGCCGTGAGCCGCTGGTTTGGGTCGGCTATCCGGGGCTGGATTGCGCGCATTTCGATCCGTTGCCGCTGGCGCTTTCCGATCCGGACACGCTCGACCATGTGGCGGCCTGCGAAGCGCTGCAACGCGCGGGCAGGGCGTACCGCATCGCTTATGCGAGCAGCAGTCTTGCCGGCCTCACGGCTTTGGTGCGCTCGGGGCAGGCCGTCGCCGTCATCACGCAGACTGCCGTTGCGCCGGATCTCTCCGTGCTCAACGGCGATCCCGCGCTCCCGCCTTTGCCCACCATAGGCATTACGCTGAAGTTCGAGCGCAAGCGCCCATCCCCTCTGATCACGGTATTCGCGGAGCACATCCGGCTGACGCTGCCGTTGCTGTGATCGACCAGGCGCGCGCGGAGCGTTGCGCGGGTTCAGTGGTGAAACTCTTTATCGACCGCGAGATTTACGCCAACCACACGACGGCATATTTTGCCGCGCTACGCGCTTTCGTTTGCGCAGCGGAACTGCAAAGCAACGGGTCACGATCCACCGTCGCGCCGTTCCGATGCCTGAAGGCGGGCAAGTAAATTCCACTTCCATACCTGCGAACGCACCCAGCAATCGAACTCGCGAAGAGGCCGCTTCGCTTCTCCGGGTTCTCCGCAGAACCATGGTGCTGGCGCCGCACGGCCATTCAAACAATCCTATTCGCGCGATGGGCACAGCGCATGCTGAACAATCAGCGGCAATGCGTTGCCATGCACGGCATTTCCGCCGAGCATCCGCCAGAGCGTCCGCTCTGAGAGCCGGACGCCCACCGTTGGGTGCGGGCAGCCATTCGGTTGCACCGCTGTCCGGATTGATCCATGGTCGCACGCGATTCTGGACGGGTACAGGGACATAGCAGTCCATGTCCGCACCCGTACGGAGTTGCTTCGGCCAATCACCGGAGAAGTCGCATGTTCATCCATAACAAACGCCTCCAGTACACCGTGCGCGTGGCCGCGCCGAATCCGGGTCTCGCGAATCTGCTGCTTGAGCAATTCGGCGGGCCCCAGGGCGAACTCGGCGCCGCCTGCCGATACTTCACGCAGGCGATCGGCGAAGACGATCCTGGCAGAAAGGATCTGTTGTTCGATATCGCAACGGAAGAAATGAGTCACCTGGAAATCGTCGGCTCGATCGTGGCGATGCTGAACAAGAGCGCCAAGGGCCAGCTTGCCGAAGCCGTGGAGGCGGAGGCAGAGCTCTATCGTTCGATGACGGGCGGAGGAAACGACTCCCACACCACCGCGTTGTTATACGGCGGCGGCCCGGCTCTGACCAACTCGGCCGGCGTGCCCTGGTGCGCATCGTATGTCGACACGATCGGCGATCCGACGGCCGACTTGCGCTCGAACATTGCCGCCGAGGCTCGCGCGAAGATCGTCTACGAACGCCTGATCAATGTCACCGACGATCCGGGCATCAAGGATACGCTCGGCTTTCTGATGACACGGGAAATCGCCCACCAGAAATCGTTCGAGAAGGCCCTGCATTCGATCCAGCCGAACTTTCCGCAGGGCAAGCTTCCTGGCGTGCCGGAATACACGAGTGTGTACTACAACATGTCGCAAGGCGATGATGCGCCGCGCGGGCCATGGAACGAAGGCCCGGACTGGGAATTCGTCGAGTCGCCGGAGCCGGCCGTGGATGGCGGCGATGGCCTCGCCACCGTCAACGTGTCACAACGTGATGTGAAGGTGTTGCAGGCAATGGCAGCGCGAACCGCGTCGGATGCGGACTCGGATCCGACGACAGGCGCGGACCTCGGTTCGGGTCAGACTGTTTGACGTGGCGCCATGCGCGGTGCCATGCGCCGTACGCATGAGTTGATTTTTTTAATGAATTGGTAAGACCGGACGAATTACGGTCGAATGGCGGGCGCTGCGCGCCGGATGCGGTTCCGGCAGCGGTGCCCGCCGCTCATTCGTTTAAAAAGTCATAAAAGGAAAAACATGAAATCCCTGCTTGCAAGCCTGAGCATTGCGCTGCTGGCTATCTCGTCCGGCAACGCGATCGCGAAGGAATGGTCGACCGTGCGGTTCGGCGTCGACGCGAGCTATCCGCCGTTCGAATCGAAATCCGCCGACGGCAAACTGGTCGGCTTCGACATCGACCTGGGCAATGAAATCTGCCGCCGCCTGAACGCGAAATGCGTGTGGGTCGAAAACGCGTTCGACGGAATGATTCCCGCGCTGAAGGGGCGCAAGTTCGACGGCGTGCTGTCGACCATGTCGATGACGGCGGCGCGCCAGGCGCAGATCGCATTTTCTTCGAAGGTATTCCGTATCCCGACCCGTCTCGTCGCGAAGAAGGGTTCGACGATCACACCCACGCCGGAAGCGCTGAAGGGCAAGCGAATCGGCGTAGAGCAGGGCTCGATCCAGGAAACCTATGCGAAGACTTACTGGGAGCCGGCCGGCGCGGTGATTGTGGCTTACCAGGATCAGGATCTCGTTTACTCTGACCTGATCGCCGGCCGCATTGATGCATCGTTGCAGAATGCCGTGCAAGCCGACGTCGGTTTCCTGCGCACGCCGCGAGGCAAGGACTTTGCGTTTGCCGGCAACGCGCTCTACGACGCGAAGACGCTTGGAAGCGGCACCGCGATCGGGTTGCGCAAGGAAGACACCGACCTGAAGGCGCAGATCGACAAGGCGATCGCCGACACGCGCGCGGATGGCACATACGACAGGATCGCGAAAAAGTATTTCGACTTCGACGTTTACGGTCAGTGAACGCGGCGGCCTTCGTCGAGGCCGGAAGGTTTTGCCCAACTCATGCATGAACTGTCCGCAACGGGCGCTGCACGGTGGCGACTTCTCACACGGATTCGGGCATATTGAAGGTCTCGCACGTCGAGCTATATGATTGATCGGCGGCGAGGCATTCATATCGTTTCACGCTTTGAAAGCGCTATAGAAACGAAACGGCAGAACGGAGAGCGAATGGACGATCCTTTCAACCTGCAGCGCTTTGTCGACGCGCAGGATCCACTCTACGCACAAGTCTGCGACGAACTGCGCGACGGCCGTAAGCGAAGCCATTGGATGTGGTTCGTGTTTCCACAGATCCAGGGGCTTGGGACGAGTGCCATGGCGCAGCGGTTCGCGATTTCGTCGTTGGCCGAGGCCGATGCTTACCTGCGCCATCCGGTACTCGGTGAACGGTTGAGGCAATCGACCCAATACGTCAACGATGTCGAGGGTTCTTCAATCGAGGACATTTTCGGGTATCCGGATTATCTGAAGTTTCATTCGTCAATGACGCTTTTCGAGCGCGCGGCTGTCGACAAGGCGCCCTTTGCTGAAGCGCTCAGGAAGTATTTCCACGGCCAAGGCGATCCGCTAACGTTGGAACGCTTGCAGCAATGAGGCACGCCGGCTCGACATGCCACATGCAGTTCGAGTCAGCTACGCGTACGCCTTTTCTTTTTGGGTTTCGGCGGCGCGAGCGCAGCGGTCCAGAAAGCGGTGGTGCCACGCTTTGCCGCCGCCGTCGCGTGACCGCGCGCTGAGCCCGCCACTGCGTTAGCTCCGCTTAGCCACATGCTGAGGAAGGGGTTCTTTTTCATCCATGGATTTTTCATGTCGTGCCCGATCGAATAACGGTTGTCCAGTTCATCCCTGATAGGGATCGCAACGGGCATACCTGTCGGGCTGCGATTTTGTACATTCGTGCAGTCGCGCATCTCGCGGACACCCTTGGACGTTCAGCTAATTGCTTCAGCAACTCTCGTGATAAGTGGGCATACCGTTTGCTCAGTCGAAGAACGTCAATACGAGTCGGGCGCGACGATTCCGACGTAGAGAGATGAGCGGGGATTAGCGCGTACAGTCCCCGGACTCCGCGAAGGAGGGCACAGCAATGACGAACAGTGAATCAGTCGAACAAACCGGCGGATGTGCCTGCGGCGCGGTGCGATTTCGCGTCACCGCGAGCCCCCGGCGAGTGTCGATATGTCACTGTATGACATGTCGGCGAATACACGGCAATGTGTTTGGCGGTTATGCCATGTTCGAGCGTGCCGCCGTCGAATGGTCCGGTCCTACACAGGCGTGGCAGAGTTCGCCCGAGGCGCGAAGGCATTTTTGCCCGACATGCGGGTCGGTCGCGTTCATGGAACACAACGACAGCGACGAACTGGATCTCCCGCTTGGCGCCTTTGACCGCGTGGGCCTGTATGAGCCGAGTTACGAGCTTTGGTGTTGCCATAAAGAGCCATGGCTGCCCGCCGGAGTGCGCACTGAATATAACGAAGACAGGCCATGACGCTTGTCGAACCTTTTGGAGCCGGTCATGACGACACAACCCGCCGCGTCTTCATCAACTGACGAACTCGATACCGTTCCAGACACATCGAGCCCTGCGTACGCCAGCCGTCATCCATTGGCGCGCCTGTTCGACCGCTTTGCAAGCCTCGTTACGCGGTGGGCCGGCTCACCCGCTGCCTTCTGTCTTGCTGTACTCACGGTCGCTGCCTGGGTGGTCACAGGGCCCATTTTTCACTACTCGGACGGATGGCAACTGGTCATCAACACCGGCACCACCATCGTCACCTTTCTCATGGTCTTTCTGATCCAGCAGAGTCAGAACAAAGACAGTGTGGCGTTGCACCTGAAGTTGAATGAACTGCTTTCCTCACATCGAGCCGCAAATAACGATCTGATCGGCATCGAGGACGCGTCCGAGGAAGAACTCCGAAGACTTGCGGCAGCTTACCTCCGTTTGTCCACTCAGTCTGCCGCTGATGCTCAAGGTTCGCCGGCGAAGGGCGGCACGGTGGAGGAACCGGTCCGGCAGACCGTCGAAAGTTGACATCAGCGGAGTCGGCGTGGCGCACTCCGCGAGCGTACCAAGCCAACCCTTCGGACTAGAACAGCGGGTGCTCGTGCGGATACAGCGCCGTCCTGAGGGCAAAGCCACCGAGGACAACGAAGATGACCGCGGCCAGAATGTGGACCGCCTTGGTCGGCAGACGGTCGGCAAACTTGTGTCCCAGGTAGATGACGGGCACGTTGGCCAGCATCATGCCGAGCGTGGTACCAGCGACCACGCCGAAAAATTCGTGAAACCGCGCGGCCAGCGCGATTGTGACTACCTGCGTCTTGTCGCCCATTTCAGCGAGAAAGAACGTCAGCGCCGTGGTGCCGAACACGCCCATCGGATGCGTGGTCGACACCGCCTCGGCGCCGTCGAGCTTGTCGGGAATCAGAATCCACACAGCCATGACGGCAAATGACGCGACGACTGCCCAGTTCAAAATCGAAGGACTCAGAACGCTGGCAAGCCATGCGCCCAAAGCACCGGACGCGGCATGATTGATGAGCGTTGCGACAAAGACGCCAAGAATGATTGGAATGGGTTTGCGATATCGGGCGGCCAGCACCAGGGACAATAGTTGGGTCTTGTCGCCGATTTCGGCTAGACCGACCACGCTGGTCGAAACGAGGAACGATTGCATAGGTTGTGAGCCGGGCCGCGCAGTACGTACGCGATGACGCGCATTCCGGCGACCCGGTCAGGTCGGAATGCGAGTCATCGGTCTTGCCAGGCATAGTGCTGTGCACGCCATGGCGGTCTGTCGACCACCAAGTATGTTGACGGGCACCCTCGAGCATTGCGCTCGAGGCGGCTACTCCCCAATGAGAGGGGCGATTCTACATTGTCTCGGCCGGGTAACGCAAATCGTCGGCTTTCCGGAAGCGGGTGCGTCGCAATTAGACAGAAGGCTCTCACATCATGCCGCCCAAGCTTCCAATGCCGCCGACTCCGGTGCCGCCCGTACTGTTATTCGGCGATGTAGCAAGCGGATGCGCCGCCCCGGTCCTGGCCATCAGCGCGACTGCGGCGGCGTCGGGTTGGCCGTTGGCGTCGATCGCGCCGCGAGTAAGGAGCGCTTCGAGATCGCTGTCCTCGCCGGGTTGACCCGCAGCGAGTGCGGTCGTCAGGAAATTGGGCGCGGACAACGTGACACCGTACGTTTGCTGCAGATTCTGGACGACCGCGGCCTGCGCAGTCAGAACGTCGGCCTGATTCGCCAGCACTTGCTGGAACTGTGAGTTCACCGCGAAGCTGGCGATGAGTCCGGTCTGATTCGTACCGAGTTGCGCCGCCAGATACGACACCAGCAGATCCGTCTCCGGCGTGACGTTGTACGTGCCGCCGGCGAACGCAACGGAATGCAGCATCGTTACGCCCGAGGTCGCGGCGATCATGCATGGCATCGCGGCGTTGAGCGTCGCGTGAAAGTTTCCGTTCATATCCGCTGCAACCGACATCGAACCCCGTGCGCAGTCGATGTTGATCGTCGCGTTCGCCAGGGCCTTGCCCGTTGCCGCCGTGCCGGCGATCGAAACCATCGACGTGTCGCTGCTGCCGCCGCCACCGCCACCGCAACCCGCGAGCCACACGACGCACGCCATCAGCAGCGTTGCGCCGACAGGTCGAATGAAGTGCTGCTTTCGAATGTTCATCGGAGTCTGCCGTCGATTCGGACACGACATCTAAACGATCCGGCGTCACCGCCTATTCCATCTTTCGCGCAAACCTTCACATCACACGATTGGAATAGAGCGAGCCTGCCGGGCGTTTATTCAGGGTATCGACGCTGGGTCTTTCGAGTCCGGCATCAGGGCAGGGTAGATGCAACCGCACCTCACCCATGAACGACGACACCAACCGCGGGAGGCGAGGCGTGGGCAGGATGGACTGGCGATCGCTATCGGCGTTTGCTGACAATGAACTGTGCGCGTCGGAGCGCGCGGCCACGCTCGTCTGGCTGACGACCGACCCCGAGGCGGCCGCACGCGTGGCCGATTACCGCGCGCAAAAAGCCGCGCTGACGGCATTGTTCCGGGAGCCGCGAGACGACGCGCGTTACATCGTCGTCTGCCGCCTCGCGCCGAGATGGCGGCGGGCCGGCCTTGCCGCCTCCTGCATGGCGATGGGCGTGGCGCTCGGCTCGTCATCTGCCTGGGTGTCGGCGAAATTCGCGGCGGATACGCCCGTGTTCGCGGAGCGCGCCGACCTCGCTTTCGCGCTGTACACGTCCGACCAACGCCACCCCGTGGAGGTCGCGGCGCTGCCACGCGATCAGCTGGTCAACTGGTTGTCGCGGCGCCTCGATCGACGCTTGCCGGTGGCTTCACTGCAGGGATATGGGTACGCGCTGATCGGCGGTCGCCTGCTGCCCGGCGAATCCGGACCCGCCGCGCAATTCATGTATCAGAACACGGCCGGCGCCCGCCTCACGATGTACGTCGAAGCGGTTCCGAAAGATGCGGCGGCATTCCGCCTGTTTCGCGACGGTGACCGAAGCACGTTCTACTGGGGCAGTCAGGGAACGGGGTGCGCGCTGACCGGTCAAGTCTCCGAGGCGCAATTGCGGCCCATGGCGATCGACGCGTGCAGCGCGCTCGGGCAATCCTTCAAGCGCCGGTTAACGAGCACGGATCAAAACCCATGACGTTTCGCGGGTCTGGCATTCCCGATCAGCCGATGCGGCGGCGCACGCTGCCTTCCGCGCGACGATCCGCCTTCGCGCGGATGTTGCTGTACGTGTTCGCATTGACATGCCTGGTTGCCTCGACGGCTGTGTTTGCGCAACCGGACAGCCCGATGGCGCCGGCTTCATCCGCCGCGGCGGCGGGATGTGCGGACGCCGGCGCGTCGGATACCGTGAACGCGGACATCGACGAGTTCCGCTGTCTCACGGCTCGCGAACAGGCAGCATCGTTGCGCACGCGGATCGAAAACCACTCGATTCTGACGCTGACCGACGATCAGATCCTTGCGCTGATGGACGCGATGAAGCCAGACGCCTTCGTCGAGTATGCGAAGTCCGAGATGATTACCGACGACGCCTACCAATACAGCATGTTCCGGCAGGAGCGCATCTCCGGCAGATGGCCAGAGCGGCCCGATCACATGGTGATCCGATATCAGGACAGCCCGCGACGGGTCTACGTAAAGTGGCTGCCCGACGGCGCGCATGCGGGTCAGGAGATTGTCTACGATGAAACCACGGACCCCGGCAGTATCGTCGGCCATCTCGGCGGCCGCTTGCATGTCGTGTCGGGCAAGGTCGCCGTCGACGGTCCGTTCGCGCACGCGCAGTCCCGCCATAGCGTCCGGGATCTCGGCTTTCAGTTCATCGCGCGCACCGTCGAGCACGATGCGCGCAGTTTTCGTGAAGAAGGCCTCAGCGAAAAGCCGAGCCGTATCGAACTCATGAACGCGCATGGCACGCGGCTGCTGGCGTGGACATGGACGGCTCCGTCAGGACCGCCCGCGCATTACGCACCGCGTGTGCAGCTGCTGTTCGATCTTCAGCACACGTGGCCCAGCGGCGAAGCCGCCTGGGACGAGCAGGGCGGTCTGCTGGAGCTGATCCGTTTCGAAGACGTCGAACCGCGCCACTGGAGCGAATCGGTTTTCGATCGCAGCAACCCCGAATATGGTTTCCGCTGACGGCGCGCGCTGCCCGGAAAGTTCACGCGCGCGCCGCTTCTCGCGTTCGTCAATCGTCCATTAATATCTTTTCCGACCTAATCGTGCCGGAAAAATATATTGGACGTCTTACGCGTCCTCTCGCACTATTCGTACCTTCCCAGCCGCGCGCGCGTGTCATTGCCGGCCGCGAGCCGTAAGCCGCAGGCAATCGCTGCGCCGTCGCTGTCCGCAAACGGCACTGCGGCCAGACTGGGCACAATTCCAATTTGACGACCCCAATACCTGAGGACACAGATGCCTGACTATCGATCGAAAACTTCGACCCATGGCCGCAACATGGCCGGCGCGCGCGCCTTGTGGCGCGCCACCGGAATGAAGGACGGTGATTTCGGCAAGCCCATTATCGCGGTGGTGAACTCGTTCACGCAGTTCGTGCCGGGCCATGTGCATCTGCGCGACCTCGGCGCACTCGTCGCGAAGGAAATTGAAGCGGCCGGCGGCGTTGCCAAGGAATTCAACACCATCGCCGTCGACGACGGCATCGCCATGGGTCACGGCGGCATGCTGTATTCGCTGCCTTCGCGCGAATTGATCGCCGACTCGGTGGAGTACATGGTCAACGCGCACTGCGCCGACGCCATGGTCTGCATCTCCAATTGCGACAAGATCACCCCCGGCATGCTGATGGCCGCCATGCGCCTGAACATCCCCGTCGTGTTCGTCTCCGGCGGTCCGATGGAAGCGGGCAACGTCAAATCGCCGACGGACGGCCAGGTGATCGCCAAGATCGACCTGATCGACGCGATGATCAAGGCAGGCGACTCCCGCGTGAGCGACGCCGAAGTGGCGGAAATCGAGCGCAGCGCGTGCCCGACGTGCGGTTCGTGCTCGGGCATGTTCACCGCGAACTCGATGAACTGCCTGACCGAAGCTATCGGTCTGGCGCTGCCCGGTAACGGTACGATCGTCGCCACGCACGCCTGGCGTAAGGGTCTGTTCGAGCAGGCCGGCCGTCTCGTGGTGGACCTGTGCCGCCGCTACTATCAGGAAGACGACGCCTCGGTCCTGCCGCGCAGCATTGCCAGCAAGCAGGCTTTCGAGAACGCCATGGCGCTCGACGTCGCCATGGGCGGATCGACCAATACCGTGCTGCATCTGCTGGCCGCCGCGCAGGAAGGTGGCGTCGATTTCACGATGTCCGACATCGATCGCATCTCGCGTAAGGTGCCGTGCCTGTGCAAAGTGGCGCCCGCCACCGACAAGTTCCATATCGAAGACGTGCATCGTGCGGGCGGCATTCCCGGCATTCTCGGCGAACTGGCGCGCGCGGAACTGCTCGATCTGTCGTGCGGCAACGTGCACAGCGGCACGCTGGGCAACGCCATCGCCAAATGGGACGTCGCCGGTGGCGCGGGTGAGGAAGCGCAGAAGTTTTTCCGCGCGGCGCCGGGCGGCATTCCGACCACGGTTGCGTTCAGCCAGGAGGCCACCTTTGCCGCGCTGGATACCGACCGCAACACCGGTTGCATCCGCAGCAAGCAGAGCGCCTATTCGAAAGACGGCGGCCTCGCCGTGCTCTACGGCAACCTCGCGGAGAAGGGCTGTATCGTCAAGACCGCCGGTGTCGATGAATCGCAGTGGATTTTCTCCGGGCGCGCGCGCGTTTTCGAGAGCCAGGACGACGCCGTCGAAGCCATTCTGGGCGACAAGGTCGTGGCGGGCGACGTGGTCGTGATCCGCTACGAAGGCCCGAAGGGCGGCCCCGGCATGCAGGAAATGCTTTACCCCACGTCGTATCTGAAGTCCAAGGGGTTAGGCAAGAGCTGCGCGCTCTTCACCGACGGCCGCTTCTCGGGTGGTTCGTCGGGGCTGGTGATCGGGCATGCGTCGCCGGAAGCGGCTGAAGGCGGCACGATCGGCCTGGTGGAAGAGGGCGATGTGATCGAGATCGACATTCCCAACCGCAAGATGCACCTGGTCGTCTCGGACGCGGAATTGGCGCGCCGTCGCGAAGCCATGGAGGCGCGCGGCGACAAGGCCTGGCAGCCGGCGAATCGTGAACGCGTGGTGTCGCAAGCGTTGCAGGCCTACGCCGCGCTGGCGACCTCCGCCGATCGCGGCGCGGTGCGGGATCTTTCGCAACTCAAGCGCAAGTGATGCGGGACGGCTCTGGCGCTCACTGTCGGGTTGCCAGCGCCGGAAGGGATCGATAGGCAGAGAAGTGTCTATCGATCCTCGCGCTGCCCATCGAAATCAGCCTCACTTTCCCTCAGGCTTGGAATCGTCCCAGTTCATGCGGTGGCGATCCACCGTTTCGCGATGGCGCGCATCGTCTTCGGTATGCAGGTAGAGGCTGGTCGTGTTGAGCGACACGTGGCCCAGGTTGTCACGGATCGTGCGCAGATCCACACCGCCATCCGCCTGATGCGAACCCGCGGTATGGCGAAGCCAGTGCGCCGAGGCTCGCTCCAGTTCATCCGCCCGATCGGAGAACTCAGCGCCTTTCGAGCGCAACCAGCTGGCCGCATTGCCAAAAATGCTCTTGATCGCGTCGTGAATGGCGGAACGGGACAAACATCGGTTGCGGCCTCTGAATGGGATCACCAAGGGCGTTTCTTCGCTGCGAGTGGGCAACGGCGCCAAACCATTTTCAGTCCGGTAAAGCCGCATTTCCTGAATCAGTTCGGGCGAGGCGGGGACAATTCGTTCCTTGTTCCCCTTGCCGAGCGTTTCGAGCCACCACTGATCCTTGCCATCGGCGCCTAGCCGCCGGGAAAAGTCACCCATTTTCCCGCCCGCGACTTCAGATATGCGCATGCCTTGCAGATAGAAAAGCGTCGTCAGCCAGCGGCTGCGGGCGTAATAAGCGCGCTCGTCGGCGGTCTCACGCGGCAGTTGCTCGACAAATACCTTCACTTCATCCCATAGCGACGTCGACAGGTAACGCGTTACTCGCGGCGCCGAGCGTTTGGCGCGCTGTCGAAGCAGCGCCATGGGATTGCCTCGCAGATAACCGGCGTTGACCAGCCACGTGAACATCGCGTTCAGGATGATCAACGCCTGGCGCTGGCTGGCCGGCGACAGCGGCCCATTGAACGGACGCCAGCGCTCGTCGCCGCGGGGAAACTTGCCGCCCGTGCTCGACACCCAGCGAGCTGCCGGCTGCGGATCGACGAGAAAGCCCTTGAATAGCAGCAGATCCTCGTGCGTCAGCGACGACAGCGGTTTGCCGAGTTGCACGACGGCCCACAGCAGCAGCCGCTCAGCTTCCTTGCGGTAGTTGTCGAACGTGGTCCTGGTGTCGGCGTAGTTCGAAAGCCAGGCGCGGACGGCGTCGAGATCGTTGTTGGCGGACAGCTGCGAGCCACCGGCAGCGCCGCGATTGGTGCCGTCGCGACCGTCCAGAATTTCGGGAACGACGAGCGATTCGACTGGCTGAACGGTGACAAGTTGAGCATCAGGCACGGTTTTAGAGATCCCAAAGGCAAGGTTCGACGCGAAAAGCGTCCTATACCAACTACACGACATTATAGTACTAATGTCGTGTAGTGGATAGCGAAAAATTAGTTTTCCAACGTTATACGTTGTATTATCAACATATCAAGATGAATCAGCCGCCACAGGACCCCCATGCCTCTCGAAGCCGACATTGAAGCGCTGCGTGAACGCGTCCCTGACACGCAGGAGCTTTACCGTGAGGTTTGCGCGCTGATGTTCTTCCGTTACGGAGAAACGCCGACAGCGAACAAGCTCTATCAACTGGTTCGCAAAGGCAGCATGAGCGCGCCGGCTAAAGCCTTGCGAGACTTCTGGACCGAAGTCAGAGACAAGACGCGGGTCGACGTCGGGCAGCCGGATTTGCCAGCCGAAGTCGCAACGGCCGCCGGCGAATTGGCTGCGACGCTTTGGCGGCTATCCGGCGACGCGGCAAATGCGGCGCTGGAAGCCTTCAGGCAGGACGCCCAGCGCGAAATTGCCGAGGCACGCGAACACGCACAAGGGTTGGCCGCAGAACGCGACACGGCGCTCGCTGCTGCCGAGCAGACATCGCGCGACGCGGCCGACGTCCGGATTGAAAACGCGAAACTGCGCGCTCGCCTGGTCGAACTGGAAACCGCCAGAACCATGCTGACCGAGCAACTCGCGCAGTCCAGAAAGGAAAGCGCGACCGCCTCCACGGCGCTGTCGGATGCCAGACGGGAATTCGCCGACGAATTGAGCAAGCTGCGTGTCATGCACAATCAAAGCGAACAGCGCCTGGCCGCGACTGAAAAGCGGGCGCTTCTCGAGATAGACAGCGAACGGACGGCCGCGCGCCAGACGCGCAACGAGCTACAAGCCGCGATCGATCGGATGGCCGAGGCTCAAGCCACGTATCAGGTGGAGCGAGACCAACTGCGTGATGCCCTTACTGCGGCGAAAACACAGTTGGCGACGTCGCTGACACGGTGTGCGAACGTCGAAGGAGAATTGGCGTCGCGGGAAATGGCGCTCGGCGAACAGATTGCCGCGAGCGAACTCCTTCGCAAAAAGCTCGAAGCGCTGTCCCATCAACTGGTGGAAAGCGGGCGCTCCGCGGTTACGCCCTCGCCCTCTCCTCGTCGCCCCTCATCAACCAGAAGGCGGAGCGTGCGCCGCGATCTGAAGTTCACGGATGCGTCGGCGGTTCGCAGGTCGACCGCCGAAGACCAGTGAAATAGCAGGCGCCGCGTGTCGCGCGCAGGGAGCGCTCATCGAACACCATCCTTGACGATTACAGCCTGCAATACCGCGGAACGGGACTTGCGACAGGCGAAGCAGGAATACGCGACGAACGGCGGGATCGCACCGCTGCATCGCCGGGAACGTCGCAGCTTCTAATCGTTTTCAAGGAGAGAGTGATGTCCGACACCGTTGGCGATTTCATTATCGAACGGCTCCATGCCTGGGGCGTTCGCCGCATCTACGGTTATCCGGGCGACGGCATCAACGGCGTCTTTGGGGCTCTCAACCGCGCCCAAACCGAAGCCCGCAAACATCGCAAAGACAAAGACAACGAAGCACCGGCTCCGATCGAATTCATCCAGGTCCGTCACGAGGAAATGGCTGCCTTCATGGCCGCGGCGCACGCGAAATTTACCGGCGAGCTCGGTGTGTGCATCGCCACTTCGGGGCCCGGCGCCTCGCACCTGATTACCGGTCTGTACGACGCGCGGATGGATCACATGCCGGTCCTCGCCATCGCCGGCCAGCAAGCCCGCGCGGCCCTCGGCGGCCATTATCAGCAGGAACTCGACCTCGTCTCGATGTTCAAGGACGTCGCCGGCGCCTTCGTCGAACAGGCCAGCGTTCCCGCTCAGGTGCGCCATCTGGTCGACCGTGCCGTGCGCGTCGCGCTCTCCGAGCGCAAGGTCACCGCTATCGTGCTGCCCAACGATCTGCAGGATCTGCCCTACGAAGCCCCCGGCCGCAAGCACGGCACGCTGCATTCAGGCGTGGGCTACCGCGCGCCGCGTCTCGTGCCCTATCCCGACGATCTCCAGCAAGCCGCCGATGTCCTCAACGCCGGCAAGAAAGTCGCGATCCTCGTCGGCGCCGGCGCTTTGCATGCCACCGACGAAGTCATCGCCGTCGCCGAAAAACTCGGTGCCGGCGTCGCCAAGGCGCTGCTCGGCAAAGCCGCCCTGCCCGACGATCTGCCTTGGGTCACGGGTTCGATCGGCCTGCTCGGCACCAAGCCGAGCTACGACCTGATGACCGAATGCGACACGTTGCTGATGATCGGTTCGGGCTTTCCTTATGCGGAGTTTCTACCGAAAGAAGGCGCGGCCCGCGGCGTGCAGATCGACCTTAAGGCCGACATGCTGAGCCTGCGTTATCCAATGGAAGTGAACCTGGTCGGCGACAGTGTCGAAACCCTGCGCGCGTTGCTGCCGCTGCTCGAAGACAAGCCGGACCGCGCGTGGCGCAAGAAGATCGAAGGCTGGACCGCCGACTGGTGGAAGACGCTCGAGAAGCGCGCGCATCAACCCGGCAAGGACGCGGTCAATCCGCAGCGCACGGTGTGGGAGTTGTCCAAACGCATCCCCGCCAACGCCATCGTCACGAGCGATTCCGGATCGTGCGCGAACTGGTACGCCCGCGACCTGAAGGTGCAGCGCGGCATGATGTGTTCCCTGTCCGGCGGACTCGCGTCGATGGGCGCGGCCGTGCCGTACGCGATCGCCGCCAAGTTCGCCTATCCCGAACGGCCCGTGATCGCGTTGGTCGGCGACGGCGCAATGCAGATGAACAACATGGCGGAATTGATCACGGTGTCGAAGTACTGGAAAAACTGGGCCGATCCGCGCTGGATCTGCATGGTGCTGAACAACGGCGATCTCAACCAGGTCACGTGGGAGCAGCGCGCGATGGAAGGCGATCCCAAGTTCGAGGCATCGCAGGATATTCCCTCGGTGCCCTATCACAAGTTTGCCGAATTGATCGGCCTGAAGGGCATCTATGTCGACGACGCCGAGCAGATGGGCGCGGCGTGGGACGAAGCACTCGCCGCGAATTGCCCGGTGGTGATCGAAGTCAAAGCCGATCCGAATATCGCGCCCTTGCCGCCGCATATCACGCTCGCGCAAGCCAAGGCGTTCGCGTCGACGTTGATGAAGGGCGACCCGGACCAGGGCAACGTGATCGTCGAGACGGCCAAACAGGTGCTCGGCGCGGTGCTGCCCGGCCATCACGACAAATAGACCAGGTGTCATGACGGCTCGGCCGACGCCGTCGTCTTTTAAGTGAGGCAAACCATGAAGCACACCGCTCAACAGACCCCGGACGATGCCGCGGAACACCAAGGGCATCGCAAGCCCCTTTCTGACGAAGCAGCAAGGAGCGACGCGTCACTAAAAGACACCGCTCAAAGCGCGCAAGACGCAAAGGAAAAGCGGCGGCATCCGGCATCGGAGAACACGCTCGACTCGTCTCAGGACAAAAACCCGATTCCTCCTGATTCGGTGAAAAAGTGAGCCGCGCACGCTGATAAGCGATCGCGCAATTGCCGACGTTGCATGCATGCCTTCACAGCAGTTATTTGTGCAAGGCATGCCGCACCGCTGCCACGTCATGGGTCGTGACCGGCTCGGCCGCATTGCCCCACGTGTTGCGGATGAAGGTCAGAACGTGCGCGAGTTCGCTATCGGTCAGTTTGTCCGCAAAGGCTGGCATCTTGCGCGACTCGGGACCGCCATCCGTGTTCGGACTGCCCCCGCCCTCCACGAGCAAACGCACCAACGAGGTCGTTTGCGGAGCGAGCACGGCCGGATTGCCCGCAAGGCGCGGATATTTTTGCGGCACGCCCGCGCCGTCGGACTGATGGCAGCGCGCGCAATACGTTGCGTAAATGCCCGCGCCCGGCCGCTCGAGTTCACCTGTTTTCAGCGCCTGCACGCTCAGCAGCGCGCCCCGCGAACCTGCATTGAAGTGCCCGCTCTGAGCGCGCGGCGGCAGGCTCTTCAGATAAGTGGCGATGGCTGCGAGGTCGGCATCCTCGAGATACTGCGTGCTGTCTTCCACTACTTGAACCATGCTGCCGAAGGTGACCAGGCCGCCGCCGTGGCCGTGCTTCAGGAAAGCAGCGATATCCTCCGCGGAGCTCCGGCCCAGGCCTGAACCGGCGTCGGCCGTGAGATTCGGCGCGAACCAGTGATCGTTGGTGCCGCCTGTCAGATAAAGCGGACTCGCCTCGGTGTAGCCGCGTTCCTCATACGCCGGCCCGCGTGGCGTGTGGCACGCGCCGCAGTGACCCAACGATTGCACGAGATACGCGCCGCGATTCCATTGCGCGTCGCGCCCTGCTTCCGGCTTGAAACGCTCGCCCGGCACGAACGCCCAGTCCCAGAACATGAGCGCCCAACGCTGGTTGAATGGGAACGGCAATCGGGTTGGCGGAGCCGGCGTGGCGACCGGCCGCACGCCATGCATGAAAAAGGCGTAGAGCGCGTGCATGTCGTCATCGTCGATCTTCGCGAACGATGGGTACGGCATCGCCGGATAAAGCCGCTTGCCGCCGCGCGCAACACCGTCGCGCAGTGCACGCGCGAAATCGTCGTAGCTGTAGAGACCGATACCCGCCTGCGGGTCCGGCGTGATGTTCGACGAATTGATCGTGCCGAACGGCGAGGCCATGCCGAGACCGCCGGCGAACGGCGCCGCCGGAATCGGCGCCGTGCCGGGCCGCACGACGCGTGGCGCGGCCGTATGGCAGCCTGCGCAGTCGGCGGCCTTCGCGAGATAGGCGCCGCGCGCGATCTGCGCGGCATCGGCCGACGTTGCGCTGCCGGATGCGGCGCCTGCTGCCGTGTAGCCGGAGGCAAGCGCGCCGAGGGTCATGGCGAGCGTCGCGGCGGCAACGCGTGGGCCATGCCGCAGCCATCGCCTAGGCGGGCCTTCGCGGCCTGATGAAACAAACGGATTACGCGCGCGCATCGTCACCACCACTTGCACGGCGACACGAGCGCCAATGCGATATCGGTTGCAATCAACGCGAACAGAAACAACCCACTGCACATCATCGCGATGCGTGTCAGGAAAGCGTCGAGTCCGCTTCGCCTCTGGCCTACGCCGCCGGAGGCGCCCTCTTTCGCCGCTTCAAGGCGACGAACGTTTCGCCAGGCCGTCAGCGCGCCGAACGCACCTGCCGCGAGACATAGCGCGCTGATGACGACGAGCGACGGCCTCATCCACGGCAACGCCGGCGACGCCAGCGGCTGATCGAGTGGATAACAACTCTGCGCGGCCAGCGTCTCGGCGATGATCATCTGCGCGAGCCATGCGCACGGCGCGACCAGCAGGCCGACCAGCACATGTCGCATGGACACGGCCGAAGCGGCGGACGATTCGACGCCCAGTGGCGGCTTCATGTTGCCGGCCATGACAGATTCCGAAACAGGTAAGGCGTCAGATACAGCGTGCTGAAGATGAACAACCACACGACGTCGACGAAATGCCAGTACAGGCCGCCGATGGTCAGCGCCGCGCAACGTTTCTCGTCGAAATAGCCGAGCGCGGTCCACAACAGCAAAAACAGCAACACGACGATCCCGACTACGACGTGCGCCATATGGAACCCCGTGATGGTGAAATACAGCGAGCCATAGAGGTGCGTCGTCAGCCCGTACGGATGATCGTGCCATTCGAGTAACTGAATGCCCACGAATACGATGCCGAGCAGAACGCCCAGCGCCATCGAGGCCACGGCCCACTTCAAGCGCCTGCGCCTCACACAACGCTCGCACAACCAGACGAATACGCTGCTCGACAACAGAATCACCGTGTTCGTAATGCCGAGGCCGAGCTTCGGCAGGCCTTCAGGCGGCCAGCGCTGCGTACTTTGCGAGGCCAGATAGAGATATGAAAAGATCAGGTATCCGAACAACGCGCCTTCGGTTGCGATCAGTGTGAGGCAGCCCCACCAGCCGCCCGAACGTTCGCCCGCGCTGCCGATCGGCAAAGGCTCGGCCGGCTGGGCGGACGTCCGGCTCACATTGGCGGCGTCGCTCATGTCACTCTCCCCCCGCGTCATGAACCGTGGCCGGTTCGCGCTGGATCAACGCACGTTCGGGCCACAGCCAGACGGTGATCGACACCGCGCATCCCGCCAGCATCGCGCCGGCAAATGTCCACGCGTTCATTGCGAGTCCCGCGAACACCAGCGTCGCGAACACCGCAAGCCAGAACGGCGCGTACGAATCGCCCGGCATTTTGAGGATCACGTCGGGATTCGCTTCGAGAGCGCTCGTACCGAGCGCCTCGCGGCCTTGCGCGAGCAGATAGCCTTCATGCAGTTGCGAGCGCGTGCGAAGCGTGACGCCCGGCTCCTCGATACGGCCTTCCCATAGCGGATGACGGCTCGCCAGTGTCGGCACTACCGCGAAGTTGTACGGCGGTGGCGGCGAACTCACCGACCATTCGAGCGTGGGCGCGTCCCAGGGATTGTCGCCGGCCGGTTTGCCGCGCTTCAGGCTGACCAGCAGATCGATCATGAAAATCAACACGCCCGCCGCGAACAGAAACGATCCCAGCGACGTAACGAGATTCACCGTATTCCAGCCCATGTCGGCGGGATACGTATAGATGCGCCGCGGCATGCCGAGCAGCCCTGCGATATGCATCGGAAAGAAGGCGATATTGAAACCGGCGAACAGCACCCAGAAACCGAACTTGCCGAGCCGTTCGCTCATCATCCTGCCGGTGAATTTCGGAAACCAGAAATAGATGCCGCCGATCACCGGAAACACGTTGATGCCAAGCAGCACGTAATGCAGATGCGCGACCACGAAGTACGTGTCGGTGAGTTGCCAGTCGAACGGCACAGCTGCGGTCATCACGCCAGACACGCCGCCCACCACGAACAGAAACACGAAGCCTGCGAAAAACAGGAACGGCACGCGAAACACCAGCCGGCCGGTCCAGATCGTCGCGATCCACGCGAAGGTGGCGACCGCGCTGGGAATCGCGATCACCATGCTGGCCGCGCCGAAAAACGACAACGCAAGCGCCGGAATCCCGGTCGCGAACATATGGTGGATCCACACGACGAAACCGATCACCATCGTCGCGACGGTCGAGAGCGCGACGGGCCCATAGCCGACCAGCGGCCGCCGGCAAAATACCGGCAACGCATCGGAGACGATGCCCATGGCCGGCAGCACGACCGCATAGACCCACGGATGCGCGAAGATCCAGAACAGGTGTTGCCAGAGCAGCGGACGTCCGCCGTTCAGCACGTCGAAGAAATGCGTGCCGATGCGCCGGTCGAGCCACAGCAGAAAGAACGCCAGGCTCACCGACGGCACCGCCAGCAGATTGCCGCCCGACGCCGTGAGCGTGCCCCACACCAGCACCGGCATGCGGTCCAGCGACATGCCGGGCGCGCGCATCCGTAGCAGCGTGACCACGAAGTTCATCGAGCCGACCGTCGTAGAGATGCCGAGCAGCACCATGCCGAGCGCGTAGATATCGATATTCGGACCGGTGCTGTACTCGAGCCCGGAGAGCGGCGCGTAGTTGAACCAGCCGGCATCCGGCGCCTGCCCCGTCGGAAAACTCGCATACAGGAAGATGCCGGCAAACAGGAACACCCAGTACGAAAGCGCATTCAGACGTGGAAACGCCATGTCGCGGGAACCGAGCACCAGTGGCCACAAATAGTTCGAGAAGCCGGACAGCACTGGCAATGCGTAGAGGAAAATCATCGTCACGCCGTGCATCGTGAAAAGCTGGTTGTATTGCTCGGGCGTGAGAACCGTCGCGTTGGGCCGCGCCAGCTGGATGCGCATGATGAGCGCTTCGATGCCGCCCATCAGCAGGAAAACGAACGCGGTCACCAGATAGCGCAGACCGATGGTCTTGTGATCGACCGTCGAGAGCCAGCCGCGCCAACCCGGCGGCGCTTCCCAGATCTCGCGCAGACGCTTTTCTTCGGCACTGCCGGGCGTGACGCGGCCGTAGCGCGGCGTGCGCGTGAGTGGCGTTGCCGCACCTTGTATTGCGGCTTGCCGTGCGCCTGGTATCGAATCTGGCCTCGCGTGGTCGGACATTGAAAGACGCTCCCTGATTGCTGGCTAAGTTTTCAATGCAGCGTGGCCAGATAGGCCGACAGCGCGGCGGCGTCGCCGGCACTCAGCGCGATGCTCGGCATCAGCGCCTCGGGTTTGATCGACTGAGCGTGCTGAACCCAGTCGAGTAAATGATCCGGCGTATTGGTCAGCGCGCCCGCCGCGATCAGGCGACGCGAGTTCAGATGCGTGAGATCGGGCGCTTGCAGACCGCTTGCATCCGTGCCGCGAATCGTGTGGCAACCGGCGCAGCGCTCGGCGAACAGATGACGGCCCGTGGCGACACTGCTGTCGGTTGCGGCTACCGCCGTTCGTCCCTGCGCATCGCGCCACGCGTTGAAATCGGCAGGACTCTGCGCGACCACTTCAAAAGCCATGTGCGCATGCTGGGCGCCGCAGAACTGTGAGCATTGCCCGCGATAGATGCCTGCCCGATCGGCCTGGAACCATTGCTCGTTGGTCTGGCCGGGGATCGCTTGCGTTTTGCCCGCGAGTTGCGGCACCCAGAAAGCGTGCACGACGTCCGCGCTTTTCAACGCTATCTTCACAGGCTCGCCAACGGGAATGTGGATCTCGTTGGCGGTGCTGAAGTTGTGCGCCGGATTGGGATCGTCGGCGTAGTCGACTTTCCACCACCAGTCGTACGCGGTCACGGTAATGCTCAACTGGGGATGCGTGGCAGGCGTTGCAACCGACTCCAGCGTGATGAGGACATAGACCAGCATCGCGAGCAAAGCCGCCGACGACACGCCCGTGCCGATGTAAATCCAGCGCATGCCGCCGCCTTCGGCATCGAGCGAGTCGCTCGCTGCCGAAGGACGCTTGCGAACGATCGCGGCAATCAGCAATCCGGCAATGACGACTGTCACGGTGACCGAAACACTCGCCATCGCCCAGCCTAAATGCATGGTCGGCGCGGCGGCCGGTCCCGCGGCGTGAAGGAAATAGTTGAGCGGCGCGCTCGGACTCGCTTGAGCACTCGTGGCCGACAAAGTCAAAACGACGCAAGGAATGCCGACAAGAGCGCGCTGGGCAACAGCTGTCGTCGATCGCATTCATGTCTCCTGATGGCCCCTGCCGACGGGCCTGAAATCGGCATGCCGCGCGTAAAACGCAGCGCTGGAATAACGACGCAGTAGCAAATCTCGGGCCGCGCCGCGAAGCGACACGACGCGGATCGCAACCCGCTTCACCGCCTCACCGCGTCACCGCCTCATCGGCTCAGATGATCGGCGCCCCGCCCGTCACCGCGATCGTCGCACCCGAGATATAGCTGGCTTCGTCGGAGGCCAGCATCACATAGGCGGCGGCCAGTTCGGCGGGCTGACCCGGGCGTTTCATCGGTACCTGCTCACCGAATTTCTCGACTTTCTCGGGCGGCATGGTCGATGGAATCAACGGTGTCCAGATCGGCCCCGGCGCGACGCAGTTCGCCCGTATGCCCTTCTCCGCCAGCAATTGAGCAAGGCCGCCGGTGAAATTCTGAATCGCGCCTTTGGTGGTCGCGTAGGCGATCAAGCCCGGATTGGGATGATCCGCATTGATCGACGACGTATTCACGATCGACGCCCCCGGTTTCATGTACTTCACCGCCGCCCGCGTGATCCTGAACATCGCGCCGATGTTGGTATCGAAAGTCTTGTCCCACTCTTCGTCGCTGATGTCTTCGAGCGACGGATAGCTCATCTGATAGGCCGCATTGTTGACCAGCACGTCGAGCCGGCCGAACGCCTCGAACGCCCGCTCGACGATCTCCTTGCAATGCGCCGGGTTCGTGATGTCGCCTCGCAGCAGTAACGCCTTGCGGCCGGCGTCCTCGACCCAGCGCGCGGTTTCGCGCGCATCGTCGTCTTCGTTGAGGTAGGAAATCAGCACGTCGGCGCCCTCGCGTGCGAATGCAATCGCGACCGCGCGGCCAATTCCGCTATCGCCGCCGGTAATGATGGCGGCCTTGCCGGCGAGACGTCCAGAGCCCTTATACGACTTCTCGCCGTGATCCGGTTGCGGTTTCATGGGCGCGGTTTGCCCGGGTGTCTGGTCCTGCTGCTGGTTCTGAAAAGGTGGCGTGGGACGTTGCGTGTCGGTCATGACAATCTCCAAAGCGGGAATGGACATACGCGGCGCGCTAAAAGCACGCGGCGGCTTGCCCGGATGCAGCAACGTTCGGACCCGCGCGCGTCGGCGTGCATCGACTTATCGAACCCGGCTTCGATAAGGGCCTCGCCGATCGTCAGCAAGCCGGCGCCGGCCGCGAAATAAGCGGCGGCTGCGCACGAGGCGCGCCGCGAACTGCCGTCCGCTACGAACCACGCGCGCGGATGGCAGAAAACGGCGTATCACTGGCACGCTTTGCCGGTCGATTACCACTCATCCCGATACGACTCCGACGGATACTTGGACATCCCCGGACAGTGCTCACAGCGAACCGATCGACACCGCTGCATGGACATTGCCCGAACGACACGAAGTCCATCGCCTCACGAGGCACTATCTTTGTCCAGGAGAAATTCGATGAGTACGACCATTGCCGGCATCCACATTCCAGACAGCCGTCTCGCAAGAGCCGCAACCGATCTGGTCCGCGACACCGAGAACGATCTGCTGTTCAACCACTCGCGCCGCGTGTTCCTGTGGGGTGCGCTGACCGGTGCGCGCCGCAAGCTCGCGTACGACCCCGAGCTGCTGTATATCGGCGCGATGTTTCATGACATGGGCCTTACGCCTGGGTACGCCAGCAAGACCGATCGCTTCGAAGTCGACGGCGCCAATGCCGCGCGCGATTTTCTCAAGAGCCATGACGTCAACGAGTACGACATCGAACAGGTCTGGTTGTCGATCGCGCTTCACACCACGCCGGGTGTGCCGGAGCATCTGAAGCCGGTGGTTTCGCTGGTGACCGCGGGCGTCGAAATGGATGTGCTCGGCATGCGCTATCACGAGTTCGACGACGCGCAGCGCGTCAGCGTGGTGGCCGCGCATCCGCGCGAGCAGGACTTCAAGAACCTGATCATCGACGCGTTCGCGCAAGGCACGATCAGCAAGCCCGAAACCACGTTCGGCAACGTCAAAGCCGATGTGCTGGAGATGAAAGATCCCAGCTACAAGCGGCTGAACTTCTGCAAGATCATTCTCGGTTCGGCATGGGATGACAGCCAGGCGGGTCACGTCCATCACGTGGGATGCAATCACGGAGCCGCGGCGGAATAACGATCCGTGCAAAACGGCCGGCGCGTTACGAGCCGGCCGATGCAAAACTCAAAGGCGCGCCAACCGGAAACCCGGTGGCGCGCCGTTTTTTTCGGCTCGGCAATATTTCAGTTTGCGACTACGAGTCTGATTTCAGGAGCTATCCGTCGGTCGCGGCGTCAGCATCAGCGCCAGCACCGCGACACCGAGCACCAGTGAGATGCCGCCATACAACATGGCATTGCGAATGTCGAACAGCACACCGTGAATGACCGTCGCCATGCCACCCAGCGCGACGAACACCGCAATGGCCGCGAATACGATCCGACGTTCGGCGCGAATCATGGCGCTCTCCCGCAAGACGTTAGTGCCGTAAGACGCACAGGAACAACGGAAGACCACGAACCGCGCGGTATTTTTATGGCGACCGCTGTTGCGCGCTACGCTCGGATCTTCCACTCGGGTCACCGCGATGAGCCAGTTCGCTCATATATCGACGATGCCTGTCGGAAAGCTTGCATCGGTCCGACTTGACCCCGTTGCAAGCCGGTTTATGAGTTGCTTTGTAAGTTGGTCTATAAGCCACCTATCGGATTTCAGCCATGACGCTCACGCGTTTTTTTTGCCGGAAATCTGAATCTATCGTAGGCGGCGAACAGGCAATAGTAAATACGGGTAACCATGCCGCTCGCCGCCTGTGCCGCCCTGAATGGCCGCCCTCAATGACCACCCGCTCCCGCTGCCGCGGCCGAACTGGAGCGGTCCGGTTTCGTCACCCAGATCAGCGGGATGATCAAGACGAAGATCACCGCCGACAACCAGAAGATATCGTTCAGTCCAAGCATGGCCGCCTGGGTAGTCATCGAGCGTTCGAAGAACGCCATCGCCTGAGCGTGACTGCCGCCCAAAGTACTTTGCAGCGCATCCAGCGCGGCTGTGTAAGTCGGATTATTCACGCTCGTCTGTTCGGCCAGTTGCGAGTGATGCAGGATCGTCCGGTCGTTCCATCCCGTCGAGGCCAGCGACGTGCCCACCGCGCCGGCGAACACCCGCGCGAAGTTCGACAGCCCCGCCGCCGCCGGAATCCGGTCGGGCGTGAGGCCGGACAGAATGATCGCGGTCAGCGGCACGAAGAAGAGCGCTGTCGGGATGCCTTGCAACAGCGTCGGCAAAACCAGCGTCCACGTGTCCACTCCGGTGGTGTAGTTCGAGCGCATGAAGAACACGCCGGCGAAACCGACAAAAGCCAGCGTCGCCAGCACCCGCGCATCGGATTTCGGCATGATCTTCGCCATGACCGGCGCGAGAATGACGGCGAAGATGCCAAGCGGCGCGGTGGCCAGACCCGCATCGACGGAACGGTAGTTCAGATACTCCTGCATCCACTGCGGCAACAGCACGAGGTTGGAGAAAAACACCGCGTACGCCACCGAAATCGCGATCGTGCCACCGAGAAAATTGCGTTTGCCGAACAGGCGCAAATCGACGATCGGATTCTTTTCCGTCAACTCCCAGATCACGAAGAACGCGAAGCTGATCGCCGCGAACACAGTCAGGGCGATGATCACCGGCGAGTTGAACCAGTCGAGATCCTTGCCTTTGTCGAGCATGATCTGCAAAGAGCCAACCCATGCGATCAGCGAGAGCAGACCCACCTTGTCGATCGGCAAGCGCTTCGTCGGGGTTTCGCGGGTGCGGTAGATCGCCCACGTCACGCCGGCAGCGAAGAGTCCGACCGGAATGTTGATGTAGAAGATCCATGACCACGAGTAGCTGTCGGTAATCCAGCCGCCGAGCGCCGGGCCGGCAATCGGGCCGACCGTTGCGGTCATCGCCCACAAGGCGAGCGCGGTCGCGGATTTCTCCTTCGGATACGAGCCGAGCAGAATGGCTTGCGAGAGCGGGATCAACGGACCCGCCACCGCGCCCTGCAGAATCCGCGCGGCGAGCAGTACCGGCAGAGTCGGCGCGATCCCGCACAGCCACGACGAGAGCACGAACAACAGAATCGCCCAAACAAACAGCTTGATCTGCCCGACGCGCTGCACGAGCCAGCCGGTCAACGGAATCGCGATGGCGTTGGCGGCGGCGAACAGCGTGATCACCCACGTGCCCTCGTCCACCGAGACGCCGAGATTGCCGGCGATCGTCGGAATCGCCACGTTCGCGATCGATGAGTCCAGCACGTTCATAAACGTGGCGAGCGCCACGGCAAGCGTCGCCAGCACCAGCTTGCCGCCGGTCAGCGGCGGCAGCGTGGCGGGCTGCGTCGATCCATTCATTTCATCACCTGTCGAGGAAGGCTAAACTATCTGACTTATCAGCTAAATGCGCGAAACAACGGCGCGTGGTGGTCGCGGGTTCAACCGGCCTTGCGTGCAGTGCTTTTCTGCGTGGGGCTCGCGGCCACCTCGTGCTTCGCCGGCATGTTTTGCTCGATGATCCGGGCGATCTCCGCGTCGGCTTCGTCGCCGTACTGCGCGAATACGTCGGTGTGATACGAGGTGTTGATCGCCGCGCCGAGTTGAGGGCCCGTTTCCTCGTGCGTGTCCACTTCCACGTCCATCGACAGGCCAATGCGCAGCGGGTGCGCGTTCAATTCATTCTGATCGAGCAGGATTCGCGCAGGCAGACGCTGCACGACCTTGATCCAGTTGCCGGTGGCGTTCTGCGCGGGCAGTGAGGCGAAGGCCGCGCCCGTGCCCGCCGAAAAGCCTTCGACCCGGCCGTGATACTTGACGCTGGAACCGTACACGTCCGCGGTGAGCGTGACGGGTTGGCCGATGCGCATGTGCCGCAGTTGGCCTTCCTTGAAGTTCGCGTCGACCCACACGCCGTCGAGCGGCACGATCGCCATCAACGGGGTGCCCGGCGCGACGCGCTGGCCGACCTGCACCGAACGGCGCGCGACGTAGCCGGTCACGGGCGCGGGCAACGTGTTGCGCGCGTAGCTCAGGTAGGCGTCGCGCACTTTCGAGGCCGCGGCCTGCACGTTCGGGTGCTGTTCGATCGACGTGCGGTCGGTCAGCGCATGGTTGGCCTCGGCCTGCTGACGTGCGGCGTCGAGCGCGGCCTGCGCGGAGCTGACGGCGTCGCGGGCATGGGCGATGTCCTCGCCGGACACCGCGCCCGTTTCGGCCACCGCCTGACGGCGCTTCAGATCGTCGTTGGCGCGGGCCAGATCCGACTGACGTTGCGCGACGGTCGCCGCGTAGAAATCGTTGTTCACGTAGAGACCGCTCACCTGGCGCACGGTCTGGCCAAGCGTTGCTTCCGCGTTCGACAGCGCGACCTTCGCGTCGGCGTTATCCAGGGTGACGACCGGCGCGCCCTGCTTGACGATCTGCGTGTCGTCGGCGTTGACCGCGACCACCGTGCCGCTCACTTGCGGCGTCAGTTGCACGAGGTTGCCGCTCACGTAGGCGTCGTCGGTGGACTGGTAGTAGCGGCCGCTCGTGTAGTAGTACGCGCCGTAGCCCGCGCCGGCCAGCACGACGGTGGCGGCCAGCAGGGAAAGCAGCAGTTTGCGCTTCGTGGGAGCCTGTGCTTGCAGGGGCTGGTCCGCTTCCGCCGCCGTGCGGCTGGTTTTGATCGTGTCGCTCATGATGTGGGTCCTGACAGATTGGCAAAGTGTCGCGATTGCGCTTTAACGCGCGGCGGCGACGACGGGATTGGCGGAAGCGGCTGGAACAGCGGCGCCGCTGCTGGCGTCGGAGGCGGCGCTATCGACATAACCGCCGCCGAGCGCTGCGGCCAGCGCGATCTGCTGATCGCGCCGGTTCATCTTCAGATTCGCGACCTGCTGGTCGGCGGCGAGCGCCGTGGTGTCGGCGTTCAGCACCGTCAGCTGATTCGTGAGGCCGGCCTTGTATTGCACGAGCGCCAACTGATCGGCGCCGCGGGCGGCTTCCTGAGCGGCTTGCGCGTCGGCCAGCTGCTCGTCCGTCGAACGGATTTGCGCGAGTTGCGTCGCGACTTCGGACAAGGCGGTGACGAGCGTCTGGTTATATGTGGCGACCGCGTAGTCGAAATCGGCGTAACGCCCTTTCAATTGCGCGCGCAATTGACCACCATCGAAAATCGGCAAATGAATCGCCGGGCCGACCGAAGCCGTGCGGCTCGCCGCCGTCAGAAAACGGCCGAAACCGAACGCGTCGAGACCGATCGCGGCGCTCAGGTTGATGTCAGGATAGAACTCGGCCTTGGCTTCCTTGACGTCGTGCGTGAGTGCATCGACGCGCCATTTCGCCGCGACCAGGTCCGGGCGGCGGCTCACGAGATCGGCCGGCAGATTGTCGGGCAGGCGCACTTCGTCGCCCACGCCAAGTGTCGGACGCGCGATGGCGAGACCGCGGTCCGGTCCGGCGCCGAGCAAGGCGGCCAACTGATAACGCGTCGTGACGATGCTGCCGTCGATCGCAGCCAGCGTCGCGCGGCTGGTGGCGAGGTTCGCCTGCGCGGTCTTGCGTTCCACTTGCGTGTCGAGGCCCGTTGCAATGCGCCCGGCGGTAATGCGGTCGATCTGTTCGCGCTGCGTGATTTCTTCCTGCGCGATGTCACGCAGCGTATAGAGCCGTGCAAGCTGGTTGTAGTCGCGGGCCGTGGCCGACGTGAGGGACAGTTTGACGACTTCCGCGTCCGCCTGGGTCGCCTGCAATTGCGACAGCGAGGCTTTCAGCGCTTCACGATTCTTGCCCCACAGATCGAGATCGTACGACGCGGACAGCAAGCCCTTGTTCTCCGTTTGCCACGAACCGCCGTACGGCGGCGGCACGAGCGCCGTGCCCGAGTACTGCTGGCGCGTCAACGAATAGTCCGCGCCGACCTTCGGCAGGGTGCTCGCCTTCGCCGTGTCGCTGTACGCGGCGGCCGCGGCGACGCGAGCGCGAGCCTGTTCGACCGACGGGTTGCCCTTCAACGCTTCAGCGAGCAAGGCCTTCAGCTGCGCGTCGCCGAACTGGTCCGCCCAATCGGCGGCCGGCCAGTGACCGTTGTCCTGCGGAATGCTTTGTTGAGTCGCGTAGGTCTGCGGCTGCGCCATCTGCTTGTCGCTCGAGATACCGGCGTAATTCGCGCAGGCGGACAAAACGGCCGCGAAGATCACCGTCACGCCGGTCTTCGCGATTCGCGAGCCGGCTATCCGTGGAATTAACTGTGGTTTCATTGTCTGACTTGTCAGATATAAGGTTGAAAAAATTGCCGCGAGCGTTCGCAGCCTGCCTGGCCGACCTCGCCTACTCTGCGAGAAACTTGTTCAGCAGACGGCGCAACTCCTCGAATTCGGCTTTCGTAAACTTCTTCAGACGACGGTTCAGCACCTCCGGCGCGATCTCCGGAAGCCGCTCAGCGATGGCCTCGCCTTCATCAGTCAGCTTCAGGTTGACGACGCGGCGGTCTTCGATGCTGCGCGAGCGTTCCAGCAAGCCCTTGATTTCCAGCTTGTCGAGCATGCGCGTCATCAGGCCCGTGTCGATGCCGAGCAGCCGCGACAGTTCGAACGGCGTGGTGGCAACGCCGCGGCGCATGGACAGCAGAATGCCCATCTGCTGACTCGTAATGTCCAGATCCTTCAGCGCGGCGTCCATTTCGTTGATCAACAGGTTGCGTGCTTTGTTGATCGAGAAACCCACGCTCAGCGTCAGGCTGAAATTGTCCGGCGTGTAGTGGTTCATTTGTGCCCCCTTGTTCAGTGCGTTTAACTTTATCTGCAAAGTCAGATATTCTCAAGAGTCGCTTCCGGCATATGACTGTTTCATTTATGTGCCCTATTCCCTCCTGCATTGGGTGCCGGGGCCAATCAAAGTGGTCACCTTGAATTACCGAAAATCGGTCATTTCACAAAGCCAGTCGAGCATTTAATCTGCTCTCACGCTAAACCATCCAGTCACTCACGGAAGGACGGAAATCATGAAGATCATGCACGTCGACGCCAGCGCCAAGCGCGAGCGGTCCAACTCCCGCGCATTGAGCCGCTATTTTCTGGAACGCCTGCGCGAAAAAGGCGCGCAGTTCGAAGTCGATTATCTGGATGTCGCGATCGACACCCCGCCGCATGTCGACGAGGCGTTCGCCATCGCCACGTACACGGCCGCGCAGGATCGCACCCCCGCCATGAAGGCGACGCTGGCCGGTTCGGATGCGTTGTGCCAACGCCTGCTCGACGCCGATGCGTTCGTCTTCGCCATGCCCATGTACAACTGGTCGATGCCCTCCGCGTTCAAGGCGTTTATCGACAGCATCACGCGTGCGGGCCTGACCTATGTGAGTGCGGATGACGGCCGCGCGGTCGGTCAGCTTTCACGTCAGAAGGTGCTCTTCATTACGAGCCGCGGCGCGGATTTGCGCGCGGGTTCGCCTTATGAAGCCATGGATGCGCTTACGCCCTCGCTGAAGGCCGCGTTCGGCTTTCTCGGCGTGGCCGATCCGATCTTTGTCGATGCCCAGCCGCTGCAATTTGCCAATCCTGAAGCGCGCACTGAAGCGCTTCAGCGCGCGCGTGCCGAACTGGACGCGGTGGCGTCGAGCTGGGCGTCGACCCCAACGGATTCGAGCGATGAAACCTTTAACGCTTTGTCTGGAGTTGCAGCATGAAAATCCGCACACTGATCGCGGCGGCCACGTTCGCCAGCTTCTCCCTTCTCGGGACTGCGCACTCCGCATTCGCCGCTGACGCTAGCGCGCCGCACGAAACGATCACGCCCGCCTTCACCGAGGCGATCGCCAATGTGCCAGGCAAAACGATGACGGCGCTCGTCGTCGAGTATGCGCCCGGCGGCAAGTCGACGCCGCATCGGCACGGCCAGGCTTTCGTGCTCGGCTACGTGCTGTCGGGGGCGATCCGCAGCCGCGTGAATAGCGGCGAAGAACGTGTCTACCATGCCGGCGAACACTGGACCGAGAAGCCCGGCGTGCATCACACCGTGAGCGAAAACGCGAGCGATACCGAACCCGCCAGATTGCTGGCGATTTTCGTGGCTGATACGAAAGACAAGAACCTGGTGACGTTCGACAAGAAGTGAAACTGCATTGAGGTGAATGTGCGATCGGCGAGCGGGCTAGCGCGGAGCTCTTACGCCTAAGTGATCTGCTTGCCGACTTCGCGGCGGCGCTCAAAACACGCGTGGAAAAACACGCCTAAAACTTCGGATGACATTCGAAACTCATCGACGACCCATGCTCCGTCAGCCCTTGCACGCCGCTGACGGTTTCCTTCGTCACGCTGGTCTGCATGCCGCGACGCTCGCAGTAATCGCGCGCCTCGCTCATTGCCTGCTCATGCGCGCGGGCCCACGCGAGGCGGCCGCCTGTCGCGCTGGCCGCGACCGTATAGGTATTGGCTTTGCTGGTGGCGACCACGTCGCTTGAACTGGCGCAGCCCACGAGACTCGCGCACGCGACCACAGCCGCGATAAAGGCACGGGCCCGTCCCGACAATGCGCTTCGCGCCGCGAGCGCCCCTGGTGCCTTGCCCCTTTCGGGCATGCGGCCTGAGACAGTGTTGAACATGTATCACCTGCACATTTTTGCGGATTGACCAATCACGAAATTATCCGCAATCACGCACGAGAGATCAGCCTCACCACCCGAAAACACTGTTGCGTGCGTCCGAACAATCCCCGCCCGGCCCGCGCGAAATGCGCGGCACGGACGTTGCTGACGGGTTTTCGTATGAGCGCATCGCGGCTCGCTTCACGGAGTGTGCAGACATGCCCGATCAACGACCTGTTCCACCGAGACCCGCCCTGCCGACCGACGCCCGCGGCATGATCGGCAACATGAAGACCACCGCGCTCGTCTCGCTGCGCGGCTCGATCGACTTCATGTGCTTTCCGCGCATCGACTCGCCGGCGATTTTTGCCGGCCTGCTCGAACCGTCGCGCGGCGGCGCGTTTACGATCGAACCCACATTCGAAGGCGCCAACGTCAAGCAGATGTATCTGCCCGACACCAACGTCCTGCTGACCCGCTTCATGACACCCGAGGGCGTGTGCGAACTGCTGGACTTCATGCCGGTGCCCGAGGACGGCAGCGGCGCCGATGCCGCCGCGCCGCTGCCCAACTGCGTGATCCGCGTCGTGCGGGTCGTGCATGGACGCATGGCATTCAGGATGCGTTGCGAGCCACGCTTCGACTATGCACGCGGCGCACACACGGCTCACATCGATAAGAACGGCGGCGTGGACTTCCACGCCGCCGCCAACGCCGGTATTGAAAGCGGCATGCAACTGCGCCTGAACAGCACCTTGCCGCTCGCGCTCGACCACGGCGCCGCGCACGCGGAATTCGAGCTGAGCCATGGCGAGACGGCCGGCTTCGTTTTCGGCGATGCCGACGGCTTGCGCGAAAAGTCGTTCGATTGCGAATCGGCGTTGACTGATACGATCCGCTACTGGCGAAGCTGGTCGGCGCAATCCACCTATCGCGAAGTCGTGATGCGCTCGGCGCTGACTTTGAAGCTGCTGAGTTCCAGCGAGCATGGCGCGATCGTCGCCGCGCCGACCTTCGGGCTCCCCGAAGCGCTCGACGGTTCGCGCCGCTGGGACTACCGCTTCACATGGATTCGCGACGCCGCGTTCTCCGTGTACGCGCTGCTGCGTCTCGGCTATACCGGCGAAGCGCGGCATTTCATGACATGGATCGCCGGACGCAGCCGGCAATGCGATTCGGACGGCTCGCTGAACGTCATGTACACCATCGACGGCAAGGAGCCGCCTGAAGAAACCGAAATCACGGCGCTGTCGAACGAGAATGGCGTGGCGGGCGTGCCGCTCGTCGGCAACGCGGCGCGCGATCAGGTCCAGCTCGACGTATACGGCGCGCTGCTCGACGCGATCTATCTGTACAACAAGTACGGCGCCGCGATCTCGCACGACGGCTGGCGCGACGTCACGCGCACGGTCGACTATGTCGTCGAACACTGGCGCGAACCGGACCACGGCATCTGGGAGTTTCGCAACGGCCTGCGACCCCTGCTTCATTCGCGGCTGATGTGCTGGGTCACGGTGGACCGCGCGCTACGTCTCGCGGAAAAGCGTTCTCTGCCTGCGCCGCTCAAACGCTGGTTCGACACGCGCGACGCCATCCACGCCGACATCCACGAGCACTTCTGGAACGAAGAACTGAACGCGTTCGTGCAGACGCCGGATTCGCAACGGCTCGATGCGTCCGCGTTGATGATGCCGCTTGTGCGCTTTATCGGTCCGACCGATCCGCGCTGGCTCGGCACGCTCGACGCGATCGGCAGCGAACTGAAAGTGGATCCGCTGATCTTCCGCTACACGCGCGGCACGACGCTCGACGGTTTGCCCGGCATCGAAGGCGGCTTCAGCGCCTGTTCGTTCTGGTATGCGGAGGCATTGGCACGCGCCGGACGCGTCGACGAAGGCCGCCTCGTGTTCGAGAAGATGCTCGCGTACGCGAATCACGTCGGCCTGTTTTCCGAGGAAGTGGCCACCAGCGGCGAAGCGCTCGGCAATTTTCCGCAGGCGCTCACGCATCTCGCGCTGATCAGCGCGGCGTACCAGCTCGACCGCAATCTCGACAAGGTTCACATTCCGTGGACCTGAACACGTCGCATCGCTTGCATCGCTGACGGCGCAAAAATCTTCCGGAATCGGTTTTCAGCGTCTAGTCTGTAACGACATCATTTAAACCACCCGGACGCTGAACCGGAGGAGACATCGATGGATCTCGAAGCACGCACCATGAAACGCGTCACGGTCCGGCTCGTGCCGTTCCTGATTCTGTGTTACTTCATTGCCTATCTCGACCGCGTCAACGTCGGCTTTGCTGCACTGCAGATGAACAAGGCGCTCGGCCTGTCTGCGAGTGCTTTTGGTTTCGGCGCCGGGATTTTCTTCATCGCGTATTTTTTCTTCGAAGTCCCATCTAATCTGCTGCTGGAGAAATTCGGCGCGCGCCGCTGGATTGCGCGGATCATGTTCACGTGGGGCATTCTCGCGGGTGCGATGGCGTATATCCCAGATATTGCGCGCTTCACGGGGCTCTCCGCCGCGCACGTGTTTTACGGCCTGCGGATTCTGCTCGGCGTGGCCGAGGCGGGTTTCTTTCCGGGCATCATCTTCCTGCTCACGCTGTGGTTTCCCGCTGCGTATCGCGGCCGCGTAGTCGGCTATTTCATGGCGGCGATTCCGCTGTCCACGGTGATCGGCGGCCCGATTTCGGGCGCTTTGCTGTCCATGGACGGCTTCGCCGGACTGGCCGGCTGGCAGTGGGTCTATCTGATCGAGGCCGCGCCCGCGCTAGTGCTCGCGTTCGTCGTGCTCTCCTACCTCACCGACAAGCCCGCCGATGCCACCTGGCTCGCCGCCGACGAACGCGGCTGGCTGGTCGCGCGCCAGGCGCAGGAGCGCGCGCATCGCGAAGCGGTGCACACGTTCAGCGTGAAAGAGGCGCTTTTCAATCCGCGCGTGCTCGCGGTCGCGCTGATCTATTTCGGTGCGAACGCAACCAACTACGGGCTGAGTTTCTTCCTGCCGCAGATCGTCAAATCGTTCGGGCTCACCAACTTGCAGACGGGTTTCGTGACGTCGCTGCCGTATATCGTCGGCGTGATCAGCATGGTGTTCTGGGGACGGCATTCGGACCGCAAGCTGGAACGCAAACGCCACGTGGCGATTGCGTTGCTGGTGGCGGCTGGCGGCATCGCGGCGGCGGCTGGGCTCGACAATCCGGTGCAGAAGATGATCGCGCTGTCGATCGCCGGGTTCGGTATCTTCGGCTGCCTGCCGGTGATCTGGACCTTGCCGGCCTCGTTCCTGTCGGGTGCGGCGGCGGCGGGCGGCATTGCCGCGGTCAATTCTCTGGGCAATCTGGCGGGTTTCTTCGGACCGTATGCGATGGGCTGGATCAAGGACAGCACCGGCGGCTTCGGCGCGGGTTTGCTGTGCCTGGCGGGTGCGGGGCTGGTCGGGGTCGCTGCCGTGCTGTTGCTGCATCACGATCCTTCGCTTGAGGCATCGGCGGGGGGATCGGATCGGGAGGTGGCGGGGACAGGCGAGGTGGCGAGGTCGTAGCGACGCTGGCTGGCTGCGGTCTAAGCGAAGCGAAGCGCGTCAGGTCACACTGATGATAACGAAGCGTGGCGTGAGGCCGGCCGCGTCGGTGAAAAACAATATGTGCGGCTTAGGCGCATTTGTGGATTAAGCCGCTCGAGTCCAGCCTCACCGGCGAAAAGCGCTGCCTCGGCTCAATCACGCAGCGCTGCGCAACACCGCTCAAGGCGACCCGCGCCCGCCCGCCGACGTCTCCGGCAACGTGTTGGCCGGACTGCCGGCGTCCGGCGGCACCACGTCGTCCGGCGTGGGCGTCGGCGCCAGTGCCGGTTCGCCGCCGCCGCGCGCTTCACCATCGACCGCCCCGCTCGCCGCCAGCGGCGCCGAACCCTGCACCGGCAAAATCGGCGGCTGCGGCAATGCGCGCGGCTCGGCCTCCGCGGCGGAAGCCGACTGCGCAACCGCCGGTTGTTCCGGCACCGCAGCCGGCGGCCGACGCGTCGTCCCGCGCTGCACCACCGGCGCCTCCGGCTTAGCCGCCGACCCCGCGAACAGATTCTGGAACCAGTCGCGCAATCTGCCCGAGCGCTCGGCGAACCAGCCCGGTTCCTGGTCGGTGGCGAATTTGACGCGGCTGTCGACCAGCCTCGAACGCTGCGCGCGCTGGAAGAAATCGCCGACGATCGGCAGCGCGCTGTGCGCCCCCTGCCCCCAATAGTCGCTGCGCAAGGTCACGCGGCTGTCGTTGAAGCCGACCCACGCGCCCGCCACGAGCTGCGGATGAATCAGGATGAACCAGCCGTCCGCGTTGCCCTGCGTCGTGCCCGTCTTGCCCGCGACGTCGCCGCGCACGCCGAAGCGGCTGCGAATGCTCGACCCCGTGCCACGATTCACCACGTCGCGCATGACGTCGATCAGCACGCGGTCGGTGTCGGCGGGCAGTTCCTGTTTCGGCGACACCGGCGCGAATTCGGCCAGCACCTCGCCTTTGCGGTTCTCGATACGCGTCACCATCACCGGCTCGACGTAGCCGCCGAGGTTGGCGATCGTGCCGTAAGCCGAAACCATTTCCTTCAGCGTGACGGGGCTCGTGCCGAGCGCGAGCGACGGCACCGGATCCAGTTCGCTGTCGCGCACGCCCATTGCGCGAGCGAGGCGCGCGACCTTGTTCGACCCGACCGTCTCCATCACTTGCGCGGTGATGCGGTTGCGCGAGTACGCAAGGCCGTCGCGCAGGCTGATCTTGCGCTCGCTCGGCTCGTCCTCGTCGCTCGGACGCCAGATTTCGCCGCCTGCCAGTGGAATTTCCACGGGCTTGTCGACGAAGGTATCGGCGGGCCTGGCGCCCGACTCGAAGGCCGCCGCGTACACGAACGGCTTGAAGGTCGAGCCCGGCTGGCGCCGCGCCTGCTGGACATGGTCGAACGGGTCCTGGCTGAAGTCGCGGCTGCCCACCCACGCGCGGATCTGGCCGTTGCGCGGGTCCATCGCGAGAAAATCGGCCTGCACGCGCGTCTTGGACTCGCATACCGATTTCACGAGATTGCGGTCGGACGAGATGCGCTTGAGCGCGTCGTCATCGGATAGGCCGGTGTCTTTGGCGGCGCGGTAGTCAGGCGTTTCGCGCAGGAAGGTCTGCAGCAGATCGCGGCCGTTCGAGCAGCCCGCGCGGGTGCCCCACGCCGCATTGGCGATGCCCTGCAACTGGTTGCCCTGCAAGGTCACGGCCTGAGTCGCCATGGTCTGCAGACGCGAATCGATGGTGGTGCGCACCACCAGCCCGTCGGCATACATGTTGTAGTCGTTCCGGTCCGCCCAGGACGCCAGCCACTTGCGCAGCTGCTGCGCGAAATGCGGCGCCGGTCCAGGCGGCTCGGTCTGGCGCTCGAAATCGATGCGCAGCGCCCGGCGGCTCAATGTCGCGTAGGCGGCCGGCGTCAGTTTTCCGTACTTGACCAGCTGGCCGAGCACCGTATTGCGCCGCTGCAGCGCCCGTTCGGGATTCAGCACCGGGTTGTAGTAGCTGTTGCCCTTGAGCATGCCGGTCAGCGTCGCGCTTTCCAGCACATTCAGGTCGGAAGCCGATTTGTCGAAATAGGTGCGGGCCGCCATCTCGATGCCATAGGCGTTGTAGAGGAACGGCACCGTGTTCAGATACGTCTCGAGAATCTCGTCCTTGCTGTAGAGCGCCTCGATCTTGAAGGCCGTGATCGCTTCCTTCAGCTTGCGCGTGAGCGTCGGCGCGCGGCCGATTTCGTCAGGATAGAGATTGCGGGCGAGTTGTTGCGTGATGGTCGAGCCGCCCTGCCGGTCGCCGGAAAACGTATGCAGCGCGGCGGAGGCCGTGCGCCGCCAGTCGAGGCCCCAATGCTGGTAGAAGCGGTGATCTTCGGTGGCGATCAGGGCATTCACCACGTTCGGCGAGATGTCCTTGAGCTTGACCCACTCGCGGTTGGACGGCTTGAATTCGGCCAGCAGCTTGCCGTCCGCCGACAGGATCTGCGCCGGCTGCTCGATCTTGGCCTTGCGGATATCGCCGATGCCCGGTGTGAACGGAATCAGGATCAGCACGTACAGCACCAACAGCAGCGGAAGCGCCGCGCAAGCCTTCAGCACGCCACGGCGCGTAGGATGGCGCAGGTGCCACAGCGCCTGGGCGATGAGCGGGTTGGCGAGGGTCAGCCCTTTATCGAGGGCCGCCAGAAATGAGGGGATGAGGCGCTTCACACTAGCCAATCGTCGGACGGGAAAGGCGCAATCCTACCAAGTTGCACAGCGGCGGCCGATTTTTTGCCCGCGGCGCGTGGCCGGAGTGCCGCCAGAAACCAAACCGCCGCGGCGCGCCGGCAACCATCGCGGCCCAGTACGCGGCCCACTATAATGTCGCCAATTCCGACAAGAGGTGCTTCATGATCATCAAACCGCGCGTGCGTGGCTTCATCTGCGTTTCCACCCATCCGACCGGCTGCGAAGCCAACGTCCGCGAACAGATCGACTACGTCAAGGCACGCGGTCCCATTGCCAACGGCCCGAAGAAGGTGCTCGTGATCGGCGCATCCACGGGCTACGGCCTCGCCGCCCGCATCAGCGCGGCGTTCGGCTCGGACGCCGCCACGCTCGGCGTGTTCTTCGAGCGCGCCGGCAGCGAAACCAAGGCCGGCACGGCCGGCTGGTACAACACCGCCGCCTTCGAGAAATTCGCCACGGAGAAAGGCCTCTACGCGACCAGCATTAACGGCGACGCGTTCTCCGATGAAGTCAAAGCGCGCACCATCGAAGTCATCAAGCGCGATCTGGGTCAGGTCGACCTGGTCGTCTACAGCCTCGCCGCGCCCAAGCGCACGCATCCGAAGAGCGGCGAAGTGTTCAGCTCGACCTTGAAGCCGGTCGGCAAGGCGGTGAATCTGCGCGGCATCGACACGGACAAGGAAGTGATCAAGGAAACCGTGCTCGAACCCGCCACCCAGAAAGAAATCGACGACACCGTCGCGGTGATGGGCGGCGAAGACTGGCAGATGTGGATCGACGCGCTGCTCGAAGCCGGCGTGCTTGCCGATGGCGCGAAGACCACGGCGTTCACCTATCTCGGCGAGAAGATCACGCACGACATTTACTGGAACGGCTCGATCGGCGCGGCCAAGAAGGACCTCGACCAGAAAGTGCTGGGCATTCGCGAGAAGCTGGCGGCCAAGGGCGGCGACGCGCGCGTCTCCGTGCTGAAGGCGGTCGTCACGCAAGCGAGTTCCGCGATCCCGATGATGCCGCTGTATCTGTCGCTGCTCTTCAAGGTCATGAAGGAGAAAGGCACGCACGAAGGCTGCATCGAGCAGGTGTATGGCCTGTACAAGGACAGCCTGTACGGCGCGGCGCCGCACATCGACGAAGACGGCCGTCTGCGCGCGGACTACAAGGAGCTCGACCCCGAAGTGCAGAATCGCGTGCAGGAACTGTGGACACAGGTGACCAACGACAATATCTACGAACTCACCGATTTCAGCGGCTACAAGACGGATTTCCTGCGTCTGTTCGGCTTTGAGATCGCGGGCGTGGATTACGAAGCGGACGTCAATCCGGACGTGGAGATTCCGAAGCTCGTGCAGGTTTGATGAAGCGCGGGGCCCTGGGTGGCCCCGCTTCGGGCTTGCGCCCGTTATAACGTGTTGCTGCCGTCCGGTTTTCTCGACTGCGCCACGTAGCCGTCCACCGCGCGCATCACGCGCACTTCCAGCGCGGCGGCGTCACGCTCGTCGCGCTCACCCGCCTGATCGACCATGCCGCGCACGATCGCCAGCAGATCGCGCGCGACGCGATCCACATCGTCCAGTTCGGGCACCTGCGTCTTTTCCGTCAACGCGCTGACCAGCGCCGCGTGAATCGTGTCGGCGATGCGCTGATTGCGCTCCTCCACCGGCAAGCGGCGCTCCTCCATATCGATGATGCGCGCGAGCACCGGCCTGCGCATCTGATGCGCGACCGACGCGCGCACCATTGCTTGCACGCAGTCACGCGAGTTCTCCAGTAGGGACGCCGCCTCGACGTCCGCCACCAGTTGCGCGGTTTCGCGTTCGATCAACGCCACGGTCAACGCATCGCGATTCGGAAAGTATTGGTAGAGCGAGCCGATGCTGACCCCAGCCCGCTCAGCAACCGCGTTGGTCGTGTAGCCCTCGAGTCCGCGCGTCTCCAGAATGCGAGCCGCCGCTTCGAGCACGGTCTCGACGGTTTGCGCCGAACGCCGCTGAAGCGGCGCTTTACGGGGCTTCAGACGCTGCATGGAAGCGGATTTGACCATACGGGAAGGCGCGTTCTAAATGTGAGTGTTCGCGCGTATTGGCTACGCGAAGAACGACGAGCGCGGCGTGCTGACGGTGGACCAAACGCGCCCACCGCGCCCCTTACGCGGTCGCGATCGACCTCAGCAGGGAAACGCCGCCTGAAGCGAACGGAGAATCGCAAGGCCGATCGGAAAATCGTCCGACAGGCCCGGATGGTTGGTGAAGAACGTGTCGAGCAACGGATAGACGTTCTGGTTGCCGATGGCCAGATTTGGCGGCGGACAGAAGAGTGCCGGCTTCTTCTTCGACACCAGTTCGCCGTTCGCCCAGCCGAACGCGTTGATCGTGCCGGTGATGTACGCGGCGTAGATCGAGTTGTTATCGGCATGCGCCCATTGTTTGTACTGCGCGGCCGTCATCTCGGCGCTCGCATTCAGAGTGAAACACGCGGCCAGCAACGCCAGCGCAACTTTCGATACACGCATCGTGGAACCTTCAATCGGTGTCGCAAAAGTGGCCATTGTAGGCGAGTCGAGGCGCGCCGCGCAGCAGTGTGTGCGTGGCCTGGAATCCGTAAGCATCGTGTGCGGATTGTTGTAAGTCGCGTGGGGGTTTGCGCAAGCGTTACGGCGTACCGTTGCGGCAATACAACCGGTAGCCTTCGCGCGTGGCGAGGCGCGCCATATACGCGTCAACCGCCGGCAACTCGCCGTGTTGCAGCGGTGTTTCCAGCCAGCGGTTGATGGACAGCGCGAGCGGAATGTCCGCAAGCGAAAAGGCGTCTCCGGCGATGAACGCCCCGGTCTTTTGCAACTGGTCTTCGATCATGGCCATATGCCTTGCCCAGTTCGCGCACGACTGCTCGATCTGCCAAGGATCCTGGTGTGCCGGAGATTGCCGGACCAGCGCCAGAAAGGCATAACTCCAGGAACGGTTCAGCTCGCTCGCCTGCCAGTCGATCCATTGATCGCAGCGGGCACGCTCGCAAGGATCGACCGGATATAGCCACTCGCCGTGATAGCGGCCGGCCAGATAGCGGATGATCGAGTTCGACTCCCACAGCACGAAATCGCCGTCCCTGATGACCGGGACCATTGCATTGGGGTTCAGCGCGAGAAATTCCGGCACGTTGGTCGCGCGAAATCCGGAGCCCCAGTCTTCCTGTTCGAATGGAAGCGCGAGTTCCGCACAGGTCCAGAGGACTTTGCGCACGTTGATGGACGAGGTCTTGCCGAGTATTTTTAGCATGGGTTCAAAGCCTATCGACGGCTCGATGGAACGGACAGGCACAGTTTGCACTGTGCGCACCAGGCCAGCCCCGCTCAGTGCGACGCGACGAAGATCGACCCCGGCGCGGGCGGCGGCACAGCGAAGGATCTGCGCATCCGTTCGGCCTCCTCGACCGGACTGCGGCCGAACAGGCGCTTGAACTCGCGGCTGAATTGCGAGGCGCTTTCATAGCCCACCTGCACGCACGCGTGCGCCGCGGTCACCTCGTTTCTCACCATCAGTAAGCGCGCCTGATGAAGCCGCGTCGACTTCAGATATTGCATCGGCGACGTACGCGTCACCGCCTTGAAGTGCGAATGGAAGCTGGGCACGCTCATGTTCGCCTCCAGCGCGAGCTGCCCGATGTCGAGCGGTTCGCGATAACACGCGTGAATCTTGCGGATCACTTTGGCGATCCGGGCGAACTGACCCTGCGCGGTCAGCGCGGCGCGCATCGATCCGCCCTGCTCGCCGGTCAGCACGTGGAAGTAGATTTCGCGCACCAGCGCTGGGCCTAGCAGCTCCGCTTCCAACGGCACGCTCATCGCTTCCAGAAAGCGCAACACGGTGGCGCTCAGCTTCGGGTCGAGCGGCGTCGACATCATGCCGCGCGGTTCGGCCGGCACGCCCGCGTCCCGCTCGTCGAGTTGCAGCATCAGATCGGCGGCCAGTTTGAAGTCGAGGCGGAAATAGATGGCGAGCAAGGGCTCGGCCTCGCTTGCTTCGGTTTCCATCGAGAACGGCACCGGCACCGAGACCGCCAGATAATGCTGCGCGTCGTACACATAAACCGTCTCGCCGAGAAAGCCCCGCTTGCGCCCCTGGCAGACGATCACCACGCCGGGGTCGTACAGCACCGGCGTGCGGCTGAGCGGCCGGTTCGAACGCAGAAAGCGCACGTCGGGCAGCACGGTGAGGTTGTAGCCTTCAAGCGGCGCGAGATTTTCAAGCAAGGCCACCATGCGTTGCCGCGCGCCAGGATCCTGATGCTTGTGCTTCATTCCGGTCACTGTCTCAATGGCTAGGCAGATTGCACTGTGCCACCGCCGTGCCGGAAAATCCATCCGCTCATAGGATTAGGCAATCAATGCAGACGTCCCGGCATTTGCGCCCGGCCCTGCCGCGCCTACCATTCAGTCCTGAACTGTTGCCGTCGATGCCACGCGTTTTCGCCCGAAAGCGCCATGTGATGACGGACTCAATCAAGGAGTGGATCACCATGAGCAAAACGTTTCTGATCACCGGCGTGAGTTCCGGCTTCGGCCGCGCGTTCGCACAGGCGGCGCTCGACGCCGGCCATACCGTCGTCGGCACGGTGCGCAATGAGGCGGCGCGCGATGCGTTCACGGCATTGGCCGCCGAACGGGCGCACGCGGTCGTGCTCGACGTCACGGATTTCGAAGCGATCGCGCCCGCCGTCGCCGCGATCACCCAAACGGTCGGCCCGATCGACGTGCTCGTGAACAATGCCGGCTACGGTCACGAAGGCACGCTGGAGGAATCGCCGCTCGGCGATCTGCGCCGTCAATTCGACGTCAACGTGTTCGGCGCGGTCGCGATGATCAAGGCCGTGCTGCCCGCCATGCGCGAGCGGCGCTCGGGCCACATCGTCAACATCACGTCGATGGGCGGCTTCATCACGATGCCCGGCATTGCCTACTACTGCGGCAGCAAGTTCGCGCTCGAAGGCATCACCGACGCGCTCGCCAAAGAAGTAGCGGGCTTCGGCATCAAGGTCACGGCCGTCGCCCCCGGCTCGTTCCGCACGGATTGGGCCGGCCGCTCGATGGTCCGCGCCGGCCGCAGCATCGCTGACTATGACGCCCTGTTCGACCCGATCCGCGAGGCACGCGAGGCGAAGAGCGGCAAGCAGGCGGGCGATCCGCGCAAAGCCGCGCAGGCGCTGCTGGAAATCGTCGCGTCAAACAATCCGCCGGTGCATCTGCTGCTCGGCAACGATGCGCTCGACCTGGTGAAAACGAAGCTGACGGCGCTCAACCAGGAGATCGAACAGTGGGAAACGCTGTCACGCTCGACTGACTTCGCCTGAAACAAAAGAGACTCAGTCGGGCTTGCAAAATGGCGAGGCGAGCGCGGATTTCATCCAGTTTTACAAAACGCGAAAGCCGTGTCATGATTTGATCAAATCCCACGATACAAAAATCCAGCTTTTCCGAACAGGCGGCTCAGCGCGCTCCGTTGTCGAGAGCGCCTCGTGCCGCTGTCACCAACCGACTGGAGTCAACCTTGCAAAGCAACCTGCGCGGCGATTTGCGCGAATTCCTGGAGCATCACCGGATCCATGAAGTGGAGTGCGTGATACCGGACATGACCGGCGTCGCGCGCGGCAAGATCGTGCCGAAGAACCTGTTTCTCTCGGAAGGCAAGATGCATATGTCGAATGCGCTGTTGATGATCACCGTCAACGGCGAATTCGCGAATTTCGAGCGCTTTGTCGGGCCGAGCGATCCGGACATGGTCTGCATTCCCGATCCCAACACCGTGCGGCTGGTGCCGTGGGCGATCGAACAGGTTGCCGTGGTGATTCACGATTGCGTCGGGCTGGACGGCAAGCCGATCGGCATCTCGCCGCGCGCGGTGTTGCGCCGCGTGCTGCGGCTTTACGAAGCGCGCGGCTGGCGCCCGGTGGTGGCGCCTGAGATGGAGTTCTATCTGATCGCGCAGAACAAGAATCCGCATGAGCCGCTGCGCCCGCCGCTCGGCCGCGCGGGGCGCCACGAAGCCGGCCGCCAGTCGTTTTCGATCGACGCGGTCAACGAATTCGATCCGTTCTTCCAGGACCTGTCGCGCTTCTGCGAAATGACCCAGCTCGGCGTCGAAACGCTCGTGCACGAAGTCGGCGCCGGACAAATGGAGATCAACTTTTCGCACGGCGACGCGCTCGATCTCGCCGACCGCGTGTTTCTGTTCAAGCGCGCGGTGCGCGAAACGGCCTTCCGTCACGGCATTTTCGCCACCTTCATGGCCAAGCCGATGGAGCACGAACCGGGTAGCGCGATGCATATTCATCAAAGCATCGTCGATCGGGAAAGCGGGCAGAACATTTTTTCGCTGCCGGACGGTTCGGCTAGCCCGCTGTTCTTCAACTATATCGGCGGCTTGCAGAAGTACATGCCGCAAGCCATGCCCATGTTCGCGCCGTACGTGAACTCCTATCGGCGCCTGTCGCGCTTCACAGCCGCACCGATCAACGTGCGCTGGGGTTACGACAACCGCACCTGCGGAATCCGCGTGCCGAACTCAGAGCCGGACGGACGGCGGCTCGAAAACCGCGTGCCCGGCGTCGACGTGAACCCGTATCTCGCCATGGCGGCCACCCTTGCCTGCGGCTATCTCGGCATGGTGGAACAGCAGGAAGCGTCGGCGCCGATGATCGAAAGCGCCTACGACCTCGAATACGAATTGCCGCGCGGTCTCGAAGACGCGCTCAAGGCGCTGTCGAAATGCGGCGAACTCGCCGAGGTGCTCGGCGACAGCTTCGTGCAGGCGTACTGCGCGGTGAAGGAAAAGGAATTCGAGACCTTCTCGCAAGGCATTACGGCGTGGGAACGCGAGCATCTGCAATTGCTCGTGTGAGCGCGGACCACGGAACGCGAAGCACGGAACACCGCCGATAACCCGATTGGAGAGCGAGCAATTGCCATTGAATACCCGTCACGGCATCAATTGGGCGCGCGCACAGGCGCTTGTCGAGCGTGAACGCCACGCGTTCGTCGAGGCTATGCCGAAGTCGCGCGCGCTGTCCGAACGCGCGGCGCGCCACCTGCTGTTCGGCGTGCCGCTGCATTGGATGAACGACTGGTCGACGCCCTTCTCCCTGTATGTCGACGAAGCGCGCGGCGCCGCGTTCACCGACGTGGACGGCCACCGCTACGCCGACTTCTGCCTCGGCGACACCGGCGCGATGTTCGGCCATTCGCCGGCGCCGGTCGCACGGGCGCTCGCCGCGCAGGCGCAACGCGGCCTCACGACCATGCTACCGGGCGAAGACGCCGCGTGGGTCGGCGAAGAACTTGCGCGCCGTTTCGGGCTGCCGTACTGGCAGTTCGCGATGACCGCGAGCGACGCCAACCGCTTCGCGCTGCGCTGGGCGCGCGCGGCCACCGGGCGCAAGCAGATCGTGATTTTCAACGGCTGCTATCACGGCACCGTGGACGACGTCTTCGTCGATCTGGTCGATGGCCGGCCGCAACAGCGCGACAGTCTGATCGGCCAGGTGCACGACCTGCTCGGCAGCACGCGCGTGATCGAATTCAACGACCTCGGCGCACTGGAACACGCGCTGAAAGACGGCGACGTGGCCTGCGTGCTCGCCGAACCGGCGATGACCAACATCGGCATGGTATTGCCCGAACCGGACTACTGGCGCGAGGCGCAAGCGCTGATGCGCCGCTACGGCACGCTGCTCGCCATCGACGAAACGCACACGATCAGTTGCGGCCCCGGCGGCTATACGAAGGCGCACGGGCTCGAACCCGATCTGTTCGTTCTCGGCAAACCGGTCGGCGGCGGCTTTCCGTGCGCCGTGTACGGCTTCAGCGCTGAACTCGCCGCGCGTGCGCAACAGGCCAAGCGCAGTGCGCCGCCGGGACACTCCGGCATCGGCACGACGCTCACCGCGAACATGCTCGCCATGAGCGCGATCCGCGCCACGCTAGCCGAGGTGATGACCGACGCGGCCTACGCGCATATGTTCGCGCTGGCTGCGCGTATCGAGAACGGACTGCGCGACGCGATTGCACGGCACGGCCTGGCGTGGTGCGTGACGCGTGTCGGCGCGCGCAACGAATTCCAGTTCATGCCGACGCCGCCGCGCAACGGCAGCGAGGCCGGACGCCAGATCGATCCGGAGTTGGAACTCGTCTTACACCTGTACTTGCTGAATCGCGGCGTGCTTATCACGCCGTTTCACAACATGATCCTGGTGTGCCCGGACACGTCGGTGGAAGACGTCGACAAACTGGTCGCCGCGTTCGACGCCTGTCTTGGCGAACTGATCTGAGTTGTGCCGACGCACCGGCTTTTTTACCCCTTTTTCCATGGGGTTTTGCATCGAGCTTTATGAAAACTTCACGCCATCACACGCTGCAGGACCAGACCTACGACACGCTGCGGCAGTGGCTCACGATCGGGCGCTTCGTGCCAGGCGAGCGCATCAAGATCCGCCACGTCGCCGCCGAACTCGGCGTGGGCGAAATGCCGGTGCGCTCCGCGTTGCAGCGCCTAGCGGCCGAATCGGCGCTCGTCAACGTTCCCAATTGCGGCGTGACGGTGCCGCATCTATCGAAGGCACAGTTCGACGATGTGCTGCGCGTGCGTCTGATCCTCGAAGGCCAGGCGGCTGAACTCGGCGTGCCGCATCTCACGGCGCATGATCTCGATACGCTGGAAACATTGAACGCGCAAATGGCGCAGGCGTTGCGCAGCGCCGACGCCAAGACATATCTCGACGCCAACGAGGCATTCCACCTGATTCTGTACCGGGCGGCCGGCTCACCGCTGCTGCTGGAGCTGATCGAAACCGTGTGGCTGCAGGTCGGCCCGATTTCAAATCTGCTGTTTGGCGAGGCGCTATTCGCCGATACGCTCAACGACGCGCACGACGATCTGCTGACTGCCGCGAAAGCGCGCGACGCGGCCGGCGTGCGGAGCGCGATCGAGCGCGATCTGAATCATGCGGCGAAGTGTTTGCGCGAGCAGTGCCTGTGAGCGCGCGACGGGCAATCCGACGCGAATTCGCGGGCCTGGCGGCAACGAGATTGCGAGCGCTTTAGTACGAGGCAATCACTTGATGGCGTGTGTGCGCAAGCGAACGCTAGAACGCTAATCCGCCAACCTCTTATCCGCCAAAGCGGTCTGACAATCGGCAAGGACCTGCCGAACGAGCCGGGCCTGAGGATCGAGTTCGTCGGTATCGAGAATCTCCTCGACCGCATCTCTCGCCCAGTCCGCCTCGACAAACTGCGCGTGGCGCCGTGCGATCTCCACCGCGGTAGCGCTCAACTTGGCGACCGTCAGCCAATCGGCCTCCCGCGCCCGGCGGTCGAGCCACTTGTGCGCGGCCTGCACGTGGAACGCCGCGTCTGGCCAGTCCTCATTCAGGTAATAAGCGCCAAGACTTCCGCATGTGAGCCAGCACAACAGCTCCAGACGGTCCCGTGGACTCAGATGATGGCGTACATCACTCATGGCGACGCTCGCTGCGGTGGATTGCGTTCCGGTGAGGACGGTGTGTCGCCGGCCCCCGCTTCGATAGAACAATATCACGCAGAATTCAAGCGCGGCAATTCCTGAGTACCCTGGCGCGGCGGCCGCCAAAGCGGCACGGCAACCCGCTCGCGGGCCGCACCGCGCCTCGCTCGCGAGCCGGCGCCGCTAGCGGGTAGCGACGATAAACAGGCGCGGAAACGGCAGCAGCACCGTGCCGTCGGCGAGCGCCGGATAAGCCGCCGCGATCGCCTCGCGATACCGCCCGAGGAAAGCGGTTTGCTCCGCATCGTCGAGTTCGGCGAGGAACGGCCGCACCGCGCTGCCCTTGAACCATTCGACCACCGCGTCCGCGCCACCCGCGAGCGGGTGGTGGTAGACGGTGCGCCACACGTCGACGCGCGCGCACAGCGGTTCGAGCAAGGCGTAATACCACTGTGCGCCGTAGCGCATGGTGCGCTCGACGCCTTTGAGTTTGTGCGCCCACGGACCGTCGGCGGCAATCTCGCGCAGCAGACGGTGCGCGGGTTCGTCGAGGTTGTCCGGCATCTGCACGGCGAGGCTGCCGCCCGGCGCGAGCTTGCCGACGAGCGACGGAAACAGCCGCTCGTGGTCGGGCACCCACTGCAACACCGCATTGGCGAGAATCAGGTCGTAGGGTCCGGGTGCGTCCCACGTGGCGATGTCGCTCACGTCGAAGCGGAAATGCGGCAGACGCTGGCGGGCCGCCGCGATCATGTCGGGCGAACTGTCCATGCCGCTGACCGCCGCGCCCGGCACGTGCGTCGCGAGTGTCTCGGTCGAGTTGCCGGGTCCGCAGCCGATGTCCACCGCTGCCTTCACATCCGCCGGCGGCACGGCCGCCAACAGATCCCTGACCGGACGCGTGCGCTCGTTTTCGAACAACACGTACTGCTTCGCGTGCCAATCCTTGTTCGACGTCATCTGGGACTCCTTGTATTCGAGGTGGCCGGACCGGTGACGGCGATCTGAACTGCGCGGCATTCCAACCAATCCGATCCGCCCATTCTCGGCGTCCCGCCGTGCGGAGTAAAATGAATTTATCACTCCGATTCCTCAATTTTACTGATGAAAATCGACACGCTAGGCGTTCAGGCGTTCGTCGCCATCGCGGATCGCGGCAGCTTCCAGAGCGCCGCCGATTCGTTGCACGTCACGCAAACGGCCATCACGCAGCGTCTGCGCAAGCTCGAAACCTATCTCGGCGTCACGCTGATCGAGCGGACCACGCGCTCCATGGCGCTCACCGAAATCGGGCAAGGTTTTCTACCGCAAGCGCGCCGCTTGCTCGGCGAACTTGCCGATGCGCTGGTAGAAATCCGCGAGACGGGCGTGGCGCGCCGCGGCGATGTGTCCATCGCCTGCGTGCCGACGGTCGGCGTGCAGTATCTGCCGCGTATCCTGCAGGCGTATTCGGCGCGTTATCCGCATAACCGCATCAGGATTCTCGATCATGCGTCGTCCGCGGTGGAAGCGGCCGTGCTGCGCCGGGAAGTCGAATTCGGCATCAATATCGCCGGCGAGCATCATCCCGATCTGGCGAGCGTGCCGCTCACGGAAGACCGCTATGTTCTGATTTGCCACGAGGATCATCCATTGGCAAAGCGGCGCCGCATCGCCTGGCAGCAGTTGCAATCGTATCCACTGATCTTTGCCGGCGAGGTGAGCGGCAACCGCGCGTTACTGGACGTCGCGCTGGAGCCGAGCCAACTGGCGCTGCGCTCGTTCTACGAAGTGCAGCGCAGTTCCACGGCGGTCGGGCTGGTCGCGCAGGGTGTGGGCGCGGCGGTGGTGCCGGCGCTTGCATTGCAGAAAGGCGCGTATCCGACGGTGCGGATCGTCGAACTCACGCAGCCTGCCGTATCGCGCACGCTCGTGCTCGTGGCGCGCAAGACCGCGCAGTTGTCGCCTGCTGCGCAGGCGCTCTATGACATGATCCTCGAGCAGGCGACGTTCAAGAGGTGATTTCAAAAGTTGTGCCGCAACCCCACAACCACCGAGACCTGCCGATCGGTATCCGAATTCACCACGTTCGGAATCTGCGCGAGGTTCTCACTCGCGCGGGTCGCCGGATCGACCCCTAACCCGGCACCAGAAGACTTCTGCCCAATCGCCACGGCATAAACTGCGGTCCGTTTCGACAAGCTATACACCGCTCCGAGATTGATCTGATGCACGCGGGTCGAGCCGCTTCCGCTCGGCTTCACATCGTTGAAGATATAGGCCAGCCCAAGCTGCAAATCGGGCGCAAGCGCATAGGTGGTGTTCAACTCGGCGATATCGACTGAAACATCGGCGCCACCCGGCCGTGCCGCGCTCGCAAAGTACTGGCTCTGCGACAGCCGCGTGTGCGTATAAGTCACCGCCACGTTCGCCTTGCCGAACGAATACGAACCCCCTGCCCCAAAGATCCGCACCTTGCTCGCATCCTGCAGCAGACAGTACGACGCGTCCGCGTTCGCGCAACTGAAGTCGCCGATATAGCTGCTCGTGCCCCCCAGCGCCGCCTGCAACGGCTGATTCAACTCCAGATACCCCGCGCTTAGCGACAACGGCCCCTGCGCGTAATTCGCCGCCAGCGCCCAACCCTTGTTCTGCGAGAAATTCCCCGCTACGCCGCCAAGGCTGAACAATCCTCCAACAGTGAAACCGCCAAAGCTCGGGCTGATGTACTTGATCGAATTGTTGAAGTTGAACGCCTCGTTCAAGTTATCGACGTCGCCGAAATGCGAGCCGTATAACGTCGCCCAGTTGTTACTCGATGCATACGCACCCATGTAGTCCGAGAACGGATCGTATTGACGGCCGAACGTCAGCGCGCCATACGTCGCGTTGTTCACACCAACCCACGCATTGCGATTGAACAGCGTATTCGATTGCAGCATCGCGCCGCTGCCGATCAGAAAACTGTTCTCCAACGCGAAGTTGACCGTCGTGCCGCCGCCGATATCTTCCGTGCCCATCAAACCCCAACGCGACGGCACCAGATTGCCGCCTCCGAGTTGATAGTTCGCGTGTCCGTTGGTGCTGCCGTTGGCGAGCGTCGTCTGCTGATTGCTGGTGTAGATGAGGCCGGCGTCGACCGTGCCGTAAAGCGTCACCGAAGATTGCGCGTGCGCGCCCATCGAAAGGCCGAACGCGGCCAGCGCAAGCGCCGAGCGCTTGACGAAAGTGTCTGCCATGATTGTCTTGTCGAGAAGTGAGGTAGCGGGTTGTCGCGCCGGGTTTGCGCGATTCGCGTGGTTCGCGCGGTTCTGTCTTACTGGCCGAAGCGTGCGTAGATATCCGGGCGCTTCTTGCGCAGGATGAGACCGATCAGCACGCCGACCAGCGCCACCGTGAACACGATCCAGGGAAACGATTTGACGATCGGACTATCGGAGCCGCTGAGCGCGTCGAGATTGCGCACCAGAATCACGCCGATATACAACAGGCCGAAGCCACCCACTAGCGGCGCCACGAACGAGTGCCATACGCGCGTGTCCTTGCGCGTCTTGCGGAAGAACGCGATGACCGAAAAACTCGTCACCGCCTGCAGCATCACAATGCCGATCGTGCCGAGCGCCGAACTCCAACTGAACACAATGTTGAACACGTCGCTGCCTGCCGCGATGAAGAGGCCGAGCAACATGCACACGGAAAGCGTCTGCAGGTAGCTCGCCACATACGGCGAACGATACTTTTCATGCACACGGTTGAGCACCTGCGGCAGGATGCCTTCGAGACTCAGCGCATGGATATAACGCACCAGCGTGTTATGAAACGACAGCAGGCTCGCGAAGATACTGCTGAGCAGCAGGAAACTCATCACCGTCGTGACTGCATTGCCCAGGTATTTGCCGGACTGAATGAACCAGAAATCGCCTGGCTGTTTGGTCGCGACCGTGACTACATCGGCGAGGCCATACGCGCAGACGATGGTCCATGTGACGAAAGCGAAGAACACGAGAATCAGCATCACGGACACGTACGTGGCGCGCGGCACGGTCACCTTCGGATCGCGACATTCCTTGCCGTATATCGCGGTCGCCTCGAAGCCGATGAACGAGGCAAACGCGAACATCACCGCAATGCCGAGGTGCCCACTGAAGACATGCTGCGGCGTGAACGGTGCGAGCGTGAGCCCGTTCGGCCCGCCGCCGTGCACGACGATCGCGATGGCGAGCACCAGCAGAATGCCCAGTTCGAGGCACATCAGCACGCCGAGCAGGCGGCTATTCAGATCGATACCGCGAATGCCGGTGAATTGCACCACGGCAACGCAAATCAGCGAATATCCGTACCAGGGCAACGCGGTATGCAGGAGCGGCGAGAGGATCACCGTGCAGAAGAAACCAAACAGGCCGTACAGCGCAATCTGGATGAACGTGTACGACATCAACGCGACAAGCGCGCCCGCCATGCCCAACGGCCGCCCGAGTCCGGCGGTGATGTACGCGTAAAACGCTCCGGCGCGCACCACGTGCCGGCTCATCGAAGCAAAGCCCACGCTGAAAATCAGCAGCACCGCGCCGGCGATCACGAACGCGCCCGGAATGCCCGCGCCGTTACCCAGACTGATCGCGGGCGGCACCGCGCCGAGCATGCCGGTCAGCGGCGCGGCCGCCGAAATCACCAGGAATACGATCTGCCATAAGCCCAGCGTATTGCCTTTCAATTCCACGGGGTTCTCCGCGTCGACCGCTCCGGTCGGAGAATAGGGTTCACTCATCGCAGCCTCTGTTGTGTTGGCTAGTCTGGGACTCGCCTGAACCCTGCACTGCCGATCCAGACGCTCGCTTGACCGATCTCCAATGCTTCGGTGTGAGCGCATGGTAGGTAGCTAAAAAATAAAGCGACTTCGCGAACCGCGCCAAATTTTCGATAATTTGCGCCAATGCGGGGAAGCCCGAATACGGCCGTTTTGAGCGGATATTTAGGAACCTGAACTATTCTCGCGCAATACTTTCGCGTTGAAAGAAAAGGCAAGCACGTCACGGGTTATTTTTCTTCCAGCTACGCGTGGCGCGCCACAGGACAGTGGCATCCGCATAGCCAACAGCGCGCGCAATCGCCGCATTGGTGAGTTCTTCCCGTTCGAGCAGGCCTTCGACGCTGCGCTGCCGCTCCTCTCGCACGATCTGCCGCACGGAAGTGCCCTCTTGCGCAAGGTGCCGCTGCAATGAGCGATGCGAGAGACCGAGATCCTTCGCAATGTCGGCGACGATCAGTTTTTCGCGTGCTAGCCGCCGCGTCACCAGATCGCGAACCTGCTCGGTAATGCTGTGCGGCATCGCATCACGCGCGATCAGATCGGTGGCGTGGCGCTCCATCATGCGCGCCATTTGCGAGTCGGCGCTTTTAAGTGATGCGTCGAGATCCTGCGGCCGCAGAATCAAGCCGTTGAAAGGCTGCTGAAAGCGCACCGGCACACGAAAGATACGCGCATACGGTTTGAGATCGGCCGGCGCGGCATGTTCGAAATGCACTTCGACCGGATTCCACGCTGCGCCGCGCACGAGCCGGACCATGTGACACATTGTCGAGAGACTGTATTCCGCATCTTGCCGGCGCGGCCAGATTTGCGGACTGGCGATCTGGTAGGTCCAGATCGGCCATTCGTCGTCGCGCAGCAATTCGCAGGTCGTGGTGTTTTGCCACGACGCGAGCGCAAGCACGAACTTGCGCATGGCCGCGTTCAACGTGGGTGATGAGAGAAACACCAGACCTGCAGGCCCGAGTTCCGTCAATTGCACTTCACTGCCTAAACGCAGGCCGAGCGCAGATTCGCCAAGTACCTCCGCGGCACGTTCGAACGCCGCGACATAACGCGTAAGCGGCAGGATTTCATACGGATTCGACAGGAGCTTGCGGCTCATGCCGAACTCCTCCAGCAGCCCGTCGCATTGCGCGCCCGACGCATCGAGTGCGCGCACAACCGGCCCCATGACCGCGGCGCGGATCATCGGGAAACTGCCGTTGAGCGTGACTTTTTTCATGCTGAGCGTCTCCTCTGCAGTCTGCGCTGATGGTGGCTCGAGTCATTCCTCCTGGCGCACTTTATCGTTCATTTGGCGCGATACGCAAGCGCGAAAATATTATTGGGTTCCTACGATTTGCCATCGACTCAGCGTTCGCCGCGCCTCATTCACCTCGCGAGCACGCTGTCCGGTCCAGCAACTCCTTACGGGAATCTTATGAACACGAATGCCACGAAAGCCGCCCACGCCCCCGTTCATCCGCTCGATCCGCTGAGCGGCGCAGAAATGCAGCTCGCGTGCGATCTCGTGAAAGCCGCCGAGAAGCTCGACTCGCACGCACGTTTTCCGATGGTCGAATTGCGCGAGCCGCCGAAAGCCGAAGTGGTGGCATTCAAGACCGGTGAATATTTTTCGCGCACGGCCTTCGTGCTCGCGATCGATCGTACGAATGGCGCGACGATCGAATTCGAGGTGGACCTGAGAGAAAAGAAAATCGCCGCGCGCCGTGTGATGCCGTTCGGCGAGGCGCCGTACGGCCAGCCGCCCATCATGATTGACGACTTCATGAACGCGGAACAGATCGTCAAAAGCGATGAAGCCTGGCGCGTGGCTGTCATGAAGCGCGGCCTTAGCGAAAAGGATCTGGAACGCGTTCAGGTCGACCCGTTCTCGGCGGGCTGTTTCGATCGCGAGAACGAAAACGGCCGGCGTCTCGTGCGTTGCGTGAGCTACTACCGCGAGACGTTGACCGATAACGGCTACGCGCATCCTATCGAAGGCGTGATGGCCGTGGTCGATCTGCTCGAAAAGAAAGTGATCGAACTGGTGGACGACGGCCGCATCATTCCGATTCCACGCGCCAAACACAACTACGACACACCGAGTCTCGGCGAGCCGCGCAGCACGCTCAAACCGCTGTCGATCGATCAGCCCGACGGCCCGAGCTTCACGATCGAGGGCTGGCATGTGAACTGGCAGAACTGGAACTTCCGCGTCGGCTTCACGCCGCGCGAAGGGCTGGTGCTGCATCAACTGTCGTGGGACGACGGCAAGAGCACACGCCCGATCATCTACCGTGCGAGCGTCACGGAAATGTGCGTGCCCTACTCCGACCCGACCACCAACCACTACTGGAAAAGCGCGTTCGACGCGGGTGAATACGGGTTGGGCAAACTGGCGAATCAGCTCGAACTCGGCTGCGATTGCCTCGGCACGATCCGCTATTTCGACATTCCGTCAGCAGACGATTTCGGCAACCCGTTCGTGATGAAGAACGCCGTCTGCATGCACGAAGAAGACTACGGCACGCTGTGGAAGCACTATGAATTCCGCACCGGCGTATTCGAAATGCGCCGCTCGCGACGCCTCGTGATCTCCTTCTTCGCCACGGTCGGCAATTACGATTACGGCTTTTACTGGTATCTGTACCAGGACGGCACGATTCAACTCGAATGCAAATTGACCGGCATTGTGCAGACGTCGGCCGTGGCCGATGGCGACACCTATCCGTGGGGCGGCATGATCACGGAGAACCTGGGCGGCCCGACGCACCAGCACTTCTTCAACGCTCGCATGCACATGATGGTGGACGGCGAGCGCAACACGGTGACCGAACACGAATTCGTGCCGCGTCCCATGGGCGAGAACAATCCGTACGGCAATGTGTTCGATACGACCAAACGGGTGTTGAAGACCGAAAGCGAAGCTGCCCGCAACGCGAATGGCAGCACAGGCCGCTACTGGAAGGTCAGCAACCCAAACGTGAAGAATGCCGTCGGCGCGAATCCGGGCTACAAACTGGTCGTGAACGACTCGCCGCTGATGCTGGCCGACGAACGTTCGAAGGTGCGTCAACGCGGCGGCTTTGCCACGCGTCACGTGTGGGTTACGCCGTTCGATCCGGCTGAGCGCTATGCAAGCGGCGATTATCCGAATCAGCATTCGGGCGGCGACGGCCTGCCGCGCTATATCGAAGCGAACCGCAACATCGAGAATGAAGATGTCGTGCTGTGGCACAGCTTCGGCCACACGCATGTGTGCAAGCCCGAGGACTTCCCGGTGATGCCGGTGGAGTATGCCGGTTTCATGCTCAAGCCGAACAACTTCTTCTCGGCCAATCCAACGATGGACTTGCCGGCCGAGCGTGATCTGAACAGCGTCGAAGACGGCAAGTCCACGGATCATGGCTGCTGCAAGCACTGATCCGCTCATGCCTCGTGCGCGGCACGCCGCTTTGGTACGCATGTTGTGCGCGAGTGCGGCATGCGTGTGCCTCGCGAGCGGCGGCGCTACGCTGTTGATGCAGGCCGGCCTCGGCCGCCATGCTACCGAGCTATGGATGAGCGCGCTGATGCTGGCGGCCATGATGAGTGTGCCGCTGTTGATGTCGCGCTCGTCGGGCCGACCCACGCTGCTGGCGCGCGCCGCGACGCTTATCGTGACGATCGGCGCAATGAATAGCGTGCCGTCGTATTTGAATGGTTCGGCGCATGGTATTGCGATTGCCGTGCTGATGATCGCGACGGGCGTTGGCATGTTGTTCAATGCGCTGCACGTCAACACCGAATCGCGTCACTACAGGGATCGCGGCATTAACCAAGATCCCGATTCGATCAAGGTAGCGACACCGTCAACTGCAACGGCTCTCCTCGCCTTGCTCGCAGGACTATCCAGCGGCAGTCTCGCCCGCTTCCAGCTCTTTGCAATCTGCGGCGTCAGCGGCGCACAACCGTTGTGGCAAATCTTGCTTTCGCTTGCAGCCGTCTGCGCGCTGGCATTGATCGCCGAACACTTGCGCGGCAATCGCATGTTGATGGCCTTGTACATCGCGCGCGCGACGCTGATCGGCTCGCTCGCGGCGAACGACAATCCCGCGCTCGCGCCACTCGCGGCAGCGGTCTTTCTGATTCTCGACTGCCTGACGATTCCGGCGCTCATGAACTTGCGCGGCAGATCGACGAGCTTATTGAGCGCCAGTTGCCCCGGCGTTGCGCATCACATCGGCATGGTGCTCGGCGCGGCGTTATCCACGACCCCCTACTTTTTCGGCGATGGATTCGTCTTGCTGTACGCATTGAGCGCGACGGCGAATGTAATCTGCGCCGCGTCGTTAGCAACGCGTTGGCGCACAAAGCAGCACGTCCACCCGCACCTGAACCCCTACCGCCGTCAGACGAACCCTTCCGGCTAGCGCCACGGCCACTCAACCCCAACGGAGACGAACCACCATGACCGAACACAAGCTAGCGGCCACATTGCCGCACACCATGTTCATCAACGGCGAAAAAACCGGCAGCGCCGCGGGTAAAACCTTTCCGGTCTTCAACCCAGCCACTGCTGAAGAAATCGCGCAGATCCCCGACGCATCCGAAGCGGATATCGATCACGCGGTCAGAACCTCGAAGGCAGCCTTCGAATCCGACGCGTGGCGCAGAATGCCGCCGGCCGTCCGCGAGGGTCTGCTGCTGAAACTCGCCGACCTCGTCGAGCGGCATAGCGACGAACTCGCCACGCTGGAAACGCTGAATCAGGGCAAGCTGTTTGGTTTCTCGAAGATGCTGGAAGTGGCGGGCAGCGTGCAATGGTTGCGTTATATGGCCGGCTGGGCGACCAAGATCGAAGGCAGCACGTTCGATCTGTCGATTCCGTTCCCGCCGGGCACCCGCTACAACGCATCGACCAGGCGCGTGCCGGCCGGCGTGGTGGCCGCGATCGTGCCGTGGAATTTTCCGCTGCTGATGGCGGTATGGAAAATTGCCCCGGCGCTGGCCTGCGGCTGCACCGTGGTGCTGAAACCCGCTGAAGAAACGCCGCTGACGGCCATCCGTCTCGCCGAACTCGCGCACGAAGCGGGTTTTCCTGCGGGCGTGTTCAATGTCGTGACCGGCCGTGGTGAAACCGCCGGCGCGGCGCTCGTGCGGCATCCGCTGGTGAACAAGGTCACGTTTACGGGTTCGACCGAAGTCGGGCGCATCATCGGCCGTCAATGCGCGGACGATCTAAAGCGCGCGTCGCTCGAACTGGGCGGCAAGAGCCCGGTGATCGTGCTCGACGACTGCGATCCGCGCAAGGCGATTGAAGGCGCGGCCGGCGCGATCTTCTTCAACCACGGCCAGGTTTGCACGGCGGGCTCGCGCCTGTATGTCGCGCGCTCCATCTATGACGAAGTCGTGCAAGGCATTGCCACCGTCGCCGACGGCATCACGCTCGGCTCCGGTTTCGACGCCGCGACGCAGATGGGTCCGATGGTCTCCGCGCGGCATCGCGACAAAGTGGCCGGCATGATCGCGCAGGGCAAGGACGAAGGCGGCGAGATTGTGTCGCGCGATGCGCGCGTGGAGCGCGAGGGCTACTTCGTGCGTCCGACGGTGATCGCGAACCGCGCGTGCAAGCCGCTCGCCGTCGTCAAGGAAGAAGTGTTCGGCCCGGTGCTGGTCGCCATGCCTTACGACGATCTGGACGAAGTGCTGGCTCAGGCGAACGCCTCCGAGTACGGTCTCGGCGCGAGCGTCTGGACCAATCAGCTCGACAAGGCGTTGCGGCTCGTGGACGGCATCGAGGCCGGAACGGTGTGGGTCAACACGCACAACATGGTCGACCCGGCGATGCCGTTCGGCGGCTTCAAGGCGTCGGGCATAGGTCGCGAACACGGCAAGTCTATTATCGAGTCGTATACGGAAAGCAAGTCGGTCTGTATTGCTTATTGACGCAGCAACGCCTGCGCGGCGCATTCAAGGGCGGCGCGCCGCGCAGGCAAACCAGTAAAATGCCGGGACATCGCGCCGCTGCGCGCTCACTCCCGGTCGAACATCTTGAAACGCAAAATGCCCGCGCTGAATGCGCTGAAAGCCTTCGAAGTCGCCGGCCGCACGGGCAGCTTCACCCGCGCCGCGGAACTCCTCAACGTCACGCAAAGCGCGGTGAGCCGGCAGGTGCGGCAACTCGAGGCGCAATTGGGCGAGACGCTGCTGCAGCGTCACCATCATCATCTGGAACTGTCGGCTGCCGGCCGCGTTCTTCTGCAAGCACTGCAGCAATCCTTCGACCGTATCGAACTCACGGTTCGCGGCCTGCAGGAAAAGACCCATCGCAATCGCCTGCGCATCAATGCGCCACCCACCTTCACGAGCCGCTGGCTGATGCCGCGCCTTGGCCGCTTGCGTGATGCACATCCGCAACTCGAACTGAGTCTGTCGACGCGCGTCGACGACAACCTCGCGGAATCCGGCGTGCTTGACTGCGCGATCCGTTTCGGCAATGGCGAGTGGGAAGGTGTCGAAAACCGTCTGTTGATGAGCGAGCGCCATATCGCGGTGTGCTCGCCCGCCTTGCTCGCGCGCCAAGCAGGCAGCGCGGCAATCGATCTGAACCAGTTCACGCTGTTGCATGTGCTTGCGAGCGCCGATCAGCGCTACCTCACCTGGCAGCATTGGCTGAAGGCGGCGGGCATTGAAAACGTGGATACGCGCGGCGGCTATGAATTCGATCTGCTCGATCACGCGATTCGCGCGGCAATCGACGGGCTCGGCGTGACCATCGCCGACCGTCACATGATCGCGCGCGAACTGGCCGAAGGCCAACTCGTGCAAGTGTTGAACGTGCACGTTGACGGGCATCAATCGTACTGGTTCGTGACGCGAGCCGAACAGGACGAACTGCCGCACGTCGCGTTGTTTCGCGACTGGTTGCAGCAGGAAATCTGGTTGAGCGGGCGGGCGCTCGATGCGTCGGAATCGGCGCCTTTGAGCGACGCCGGTTGAAGCCGGTTGAAGCGCGCGTTACCGGATCACGCAGCCGCAGCCATCTCCGCGGTCACAGGCCGATACGCAACTTCGCTCGCGGCGTCTTCGAGAATCATGTCGGCGCCCTTCTCCGCCACCATCATAGTCGGTGCATTGATATTGCCCGACGTGATGTTCGGGAAGATCGACGCATCGACCACGCGCAAGCCCGCGATACCGTGCACGCGCAATCGCGCATCCACCACCGAGGTGCGGGGATCGTCGCCCATCGCGCACGAACCGCACAGGTGATAGATCGAGCCCGATTGCTCACGGAAGTACTGCAGAAAGCCCTCACGCGTATTCACCTGCGGCCCGGGCGAGATTTCCTCGACCGTGATCGCCTTCAACGCCGGCGACGCCATCACTTTGCGCACCAGTTCGCACCCCTGGATCACTTCGTCGATGTCCTTCTCCGTGGTCAGCGCGTTGATGCGGATCTTCGCGGCGTCTTCGGCGCGATTCGACGCGATCTCGATCGAACCGCGGCTGGTTGGGCGGCACGGATTGAACGCCAGCAGAAAGCCCGAGTACGGTTCCGGTTCGAGATTCGCCTTGTTGCTCTTCGGAATGCGGTACGACAACGGATTGAAGTACAACTGCAGATTTGGCTGCGTTTGCCGATCATTGCCTTTGAAGAAGCCGCCCGACTGGTTCACGCTCATCGCGAGCGGTCCTTTGCGCGTCAGCAGATATTGCAGACCGAGCTTGAGCTTGCCGAGCAACGGCCGCATCTCGTCGTTCAGCGTCTTCATATTCGCGCGATAGTAGAAACTCACGCACAAATGGTCCTGCAGATTCTGGCCCACGGCCGGCAGTTCCTTGACCATCGCGATGCGATGCTTCGCCAGCAACGCGCTGTCGCCTACGCCGGAGAGTTGCAGCAGCTTCGGCGAATCGACCGCGCCCGCCGACAGAATCACTTCGCGCGTCGCCATGAATTGCCGCGTGGTGCCGTTCTGCGTGACGCTCACGCCGATCGCGCGTTGGTTGCCGTCGAATAGAACGCGGCTTGCCAGCACGTCGCGCTCGACGGTGAGGTTCTTGCGCGACAGCACCGGGTGCAGATACTCGAAGCTGCTCGACGAGCGCTGGCCGTTGCGCGTATTCACGTCGTAAATGCCGGCGCCTTCGAATTGCGCGCCGTTGAAGTCGTCGCTGCGTTGATAGCCCGCCTGGTCACAGCCTTTCAGGAACACGTGGCAGATCGGATGTACCGCGTCTTTCATCGGCGAAATACGGATCGGGCCGTCGGCGCCGTGATATTCCGTATTGCCGAGCGGATGCGATTCGAGCTTGCGGAAATACGGCAGCAGGTCACGAAATGCCCAACCTGTATTGCCGGCGGCGGCCCAATCGTCGAAATCATGCGGCTGGCCGCGCACATAAATCATCGCGTTGATCGAGCCCGAGCCGCCCTGCACTTTGCCGCGCGGACAATAGATCGGCCGGTTGTCGAGCTCTTTTTCCGGCTCGCTGTAGTACATCCAGTTGTAGGTTTCGTTGTAATACGTCTTGGTGAAACCCACCGGAATCTTGAACCAGAACGAGCTGTCCTTGCCGCCTGCTTCGAGCAGCAGCACCGAGTATTGGCCCGACGCCGACAGGCGATTAGCGAGAATGCAGCCCGCCGAACCCGCGCCGACGATGATGTAATCGTAGTTCATGCTCTATATCGCCAGACGGCGCTCAATCCATTGAAACGTAGTGGTGAAATCCGCCAGATGCAAGGCGCACTCAACCCTTGGCCGGCGCGAGATCTTTCACATCGGCCGGTTTTGCCGCCATTTGCAGGTGCAAACGCTCGCCGGTGTACGGCGTATGCTGCCTGACGACTTCCATGTTCAGCTCGACGCCAAGGCCCGGTTCTTGCGACGGAATGATGTAGCCGTCTTCCCATTGAATCGGCTTCTTCAGCACGGCCGCATGAAAACCGTCCCAAGTGCCGATGCTTTCCTGAATCAGGAAGTTCGGCGTGCACGTCGCGAGCTGGATGCTGGCCGCCGCGCCGATTGGCCCGTTGTACAGATGCGGCGCGATCTGCGCGTAGTACACCTCGGCCAGCGCCGCGACTTTCTTCGCTTCGAGCAGGCCGCCCACGCGCGCCACGTTCAATTGCAGAATCGACGCGGCGCCGGCTTCCAGCAGCTTGAAGAATTCGTACTTGGTGGTGAGGCGTTCACCCGCCGCGATCGGAATGCTGGTGTGCTGCGCGACCTTCGCCATCGCGCCTTCCTGGCCCGGAGGAACCGGCTCTTCGAACCACAGCGGATCGTATTTTTCGAGCCGTTTCGCGAGCCGGATCGCCGACGAAGGCACCATCTGCCCATGTGTGCCGAACAGCAGATCCGCCTTGCTGCCCACTGCTTCACGTACACGGCGGCAGAAGGTTTCGCAACGGTCCAGCACTTCCATCGACAGTTGATGGCCTGAGTACGCCGTGTACGGTCCGGCCGGATCGAACTTCACGGCCGTGAAGCCGCGCTTGACGTTTTCAAGCGCGCATTCGGCCGCCAGATCGGGATCGTCGTAGTCGTACTCGCCGCGGCTGTTCTTCGGATACAGATACGTGTACGAACGCAGGCGCCGATTCACCATGCCGCCCAGCAATTCATACACCGGCTTGTTAGCCGCCTTGCCGATAATGTCCCAGCACGCCATTTCCAAACCGCTGACCACGCCCATCATCGTCAGATCGGGGCGTTGCGTGAAACCGCTCGAATACGCTTCGCGCCAGAGCCGCTCGATGTGATGGGGGTCTTGGTCGAGCAGATAGCGGCCGAATACGTCGTCGATGATGTGGGTCATCGCTTTCGGATGGAAGGTCGCCGAATAGATTTCGCCGACGCCCTCAATCCCGCAATCGGTCTTGAGCTTGACGAAGATCCAGTACATGCCGCCAACGTGCGGCGGCGGAACGGCGACGATATGCGTTTCGAGCGAGACGAGTTTCATTTACGCACCTTCTTTTCTGTTGAGCATGTTTCTTAGCGCGAGCCCGGCAAAGCCGCCGAGCGCCGCCATGACGGCCACATAGCCGAAGTAGAGCTGGTAGCCGAAGACGCCCGGGAACGTTTGCGTCAGATAACCATTGATGAGCGGCAGGAACACGTCCGGCGAATAGCCGAGCACCGAGATCAGGCCGATCGCGAGGCCCATCGTGGCAGCCGGAATATTGCAGCGGTCCAGCAGCGACCAGTACAGGCCGCGAATCGCGTAAGTCAGAATGCCGATGAACAGCACAAGGAACACCAGCAACACGTGGCTCGAAATGCGCGGTGCCGCCATCAGACCCAACAGCGACAGCGCGGCGAGAAAGAGCGCGATCACCAGCACCGACACCTTCGAATAGCGATCGCCGAGAAAGCCGCCGCCGATGCCGCCGATCGGGCGCATCCACAGCTTGAGCGTGGTGATCGTGCCGGCCATCACGACCGTGAGGCCGATTTCGCCTTCATGCAGATAGGCGGAGAAACTGTAGGTCGCCCAGAACACCTGGTAGCCGCAGAACACAATGGCGGCGACCAGCCACAGTTCGGGAATCTTCGCGAGCGTCTTCAGATCGGTCAGTACGTTGTTGCGTTGACGCGCGGCGCGATTGGCGGCCGCGTCTTCAGTGCCTTGCAGGTCCTTGGCGAGCGCAAGCACTACGCCGAGCGCGATGCAAAGAAACGCGTACATGTAGACCACCAGCTTGAAACCGGCCGCGACCGGCTCGCCTTTGGTCTGCGTCACCCATGCGAACAGCGTGATCGCGATGGTCGCGAGCATGGCTTCGATCAGGCCGCGTCCGCCGTCGAGCAAGCCGAAGAAACGGCCCTGCTCATGCGCGCCGGCAATCATCGTCACGCGTTTGATGACGGCGGCCCAGAACGTCAAACCGGTCGACAAACCCCAGCCGCCGAAGATCATCATCAGCATGGGGAAAGAAGGCGCGGTCGAATACCACAGCCCGAGCACGCCGGTGGCGATCAGAGAAAAACAGATCAACAAACGCGGCGCGATACGGTCAGCGAGCCAGCCGCTCGGCAGATAACTCAACAGAAAGATCGTGCCCAGCGATGAATACAGGTAGCCGAGCTGGCTATCGGTGATGTGGAACACTTCGAGCATCGTCGGCTGATACACCTGCCGCAGATACAGAATCGGATAGATCGCGCCGGCGGCGATCACCAGCAGGATGAGCTGGATATAACGCTGCGTTTTGCTGTTTTGCAGGGCGGCCTCTTCGTCGCGCAGGGCGAGCGAAGCATCGGTTCGAACAGGTTGGGATGACACGTGAGCGCTCCTCAGAGACACAGCGCCGGCCCATCGGGCCGCCCGGTCTCCAATATGTTTTGTTATGGACTGGCAGCAGAATCGCTGCGCTTTTCAGGTTGCAAGGCAGACACGTGCCGTCGTTTTTGACGTGCGGCGCGTGCCGGTTCAGCTTCAGTACTTCATGACCACGAGACGGGTCTGAGTGAATTCGAGCATGCCGTGCTTGCCGTCGTCACCGCCGAGGCCCGAACGTTTCCAGCCGGCGTGAAAGCCCTGATACGGATCGGCGGGCGTACGGTTCACGTACAGTTCACCGGCTTCGATGCCGTTGGCGACCTTCATCGCGCCGCGATAGTTCTCTGTATACAGCACCGACGAGAGGCCGAATTGATGATCGTTGGCCATCTCCAGCGCTTCGTCGAGCGTACGGTATTTGACGACCGGCATGATCGGACCGAAGGTTTCTTCCTGAATGATTTCCATGTCCTGACGGCAATTCGACAGCAACGTGGCGGGATAGAAGAAGCCTTTGCCTTGACCTGGTATGGGCAGCTTGCCGCCGGTTTCGAGCGTGGCGCCCGCTGCGACCGCGCGTTCCACCATCGCGTGAATCGATTGGCGCGACGCCTCGTTGACGAGCGGACCCATTAGCGAAGGCTGCTCACTGCGATCGCCGCTTTCCACTGCGCTCATGTGCTTTTTCAGCAGAGCGACGAAGCGGTCATGCACGCTTTCCTGCACGTAGACGCGTTCGATCGCCGTGCACAACTGGCCGCAATGCGTGGTCTTGGACGCGACCAGATCGCGCGCGGCTTTCTCGAGATCGGCATCGGCCTCGATGATCGCGGGCGTCTTGCCGCCCAGTTCGAGCGACGGCTTGGCGATGTTCGCCTTGCAATAGTCGAGCACCTTGCGGCCCGCGCCGACGCTGCCCGTCAGTGTGATCATGCCGACCTTGGGATGCGTGCAAAGTACCTCGGCCGTGGCATGGTTCATCGCGAGAATGTTTACGACGCCCGCGGGTAAACCGGCCTTTTCCACTGCCTTGGCAATTTCGAACGCGGAAGTCGGCGTGTTGTTGCTCGGGCGCACGACGACGGTGTTGCCGGCGATCAGCGCCGGCGCCACTTTGCGCATGAACGTGTAGACGGGATAGTTGAACGGGATCAGACACGCGACCACGCCGATCGGCTCGCGATGCAACACGAGGTTTTCGTCGGGGGCATCGCTCGGAATCACTTCGCCTTCGATGCGGCGCGCCCACTCTGCGTGATAGCGCGTGATCTGGCTGGCGTAGATCGCCTCGTTGGTGGCGTCGGCCAAGCTCTTGCCCGACTCCAGCGCGAGCGCCGCGCCGATGGCCGGCGCGCATTCGGTCAGCGCATCGGCGAGCTTGTGCAGATAGACCGCGCGCTCGGCCTGCGGCAGCTTGCGCCAGCCCTTTTGCGCGACGGCGGCGGCATCGACAGCGGCAATGACTTCGGCCTGAGTCGCGCCCGTGACATGGGCGATCACGGCCTCGGTGGCCGGATTGCAAACGGCGATGAGCTCGCGGTTAGCGGTGTCGGCCGCCGGTTCGATGAACCGGCCGTTAGCAAAATTCCGATCGAGTCGCATGGTCGTCTCCTGAAAAACATGGTGCGAAAAACGCATTGCCCTCGGCTATGGCCTTCATGCCAAAGGTGCATGAACGGAATTTTTCTCTGGGTCACTGCTCGCCACAAGCGAATAATTCGCGGGATAAACATTCGAAAAAATCACGTTTATCCAGGGATGTGCCTCATTCGCGATCCGCATCCCGAATAGCAGAATCCGGGCTTTGCCAAAAAGCAGCGGGCTGCAGATGCGTTCGGAATCGACCGGCGCGTTCGGTCCGCTCACTACCAAGGTCTGGAGCTCATGATGAAAAAGAACCGCATTGCTGCCGCCGCATTCACCGCACTCGCCTCGCTGGCGGCGTCGCCGGCCTTCGCTCAAAGCAGCGTCACGCTGTACGGCGTGCTCGACGAAGGCATCGACTACACCAACAACGCGGGGCACGGCGCGGTCTGGGAAATGGTGAGCGGCTATGCGCAAGGCAGCCGCTGGGGCATGAAGGGTTCGGAGGATCTGGGCGGCGGTCTGAAGGCCGTGTTTCAACTCGAAAACGGCTTCGACGTAAGTTCGGGACGGCTCGGCCAGGGTGGCCGCATGTTCGGCCGCCAGGCGTATGTGGGTCTGAGCGACGGCCGCTTCGGCACGGTCACGCTAGGCCGCCAGTATGATTCCATGGTCGATTATCTCGCGCAGACCACGGCCAACGGCAACTGGGCCGGCTACCTGTTCGCGCATCCGTATGACAACGACAACACTGACAACTCGTTCCGCCTCGGCAACAGCGTGAAATACGCGAGCCCGGAAATGGCGGGCTTCCAGTTCGGCGGCGCTTACGCTTTCAGTAACGACACCAACTTCGCGAACAACCGTGCGTATAGCTTCGGCGGGCAGTATGCGAACGGCGGCCTGCTGATCGCCGCGGCGTATATGCAGGCGGACAATCCTGGCGTGGGCTCGACGGGCGCGATTACCGCGAACGACGCGAGCTTTATCGCGGGACGTATGCGGGTTTTTGGTGGCGGCATCAACTACACGTTCGGCTCGGCGACGGCCGGTTTTGCCTACACCAACTCGAACTACAGGAATCCGACGGGCAACGGCTATATCGGCATTCCGCTGGCCGCGCCGGGTGTCACGTTGAATACGCTGAAGTACCAGAACTTCGAGCTGAACGGCAAATACCAGTTCACCCCGGCGTTTTTCGTGGGCGCCCAGTACGTGTACACGATGGAAAACTACGATGCGTCGTCAGGCAGCGTGAAGCCGAAGATTCACTCGGTAGGTTTGATGGCGGATTACAACCTGTCGCGGCGCACCGACGTGTATGTGCAGGGCGAGTATCAGAAGGTCGCCGGCGATTCGACTCACTCGATTCTCGACGACGCGTTTATTCCGGGTGTGCAGGCGCCGTCTTCGACGGGCACGCAGGTCGCTGTGCGGGTTGCGCTGCGGCATAAGTTTTAAACAGTGGAGGCTGGCGCGCGTGGATTGTTGCAGTCGTGCCGGCCTCGCCACAATGCCCAAATGGACTGGCCGGTTAACATGCAAGTCATTGCCTGCATGTTTTTTCACGGCGATTTCTCTTGGATCGACGGCTCGCCGTACCCCTACTTCTCTTCCTGTTCCCGACTTTTGAACAGCCGCGCGCTCGACAGAATGGCCAGCGCGATCGCCACGCTGAGAATCGCCGTCGCCTCACGCCCGAGTCCCGCTGCCACGCCGACGCCCGCAGTGAGCCACAAGCTTGCCGCCGTCGTCAGACCGCGCACCTCGCGCTCGGCGCTCAGCTTGATGATGGCGCCCGCGCCCAGAAAACCGATCCCGGACACGAGCCCCTGCAAGACCCGGCTCATGTTGTCCTGCGAGAAACCGGCCTGTAGCGGCACTACTACGAACAGCGCCGCGCCGACCGACACCATCATGTGCGTGCGCATGCCGGCGTCACGACGCGACATCTCACGCTCGAAACCGAGTATGCCGCCGAGTATCAACGCCAACCCGAGGCGCATCAGAACCTGAGTGACGTCGGCCGCGCTGCCGAGATCGGAGAACTCTCCCCGGGCGGTTGCCCACACCGCGTGCCACCAGTTATCCATTACATTTGCCCGACGTTCTGAAAACGCCAAGCATACGGCAATAACGCCGCCCTGCGTGCTTCATCCCGCCGATGTTTTCTGAACGAACGCGCTCACAACGGCCTCCAGTTCCTTCGTGATCGACGTCATCACGCCGGCCACCACGGCGAACTCGCGGCCGGTCACATGCGCGCGGCTCGCGACGATCTGACCGTTGAACGAGACGATGTGCGCTTCTTTCGCGATGGCCTTGATCCGCTCGATCAATTGCTGTTGCTCTTTCTTCTGCAATCGCGCTATGCGCCGGCTTTCCTGTTCATAGACAGCCGTGACGCCGTGCAGATGCGTGAGCAGCGGATCGACCGAATCGACCAGGGCCTTGAGTGCATCGTCCGCGCGCGGCGACGCGCGCCCGATCGCCTCCAATGCGGCCGAAGCCAGCGCGATAAAGTCCGCGATCTTCCCGGCGACATTTTCGCGGCCATGAAATGCCTCGCGCAACGCGGGCGAAAACAGGCCGGGCAAACCATCGCGGCCTTGAATCAGCGCCGTATGACTGTCGGCAAATGTGTTCAGCGTGTCGCGTGCGATCGCCAGCGCGCCGTCGAACTGTTGACGCGCCAACATCGCTTTCAACACGATGCGCTGCGAAAGCATGCGCTGACGCCCCGCCATATTGATCAACGAACTCAACACCTCGCTGGAGACGTCCGCGTCGGACGGCGGTGCGTGAACTCGTTCTGTCGTGATGCTCATCGTGACTTCTTATGATTTTTGATCGGCCCCGTCGCACGATCCGTACCGCCACGTCAGCGTGGCAGCCGGATCGCCCGCGTTACTGCTTTAATGCATCGCTCTATTACTCCGTTGCGTGCGCGTGCATCACACCGGTGTGCATCGACCACGCCATCCACGGACGGCGCAGCGCGACGATTGCGACGAACGCGCAGGCCGCCAGTGCGCCGAACGTCGCGAAGCCCATTTGATAGCTGCCCGTGCTTTCCTTCGCGATGCCCATCACGACAGGCAGATAAAATCCGCCGATGCCGCCCGCGGCGCCGACGATGCCCGACATCAGACCCGTGCGGCCGGCCCAGCGATGCGGCACCAGCTGGAAGGTCGCGCCGTTGCCGAGACCGAAGGCCACATACAGGCACACCAGCAGCGTGATGCCACCGGCCATTGCCGGCATGGCCGCGGCGAACACGAAGTCGCACAGCGAGATGATCGCGAGCAGGAAGGTCAGCGCGCGCACGCCGGACACCTTGTCGGCAATCAGGCCGCCGAGCGGGCGCACCATCGCGCCGGTCGCGGCGAGCAGCGCCATGAAGAGGCCCGCGTCGATCTTCGAGAGTTGATAGAGATTAGTCAGCAGCAGCGTGACATACGAGGACATACCCACGAAACCGCCGAACGTAATGCTGTACACCAGCATGATCGCCCACGTGTCACGCTCGGCCAGCACCGCGCGATAACGCTTGGGCAGCACCGCGATCGCCAGCAGAGCGCCGATCACCGGCAACAGCAGCACACCCGTTTTGCCGGAGCCGAACATGCCGGCTTCGACGAGCAGCACCAGCACGATCAAGCCGACCAGCGTCACCGCAAAGCTGCCGAATGCGCGCAGCACGCTGCCCGTTTTCACGCCGGAGTCGTTGGCCCAGAAATACAGCGTGATCGCGGCGATCGCGAGCAAAGGCAGAGCGCCGCCGGCGGCCATCTGCCAGCCGTAGTGTGTCGCCAGTTGCGGGAACAGAAAGCCGTCGAGCACCGCGCCGATATTGCCGGCCGCGGCAAGGCCCAACACGAGGCCCTGCACCTTCGGCGGATAGTTGCTGCCCGCCATCGGCAACGCTACCGCGAAACTCGCACCGCCCACGCCGAGGAACACGCCGAGCACCAGCAGCATCGTGTATGACGGCACGGACGGCAGCAACGGCAACACGATGGTCGGCACCGCCGACAACAGCACGCCCATCAGCGCAATGCGCTTGCCGTGCGCGGATTGATACAGGTTACCGAGCGTCACGCGCAGAATCGCAGCCGACAGCACCGGCACCGCGACCAGCAAACCTTGTTGCGCGGGCGTCATCGCGATGCTCTTGCTGATGAACGGTGCGAGCGGTCCATACAGGACCCACACGGTAAAGCCCGTGTCGAAATAGAGGAAACACGCCACCAGCGCGCGCCAGTCCCCACTCTTTAGGGAGCTCATCACGTTTTTCATCAGATATCCTCACAAAACTGATTTTCGACTATCCAGCAGATCGCGCTACGCGCCACGCACCGGAATGATCACGATGTTGATAACCGGCATGAACATGCAACCTCCATGCCATGCGGCCTCTTCTTTTGAAGCTGTACTGCGTACTCTTTGAAACCTTGAAACCGTGAGCGCGCTCGTGGTGCTGAAAACCGCGCGATGATCAATAAACGTCGCGTGCGTAGCGCTTTTCCTGCGCGAGACGGTTCACGTATTCGAGGGCTTTTTCGTCGCTCATGCCGCCGTGACGAGCCACCACTTCCTTGAGCGCCGCGTCGACATCCTTCGCCATGCGGTTGGCGTCGCCGCATACGTAGAAATGCGCACCGTCTTCGAGCCACGACCACAGTTGCGCACCCTGTTCGCGCATGCGGTCCTGCACATAGACCTTGTCTGCCTGGTCGCGCGAGAAGGCGACGTCGAGCCGGGTCAGCACACCGGTGTCGCGCATCGATTCGAGTTCGTCGCGATAGTAGAAATCCGAAGCGGCGTGCTGCTCGCCGAAGAAGAGCCAGTTGCGTCCCCTATCGCCGCGCGCACGCCGTTCGTGCAGAAAGCCGCGAAACGGTGCAACACCGGTGCCGGGGCCGACCATGATCATCGGCGTATCGGAACCATGAGGAGGACGAAAGTGTGCGGACTTCTGCACGAACACAGGCACGTTGACGTCGCCCGCGCGGTCGGCGAGAAACGTCGACGACACGCCTTTGCGATGACGTCGGCCATTGCTGTAGCGCACCGCGGCAACGGTCAGATGAACTTCGCCTGCATGTGCTTTCGGGCTCGATGCAATCGAATAGAGGCGCGGCTGCAGACGCTTGAGCATGCCGGTCAATTCGGCGGCCGTGAGGCTCACCGGAAATTCGTGCAGCACGTCGGCGATCTGCTGGCCCCACAACCACTGCTTGAGGTCGGCCTTGCGCTCAGGCGAAAGCAGATCGCGCAGCGCGCCGTTATCGCTGCGCGCGGCGACGAACGCGAGAAGATCGGGGCTTGGCCGCGCGATCTCGTAGTGCTTGCCAAGTGCATCGGCAAGACGCATTTCGCCCACGCCCGCCACGTTCACCGCGGCATCCGCGCTCACGCCGCTCAGCGTGATCAACTCATCGACTAGTTCCGGGCAGTTGCTCGGCCAGACGCCGAGCGCATCGCCTGCTTCGTATTCGAGTCCTGAGTCGCCGGTGCTCAGCGAAAAGTAGCGCGTGTCTTTCGCCGCGCCCTGCTTGTTCAGGCGCAGATTGCTGACGAGCCGCGAGGCGGCCGGCCGCGTTTTGGTCGCCACCGTGCCCGGCACCACCGCGTTGATCATGCCGCCCGGCGGCACGGCGTATAGCGCGGCATCCTCTTCCTTGATGCGCACGATAACGTGTTCGAGCCACGCATCCGCGCTTTCCTGATACTCGCTATCGCAATCGACGCGCTCCATCAGGCGCAGCGCGCCTTGTCCGGCGAACCGCTCATCGAGGCGGCGGCCGTGGCCACAGAACTGGTCGTAGTTGCGATCGCCGAGCGCCAGCACCGCGAAGCGCACACCGTCGAGCCGCGGCGCGCCCTCGGCGTTCAACTGCGTCCACAAACTTTGCGCGTTGTCGGGCGGATCGCCGTCGCCGAAGGTGCTCGTCATCAGCAGCACGTATTGGGCTTTGGCAAGCGTCGACGCCTGACAATCCGCCATGCACGACGTGCGGATTTCAAAGCCCGACTCCATTAAACGCGTGGCGTAGCCTTCGGTCAGCGACTCGGTGTTGCCCGTTTGCGAGGCCCACAACAGCGTGACCTTCGGCCGTGCGCGCACAATCCGCACGCCGGACGACGCGGGCGATGTTTCTGCATTGGTTGCGCCGTGCGGCGTTGTCAACGCAGCAGCCGGAGTGGTCGCAGCGCGGCTATAAAGACCGGCCAACAAACCGTCGACGTAAAGGCGGTTCGTCGCATCGAACGGCGCGCTTGCCGGTAGAACCGGCACGCGGTCAATACCTTGCGCTTCCGCAGAACGCAGTCCATTCACGAAGCCGGCCAGATAGACGCGCTCCTTATCGGTAAGTGAAGGCGCGGGTGTCGGCGGCAACTGCAACAGGCTGCTGAGTGCATCGATACGGGGCATATCCAGATCCTCGGCGCTTGCCGATACGGTGTTGGCCAGCGCCGCGCTCGCAGCGACTGCAACGGCTCCATCAGCCAGCGATACATCGTCGTCATTCAGGAAAGGCTCGACGCGCTCGACCGCCACCGGGCTCAACGCCACAGCGCAAAACTTGAGTTCGGGCTGCTGCGAGACCGAGTCGATGGCGTCGCTGGTCACGGCGTTGATGCACAGGTCGTCGCCGAAAACGTCGTTCCAGTGCATCGGCGCAAAGCACTGCCCCGCGTTCACACGCTCGGTCACGACAGCCGGCAACACCGCGCGGCCGCGGCGCGAACGAATCTCCACCGGATCTTTAGCCCTGATGCCGAGCGTGGCGGCATCTTCGGGATGAATCTCGACGAACGGGCCGGGGTTCAGCTTGTTTAGCATCGCGACCTTGCCGGTCTTGGTCATCGTGTGCCATTGATGCTGCAAGCGGCCCGTATTCAGCACGATCGGAAACTCACGGTCCGGCAATTCAGCCGGCGCCGCGTAGGCGCGCGCGAAGAACATCGCCTTGCCGCTCGCCGTCGGAAACACGAGCCGCGGACGGCTACCGTCGAGCCGCTCTTTGAGCGTTTGACTCACGCCGTCGTTGAGGTAGCGCACCGGATTGCGATCGGCGGAATCATCCGGTGCAAGCGGCCATTGCAACGGCGTTTCCCTCAGACGGCGATAGCTTGCGCCGCGCAGGTCGTAACCGGTTTTCGGATTCGATGCGCGAGTGATTTCCGCGAAGACTTCCTCGGCGCTCGCGTAAGTGAAGGCATCGGCGAAACCCATTTCACACGCAACGCGCGCGATGATCTGCCAGTCCGGCAACGCAGCGCCCGGCGGTTCGATGCCCTTCTGCATCAGCGTGAGATTACGTTCGGAGTTGATCATCACGCCTTCGGCTTCGGCCCACAGCGCGCCGGGCAACAGAACGTCGGCGTAGCGGTTGGTCTCGGTGTCGAGGAACGCGTCCTGCGCGATCACGAGTTGCGCCGCGCTCAATCCGTCGATCACGTTCTGACGATTCGCCACGCTCGCCACCGGATTCGTGCAGATGATCCAGCACGCCTTGATCTCGCCCGCCGCCATGCGCGTGAACATATCGATCGTGCCGTTGCCCACTTGCGGCTTGAGCGAGTCCTTCGGAATGCCCCACAGGTCTTCGATAAACGCACGGTCTTCTTCCACCAGTACCGAGCGTTGACCCGGCAGGCCCGGCCCCATGTAACCCATCTCGCGGCCGCCCATCGCATTCGGCTGGCCCGTCAGCGAAAACGGGCCGCTGCCGCGCCGGCAAATCTTGCCCGTCGCCAGATGCAAGTTGCAAATCGCGTTGGTGTGCCATGTGCCGTGCGTGCTCTGATTCAGGCCCATGGTCCAGCAGCTGATCCACTCTTTGGCGGTGCCGATCATTCGCGCGGCCTCGCGGATATCTTCGACGGCGATGCCGGTGATTTGCGCGACGTTTTCCGGTGTGTAGTCGGCAAGAAACGCGGGCATTGCGTCCCAGCCTTCGGTGGCGTCGGCGATAAAAGTGGCATCCGTATGGCCGTTTTCGTGCAACAGATGCAGCAGGCCGTTGAGCAACGCGAGATCGGTGCCCGGCTTGATCTGCATGAAGCGATTGGCCTTCTCCGCCGTCGTATTGCGGCGCGGATCGACAACGATCAGTTTGGCGCCGGCCTTCACGCGATCCATCATGCGAAGGAACAGAATCGGGTGACAGTCGGCCATATTTGCGCCAATCACGAAGAACAGGTCGGCGTGATCGATGTCCTCGTACGATCCCGGCGGACCGTCCGCGCCGAGCGACAGTTTGTAGCCGCTGCCCGCGCTCGCCATGCACAGGCGCGAATTCGATTCGATGTTGCTGGTGCCGACAAAACCCTTGGCGAGTTTGTTGACGAGGTACTGCGCCTCGATCGACATCTGCCCGGAGACGTAGAACGACAGCGCGTCGGGCCCATGTTCATCGAGCAGGCCGCGCAAGCGCGCCGCCGTGGTGCTGATCGCCTGCGCCATCGGCAGCGGCGCCGGATCCTGGCCGCGTGCGTGACGCACGAACGCCTCTTCGAGACGCCCCGACTTGCGCAACGCGACATGCGCCGACTGACCCTTCGTGCACAACCGTCCGAAATTGGCCGGATGCTCCTTGTCGCCGGAGATTTTCACGACCTGGCCGTCCTCGACGTGCAGGACCATACCGCAGCCAACGCCGCAGTAGGGGCACACGGTTTTTACGTTAGTGGAGGACATGGCGAGCGACGTCGTTAAGAAAAAATTTAGCGATTCAAACCGCGACCCACACCTGGCCGTTTTCCACCCGCGCGGCAAACGCGCTGACGGAATGCGCCGGTGTTTCGAGGCACTCGCCGGTGCGCAGGTCGAAGTGATGCTTGTAGATCGGCGAAGCGACCACGATGCGTTCACCGAGGCTGCCGATCAACCCGCGCGAGAGCACCGCGGCCTGCGAGCCCGGATCGAAGTTTTCGATCGCGTACACGATCGGGTCTGCATCACCGTTGTTCACGTGAAAAACCGCGACCTGTTCGCCGTTGACGAGCGCGCAAACACCCGTGTTCGGCACGATGTCGTCGAGCGGGCAAACCGGCGTCCAGGAGGGTGGCAGGCGATCGTTGTTCATGACGGAAGTCCTCGGTAAATGGTGCGGTTCAATCAAACGGTTTCGACGACAACGGGAATCGCCGCGAGCTTCGAGCGCCGCTCGGCGGGTGTGGCCGGCCGGATCTGGCCGCGTTCCTCGACGAACGCAACGTTGCTGTCCGACTCGCCGCTGTTGACGAAATGACGGAAGCGCTTGCGCGTTTCGGGATCGGTGACGGCCTTTTTCCATTCGCACTCGTAGGTGTCGACCACGTGCTGCATTTCCGACTCGAGTTCATCGGCCACACCCAGATGGTCGTTGACGACCACGTCGATTAGATAATTCAGGCCGCCTTCGAGGTTCTCGCGCCACACGCTGGTGCGTTGCAGGCGGTCGGCGGTGCGCACGTAGAACATCAGGAAACGGTCGATGTAGCGCACCAGCGTTTCCTTATCGAGGTCCGACGCGAGCAGTTCGGCGTGGCGCGGCTTCATGCCGCCATTGCCGCACACATAGAGATTCCAGCCCTTCTCGGTCGCGATGATGCCGACGTCCTTGCCTTGCGCTTCCGCGCATTCGCGAGTGCAGCCCGACACGCCGAACTTGATCTTGTGCGGCGTGCGCAGGCCCTTGTAGCGGTTCTCGATCTCCACCGCGAGGCCCACCGAATCGCCGACGCCGTAGCGGCACCACGTCGAACCGACACACGATTTCACCGTGCGCAGCGACTTGCCGTACGCGTGGCCCGATTCGAAACCAGCGGCGATCAGTTCTTCCCAGATGAGCGGCAATTGCTCGACGCGCGCGCCGAACAGATCGACACGCTGACCGCCGGTGATCTTCGTATAGAGGCCGTATTTCTTGGCGACCTGGCCGACCGCGATCAAACCATCGGGGGTGACTTCGCCGCCGGCCATGCGCGGCACGACCGAATAGGTGCCGTCGCGCTGAATGTTGGCGAGGTAGTAGTCGTTGGTGTCCTGCAGCGAGGCGTGCTCTTTCTTCAGCACGAACTCGTTCCAGCACGACGCGAGCACGCTCGCCACCACCGGCTTGCAGATATCGCAACCGAGGCCGTGGCCGTGCTTCGCCAGCAGTTCGCCGAAGCTGCGCACGCCTTCCACACGCACGATGTGATACAGCTCCTGGCGCGAATACGCGAAGTGTTCGCAGACGTGGTTGTTGACCGCGAGACCCTGCTTCTTCATCTCGGCCTTCATCACTCGCGTGACGAGCGGCACGCAACCGCCGCATGAGGTGCCGGCGGTCGTCGCGCACTTCAAAGCGCCGATGTCGGTCGCGCCCGCACAAACGGCGGCGCACAACTCGCCCTTCGAGACGTTGTTGCACGAACAGATTTGCGCGGAAGCGGGCAAGGAATCGACGCCGAGCGCGGGCTTCGCATTGCCGTCGGCCGCCGGCAGGATCAGGAATTCAGGCGACGCCGGCAGTTCAATGCGGTTCAACATCATCTGCAGCAGCGTGCCGTATTCGGCGGCGTCGCCCACCATCACGCCGCCCAGCAGATATTTGCCGCACTCGGACACCACCAGCTTCTTGTAGACCTGCTTACGCTCGTCGCTGAACTGGTACGCGCGGCTGCCCGGCGTGTTGCCGTGCGCGTCGCCGATGCTCGCCACATCCACGCCCATCAGCTTGAGCTTGGTGCTCATGTCGGCGCCGGCGAATTCCGCCGTGTCGCCCAGCAATTGCTTCGCCACCGCGCGAGCCATGTCGTAACCCGGCGCCACGAGGCCGAACAGTTGGCCATTCCACAGCGCGCATTCGCCGATCGCGTAGATGTGCGGATCGCTCGTGCGGCACGCGTTGTCGATCACGATGCCGCCACGCGGGCCGAGCGTCAGGCCGCTCGCACGCGCGAGATCGTCACGCGGACGAATGCCGGCGGAGAATACGATCATGTCGGTGTCGAGATGGCTGCCGTCGGCGAATTGCATGCGGTGCGTGCCCGCTTCGCCATCGACGATCGCCGTGGTGTTCTTCTGCGTATGCACCGTCACGCCCAGTTCTTCGATCTTGCCGCGCAGCACGCGGCCGCCGCCGTCGTCCACCTGCACGGCCATCAGACGCGGCGCGAATTCGACCACGTGCGTTTGCAGACCCATGTCGCGCAGCGCCTTCGCGCATTCGAGGCCGAGCAGTCCGCCGCCCACCACCGTGCCCGTTTTCGAGCGCGCGCCGCATTCGCGCATCGCTTCGAGGTCGTCGATAGTTCGGTACACGAAGCAATCGGCGCGTTCACGGCCTTGCACCGGCGGCACGAACGGATAGGAGCCGGTGGCGAAAACCAGCTTGTCATAAGGCAATGTTTCGCCTGTCGATACCGTCACGGTACGCGCATCGCGATCGATCGCCACGGCCTTCGCATTCAGCTTGAGCAACACGTTCTGACGTTCGAAGAAGCCTGGCTCGACCAGCGACAGATCGTCCGCCGTCTTGCCCGCGAAAAACTCCGACAGGTGCACACGGTCGTAGGCCGGCCGCGATTCTTCGCACAGCACCGTGATGTCGAGTCCGTGCGCGGCGTCTTGTGCGAGGCACTCGACCAGTTTGTGACCGACCATCCCGTGACCGATAACGATGATTTTCATGAGCGCGGTTTCCTCAATGTGCTGGTTGCGAGCGACGCCGTATGGCATGTGGCGAAAACGACTCTGGAAATAAAAACGGCGTCCCGCGAACCCAGTCGATGACTGAATTCGGGGGACGCCGTTGTCCTGACCTGTCCTGCAGCAAGTACTTTGTGTTGCACTCGCGCCGGATCCACGTTGATCCGATGGCAAGGCTTAACGCAAAGCCTATGCCAGTTGCACGAAATGTCCGTGACGAGGCCGTGGCGCGGTGGTTTGCGGCGAATCGCACGCGTGTGCGGCAAACCGCGCGTACGACGCGTTTTGATGCAGCGGGGCACATGGATGGTGCGACGCAGCACCCTGCGCGTGCGGGGTGCACGTTCGCGAACGGTGCGTGGTGCGGGCGTCGGCGGCGGTATTCGCGAGGCGTGGCAAGGTGTCCAGCACGCGTGGCCGATGCATGGCGTAGTCCTTGCGTAAGCAGTCGCGAACTCATGGCGGCAACGCGGCCGCCACGACATGCGGCACATACCCATGCGGTGAAATACAACGCTGTGTTTCACCGCACTTGAAACGAAGCGGCACAGCAGCACACCATGCAGTAAACGGACAACGGCGTCCCCTCGTGATCATCACGAGCGGACGCCGTTTTTTATTGGGCGCCGGCGCGACAGCGATCGCCGGCCGATACAGAAGTGAAGGACACCGTGATAGATACCGTGATGAACACCAACACAGGCAAGGTCACCTTATTGAGTGCCGGCCCCGGCGACCTCGATCTGCTCACGCTCAAGGCCGCGAAAGCGCTGGCCGCCGCCGATGTCGTGCTGCTCGACGACCTGGTGAATCCCGAGATCGTGACGCTGGCGCCGCAAGCGCGGGTCATTCGCGTCGGCAAACGCGGCGGCTGCCGCTCGACGCCGCAAGCTTTTATCGAACGGCTGATGCGTCGCTATGCGCTCAAAGGCTTGCACGTGGTGCGGGTGAAAGGCGGCGAAGCCCTATTGTTCGGACGCGCCGGCGAAGAGCTGGCGGTCTTGCGCGGCGCGGGCATTCCGGTGGAAATCATCAACGGCATCTCGTCCGGGTTCGCGGCTGCCGCGGGACTCGGCATTTCGCTCACGCATCGCCGCCATTGCCATGGCGTGAGCTTCGTCACCGCACATACGGAGGATCACGGCGAGCCGGACTGGGCCGCACTGGCCGCGACGCGCACCACGCTGGCCATCTATATGGGGATGCGGCGGGTCGACAGCATCGCGGCCGCGCTGCTCGCGAGTTTGCCGGCCGATACGCCCGCCGCCGTCGTGCAATGGGCCGGTGGCAGCAACGAACGGCGTTTGATGAGCCGCCTTGACCGGCTCGCTGCGGATGCGACGAACGCGGGCTTCGGCAGCCCGGCAGTGATTCTGGTGGGCAGCGCGATTGGCGAGAGCGTCGAGCGCGTGTGGGCGATTGATGACGAACGGCGCGACGAAGCGGCCACGATGCAAACCGACATGCCGAACGCGCGCGGCGCAATCGCGCAGGCCGCCTGATCTGCGCGTGGCATCCGCAGGCCGCGTGGCTGGACGTCGAAATGCCGCGTCTGGACAGGCGCGCGGTGGCGCGGCGAATCCGCTACGTGGACGATATTCCGGCGCCCACGCTGGTCGCGGTCACTGGACTCGAACGCACCGAGGACGTAAGCAAATCGCTGCGCTCGGGCTTCGACCATCATTTCGTCAAGCCCGCGCCGATGCCGGTGATTCTCGCGGCGTTGACCGCGCGTGTCTGGCACTAGCCAGTGTTGTCCATCAAAAAGTTGCTCTGGATTCGCGCGCAACTCCCGCGCGCGACGCTTTGACTGGTGTTTAACCGCGCTTTACCCGATCATCGCCGTCAATCGCCGAAGCCCAGTTCCGCTTCGACAGTCTGCCCCACGCGCAGCCACGTCCCGGCGCCGCTCGCGACCAACGCGTTGTTGCCGAACGTGATCGCGCCGTTTCGCTGCGGATTCGCGCGATAGGCGCTCATCGTGTCGCTCGGCTCGTTCGGCCAGTCCGGATCGGGCGCGCCTTTGGCTTGGTCGATGGTCGGCATTGGGCAGCGCGTGCAAGGCTTGACCAGTTGCAGTTGCGCGCCCCCGCCCGCTTCTCCGTCGACGCTCAGCGTCTCCACATAGTCCTCCTCATACGCGTCGAGCCCCGTCAGCACCACGTTGGGACGGAACCGGTCGATCGGAATCGACGGCGCGCCCTTGCCGTTCAGGCGCGTGTTCAGATCGTCGAGCGACGCCTGGCCGATCACCAGCAGCGGAAAACCATCGGCGAAATGGGTGGTCGCGCGGCCCACGCTCTCCGTGTAGTCCGGATCGACGATGCGCTCGCGTTCAGGATCGAAGCGCAGGAGCCGCGCGGGCACGCCGAGAAACGTCGAGAACCACGCGGCGCATGCGTCGCCGGTGTCGAGCCCGTAGGCCGCGTCGCGCCAGACCCTGGTTTCTACCGCGGGCGGCGCCGCGAGCCGCGCGCTTTCCAGCGGCGTGCGCAACTCGCTCATGCCAGGCGCGCGGATCACGAGATCCTCGGCGCCGAGCTCCACCTTGATCAGCGCCATACGCGGATACGCACGCTGCGTGAGCATGGCGCCGGCCGGGTCGGTGACCATCCAGCAGCGGTCGTATTCGAGGCCGGTGGCAAGCAGCCGCGCCTCGTTGAGCGCAATGCCCGCGCAGGATTTGATCGGATAGACGAATAGTTCGCTGATGGTCGGCATGGCGTGGGCGTGCACGTGGGGAGCGTGCAAATTCTTGTGTTTGATGCCCGATTGTAAAGCCCGAGCCTCTCTTCGTTCCAGCCGGAATATCGGCCAGACGAACCGCCGAATACCGGACCTCGCGACGCCGCCGTTTCTTCCGGCCGCGCTTGGACGTAAAATCCCCAAGCAAAGCGCTTGGGCAAGGACAAGGCCGGCGCCGCGGCATCCGCGCACAATGCGGATACTGGAAGGCTGCGTGCAACCCGCGCCGTCACCGAACATCAACGCGGCCGCCGCAGGCGTGCACGGTGTCATACCCGCGCGCGGCGGCCCGCCATTGAGGCCGAAGCCATCGTGCCAGGCGCGCGTGGCGAGGTGGTCGAGCCGATCCTTACTCTAAACAAACCAGGACATTTACTATGCTGAGCAAACCCGTGTTGACCGTCGCCGAAACGACCCGCATCCTCGAAGCCGCCGCGCTGGCCAAGGGCGACCAAGC
>Ga0209759_1000083_pt1 | contig 169561 bp, 143 predicted proteins | sample AraplaCL_Col_mMS_FD_184261 | JGI IMG/M metagenome (GOLD analysis project Ga0209759, IMG submission 184261) | Arabidopsis root microbial communities from the University of North Carolina, USA - plate scrape CL_Col_mMS (SPAdes) (version 2) | ecosystem: Host-associated > Plants > Roots >... | reverse complement strand
GCCGTGAAGTGACGAAGCTGGATCGTCCGGAACTGACGTCGGCGAAGATCATCGTTTCGGGCGGGCGCGGCCTGGGCAACGGCGAGAACTACACCAGGGTTCTCGAGCCGCTGGCCGACAAGCTGAATGCGGCGCTGGGTGCATCGCGTGCAGCAGTGGACGCGGGCTTTGTGCCGAACGACTATCAGGTCGGCCAGACTGGCAAGATCGTCGCGCCGCAACTTTATGTAGCGGTCGGCATCTCTGGCGCGATCCAGCATCTGGCGGGCATGAAGGACAGCAAGGTGATCGTCGCGATCAACAAGGACCCGGAAGCGCCGATTTTCAGCGTTGCCGACTATGGCCTTGTTGGCGATCTGTTCACGCTGGTGCCGGAACTTCGGGATGCACTGAAGTAGCTAAGCCTTCATCGCTTACACGACTAACGTTGCGGCTAAGTGGGTTCATGACCCACTTGAGCTTGTAGGCATATCCAGCGGGATAGTTCTCCAGTGTGTATTTACTTTCGGCGGATCGCGGCGAAATAAAATTGTTGTGAAGCTGGCGCTCGGGATGTGTCAAAAACTCCCCCTCGCGACGGCCGGTCGCCCCTTCTTTTCGTCTCCCGAAGCGTCCTTTAACCACGGCAGAAAATTGAAGCTCGCCAATGGCCCCAGCCCACGCCGTTAGCCACCGCGTGGCGAGATCCCTCTCAACGTCTGACCCGGCATGCATGAGACGGTCGGTCGCGAGACGCAAGCGGTTCATCGCGTACTGCTTACGCGTGCGCTCCCGGCATCGGCTCGAGGCGTGTGTCTGCATCGCTGGTGTATGAGGGCCGTCACCAGCCAGCAATGATATGGCTGCATCCGTGTCGACCATCCGCATGCAGCGCACGGCACATGGCTATTCCGTGTCGTGGAATCGGATGAAGGTCGAACTAATATCTGTCTATCGACGCCGTTTGCGCGAATGTCGATACATCGGTACGGCCGTAGGGAGGTAGAGCGTGCCTTTGACGCCGTGGGCGCTTTGGGCAGGTCGGACGTGATCGTCAACTTCCTCCCAATCACCGGCCGGGCAAGAAACCTCAAGAGAGAACCGGCCTGCCAATATTGAGTTCGCGGACGTCACACATTGGTCGTGTTTTCGCTAATTCGAGTTCCCGTTCGCTTTCAGAATTCCGGCAGATCGGGCAGGATATGTCTGCGAAGCTGCAAAGCGTGACATCGATCCGAACAAAACGACGACTTTGGAGCGATCACATGCCACTGGCCAGAAGCGGAAGCCCGGGGCGCGCAATCGGCATAGCCGGGATTGCGGCCATTCCTGTGTCGGGGTGCACAAACGCACCGTCCATTGGCGTGCTCGGTGCGTACTTTCCAGACTGGCTGTTCTGTATCGCCGCGGGTGTTGTGCTCACGATCGTCATCTTTCTCGTTCTCAAGCGTCTACAAATCGACCATCTGCTGGGACCTTCAGCAGTCGTGTATCCCACTCTCGTCACTTTCATCGCACTCGCTGTTTGGCTGATGTTGTTTCAACATTGAATCTCCTTCAGATGGATACAATGGCAACGAATGCCGGCAAGACAAAGAAGCAGGCATGGCCGGCCATCATACTGGTCGTGGTGACGTTGTTACTGCTGATTTTTGTCATACGTCAGTTGGACCGCGAACCACGCACCGACGACGCCTATGTCTACGCGGATACGATCGACGTCGTGCCCGAGGTGAATGGGCGCATCGTCGAGCTGGCGGTGCGCGACAACCAGGCAGTGAAGCAGGGCGATCTACTGTTTCGCATCGATCCGCGACCGTATCAGGATGCGCTGGCACGGGGCAAGGCATCCCTCGTCGCGCTCGACCGTCAGATCGAGCTGACCCAGCGCACGGTCAATGCGCAGCAGTACAACGCGCAGTCGGTGCGCGCGGTTGTCGAGCGTGCACGAGCCGCCGCGACCCAGGCGTCTGACACGCTGCGACGTGTGGAGCCGCTGCTGTCACATGGTTACGTATCCGCGGAGGAGGTCGACCGCGCACGCGCCGCTCAACGCGCAACGCAGGCCGAACTCAGCGCCGCGCAACTGCAGGCGCAGCAGGCGGCAGCGGCTGTGAGCGGCGTCGACGCGCTGGTCGCGCAACGTGCCGCTGTCATAGCGGAGATCGCGATCGCCGACTTGAACCTCGAATATGCGACGGTGCGAGCACCGTTCGACGGACGCATCGTGTCGTTGAAGAGTTCGACGGGGCAGTTCGCGTCGGTGCTCAAACCCGTCTTCACGCTGATCGACACGCGCCACTGGTACGTGGTTGCGAACTTTCGCGAGACGGAACTCAAGGACATCCGTACGGGCACACCCGCAACGGTCTACCTGATGAGCGATACGGGCCAGCGCTTCCAGGGCACCGTCGATTCGATCAGCTACGGCGTCGCGCCCGATGAAGGCGGCTTGGCCTTGCCGGGCGGGTTGCCGCGAATTCAACGCACGCTTAACTGGGTGCACGTGGCGCAGCGTTTCCCGGTGAAGATCCGCGTCGACAAGCCGAACCCTGAGTTGTTTCGCGTCGGGACATCGGCGGTGGCTGTGCTGCACCCCCGGCGCGGCGACGACGGCGAAGTCCGTTGAGGAGAGTCCATGGCCGCCGCCGACTATCTGCCCGCCATGCCCGTATTGCTGCGCAACACCGGCGATTTCCTGAAGCGCGAGCTTGCTCCATTTCCCGGGCGGCTCAACGTGATGTTGCGCTGCGTGCTGACGAGCGCGATCGTGATCGTCGCGTCGATGACGCTTGAAGTACCCGAACTCGCGCTTTCGCTGCTGGTGGTGTTTTACGTCACGCAGTCGAACGTGGTGCTCACGCGGCTGGTTGGACTGATGTTCATGATCGGGTCGACACTCGCGATCGGTCTGTCAATCCTGCTGCTGAAGTTCACCTTCGACTACCCGTTGCTGCGCATCGTCATCGCGAGCCTGCTGTTTTTTTGCAGCGTGTACCTGCTTCGCGTGCTCAGGATCGGCGTCGTGTTCTTCATCGTCGCGATCGTTGTGATCTACGTGCAGAGCTTCGTGGACCGGACCGATCAGGCGGAGCTCCTGATCCGGGCCGTGTTATGGGTGTGGGTTGCCGTCAACTATCCGATCGCGCTGACGCTCGTGGTCAACACGCTGCTGCTGCCTGCCGAGCCTCAACTGCAACTCAAGGCGGAAATCCATCGGCAACTGACGGCGCTGCAAACGCGCCTCACGCAACTGATCGACGGCACGACGCATACTCCGCCGATCACGCTGGCGGCCGTCCAGCGAGACGCGGTGACGCTGCAAAAGCTGCTGCGATTCACGACGATGCGCGATGCCCACTATCGCGAGCATCAGGCGTTGCAACTGGCGTGCATCGCGACCGTATCGCGCCTTTATCGCGGCGCGAGTGAACTGCCGCCTGACTGGCAGGGAGCGACAGCCGGGCAACTGGCTGCGTTGCGCGAGCTGCGCGTCAACTGCCGCGCGCTCGACGAGGCGGTAATGTCAGGCGAGCCGTATCGTTACATGAGCACGGCAACACCTGAAGAACGGGCTGCCGCCGACGCGATTCCCGCCGCAGGCGAGTTGCAACGGGCGCTGCGCGCATTCGCCGATCGGGTTGCAAGCGATGCCGAACCCGGCAAGCCGCTCGCGAGCGAGCCCATGGTCGCGCCGGACGCATGGACCAATCCAGCGTACATGCGCTTTTCGCTGAAGACGCTGCTTGCGGTGCTGGTCTGCTACGTGTTCTACAACGCCGTGGACTGGCAGGGCATTCACACGATCATGCTGACCTGTCTGATCGTCGCGCTGCCGAGCCTCGGCGCATCGACGCAGCGTGCGTTGCTGCGGCTGGCGGGAGCCGCCGTCGGCAGTGCGCTGGCGCTTTTCATGGTCGTGTTCGTCGTTCCGCATCTGGAGGATATCGTCGGTTTGCTGCTGATGGCGCTGCCCGTTGCCGCGTTTGCGGCGTGGATCTCGGCAGGTTCGGAGCGCATCAGCTACGCCGGCGTTCAGCTGATGTTCACCTTCTCGCTCGCGTTGCTCGATCAGTTCAGCCCAACCACGAACCTCACTGATATCCGCGACCGGATGGTCGGCATTCTGCTGGGTGTCGGCGTGGCGACCTTCGTGCAAATGTCGTTCTGGCGCGAGGGCGAGGGCGACGTGCTGCGGCAGAAACTCGCCACGATGCTGCGTGCCATTGCCGCGCAATTGCGTGTTCCCCAGGCGGGCGCCGACCAACAGGATCCGTTGAGCGATGCGCAGCGGCAGTTGCAGGCGTGGGCCGTGCTGGCCGATGTCGAAGCGACGCTGTCGCGCGTCGCGCTCGAGCCCGCCTGGCAGGAAGGGGAGCAGGGCGAGCTTACGCTGCGCGCGCAAACTGTTCTCGCGCAGGGCCGCGAGATCATGCTCGCTGGCGATGCTTTGCGCAGTACGCTCGCGGCGCAAGCGGGGGCGTCAAGCCCGCACACTGTCGATGCAGTGCGCGCGGCCCAGCAACAGGTCTGCGTCGAACTCAACCGGTATGCGGATGAGCTTGCGGCCAGCCCACCCGATGCGCAGGCACCGCGGCGCATTGAGATCGCAGCGCCAGCCATCGAACCGGCGGACAAGCCGCTCTTCGACGCCGCACAAGACTTGTCGCGGCAGGTCGCGGGGCTGCCAGACTGGCGCGTCGAGGCAGTCGCCGCGCCGCCGCCATCACAGGCCATACGCACATGAATACGCGCACGGGTTTGCGTGGTTGGCGATGGCGTCGATGCTTCTCATGCGTCGCGTGGTTGTCGTCGGTGCTGCCGGGTTGCGCACTGATTCATCATAACGGCACGCCCTATGCCGAGATCGCGCCCGAGCAGATCAATCTTGCTGATGACATCCACCTCGCGCGCGATGGCTGGCCCTCCGCCCGCTGGTGGACGCGCTATCACGATGTGCAGCTTGACGCGCTGATCGAGCAGGCGCTGAGCGACGCGCCGACCATGGTGATTGCGCGCACACGCGTCGCGCAGGCCAGGTCGGATGTCGAGCTTGTCAGGACGGGATCGAGCCTTCAGATGGTCGCGCTGGCGTCGCTGGATCGCGAACATGTATCGGCGAACGGCTTTCTCGGCCCATTTGCGATGAACGTACCGGCGCTGGGGCTGACCGGCCCCTGGTACACCGAGGGCATCGTCGGAGTGGGCGCAAGTCTGGACGTCGACATCTGGGGCAAGCAGCGCGCACAGATCGCGGCGTCGGTCGGCGTGAGCAATGCGCGGCTGGCCGAGACGTCCGCTGTCGAACTCGAAATCTCGACCGACGTCGCGCAGCTTTACTACGGCATCCAGACGACTTATCAACTCATTGATCTGCTGAACGAGTTGCACGAGGTAGCGGTGTTCACAGTGCAGGCGCACGAAGCACGCGCGGCGCGCGGCCTGGAAGCCAGGACCCGGCTCGAAGAAGCCCGCGCGCAGCAACTGGGCATCGAACGGCAGATCGTCTCGGCGCAAGCGCAGATCAGGCAGTTGCGCGAATCATTGCGCGCGCTGATCGGCGCGGGCCCCGATGGCCTACCCGTCATCAATCCCGTTGCGTTGCCGCGCTCGCAGGCGGCCCTGCCGGCGACGCTCTCTTATGAACTGCTAGCCCGGCGGCCCGATTTGCAGGCCATGCGCTGGTATGTCGAGGCATCGTTCCACCGGATCGACGCGGCCAGGGCGGCATTCTATCCAAGCTTCGACATCAAGGCTTTCTTCGGCTTCAACGCGTTGCACCTTGCCGACCTGTTCACGCATGCGAGCCAGCAGATCAACCTGATTCCGGGCCTGACTCTGCCGATCTTCGATGGCGGCCGGCTCAACGCGAATCTGAGCGGTGCACGCGAGGGCAGCAACCTGTTGATCGAGCAGTACAACCAGGCTGTTCTGAACGCGGTGCGGGATGTCGCGCAGACGGGCAGCCGTCTGCAGGCCCTCGATGCGGAGGCGCAGTTGCAGAAGCAGCGGATCGAATTCGTTGCGTTCGCGCGAGACAGCGTCGAAGCTCACTATCAGCGAGGGTTGGCGAGCCGAGTGGCGGCGCTCGAGGCACGTCAGCCGGTGATCGCGGAACAGGTCGCGCTGCTCACGCTCAACGGTCAGATGCTCGGTGAGGAGATCGCACTGACGAAGGCGCTCGGCGGCGGCTATCGCGCCGATCCACCTGTCGAACTCACGCCGCGTTGAACGGGGCGTGAGCAGGTTTCAGAACTGCTGCGCGCGCAGCGACTCGAATTCCGCGCGGCACACTTCGCCAAAGTTGCCGAGGATGTCGATCGAGCCGTCCGCGATCATCTGACGCAACTCGACAAAGGTCTTGTCCGGCGCGAGGTAAGTGTCGACGATCTTGCGTCCGATAAGATCGGCTTCATCCGCGACTTTACGCGATGACTGGACCCGCATGCGGCTGATCTTCGCATAGAGGTTGGCGAGTGCATGCAGGTCCGGCTCGCCGTGTTGCAGCGCGTCAACGTAGCACTTCGTCGCTTCTTCGATGAACTCCTTGTAGAGTTCCTGCCGGCGGACGCGGTCATGCGCCAACCATTCCGCGCGAACCTGGGTGCGTTGGGTCAGTCATGAAGCAAGAACCGAAGTCAGGCCGCCAATCGCAGCGCCGACAAGTGCCGCCAGAGCCGAAATAACCGATGCGTTCACGGAGCTATCCTCACATTGCCATTCGCGGCCATTCATATTAGTGCTCGTCCGTGCTTTCAGGTTGGCAGGTGGATACGTGAGCAAAAGATAATTAAGCCGAAGCAAAGGTATTTCGTCGCTATCTGGAAAGCACGAAGAGAGCCATTGATGTCTCAGCATGTGACCGTCCGGCCTCGGAGCGCTCGATGCATTCGACCATGTCGGCAAAGTCCGCTCGTGTCACATTCCGCGCGATCAGTCGGGGCATCAGGGCCGGACGTTCAGGTATCTGAGGCTGAGGAAAGCGTAACAAATCACCGCGGCGGTAAGACCAAGCAGGATGTAACCGGTTCTGGGCAATAGCAGGGCAAACCCGGCCAACACGAAGACGACCAGGGTGTTGACGACCAGTTGGGGCCGCAGCTCGGGACGCTCCATAAAATAGCCGTACTGCTTGCCGATGAAAAAGCAGACTGCGCCGATGACCGACAATACGCGGAAATCGGATACCACCATGTCGTCCAGGGTGGCGTGCCGGATCAGGCTGGCCAGAATCGACAGGCCGATGAAGACGAAAAAGTGCGAGTACAGGACCGAATGGCCGGTCGTGATCTTCTGTTTGGTCAGCAGGTGAAAGCTGTCAAAGTAGACCCACCAGATGCCCGATATCATCACGAAGCCGGTGGCGGCGGTCAGCAGCCTCTCCACAGTCCAGCTGATGTTGGCCAGTCCCGTAGACAGGCTGCTAACGGACTCTCCCAGCAGGATGATCGTGAGCAGGCCCACACGCTCGATCAGGTGTTCGGTATGCACTGGGATGACCTGGAGACGACGCGGCAAAAAAAAGATGAATACAACCAGATCGAACAGTATTCCAAGGTAAAACACGACATATCGCTGTGGCGCCGGGAACAGGATCGAAGCGAGGCTGATGGTGGTGCCGGCGACGATCACCCAGCCAACTGCCGTTGTGAGTCCCTCGCTTTTCTTGTGCCGGTATTTCGACACGAAATACATCATGGCGATGATGTATTTCGAACCGACGTAGCAGACGACGATGGCCTCAAAGCTGGCCAGGAATCGTCGGTCGATCAGGCCTGAGATGATAATCAGCAGGAACATGATGAACAGGGTTGCCAGCCGATGCTTCCGGTCATCGGCATCGAACCGATTGGCATACATCGTGTGGCTGGCCCAAATCCACCACAACGGTATAAAAATCAGGACGAATTTCCAGAACTGGAGTGGGTCGAGATGACCCTCGCGCGTGTGGCTCAAGATATGCGTTACGTCAGCGATCGCCACCGCAAAAATCAGGTCGAAGAACGCCTCGAGCCAAGTGGTATGGCGATTGGACTCGAAATACTTTATGTTGTGCATATCGCCTCATTGTCGTGCTTGCGCCGGGGACACGTCGGGTTGCCGGGACTCTCACGCTGTGCCGGGTGCCGTTTTGAGGCGTGCGGCCTTGGACCTGCTGGGTGTGTCAACTTGTTTAAAGGCGCGCAGGCGAAAGTTCTTGCGATAGGGATAACTAAGTTATACGCCAAGGCGATCTGGGATCGGATTGTCCGTTATGTGGGGGCAGAATCGGGACTTATGTGGTTGCGCTCGATGTCGGTCGACGCCACGAGTTTCGGACGCACCCGGCACCTCGCCTAGTCGGCGTGTCCTACTCATCCGTTATTTCTCGTTTTCAACTAGCGATGTTGGAGGGGATCATTGGTATCCAACTTTGGACGAGGCCCAGAAAGCGGTCATTCGGCACTGATATCTTCAGGCGGCGAATGGTCGCTTCGAAGAATGCATCGGACCGGAGAGTCCAGTGGCCTCCGCGCGCGCTGATTACCGTCGCCCGCGACTTCCCAACGGGCTGGTTGAGGCATCTTCTATTTTAAAGGTCGACGGAGCCGGCCCCCGTCAAGCGGACAATCGCGAGACCGCACTAAAGCTTTTGGAACGTCGTGCTTCTACGCAAGGGCCAATCGCTTTTTACGGAATGAGGTCGCCTCCACCATGTACGTCCCTAGGCCGCCCGAACTCAACGTAACGAACGTCTTGCCGACAGCCGGGAGCCGTCGCGCAGTCGGTCGAGCGCGTTGGATCGACGAGCTTGATCTCGTAACCCAGGGTGCTAAACAGCCCGCTCGAGTTTCCAACCCTACGGAGCGACAGGTAGTCACCCGAACGTGTACAGCGTCCCTTTACTGCACCGCCGGATGCGTCGTCGCAACCCGTTGTTCCTGCCGTGTTGAGCGAGAAGGTCACGTCACTGGAGGTGGTTATCCAGACCACGAAGTCGCCGAGGAATCCGACGGCATGATTCAGGTAGAATTTGTCTCCGCCCCCCCACATCAACGAAATAGCGACTTCCGATGTCGTGGAGTTGGCAGCAAGCGCAGGATAGGCGTAAGCGTTGTTTGAGTTCCAGACCTCAAGCTCGCTGGTGACATCGAAGCTGCTATCGCTCAGTTTTGCGATGATCACATACGGCTGGGCGAACGTTGTGTCGCGCGCTGCCGTCCAGGCGAACCACAACTCGCCCGGTCGATGAACTGCGCTGGTGATGTTATCCCCCTTCGGTCGCGGAGCATACCAATACTGGCCGTCCGGAGCCTTCGAAGTGTAGTCCGCACTCGCGTAACTATTGTGCGGCTTTGGCGCGCTCCAGAAATAGCGGTTCGATCCATCTGCCCAACTGAACACTCGCAAGTGACTATTGTCGTCATGGCCCGCCCAATACATCGTGCCTGTCGCATTTTGAGTCAGGTGAGAAGCTACCGCTGACTTTGCATTTTTTGGAGCGGTGAAATCCCAGGTCACAATATTGCCGGCGGGAAGCTGCAAGTCTTTGTAGGAGATGCGCATGACGACAAGCCCGCCCGCTGTCACATCGTCCACTGACGCGTAGAGGTAGCCATCCGACGTCGACAGATCAGGATAGTCCAGCCAATCACTGCCCAATCCGAGAAAGTTTGAAGTGACATCGAACCATGTCCAGGCCGTGTTGAAGTTGGCGGCAACATCGGCGGGTCTCGCCCAGGCTATCCGCAAGCGGTTCCCACCGGTCGGCTTTCCTGCCGAATCTTTAGGCTGGTTAGTCTGAATCAGCCACACCAAACGATCGATGCTCGGGATGTAATGAACCACCTGATCGCAGCAGTACCCGCCGTCCGGCTGATCGCCGAATACGGTTGAGAAATTGGAAACGGTCGTAAATGTTGATCCACCGTCAGTTGAGTACTTGAGGTAGAGGTTCGCAGTAGCCAGGACCAGATTCGATGAAGTTCCAGACCCAACGGCGCTCGGGTCCGGTGGGAAACGATCTGCAATTCCGTTCGCGTTCGTGTTGACGATGAAGCCTACCGCTCCGTCAGGTGATGTCCCCGGATAAGACGTTAATTGCAGCGCTTTTGGGCCGGTGTCGGTGGCCGTATGGGGGAACAGAATGCTTGGGGATCCGATCGGCGTCGGTGCGCGGTCTTCATTGCTCTCAGTTTGCGGCGGCTGTGGCAGCAGCGGATAGGGCCCCTGCGTTGCATGGGTGGGACCACGGTTGCTAGAGGAAGTGTCCGAACCCGGTGCGGGCGGCGGTAATTGCACATCAACTACAAAATGAAATTCGTGATCACGCTCGCCCTTACCCCTTTCGTCCCTATCGTCCCTATCTTTTCCATTCTCTCGACGATCGTCGCGATTATTGCCGTGATGCGCCCCGCCGGCAGTTCGACCACCATATTGCCCTTCGATGAGCACCTTGTAGGTTTTTGCTGGGTCCAGCTTCCGCACAATGAAGCTCAGATTAAGCACTCCCCGCTCGCCCGACGCAATGGTGCCGAGCGATACAGGCAAACGAGCCGGGCTCTGGAGATATCCGCCCAGGAGTACGACGCTACGAATCACGACATTATCAGCGTCCGTATCGCCAAAATTTTTGATAGGAAGCGCGACAAGCAGTACCGTGCTGTTCTGTATCGCGGCACCCGGTAACGTAGGACTTAGGGAAACGCTTGCAAATACGTGGGTGCTCCAGACCAGCAGGATGAATGCTAATCTTCTCGAAAGCTGCGCAATGGGAACTGACATCGTGTTCATTGCGATCTCTCCTCTCATAATCCCCCGAGAGCATGGCGCGCATGCTTTTATTGATTGCGCAACGCAATGCTTAAAGCAAAAAATCTACGCCGCAAAGCTTGACCGGATCGCGCGCAACCGACAGCCAGGCCTTAGGTCCAAATAGCAGAACCGATGCTTCCGAATATTCAGTAGTGCGTTTCAGTTTCCCCTTGCTGAAATACGTAAGCTACACGTTAGGCGAGACTAACGAAAACGCAAGCCAGTGAGTCGTCGTGCACGCGCCAAAATACTGGCGGCGCCGGCCACGCGCACTGCTGTGATTGACTTTTGATTGGGAATATTTGCGCGGATCTCTGCAGTCTTTAGGTGCCCGGCTCTCGCGCAAGAAGGCTGGCAGTTTTTTCCTTTGCCGTGTGAAGCCATCGAGCGCGTCCTTGATCCGACGTTGCGGACGACGGCATGTCCCGTGCAACGCGCCAGCGGTCCAGACCAGTACGGTGGCGTCTCTTTCGCCCCTGAGAACGCTTGCGAATCTCGCGGCGAGTTTCTATTTGGTTCCAATCACCATTGAATCGGGGCCGGCTAGTGGCTCGACGCGTACCTGTGTAAAGCCGACTTGCTGCATCCATTCGCGACACTGCGCACCGGTATAGTCGAAACCGCCCGGTGTCTCGATAAGCATGTTCAGGCTCATCAGCAGGCCAAAGGCATTGCGCCTGCGGTCATCGTCGATTACCGCGTCGTAGACGATCAGGCAACCGCCGGGCGGCAGCGACGCGTAGCACTTCGCGAGGAGCTCGAGCTTCTGCCCGAGATCCCAGTCGTGGAGGATGTGCCCCATCACGAGCACATCGGCCGCCGGACAGGAATCCCTGAAGAAGTCGCCCGGATAGAAATTCAGCCGCTCCTGAAGGCCGTGCGATGCTACGTACTCTTCGAACACAGGGCCCACTATGGGCAGATCGAAGCCGCCGCCGCGCAAGTGGGGATGGGCGAGCGCGACCTGTACAGGTAAGGCGCCTTGGGCGGCGCCGATGTCAATGAAAGTCCTGTAGTTTTGCCACGGGAATTGTTGCGCAATCGCCTTGGCCGCGCCCAGGCTGACCCCGCTCATCGCCCGGAGAAAACCCCGTAGTTTGTGTTCGTCGCGATACATGGCATCGAAGGGATTGCCGCCCCCTTTCGCCTCGTTCTGGGGCAGCCCCGTGCGGAGGGCTTCCGTCAAAGAGCCCCAGAACGGATACAGGCGCGCGTTGGCCATTTCCAGCAATCCACCTACGTAGCTGGGCTTGGCCACGTCCAGAAAGAGCCCGGCGTCTGGCGTATTGCGGTACTTGCCGTCTTCGCGTTCCAGCAGATTCAATGCGACCAGCGCATCGAGAAAATCAAGGGCCGATCTCGGATGCAGTCCGAGAGCCTCAGTGAGCTCCGCAGCGTCGCGAGGTCCGGTCGCGAGGCACGAGAACACACCGAGTTCGACTGCGGACAATAAGGTTTTGGACGCCCAGAACCCCATGCCCAGCTGGAGCAGCCGTTCAGGGGAGGGTTCCTGTTGGCGCGGATTGTCAGCGCCAGGCTCCTGTCGAACCATGCTGGATGTGCTTTCCATCATTGCTCCCGGGGGACGTGTGAACAAGCATCAGACAGGATGGTAGGCGAAACGAAAGTTTTCGAGCGTTCGCTACCGTACAGACGGTTTGCACGTCGCGCCATCGATGCGAATGCCCGATCAATTCCGTGTTTCCGAGCCTGGTCAAGCGTGTCTTAGTCCGCCGAATTCCGTTTCCCTGCAGCGCGGCGAGGGGATACTCGGGAGCAAAATAGTAAGCAGATGCGCCGGAATGCGTTCAAAGGCCTGACTGCGCAGGTAAGCGCCGACGACGTGCGGCGTTGATTCACCGTTTCTCTCGAACCACATTAAGACCGGGCGGCGTGCGATCTGAAACAGCACGTCCGCCCGCCTCGAACAACAGCAGCGAACCCAGTCAACACTCGACCAGTGCCTTCACGACGGTCCGCCCAGGCTCCATCAGTTTCGGAAACTCGGTAGGCACGTCGGCCAGGCTCATGCGGTCAGTATTGAGCGCCTTGTCGGGAATGCGGCCTGCGCGCATCGCTTCAAGAACCGTCTCGAAGTCTTCCGCGGTCGCATTGCGGCTGCCGAGCAAGGTCGCTTCGCGCTTGTGAAACTCCGGATCGGAAAACGTGATCTGGCCGGGCACGATTGAAATCAGCACGTACTTGCCGCCGTGGGCGATGAACTCAAAGCCGCGGTTCATTGCATTGACGTTGCCGGTTGCATCGAACACTACGTCGAAGAACTCGCCGTCCGTGAGCGCCGCAAGTTCTTGCACGTCGTTCGGACCGATCTGAACTGTCGAGACGGCAATGTGCTCGCGGCAGAACGCAAGACGATCCGCGCGCGTGTCCAGGCACGAGACCTGCCCGCCGCGTAAGTTCGCAAACAGCATGGCCGCCATGCCGATCGGCCCCGCGCCCACGACGAGAACCCGCTGACCGGCCGACACGTCGGCGCGCCGGACCGCGTGAGCGCCGATCGCGAGAAACTCTAGCATCGCCGCCTGGTCCAGTGTCACGCCGTCGGCCTTGTGCACGAACTGCGCGGGCACCGACAGGTATTCAGTCAACGCGCCGTCACGATGCACACCGAGAACCTTGATGTTGACGCAGCAATTGGTTTTCCCCTGCCTGCAGGCAATGCACTGTCCACACGACAGGTAGGGCATCACATAGACGGCGTCGCCGGGCGCGACGTGCGCGCCGGGGTCCGCCTCGGCGACGATGGCCGATAGTTCATGTCCCATCACCCGCGGGTATTGCAGGTAAGGCTGATTCCCCGAGTAGATGTGCATGTCCGTGCCGCAAATACCCACGCGGCTGACCCGCAGAAGTACTTCGCCGTCTGCGCGGCGAGGTGGTTCGCGGTCTTCGCGGCGCAGCACGCCAGGCGATTCACAAATGACGCTGAGCATTGGCATCCTTTATTGGGCTTGTCGATCGCCGGACGGCTGATCGGTTGTGAAGAAACGGCGGGCCTCGGGAACCGGAGCCGATCCGGCTATCAGCCCTTCGTGCTGCAAGGCCTGCCACAGCTCTGGCGGAATTGGCGTTTCAAGCCATGCGATGTTCTTTTGCAACTGCTCGATACTGCGCGCACCGACCACGCACGACACGACAGCCGGGTGGGCCAACGGAAACTGGAGAGCCGCTGCAGCGAGCGGAACCTCGAACTTCGCGCAGGCGTCGGCAAGACGCGCGACTTTCCGCGCCACTTCGGGCGGCGCGTCGGTGTAGTTGAACTTGCCGTTGCCCACGAGCACGCCGGAATTGAATACGCCGCCAGCGACGATCCGCACGCCGTTGCTCACACACTGGTCGAGTAATGGCGAGAGCGCTTCCTGTTCGAGCAACGTATAGCGGCCCGCCAGCATGACGAGGTCGAGATCCGCTTCCTGCATCGAATCGACTGCGATTTGCCATTCGTTCACGCCAAGTCCGATCGCGGAAACGGCATGCGAGTCGCGCAGTTCCGCGAGAGCCCGAAAGCCGCCGCCACGTGTCAGCTGTTCCCAGTAGCGTGAATGCGCATCGCCGTGCGTCGCCGCGCCGATGTCGTGAACATAGAGGATGTCGATCGTCTGCATGCCGAGACGTTGCTGGCTATCCTCGTACGAGCGCATGATGCCGTCGAACGTATAGTCGAAACGAGGCCGGAAGGGCAGGGGTTGCGCCCAGTTGTCATCGCCTGGCTGCACCGTGTCGTCGGGCCGCATGAGCCGCCCGACCTTGGTGCTCAGTACGTAGCGTTCGCGCTCGCGCATCTGCAGCGATTGTCCGACGCGCCGTTCCGAAAGCGTATAGCCGTAGAACGGCGCAGTGTCGAAGTAGCGGATACCGGCGTCCCACGCCCACTCGAGGAGCGCATTGGCCTCGGCGGTCGACATGGGCTTGTAGAGGCCGCCCAGTTGCGAGCAACCGAGGCCGAGTGTGGTCATCGCCAGCCCGCTTCGTGGCAGCGCGTGAGTTGCAAAAGCTTTCATGGAGGCGTGTCTGAATGGAGAAGATGCCGGCGAACGGCTTCTAAAAACCGCTGCGCCGGCCCGTTCGTCAATAGAGAACGTTCTTTGCTTCGGACGAGTCGAGGTTCTGTTTCTCGACCATCATGACGCCCGTGTCGACCTGCTTCGAAACGGGCTTGCGTTCAATGACGTTGACGAGGGTCTGGATGCCCTTGTAGCCCATCTGATAAGAGCTTTGAACCGCAATGGCCTGAATCGTGCCGTCACGAACGAAGCCTTGCAGGTCCTGATTGCCGTCGAAGCCGATTGCAATGACCTTGCCGCCTTTTCCGGACTGCTGAAGAGCGCGTCCCATCCCCACGGCGGTCGGCTCGTTCGCGCCGAATATGCCCTTCAGGTCGGGATTGGCGGACAGCACGTCGGTCGTCTGATTCAGGGCATTCGCCATCTGCGACTGCGAGTAGAACGGACCCACCAGTTGCAGCTTCGAATGCGCCGCGATGTACTTGCGGAAGCCGCCGACACGGCCCACTTCCGAGCCTGCACCCGGCACGTACGACATGACCGCCACCTTGCCGGTCTGTCCAACCCGGTCGATCATGGCCTTCGCACAGAGTTCGCCGGCTTTCACGTTGTCGGTAGAGAGGAACGACTGGTAGTACTGCTTGCCGGCATCGGACACCGTCGAGTCGATCAGCACGACAGGGATATGAGCTTCCCACGCTTTCTTCATGGCGGGAACGAGTGCATCGGGGTCGGACGGCGCCAGCACGATGCCCGCGACATGCCGGTTCACGGCATTCTCGACCATGTTGACTTCATCGGCGATGGCGGATTCGGCTGCGGGACCCTGGAAGGTCATCGTGTAGCCCTTCGCGTCGGCCATCGCGGCGGTCGCGCCTTTCTGCACGTTCTGCCAGTAGTTGGAGTTCGCCGTCTTCACGATTACTGCAATTTCGCCGCCCGCCGCCTGCGCATACGCGCTGAACATTGCACACATTGCTGCGGCCGCAGCCAGCACGGATACCTTTTTCATGTCTCGCTCCTTGATTGTGGTCTGGACTTCGTCTTCTGATTACAACTTCCGGTTTCGGAGTTGGTCGATCCATACAGTGCCGAGAATCACGACACCGATGATGATCTGCTGGATAAAGCTCGATACACCGTTCATGTTCAGGCCGTTGCGCAGCACGCCGATCACGAATGCGCCGATGGCGGTGCCGGAGATCGTGCCGACGCCGCCCATCAATGACGTGCCGCCGATCACCGCGCTTGCAATGGCGTCGAGTTCGTACATCACGCCTTCGTTCGGCTGGGCGGTGACGAGGCGCGACATCAGCACGCAACCGGTAGCGCCTGCCAGCAATCCGGACAGCACATAGGTGAAGAGCTTGACGCCCTGCACGTTGACGCCGGAAAGCCGCGCGGCTTCTGCGTTCGATCCAACCGCGTAGATGTGACGGCCGAGCGAGGTTCGCGACAGCAGAACAGATACCGCCACGAATAGAATCACCATGATGACGACGGGATAGGGAATGCCTGGGAAGACCGTGTCGGGAAAGCCGTCAGCGCCGATATGAGAGACCTTGAAGAGCGCGCCGTTGCCCAGTTCGCCAAAGGCGTCGCCGAGCCCGGAGACGGGTCTTGCGCCCGTGATCTGCAGCGCGAGACCGCGAGCGACGAGCATCATGCCCAAGGTTGCGATGAACGGAGGCAGCCCCATGCGCGTCACGCAGATGCCGTTGACCCAGCCGCAGGCGGCACCGACGAGCATGCCGCCCGCCATCGCGACGGGTACCGGTACGCCGGCCTTGACGAGCAGGGCGGCCGCAACACCCGCCAGCGCCAGCACCGATCCAACCGACAGGTCGATGCCGCCGGTGATGATGACGCACGTTGCGGCCACGCCGAGATACGCAATGGACGTGACCTGCAGCGCAACCGTCATCAGGTTGCCGACGGAGAAAAATGCAGCGCTTGTAAGCGAAAATGCGACGATCAGTACTACGAGGCTACCCAGCGCGGCGAATTTCTGTATCAGATCGCGACGGCGCTGTCGTGCCTGTTTGTCCAGGGCCTGCGTGCGGCCCGATGTAATTTCAAGCATGACTTCTCCCGGATGCGTAGTGCAAGATCTCCTCCTGACTGGTCTGTCTGGTCTCGAGTACTGCGGTAATGAGCCCCTCGTGAAACACGGCGATGCGATCGGTCATGCCGAGCAGTTCGGGCAACTCGGAACTGATCAGGACAACGCCGACTCCGTCCGCGGCCAGCCGGTCCATCAGCTTGTAAATGGCGTACTTCGCGCCGACGTCGATGCCTCGCGTCGGCTCATCGAAAAAGAGGATGCGCGAGCCGCGGTACAACCATTTGCTGATAACGATCTTCTGCTGGTTGCCGCCAGAAAGATTCCTTGCGATCTGCTTCACCGTCGGTGTACGGATCGCGAGTTCGCGAACGTAGCGCTCGGCAATAGCCGTCTCTTCCGAAAAACGCAGGAAGCCACGCGACGATATAGCGCGGACATTAGACAGCGTGATGTTTGCGGCCACCGGCATCGACAGTGCGAGGCCGTCTTTCTTCCGGTCCTCCGACAGGTAGGCGATCCCGTGGCGGATAGCCTCGCGCGGCGAGCGGATCGTCACGGGCGTGTCGCCCAGCTGGATCGAGCCGGAGTCGAGCCGCTCCGCGCCGAAGATCGCGCGGGCGACTTCGGTGCGCCCCGCGCCCATCAGGCCCGCGAAACCGAGAATCTCGCCCTTGCGCAGGTCGAACGAGAGAGGGCCGAACGTGTCGGTCCGCTGCAAATCGCGCACCCGCATCAGGACCTGTTCCGTTGGGACCGACTCGCGTGGCGGATAGGCGTCGTCGAGCGCGCGTCCCACCATCCGGGCCACGATTTCGTTGATGGTGGTCGATGCGAAATCGCTCGTTGCGATATGGCGGCCATCGCGCAACACGGTGACGCGATCCACGATCTCCGCCATCTCGTCGAGCCGATGCGAGATGTAAAGAATCGCTACGCCGTCGGCGCGCAGTTCGCGGATGATGCGAAAGAGTTGAACCGTCTCGGATTCGGTCAGCGATGACGTGGGCTCGTCCATGATGAGCACACGTGCATCCAGCGATAGCGCCTTTGCGATTTCCACCATCTGCTGCTGCGCAATCGAGAGGGCGCCGACCAATGTGGTTGGCGACACGTTCAGTCCGATGCGCTGCAGGCAGCGCTGCGCGTTGGCGTTCAGCGTGCGGTAGTCGACGAACGGGCCGCGCTTGGGTTCGCGCGCAAGGTAGATGTTCTCCGCGACCGACAGATGCGGCACCAGGTTCAACTCCTGGTGGATGATCGCGATGCCTGCGGCCTGCGCGTCCGAGGTGGAGGCGAACTGCACCGGCTTGCCCTCGTAGCAAATGACGCCGTCGTCCGCGTGATATTGGCCGCTGATGATTTTCATCAGCGTCGATTTGCCCGCGCCGTTCTCTCCGCAGACGGCGTGTACCTCTCCGGAGCGCAGATCGAGATCGATGCCATCGAGCGCCACGACACCGGGGAATCGCTTGCTTACACCCTTGAGTTGCAGGATTTCCCGGGGTGCCGGCACATCTGGCTCACGGCCCGGCCTCCGCTGCGTGGTCGCTTCTGTCAATCCCGTCTCCGATATGTTCAGAACTTCACCGTTCGACCCTTCGAAGCCGGGCTAGCGGTCAGTCCAATTTGGGCAGATTAAAACGCACAAACGGCTGTTTGGTCAAGCCAATGTAGAATTTCATAACTGTTCATTCCAGTAGGGAAAACCCCGGCGGCGACTCTGTCTGCTGGCCCGCCGAGGCCATCAGGCCCCATGCTAGACTTTGCTGCGGTCCGTTTCGCGGCTCGTCGACAGGACATTTTGAACAATGAAGCAAACTGAACCAAAGCGGCTTTACCAATCTGTGGCCACGCAGATCCTTTCTCTCATTCGAAAGGACGAACTGGCGCCCGGCGCACGTCTTCCGCCCGAGCGCGAGCTTGCCAATACGCTGGGTGTCTCACGCCCTTCATTGCGCGAAGCATTGATTGCGCTCGAAATCGGCGGCCAGATCGAGATACGGATGGGGTCGGGCGTGTACGTGCGCGCTCCGGACGAGGGCGGTGACAACGCGGTGCCGGCTCTGGGCGAAAGTCCGTCCGAATTAATGCAGGCCAGAGCGGCAATAGAAGGGACAGTGATCGTACTGGCCGCCGGCAAACTTTCGGCGGCCACACTCGACAGGCTGCGGCGCACGGTCGAGCGAATGAAACGCCTCGCATCTGCCGGAAAGTCGCCAGTCGATGCGGACCGGCAGTTTCATATGCTGATCGCGGAGACGGCGGGCAATTCAGTGCTGAGCCGCTTCGTTGCCGAAATGTTCGATAGCCGCCATGACCCGATCGCTGCGGCAATTCGTGACCACTCGGAAAGCACCGAAACGTGGTCGGTCGCGGTAAGAGAGCACGAAGAAATCCTGAAAGCGCTGCAGTCGGGCGATCCGATCGCGGCGCAGACGGCGATGCGGACGCACCTCAAAGCGTCGGAGGAACGCTGGATAGCAGGCGCATTGCGGCAGGAAGACGTTTGAGTGTCCAGCCGGCGCATCTTCGCCCTAAGCGTTTTTCCGTGAACTAGCCGGCGGTCACGTTCAGTAGTGAGCCGCCGGTCGTTCAGCAGATAACGTGCAGTGTGTCAGGAGATCGTGTCGGTCACTGCGCCATCCAACGCGCAACGCCGCGCCGGTGGTGAATGTTCTAGGCGTCGATCTGCCGACGCAAACTCTCTCCGGCCAACGGCATGTCGCGCAGCCGCTTGCCGGTCGCATCGAATAACGCATTGGCGATCGCGCCCGCGGTCGGACCCATCGATGCTTCTGCCGCGCCGAGAAACGGCGCGCCCGGCCGGTCGATTAAATGCACGTTGACGCTGTGCGGCGCCGCCGAGTACCGCAGAATAGGGTAGCTGCTCCAGTCGAAACTGCGAATTCGCGATGTATCGAACTGCAGCTCCTCGTAAAGTGTCCAGCTTGCCGATTGAATGACGCCGCCTTCGATCTGATTGCGTATGCCATCAGGATTCACGATCTGGCCCGAGTCCACGGCCACCTCAGCATGTTCGAGCCTGACCTGGCCGGTCTCGGGCACGACCGACACCTCGACGGCGATCGCGACATACGCCATCAGATTTTTATACTTCCCGAACGCAAAACCCACGCCGTGATTACGCTTGCGCGGCGGTCTGGGCCAGCCGAAGCGACGCGCGGCTAGCTCGATCACGTCGCGGGCGCGCGGATCTTGCATATGCTTGAGCCGGAACGCCACCGGATCGGCGCCAGCGGCCGCGGCGAGTTCGTCCATGGTGGCTTCGATCGAGAAGACATTCATGTGCGCGCCCAGCGAACGCATGGCCGAAGTGTGCAGCGGCATGGTCGGCGAGAAGTTGTTCATCACATGCATGTTGGGGAATGCGTAGAGCGGAATCGCATTGCGGTCGCCGCCGCCTTCCGGTTGCACCATCGGCACCGACGGCGCCGGCGCGAACGGCTTCTCCAGCATCTGCGCGGGAATGAGCCGCCCCGCGTTGACGATACGTTCATTGTGGGAACTGCTCCACAGCGAATAATTCCAGTCGACGATCGTGCCGCCCGCATCGAGCGACGCGCTGACCTCCGTGACCATTGCAGGTGTGAAGTGATCCCACGTGTGTTCCTGCTCGCGCATCCACTGCACGCGCACGGGTGCGCCGTCCATCTCGCGTGCGATCAACGCCGCGTGCGCGGCCACGTCGTCGGCGCCGTTATGGCCGTAGCAGCCGGACCCCTCGACATGGATGCAGCGAATCTTTTCCTTTGGCATCGACAGCATTTCGGCGAGCCCGTCGCGCAGCGGATAGACGCCTTGCGAATGCGTCCAGACTGTCATCGCGCCGTCTTTATAGAGCGCCACCGCGCAGGACGGTCCAATTGAGCCGTGCATCATGTAGCGCTTGCTGTACTTCGCGCTCAATGTTTTGGCCGGCGTTCCGGCCGGCGTATGCACGTTGGCGATCTCGATGTGTTCAGTTGAAATCTGCTTCAGGTCGCGGTGCACCGTAGACGGATCGGGCAAGCTGCGCCCGGCAGTCCATCTGGAGCCCGCCGACAGCGCTCGCTGTGCTTGCACGGCCTGCCATTCACCTTTCGCAACCACGGCGAGCATGCTGCCGTTGCGAACCACCTTGACCACTCCCGTCATCTTCAAAATCTCGGGCGCGTTGGTCTCCAGCAGTTTCGCCTCATAGACGGGCGGCATGACGACGCGTGCGTGCAGCATGCCGGGCATCGTTATGTCCTGGACATAGCTTGGGAGGCCGGTGACCTTCGCGGGAATATCCAGCCGCTGCAGCGAGGTGCCGATCACGTCGAACTTCGCCGGGTCCTTCAGCGGTGAAGTCGGCGTAGCCACCCGATGCAGATCCACAAGACGGACCGCTTCGCCGTACGTTATGGCGCGGCCGTCCGGCGCCTTGATCACTGCGTTGCGGGCGATCAGTTCGCCGCTCTGCACGCCGAAGTGCGTCGCTGCGGCGTCGACCAGCAGGCCACGCACCTGGGCTGCGGCGTTCAACAGTGCGCTGCCGCTATCGGCAATCGTATGGCTACCGGCGGTGAGACCTTCGTCCGGCGACGCGCCGGTATCGGCTGTCAGGAACGTGATCAGCGAAGGTGCCATGTCCAGTTCTTCCGCCGCGACCTGCAACAGCGCGGTGCGCACGCCGGTGCCGAGCTCGACCTTGCCTGTATGCACGGTCACCTTGCCCGCCGCGTCGATCCTGATCCAGGCGTCGAGATACGGGTTGGTCTTCAGGCTGCCTGCGAGCGCTTGCGTTGCCTTGCCGATATGTACGGCGGCGCCTTCGTCGGCGATCACTTCCTGCGCCATTGCCTTGACGCCCGGCAACATGCTGAAGCTCACCATCAGCGCGCCGGACATCATGAAGCGGCGGCGCGTTTCATCGATCTTTTCGTCGTTGCCGCTCATTGCGCGCCTCCGCGGCTCGCCGTGTGTAATGGTTCGTTTGTGAGCGTGCCGCCGGCGGGCAGATGCGCAACCTCGCGGATCGCGGCGAGAATTCGCAGATGCGTGCCGCAACGGCAAAGGTTGGGCTCCATGTGCTCGAGCATTTCGCGCTCGGTCGGCCGTGGATTGCGATCGAGCAAAGCCTGCGCGCGCATGATCATGCCGGCGATGCAGTAGCCGCACTGCGCCGCCTGGTGATCGATGAACGACTTCTGCAACGCTCCGGGGTGCTCGACGGTGCCGAGGCTCTCGATGGTGCGAACCGGCCGCGCGCCGATCGACGAAACCGGAATCAGGCACGAAAACACGGCCTGATCGCCCACGATAACCGTGCAGGCTCCGCATTGTCCGAGCCCGCAGCCGAACTTTGCGCCATGCAGATGCAGGTCGTTACGCAGCGCATACAGCAACGGGGTGGACGGATCGATATCGAGCGAGTGCTGCACGCCATTGACGGTTAGGGTGATCATCGCGCGTCGTTCTCCTTTCTGACTTTAGCTACCGACTCTTCGACGTCGTCCCACGGGCCGCGCTGCGAGTAGGTCGCGCGAATGTACGACGCCAGGTCGGCGACCTGCCTGTTGTTGTAAATCTGTGCGAAGGCGGGCATGTAGTTGAGTGCATCTTCGCCATGCCAGTCGATGCCCCCAAGGATCATCTGGATCGCGTTGCGCGGCGTCGAGGCATTGACGGCCGTGCTGAGCGCGAGACTCGGGCGCTCTCCGATGGATTGCATCGGCGCTTGCGGACCATGGCATTGCGCGCACGACGCAGCGAACAGCACGGCGCCCCTTTGCGCTTCGGCTGGAAGCGACGTGGTGACCACCGGCCTTGCATCGGCGGGCCGCGGCTTCTGGATCGACAGGATGTAGGTGGCGATAGCCTGCACATCCTGCTCCGGCACGGTGGCCAGATCGCGCGTGACGGGCAGCATCGGCCCGGCTGCGGCGCCATGCTCGCTGGCCCGGCCGGTGCGCAGGTAGGTCACCAGTTGCGCCTGGGTCCAGGGCTTGGGCGCAGCACCGAGAGCATTGAGCGCGGGGGCTTCCCATCCGTCCACGATGCCACCGTCGAACGCGTGGCCCGACTTTTCTCCGCCGATCGGATTAAGCGGGGAGTGGCACGACGCGCAGTGACCCAGGCCATCGACGAGGAGCTTGCCGCGGTTCCACTGGGCATCTTTGTTTGCGTTCGCTGCGTCGGGGCCGGGGCGCAGGAACAAGATGTTCCAGAAAGCGAGCAGAGGCCTGAAGTTCAAAGGAAAGATCAGCTCGTTGGCCGGCGCGTTTGCCTTCACCGGCTCGCGCGTCATCAGATACGCGTAGGCGGCCGAAATGTCCCCGTCCGACATGCGGGTAAAGTGAATATAAGGAAACGCGGGGTAGAGCAGGTGCCCGTCACGGGCGACGCCGTGGCGCATCGCGCGCGTGAATGCTTCAAGAGACCAGTTGCCGATACCCGTGTCGACGTCGGGCGTAATGTTCGTCGAGTAGATCGTGCCGAAGGGCGTCGCGAGTGGCAGCCCGCCTGCGAACGGCTGGCCGCCCCTGGCGGTGTGGCAGACGATGCAATCGCCTAGCGCCACCACGCGCGCGCCGGCAACTTTCGTCTGCGCGTCGAACGATGCAACTGGCGGCGCACCGACGGGCGCGATGGCCGGCTTCCACATCAAGGCCGCGGCGATAGCCAGCACGGCCACGACGGCCCCGCCGGTTCCCCACAGCAATCTGGGTCCTGGAGTCATTCACACGCCCTTTTCAAATGGATTGATTGCAAAACTTCGGATGCCTTATCGTACGCGTTGGCGCATACTCTGATAGATGCGCTGTCAGGCTTCAGCAGCACCGGGTCGCACACCGTGGCCGCCGCTGCTGCCGAACGGATAGTCGATATAGCCGCTCTCGCCGCCGCCATACCAGCCGGCCGATTTCGGCGCCGCGAGCGGTGTTGCCGATGCAATCCGCGCGACGAGATCGGGGTTGGCAATGTAGGCGCGGCCGAACGCGACGAGATCGGCGTCGCCAGCGCGGATCAACGCGTCGGCCCGGTCGATGTCAATGCCGCCGTTGACCATCAGCGTGCCGTCGAAAACCTTGCGGGTTCGTTCGATAATACGCGGCAAGTCCGGTGCGCCGCTCCAGCCGTTCGTATCAGCCGCATGCACATACGCGACGCCGAACTCGTCGAGCATCGCGCCGACGTAGTCGTAGGTGCCGTCGGGGTTGGTGTCGCGAACGTTGTTGTAATGCGCGTACGGGGAGATGCGCACGCCGACCTTGTTCAGCGGGACCGCCGTGCCGATTTCCGTTAGTACATCGCGCAGGAAATTGGCCCGCTTTGCGATCGACCCGCCGTAGCGGTCGTCGCGGGTGTTCGTTGTGGACGAGAGGAACTGGTGCGGCAAGTAACCATTTGCTGCATGTACTTCCACACCGTCGAATCCTGCGGCGATCGCGTTGACCGCGCCTTGCCTGAACGCATCGATCGCGAATCTGACTTCCTGCAGCGACATCGCGCGCGACGGCGTTGCATGAATGCGCGTGTAGTGGCCGTTCTGCAATTGCGCCCACACCTGCAAGCGTTCGAGGTCGTCATTCACGCCGGAGGGCGACAGCGGCACGTCGCCTTCGAGCAGCGTGAATGAACTGACACGCCCGCCGTGCCAGAGCTGCATGAAGATGCGACCGCCGGCGGCATGCACGCGGCTCGTGACCATGCGCCAGCCTTCGATCTGCTCAGCGGTCATGATGCCCGGCGTGAGTTCGAATGCAGCCGATGCGGGACTGACATTCGTCGCTTCGGTAATGATCAGTCCGGCCGACGCGCGCTGCGCATAGTATTGCGCCATCATTTCGTTTGGCAGCCCACGCACGGGTGCGCGCGAACGCGTCATGGGCGCCATGACCACGCGATTAGGCAGGCTCAGGCCATTCAGGTCGTAGCTGTTCAGCAGGGACGATTGGGAAGACATGTTCTATTCCTTTTGCACGATCGGGCGTTGCTCAGACGCGGCACTGCACGCAGTAGCGTATTCGCAGTGCCGCGCTTATTCCTGAAATCGCGCTGAATTTTTGTTAAGCCGGTCGGCATGTGCGCTCGACCCGGCGGCAACTCGCATCTCTGCAAGATCGGCTTATGCGTTGCGTGCGGCGTGCGGCCGTCCGATGACGAGGTAATGAATCAATGCGACGACCGGGAAGGCCGTGGCCACTGCCGCGACCAGCGGCCAGCCGCCGTGCTGATACAGCGGGCTTGCGAGTGCGGAACCTGAAGCGCCGCCGACGAAGATGCTCGTCATATACAGCGCGTTCAGACGGTTCCTGCTCGCTGCGTGTAGCGCGTAGATCTCGCGTTGACCCAGCACCATGTTCATCTGCACGGCAAGGTCCAGAATGATTCCCGTCGCGACGAGGCCGAACACGCCCCACGCCGGATGGATCAAGGCCGGTGTATAGGCAAGCGCGCCGACCACGAGTGCGATCAACGTGGCGCGGACTGTGTGCCCGGCGTCGGCAAGGCGTCCTGCAACCGGTGCGGACGTCGCGCCGATTGCGCCGACTAGCGCGAAGATGCCGATCGCCGTTTGCGACAGCCCGAAGTGCCGCGTCAACTCGACGGGAATGGCGGTCCAGAACAGGCTGAACGAAGCAAACATCAGCCCTTGGTACAACGAACGGTGACGCAGAACGGGCATGGTGCGCAGCAGATGCGCAAGCGAGCCGATCAACTCGAAGTAGGTGGCCTTATGTTCCGGCTGGCGGCGCGGAATGGTCAGTGCAAGCACGCCCGTCACCAGTGCCATGAGGACGGCGGCGGAACCGAACACGGCGCGCCAGCCGAAATGACCGGCGATCACGCTGGAGATCGGACGCGACAGTAAGATGCCGAGCAGCAAGCCGCTCATGATCGTGCCGACTACCTTGCCGCGCGATTCGTCGGGCGCAAGATGGGCGGCAAGCGGAATGAGGATCTGCACGGCTACGGAACTGAAGCCGACCAGCAGCGAGATACCGAGGAACCAGCCCGGCTGATGCGCGAACGCCGCAGCACCCAGACTCGCGATGGACACGAGCGCGGTCGTAATCATCAGCTTGCGGTTCTCGAGCAAATCCCCGAGCGGCACGAGAAAGAACAGGCCGAGCGCGTAGCCGATCTGGGTCAACGACACGATCAGACTCGCCGTATTGGAGGACATGTGAATGTCCGGGGCGATCAGCTCGGTGATCGGCTGAGCGTAATAGAGGTTGGCGACGATCGCGCCGCAGCAGAATGCGAACAGCGCGATCAGCGATCGCGTTAGTTTGACGGTACTCGTGCCGGGAGTGGCAACAGATGCCTCGGTTGACATGACAGCTCCTTGAACTGGGGTAACGAAATAGGGAAAGCGAAAATCAGCGCGAGATGTTCATTAGGCGGTTGCCGAGCGATATGCCCAGCTCGGTCATGCGCCTGCCGCGCTCTAATTGCTGGGTCTCCCAACGCTTGAGCGCCGAATCGATCGAGTCGCCGCTTTGCTGTGCCGAGCGCAGCGCGAGCGCCAGCGCGTGTGCATTGGAAGCGGCCTTTGCCGTGCTGCCCGCAGTGTGCGGACGCGGCACCGAAGCGGCGTCGCCGAGCAGCAGGGCGCGGCCGAAGACCATCTGCGGAGCGCGCAGATCGACGATGGGCTGCATGAACGGCTCGTCGGTCGCATCGACCAGTGCGCGGAATGTCGAGCCCATCATGAGCCTCGCGTCGTCCCGCAACTGGGCGATGTCCGCACGCTTCGTCGAGCCAGGTGGCAACGAGAACGACCGCGCCACGCCGTCACGGTCCATGAGCAGCGCGTCTAGTTGCGCGCGGCTGTATTTGCGGTACCAGACCCAGTTCCAGCGACGCTCTCCGGCCACCGTCGAATCATCGTCGCCGGGTATCAGGTACGACAGCGCCGAATGGCCGTCGCCTTGCTGGAACGAAAAGCGCTCACGCAGCGTGTCGGCCGCGTGAACCGGCAGATCGCGTTCCTGGACGAGTCCACGCCAGGCGACATAACCTGCGTACGCGGGCACCACTTCAGGCAGCAGGCGGCCTCTCACCGTCGAGCGGATACCGTCGGCGCCGATCAGCAGATCCGCCTCTTCATGGCGGCCGCTTTCAAAGAGCGCGATGGTTTGCTCGCCCTGCACGCGATAGTTGACGAAGGCTTCGCCAGCATGCAGATGTTCAGCCGGCAGTGCGTTCTTCATTGCGCGATACAGCAGACTCCACGACGTCTGCATCTGCGGCATGTGCAGCTTCTCGACAATGTTGTCATGCCGGTCGAGATAAATGCGCTCGCCCGAAGCGACGCCGGGAGGATCGGGCAATTCGACGCCGGCAAAGTGGAGCGCCTCCAGTACGTCGGGCTGCAGCACGACGCCGCCGCCGCGGCTCTCGAGTTCATTCGGCGACGTCTCGAACACGTCCACGTGCCAACCCACCGCGCGCAACGTTGCGGCCGTCAGCAGGCCGCCGAGCGAACCGCCAATGATCACGGCGCGAAGTCCGGAAGCGGAACTCATGCTGCGCTCCTCAGCGCCGCGGATCGCAGCGCATGCGCGAAGACGACGGCTGGCTGTGCGCCGCTCACTGTTTCGCCTTCGATCACGGTGGTCGGCACTGCCTGTATGCCGAGTTTGTCGGCCCGTGCGCGCGCAGCGTCGATCTTCTCTTCGCCTGCGTTCGACAGCAGATACGCGCGCACCGCCTGTTCGTCGAAGGTATGCGCGGCGGCAATTGCAGCAAGCGTGTCGAGCGAGCCGATGTCGCGTCCTTCGAAGAAATAGGCGCGGTAGATGGCTTCGTAGAGCGCCGCTGTCGTGTTCGGTTGGTCGCGGTCCTGGGCGAACTGCATCAGACGATGCGCGAGACGCGTGTTCGGTGTCAGCAACACCCGGCTGTAGTCGAAGTGCGCGCCGGCTATCAGTCCGGCGGCCGCGACCTGCGCGTCCATTGCCTGCGAATGCGCCCAGCTACCGAACTTCCTGCTGCGATAGGCGCGCCGGTCCATTCCTGCGACCGGCATCGACGGATTCAATTCGAACGGCACATAGCGGATCGAAACCGCGTGAGCCAGGCCCGAATCCGCGAGCGCGACGGCAAGGTTGCGTTGACCGATCCAGCACCACGGGCAAATGAAGTCGTAATTGACCTCGATATCGACGGTTTGCATGTTGCACCTCTCACGATGTGTAGGAATGCAGCATAGGCGTTGCGCAGTGGTGGCGGAATGGGCCTAAAATGCAATCTCGCGTTGCGCTGGGCGCAATGAAACGTCGATTGGCTCAAATATGGACAAACTCCTCGCTCTCACCACATTGCTCGAAGTCGCCGATGCGGGCGGCTTTTCGAAGGCCGCACAGCGTCTTGGAGTGGCGACCTCGTCGGTTACGCGCCTCATGGATTCACTCGAAGCCTCGTTAGGCACTGCTTTGCTGACTCGCACGCCGCGCAAGGTGAGCCTGACTGACGCCGGCATTGCTTATGTGGAACAGGTGGGCAAGGTGCTCGACGATCTGGCCGAGGCGGACGAGAGCGTGTTCGACAGCGGCGCCTCGCCGGTGGGGGCGCTGCGCATATCGGTGCCGTCCACCTACAGCCGGTTGCGGCTTGCCCCGCACCTCGCGGCGTTCCTGTGCGCCAATCCTCGCGTGTTTCTCGACGTCGTCGTTGCGGATCACTTCTCCGACCTCGCGCTCGACCGGATCGACGTCGCGATTCGCATCGGTCTGCCCGATCGCGACGCCAACCTGATCGTGCGCAAACTGACGGACAACCCGCGTTATGTCGTAGCGAGCCACGACTATCTGGCCCGTTGCGGCACCCCGCCGACGCCAGACGCGCTCGCCTCGCACGAGTGCCTTCGGATTGCATACGGCGGCGGCTATCGTTCGCGGCAGGTGTGGACTTTCCGGCGCGAGTCGGTTGAAGGGCGCGTCGAAGAGCGTGTCGAGGTGCGAGGCCATCTGCTATCCAACAGCCTCGATATCCTTCACGAAGCGGTTCTTGCAGGACGGGGCGTGGCGTTACTGCCGGAATGGCTCGTCGGCGACGAGATTCGTGCGGGACGTTTGATGCGACTCTTCGAAAACTTCGATGCAAGCCCTCATCAGGGCGACGCAATCGTGTATGCGGCGTACCTGCCGAATCGACGTCATTCGAGCAAGGTGCGTGCGCTCGTGCAGTTTCTCGAAGCCCGGCTTCAGATGGCGCTGGAAGGTTGAGCGCCGACGCAGCAATCAACGGTACTTTTCCAGGCGTTCCTATACGAAGATTCAGTGCGTTTTCTACAGGCTGCATCACAACCGCATCGGTAGAATGGGCCTCTATTTAACCGGCACGCACGCCGGTTTCTGAATCCTTTATCTCGAACCATCCACATGCATCCACTACCTGAATCGCGCTCCATGGGGCATTCGTTGCGCTGGGCCGCAGTAGTGGTTCTGATCGGGGTAGCCGGCGGCGTGGCCGGGCTGGGTCTCGCCGCGCTGTTGCATACGGTTCAGCATGTCGCCTACGGCTACAGCGTCGAAACGATCTTCAGCAAGGAGAGCTTTCAACAGGGCGTGACGGCTGCGAGCCGCTCACGGCGAGTGGAAATGCTCGCGCTCTGCGGGCTGGTCGCGGGTGTCGGCTGGTGGGCGGTCTATCGCTGGTGCAGACCGTTGGTGAGCATCGCGCGAGCGGTGAGGAGCGACGATCCGCGCATGCCTGTTTTCGCGACTGTCTGCCATGCATTGCTGCAGATTGTCACCGTCGCGCTGGGCTCGCCGTTGGGGCGGGAAGTCGCGCCTCGCGAAATCGGCGCGATGCTGGCGGGCAGACTGACGTCGTTCGCCGGACTCACGGTGGCCGAGTCCAGAATCATGGTCGCGTGTGGCGCCGGCGCGGGCTTGGCCGCCGTCTACAACGTGCCGGTCGCGGGTGCGGTTTATGTGCTGGAAGGCTTGCTTTTCACTATCGGCTGGCGAGCCGTTGTGCCGGCTGTCGTCACTTCGGCGATCGCGGGGTTCATCGCACAAGCCGGTCTCGGCGACTTTCCACAATACGACGTGCCGCATTACGCGTGCACCGCTTCGTTGATCGTGTGGTCGGCGCTGGCGGGACCGCTTATTGGCCTCGCGGCCTGGCAGTTCACAAAGCTCACCGACCATGCGCGCGCCCGCGCGCCGCGCGATAGCAGACTGGTGCTGCTGTGCGCGGTCAACTTCCTCTGCATCGGGTTGCTCGCGATCAAGTTCCCGCTGTTGCTGGGTAACGGCAAGGGACCGGCGCAGGTAGGATTCGACGGCTCGCTCACGTTGCAGTTCGCCGCTGTTCTGCTCGTGCTTCGCGTGCTGATAACGTGGACGAGTCTGCGCGCCGGCGCGGCAGGCGGACTGCTGACGCCCGGCTTGTGCAACGGCGCATTGTTCGCCATCGTGCTGGGCAGTGTCTGGTCGGCGTGGTGGCCTGGTGCGCCGTTGGGCGCGTTCGCTGTGATCGGAGCGGCGGCGTTTCTTGCGACGTCGATGCGCGTTCCGTTGACGGCAATCGCATTGATCTTCGAGTTCACCCGGCCGTCGCCCGAGTTCATGATTCCAGTATTGATCGCAGTTGCCGGATCGGTCGCCATGTCGAGCTACGTTCGCCAGTTCTTCGACCCGGCGCGCCGCCCTGACTTGTCAGCGAAAGCAGAGCGCGCGAACGTGTAGGCCGCTTGCTGTTGAAGTCTGGACTCCGCCTCGCCTTCGATACGTCCGCTTCGATACGTCCGCTTCGTTACTTCAGGCGCAGGTTGTCGGCATCACGCCGACTTATTGCAACGCGGCGTATTGTTGCCCGCTAACGGTCTGTACCGGCCGCCCCGGCTGCAAGCGTGCAACCTGCACATCCAGTTTCTGCCGCAACGAGGTGGTGAGAAATTCAACGAACGTTTTGACCTTCGCATCGACGTACTGGCGCGACGGATAAATAGCGAACACATTCACGTTTTCCAGTGCGTAACCGGGGAAGAGCTGAACGAGCTTGCCTTCCTTGATGTCCTCCGCGACCGAATAGGTCGGCACCGCACCCACGCCCGCGCCTTCGAGCAATGCGATCCGAAGCGCCTGCATATTGTTGACGATGAAATGCCCGGCCAGCTCCGTGCCGACCGCATTGCCGGCCGTGTCCGCTGACCACTCCGGCGGCGCGTCGAATGAGGAGCTGACTTGCATGAGCGTGTGATTCGCGAGGTCTTTCTCTGCGGCGATGGGATGCCGCGCGAGATATTCGGGCGCGGCCACGAGAATGCGTTCGCACTGGCCGATCAGCTTGCTGATATTGCGAGAGTCCGGCAATGTCGATGCCGATACGATCGACACGTCGAAATCGTCTTCGATCAGATTGGCCATGCGCGGAAGCAGTTTCAGGTCCACAGAGACAGCCGGGAATGCCTCGCGATATTCGACGATCGTCGACGTCAGCTGTTTCAGCCCGATATCCGGAACGGCGTGAACGCGCAATCTGCCGCGTGGCAGGGTGTGCGCATTGCTCGCTTCCGCCTCGGCCGCGTCGAGATCCGCCAGAATCTTCTTGCAACGGTGGTAGTAGCGTTCGCCGCATTCCGTCAGCGACACGCTGCGTGTCGTTCTTTGCAGGAGCCGCGTGTGCAGATGTTCTTCGAGCGATACCACCGCGCGCGAAATGTTGCCGGCGCTGCAGTCCATATGTTTTGCCACTGCGCTGAAGTTGCCGGTCTCCGCGACTCGCGAGAACACGCGCATGCTGAAGATTCTGTCCATAACCGCTTCGCCTCCCGATCAGATTGAGCCGGGCATTCAATGTCGCCCGTCGAGAGAACAATACGTTTAGCAGCAAGCGCGCACCATCACCTCAAACGGGTGCCAGGATCATCAATGCATTCAGCCATCTAATCCGGAGGTATAGGTGGGGCCTCGTGCCGCCGGGCGGCAGACACAATTCTGTCCGGGTAATTAAGTAGTTTTTAGATGCGTTTCAGGACATCTGGCCGTAACTCACATAATGTTGGACAGGTCTGAAAGCATTTGCCTCCGCATGCGGGGGCGCATTCGCGTCGGTCCGGACACGCGTTCGAGTTCGGCGCCCAGTCGATCTTCATCTTGCGAGAAAGGAGTCAAACATGGCTAGCAACACGATCGCCTCATATCTTGCGGGCAGTCTAGCCGCGGCAGGCGTCGAGCGGATTTGGGGCGTGACCGGCGACAGTCTGAATGGGCTGGCCTACAGCCTCGACCAGATTGGCTCGATCCGCTGGATGCACACGCGTCACGAGGAAGCGGCCGCCTTCGCGGCCGGCGCGGACGCGGCTTCGACCGGGCGCCTCGCCGTGTGCGCGGGCAGTTGCGGACCGGGCAATCTGCATCTGATCAACGGTTTGTTCGATTGCCATCGCAATCATCAGCCGGTGCTCGCCATTGCGGCGCACATTCCGTCGACGGAAATCGGCACAGGCTACTTTCAGGAAACGCATCCCCAGGAATTGTTCAAGGAATGCAGCCATTACGTCGAGCTGGTGTCGTCCGCGTCCCAGTTTCCGCGTGTGCTGGCGCGTGCAATGCGCACCGCGATCGAGGAACGCGGCGTGGCCGTCATCGTCTTGCCCGGCGATGTCGCGCTGAGCGAAGGGCCGGCGGAAACACCTGCGTGGGTCGACAGTGCACCGGCGCGCATCCTCCCGGCCGAGGCGGACCTGGACCGGCTAGCGCAAATGCTCAATGATTCCGACGCGGTGACGATCATGTGCGGCAGCGGCGTGCAAGGTGCGCACGACGAAGTCGTCGCACTCGCCGACACGCTCGGCGCCCCGGTGGTCCACGCGCTGCGCGGCAAGCAGTTCATCGAATACGACAATCCCTACGATGTCGGCATGACGGGGCTGATCGGCTTCAGTTCGGGCTATCACGCGATGATGTCGTGCGACACGCTATTGTTGCTGGGCTGCGACTTTCCCTATCGTCCGTTCTATCCGGCTGACGCGAAGGTCATCCAGATCGACTGGAAGGGCTCGCAACTCGGACACCGGGCGCCGCTTGCACTCGGACTTGTCGGTACCGTGAAGGAAACCGTAGCCGCCACGCTACCCAGGCTGCAACGTAAAGCGGACCGTGGCTTCCTGGAAAACGCCCGCAAGCACTATGCGTCGGCACGCAAGGGTCTCGACGATCTGGCGACGCCTTCCGGCGCGGGCCGCCCGATCCATCCGCAATACCTGGCGAAGATGATCGACGAGACCGCGAGCGACGACGCCATCTTCACAGCCGACGTCGGCACGCCCACGGTCTGGTCCGCCCGCTACCTGACCATGAACGGCAAGCGCCAGTTGCACGGTTCGTTCAACCACGGGTCCATGGCGAACGCCATGCCGCAGGCGCTGGGCGCGCAAGGCGCGAACCCTGGGCGGCAGGTGGTCTCGCTCTCGGGCGACGGCGGGTTGTCCATGATGCTGGGCGATCTGCTCACCGCCCGCCAGCTCGATCTGCCGATCAAGGTCGTGGTGTTCAACAATAGCCTGCTTGGATTCGTTTCGATGGAACTCAAGGCGAGCGGTTATCTCGACACGAACGTCGATCTGAGCAAGACCGATTTCGCGGCAATCGCGAAGGGCGCCGGCATCTTCAGCATTCGCGTCGAGGAATCGGAGGACGTAGCGGGCGCGTTGCGGCAGGCGTTTGCTCATCCTGGGCCGGCGTTGGTCGACGTCGTCGTCTCCAAACACGAACTCGCCATGCCGCCAACAATCGAGCTCGCGCAGGCAAAGGGCTTCAGTCTGTACATGATGCGCGCGATCCTGAACGGCCGGGGCGACGAGATCGTCGAGCTGGCACGGACCAATCTGCGCTAGCCGTACGCGTAACAGGCGTCACATGAAAGCGGCCGCTACCGGCCGCTTTCTCTTGAACGTCGCATAGACAAAAAGAGTGCATTTGCGCAAATCGCGGCGGTCCGTCTATCGCAAGCTAGACGCGTGATATGGCCCGGCGCGGCGCTAGTCAGGGCCGCGCGGAAAATCAACGCTCCCGAAGCCCACGCCCGAAGAACAAGCCATGAATGTGCAGACGGACAGCGTCGTCCTCCCGCGATGGCGGGACGAGTTGACGGCGTACTGGAAAGACGACGGGCCGCGCTTCATGCATATCGCCAAGGTTGCGGTCGCGGTGACGCTTGCAATGGGGCTATGCATGCGACTCGAGCTTCGCGCGCCCGGCACGGCAATGGTCTCGTGCGTCATCGTCATGATGCATCAGCAGAGCGGCATGGTCATCGCGCGAGGCTTTTATCGCGGCCTCGGTATGGTATGCGGCAGCTTTGCCGGCCTCGTGATCGTCGCGCTGTTTCCGCAGCAGCCGCTGCTGTTCTTTCTTGCGTTGGCAACGTGGATCGGCGTCTGCGTTTTCGGCGCGTCGTACTATCGCAACTTCCAGTCGTACGGTTTCGTCCTGACGGGATACGGCACGGCCATCACGGCGATGCCGGCCTGGTCCAACCCGTATGGCGTGTTCGACAACGTCGTGTTCACGGTCAGCGAAGTCGTGATCGGCGTGATCAGTGCCTGCCTGGTGAGCGCGCTCGTGTTCCCCCGGCGGGTCACGCCGGCGCTCCTTGCGGCGGGCAGCAAAAACTTTTCCGAATTGCTCGAAGCGCTGCACACGATGCTTGGACGGGCGCCCGCAAGCGCCGGGTTCAAACCATTTGTCGATCTGATCAGCGAGCGGGCCGGTATCGAAAGCCTGCGCAGCGGCGCGTTATTCGAGGATCCGTCGATCCGGCTGCAACACCCCGTCTTGCTGGCGCTCGATCGAAGCTTTCTCGACATGGTCGCGTGGATTCACGCGCTGCATCAACTGAAAGCGCGCGCTTCGGCTAACGCGCATCCGCGAGCCGTGGCCGCGGTCGACGAACTGATCGACGCGTTGCTCGCCATCGTGCCGGACCCGGTTCAACCGCAGATCGTCACGCTCGACCAGGTGCAGGCATTGTTTAGCCGGCTCGCCGCGTTCGAGCAGGCTCTGCCCGCGCGGCTGAGCGGGACGCTCGCGTCGCTGGCGGATCTGTCGCCGCATCAACGGCAGTTCGTCGCGACCACTGGGGCCGCGTTGTTCTTTTCGATTGCCGACCTTCGTGTGTTGTGCAGCAGCTACCTGCAGATACGCACGACGGACGGGCGCCCGTGGCCGCAATCGGTAATTCAGGCGCTCGGCCGTTTTGGCCGCACACGTGCAACCGCTAATCGCGTCGCCGCGCTGATTGCCGGCGTGCGCGCTGCCGCTGCGGTGTCGGTGGTCGCGGCGGCGTGGCTCGCGTCGGGCTGGCTCGGCGGATCGAGCGCGATTGTCGCGGTCGCCATCACCAGTTCGCTGTTCGCGCTCGTGCCCAATCCGACGGTTGCGAGTCGGCAGATTTTCGTCGGTTGCCTGCTCGGCTGGGCGGCCGGCTTCGCATTCAACTTCCTTGTGTTGCCGCACTTCAACACTTTTGAATTGCTCGCCCTGTCGATTGCGATTTTCGTGATGGTGGGCAGTTACCTGAATACGTTTCCAAAAACCGCGATTCTCGGGCTCGGCTTCAGTCTGTATTTCTGCTTCATCGTGAATATTTCGAATCCCACCGTTTATAACCCGAGCGCTTATCTCGACACTGGGTTTGCGTTGCTCGTCGGCATCGGCACTGCGGCGGTTGCGTTCTCAGTCATCGTGCCGCGCGCGGGAGACTGGATCACGGCTCAGTATCTGAAGCAGATACGCGCGCTGGTCGCGACGGGCGCGCGCGACGGTGCGCTGGACGACCTGCTTTTCACTTTTGAATTGAACCTGCGCGATTTCATCGTCGAGATCGCGTCGGCGCCCACAGATGACCGTGTGGATCGCAGCCGGCTAATCGGCTGGGCGTTCGCAGCGCTCGAAATCGGTCGGGCGATGATTCAAGTGCGGCTCGACACGGAGGAACTCGGCGAAACGCTGCCGGCGAAATGGCCCGCCGTCCAGCAGGCATGGCTAACGGCAACCGCCAATGTATTCGCGCAGTGCTCACCGCAGGCCGCAGATGCCGCGCTCGCCGCGACCGTGGAAGCGCTCGAAGCGCTCCCGCTTGTGCCGAACATCACGGTCGATGCGGCGATGCTCACGCGCTGCCGGATGCGCGCACTGCTGCATATCACCGAACTGACCTTGCAGGACGGTACGTTGTCCTTCTGGCACAACGTGGGTAAGCCAGCATGACGGCGCGCTGCCTGTCGTTTGGCGCGGCATGCCGCTCGCCGGTCGTGGCGCTTGCGTCTGCGCTGCTGCTGAGCGGATGCATCAACAGCGGCGGCATCCATACGCGCGAGTCGATGATCGATCCCGCATCACTCGATCCGGGCGCCGCGCTGAGCGCTACGCAACATGACGCGAACTGGCCAACCGATCGCTGGTGGCAGCGCTGGAACGACCCGCAACTCGACGCGCTGGTGCGGGACGCCACCGCCGGCAACCCCGGCTTGCGCACGGTCGAAGAGCGGGCCGAGGCGGCGCGCTATCAGGCGCAAATCGCCGATGCCGACGAACTGCCACAACTCAACGCCGGCGGCACTTTCGAGCGCAGGCGTTACGCGCGCTACACGACGCCTGCGCCGCCCGGCGGAACAACCGTGTGGAGCAACAGCGTTCAGGCAGACCTGTCGTTCGACCTCGATCTATGGGGCAAGACACGGGCGTTGCGCGAGGGCGCGCTCGACAACGTGCGGGCTGCTGCCGCGGACGCGCGCTTCGCCGAAATCGAATTGCAGACCGCGGTGGTACGCAGTTATGTGCATCTATCGCTGCAATACGCGCTGCTCGACGTTTATCGCGCGGTCCAGGAGGAACAGCAGCGCACGCTCGACATTGCGACCCGCCGCTGGCGCGCGGGCGTCGGCAGCCAGCTGGAAGTGAGCCAGGCGGCGACCCAGTTCCAGACCAGCACCACGCGGGTACAGCAGGCGGAGCAGCAACTCGCGTTGAGTCGCATCCAGATTGCCGGTCTGGCGGGCAAGGGCCCCGGCTACGGCGAGGCACTGCGCCGGCCCGCGCTGGCGCTGAGCGTACCGGTTGCGCTGCCGGCATCGCTGCCGGCCGAACTGATCGGGCACCGGCCGGACGTCGTTGCCGCGCGCTGGCGAGTGTTGGGCGCGGACAAAGGCATCGACGCCGCCCATGCCGACTTCTATCCGGACATCAACTTGATAGCGACCGCGTCGCTCGGCTCGGCTGCGACCTTCGGCGGCTTCTTCAATTTCATCGACAGCAACGGTGTCGGCCATGGCATCGGAGCGGCCATCTCACTGCCGATCTTCGACGGTGGACGCCGGCGCGGCCAGTATGGCGTGGCCGTCGCGTCTCGCGACGCCGCAGTCGACGCCTACAACCAGAGTGTCGTGAACGCGATGCAGGCCGTCGCCGTGCAGGTCGTGTCGTTGCGCTCGCTTGCGCAGCAGCAGGCATCGATTGAAAGCACGCTGGAGTCGTCGCGTCGCTCGTTCCGGCTCGCCGACGCCGGCTATCGCAGCGGCATCTCCGAATTCCTGAACGTGCTGGCGGCGCAGAACGTTCAGCTACAGCAGGAAGAAAACCTCGCGAATATCCAGGCCGGGCAACTCGACGCCTGGGCGCTGCTCATGAAGGAGCTGGGCGGCGGATTCACGCCGGAGCAGAGCGGCTCCGCTTTTGAAGGAGCGCAACGTGCCGGGCGAGATTGAATTCTTTTCCTTGCTGCTGCCCGGACTGCTGCCGATCCTCGCGGTGTGCGCGGTGAGCTTCGTCGTGATCGACCTGATTCTGGCGAAGCTGGGGCTATATCGCTATACGTGGCACCCCAGCCTGTTCCGCGTCGCGCTGTTCGCCGCCATGTTCAGCGGCGCGTCGCTGCTTTTATGGCGATGAACGCTAGCCTGGGAGAGACCATGAAATCAACGACCGCCGACCCCTACCAATGACGATAAACAAGCAATCGATCTTACGCGCGGTGTTTACGCTCACGGCTCTCGCCGTGGCGGTCGTGCTGGTCCGCCTGTTATGGCTCGACTACATGTTTTCTCCGTGGACGCGCGACGGCAGGGTACGGGCGAACGTGGTGCAGGTCGCCACCGACGTCTCCGGCCTCGTCGCCGAGGTGCGGGTCAAGGACAATCAGTGGGTACGCAAGGGCGACATTCTGTTCATTCTGGATCCGGCGCGATTCCACTATGCGCTGGCGCAGGCCGACGCCGACCTGCTGAGAGCCGAGGCTCAGGTCGCGCAAGCGAAGGCGCAGATGGCCGCCAGCGAATCCAGTTTTGCGATGAAGCGTGCGCAGGCCGCGCGCCGGGCTAATCTGGCCGGCGATGTCATCTCCGACGAAAGCCGGGCCGATTCGGCTTCGCTTGCGAGGCAGTCGGGCTCGTCTTTCGCCGCCGACGCAGCCGCGTATAACGCCGCTCAGGCCGCGTATAAGGCAGCCGGGGTCGCGCGGCAGACGGCGGCGTTGAACCTCGCGCGCAGCGAGGTTCGAGCGCCTTCGGATGGCTTCATCACCAATCTGAATCTGTATCCCGGCGACTTCGCCACAGCCGGTACGGCGCGCATGGCGCTGATCGACTCGCATTCCTTCTGGGTGTACGGCTATTTCGAAGAAACCAAGCTGCCGAAGGTCCATGTCGGCGACCGGGCGGTGGTGCGACTGATGTCGGGCGGAAAGGAGATCCAGGGCCATGTGGAAAGTCTGGCAAGCGGTATAGCCGACCGCGACAACCCGACCGGCAGCGATCTGCTTGCCGACGTCAACCCGATCTTCACCTGGGTGCGGCTCGCACAGCGGGTTCCAGTGCGCGTGCATCTCGACCGGATTCCGGCGGATATCAAGCTTGCCATGGGAATGACCTGCACCGTGACGCTGCAGCCACGAAGCGTGGATTGATCGCGAGAAGGGGCGCCCGCAGGGGCGGTTGAGCGACTATGCAGCCGACGCCGTGCGAATTCGAAAACAGGCCGGCCGAAATGACGCCAAACTCCGGGACAGCGCAATGCATTCGAGCCGTCACGCGGCCGCGAGCGTGCGAATGGGTAGGCAGCGAGCGGGCATTTTCAACCGGTTGGTCTTTTGGAGAAACAATATGAAGCTCAAGTGGGCACTGGTATTCGTGGCGGCATCGACCTTCGGTGCTATGTGTCAATCCGCGAGCGCACAGGTGGCGGGCGCGCAACCCATCGGCATCAGCGTCGAGCAGGCTCAATTGATCATTGAAGGCTGGAGCGCCAAGAAGAGTTTGCTGGGCAAGACCATCTACAACGACAACGGCGAGAAAGTGGGCGCGCTGCACGACATCATCATCGCGCCTGATAACGCCGCGTCGTTCGCAATCGTCGCGGCACATCAGTTCCTTGGCGTGTCGGTGCACGATGTCGCGATTCCCATGTCGCAACTGGACTACGTGAACGGCAAGCTGGTGTGGGCGGGCGCGACCCGCGACGCCGTCAAGGCGATGCCTGTCTTCCAGTACACGAAGGTCCGTACTGTGCCGATCGCACGCAAGGACTTCGGCCACCATTGAGGCGTCCTCCCGCCTTGGCATGATGCCCGCAAACCGCCGTGGAATATGGCTTCCACGGCGGTTTGCGGTTCTACGACGGCAACTCGTCGTGCAACGTTTAAGGAAAAATAAGTAGCACCTTTGACGCGGGCTCGCGCATGATGCCATCAGATTTGAAAGGTATTGGTTCCGGTAGATCTGAGTGTCATGTGCCCGGACAGCCGCGCCGGCTGACCGGTGACGGACAGGCTGCCGGTATTCGTTCACGAACGCCCGTTCCAAAAAGTCCTATGTCCATGGTTGTCAGCCTCGTCACGCCTGGTTTTCGCCTGGTAGCGCGTTGATCCGCCGCCATGAAAACTTACCCAAGCGTTCTACTCGCCGCGAACCGCGACACCAGCATCCCCATGGCGCTCGCCGCGCTCATAGCGCTGGTCGTGTTCCTGATCGACGCGCTCACCCCGCTCGATATCGCCATCGCCGTCCTTTACGTGGTGGTGGTGCTGCTCGTCGCGTCGACCAACAATCGAGCGGTCACTGTCGCGACCACCTGGGGCTGCGTGGCGCTCACGCTGCTCGGATTCGTGATGTCGCATGAAGGCGGCTATCTGAACGGTGCGGCCGCGCGCTGCCTCGTGAGCCTGGTCGCGATCGGCACCACGTCGGTCCTCAGTCTTAGGAACCAGGCCGCCGCAACGACGCTGCAGGAGCAGATCCAGCTGCTCAACCTCGCTCATGACGCGATCGTCGTTCACGACATGAACGACCGCATCACGTTCTGGAACCACGGCGCGGAAGCCTTGTATGGCTGGACTGCGCAACAGGCGCTCGGCCAGTCGATTCATCAACTGACACAGACCTCTTTTCCGGTTTCGCCCGAAGACATCAAGGACGAACTGCTGCGCACCAATCGCTGGCACGGCGAGCTTCAGCGCGTTCGACGCGACGGCCGAGTAGTCGCCGTTTCGACCCGCGCGGCGCTCTGGCGCGACGCGACCGGCACACCTCGTGCAGTGCTCGCCACGAACAACGACATAACCCGCCGCAAGGAAATGGAGGCTCGGGTCCAGCGTCAGCAGGAAGAGCTGCGCGCCACGATCGACGCGATTCCCGGCATGGTCTGGAGTTCATCCGGCGACGGCACGCTCACGTTCATCAACCGCCGCTGGACCGACATGGGCGTGACGCTGGAAGAGGGCGGGAGCGGCGCGGATGTCTGGTCGGCGATCGTGCATCCGGCCGATTTGCCGCAGATGCAGAGCGCCTGGCGCTCCGCAATCGCAACCGGAGCGTCGTTCGAGAACGTGTCCCGGATTCGCACCGGCACCGGCGCCTACCGGTGGATGCATCTCGGTGCGGAGCCGCTGCGCGACGAAGCCGGTGCGATTTTGCGCTGGTATGGCGTCAATACCGACATCGAGGACCGCAAGCAGGCCGAGCAGGCACTGGAGCGCAGTGAGGCATTCCTCGCCGACACCCAGCGTTTGAGCCGCACAGGCAGTATTGCCACGCATTTTCCCGACGCGTCGATGTGGTGGTCGGACGAGTCCTACCAGATCTTGGAATACAGCCGGGAAGTCGTCCCGTCCTTCGACGCGATCCTCGCACGGACTCATCCCGCCGACGTCGCGACAGTTCGTGGCGCTTTTGAACAGGCGAAAGTCGGCGCGGCACTAGTCGATGTCAAGTACCGCCTTGCAATGCCCGACGGCTCCGTCAAATATGTGCACTACGTTGCCCATTTGACCAGGCCGCAATCCGGCGGCACGGAATATGTCGGTGCACTGATGGATATCACCGAAACCACGCTCGCTCAGGAAGCACTCGCGCGCTCGAGCGCCGAACTTGCCCACGTGACCCGGATCACCATGCTCGGCGAACTCGCGGCGTCGATTGCACACGAAGTCACGCAGCCGATTGCGGCCGTCGTGGCATGCGGCGGCGCAGCGTTGCGGTGGCTGAACAGACCGACGCCCGAACTGGACGAAGCCACGCGATCCGTCACGCAGATTGTCCGGGACGCAAAACGTGCCGGTGAGATCATCCAGCGAATCCGGGCAATGGCTAAAAAGCGCGACAGTGTTCCTGCACCGGTCGCTCTGAACGCCATCGTCACCGAATCCGCGGAATTGATGCGGCGCGAGTTCGAGTGGCATGCAGTCGAAGTGCAATGGGACCTGGACGAGCCGTCACCGGAAGCGTGTTGCGACCGCGTGGAATTGCAGCAGGTGTTGATCAACCTGCTAATGAACAGCGTGCAGGCAATGGCCGACGTGAGCGGCCCGCGAAAGCTTCGTATCGCCACAGGTATGTTCGACCCCGGCCATGCGCTCGTGAGCGTGCAGGATTCGGGTACGGGCATCAGCGAGGACAATGCGGACCGCATGTTCAGCACGTTCTTTACGACGAAGTCCGAAGGCATGGGCATGGGACTGTCGATTTGCCGCTCGATAGTCGAGGCTCACGGCGGCCGTATCTGGGCGGAGTCGCCGGCGACAGGCGGCGCGCTGCTGCAGTTCATCCTGCCGATCGACGATGGGAGATGTCATGAGCAGTAGCAATACGAGCCGGGATCAGCCCGACGGTGCCGCCGCAACGATGGTCTACGTCGTGGACGACGACGAGTCGATGCGCGGCGCCGTCAGCATGTTGCTGCGTTCGGTGGGGCTAGCCGTGCAAACCTTCGCCAGCGCGCAGGAATTCCTTGCCTTCGAGATGCCCGACGTGCCCAGTTGCCTGATTCTCGATGTTCGCCTCAAAGGCCAAAGCGGACTCGCGGTCCAGGAGCAGATCGCGGCGAGCAAACTGGGCTTGCCGATCGTTTTCATGACGGCGCACGGCGACATTGCAATGACCGTGAAAGCCATGAAGGCTGGCGCAATGGATTTCCTGGCAAAGCCGTTTCGCGACCAGGACATGCTCGATGCGGTCACGCACGCGCTCGCGCGCGATCAGGAGCGGCGCGAAGCCAACCGGGTCGTCGACGAACTGCGCCGTTCTTATGAATCGCTGACCGCGCGAGAACGCGAAGTGATGGCGTTCGTCGCCGCCGGGCTGATGAACAAGCAAATAGCGGGCGAGATGAACCTGAGCGAGATCACTGTGAAGATCCATCGCGGGCAAGCCATGCGCAAAATGGGTGCGCGTTCGCTTGCGGAGTTCGTCTTGAAGGCCGAAGCACTCGGCGTAAAAGCGCCGCAAAGTACCGCTAGTCCGGCGGCGCGCGGCTCGCGTAACTGAACAGGCAGCGCTTTCGACTTTATTCGTCACGGAGCGCTGTTTCGCCCCGAAGACGATCCGCGTTATACGCGCGTATAGGTCATATATCCGCTTCGCTTTAGAAAAAAGCGCGGCAATGCTTTCTTTCCTGACACGCCAGAACCCCGGTGCACGCGACGCACGGCCCAGGGCCGCGCCCGCACGCCCGTTGCGCAATTAAACCTGCAGATGAGTCGACCGAACCATTGGTCATTTGACTCAACCTTATGTAGGGCTAGTGGGCGCATTTGCGGTGCGTTACCTTGTCGTCACTGCAGCATTCATTCCAATTCGCACTATCACATCACTTATTCTGGATGACCGATCATGACCAGTTCGATGTCTTTGTCCGCCGTGGATGTCATCCATAAAAGAAGGGTGAGTTCGATAGGCAGCGAGCGTCAATGGCGCTGTCCCGGCGATGAATGCGACGAGAACACGCCGCAGAAAAACGCTATTGTCGTATCGCGGTGGATACGTAACGACAGCGAGCGGATCGAGGTAGTCAATCACGGCAATACCGCGCATCATTGTATTGCGATGAATCTGAAATGCACGTCGCTGACTTTCTCTCACGCGGGGCAAATCTTGGTTCGCGGACGCGTCACTGCTGGGGCCATTCAGATTACCGCTCCCGACGTGCCATGCGGCGCGGTGTTCGACTCTGCCGCCGACGTGCTGCATCTATTCGTCTCCCAGCAGGTTCTGAGCGAGTGTTTCGAGGACACGTTCGGCCGTCCGCACAAAGGCGAATTACGCATCGACGATCCGAAGCTGGTGCGCGATCCAGCTCTTGAACGTCTCGCACAGGCGCTAGCCGTATCGCAGTCGGACGACGCAACGCTCGGCAAGCTTTTTACCGACAGCGTCAGTCTCGCGATCGTTTCCCGTGTCATTGCGCGTCACTTCACTGTGGTGGAACGCAAATCGCGGGAAGCAAGCGCACTGCCGCCGTGGCGGCTGAGTCGCGCGATCGAATACGTCGACGCCCATTTATCTGAGCCCATCGGACTCGCCGACATTGCCAACAGCACGGGTCTCACGCGCATGCATTTCGCCTCGCAATTCCGCCGTGCGACCGGCATGCGACCTCACGAATATCTGTTGCGCCGGCGGATCGAACACGCACAGCAGCTTCTTCTCAACTCGCGCCACAACGTTCTCGACGTGGCGCTCAGCTGTGGTTTCCGCTCGCAAGCTCACTTCACGACCGTATTCAAACGGCTGGTTGGAGAGACCCCGTATTGCTGGAGGATGAAAAAGAATGTCGATCGCTAAGCAGATCCATGCGTTTCTGGAAGTCAGTGAAGCCTTCTTGCGGCAGTCAGGCACGCCCATGCATTTCTTCGCGATGCCTCACAACCAACAAGCTCTTGAGGCATTTGACGCTGACGGCAACGAGGTTGCGTGCAACGACGGCAGCAGGGCGTACGCACATAACGACATGAGAATTTTAAATGACGTGCTGGCGGGTTCGGGCGCTGCGATATCGAACGAAGAACGGTGCCCGCTGATCGGCTGATTCACCTGATAGAGGAGTGTCATCATGCTGGACAAAGCGAACTACACGGACCCGTGGCTGCGCACACTCGGCTTGCTGTCCGCGCTGTCGGGCGACACGGATTTGGACGACCACGAGTTCGTGGCGGCTCTTACACACAACGCACAGTGGGATCGCCGCGCGTCGGTCCGGGGACACCATCGCGAGGTCCAGGTCCGCGTGATCGACCGGCCTTCGCCGTCCACCGCGACGCTGGCGTGGCGCGACTCGACGCACTGCTCATATGGCGACCAGGTCTGGCACATGAGCCATGCACGCGTTGCCGGCGTGTGTGCGATGAGCGGACGGCCGATCAAGCGCGGCGATGCAATTTACAAGCCGCGTCTGTGCCGGCCCGCGCCGCTCAATGCCGGCGCAATGATTCTGTGTACCGTCCTGAACACTGCCCTTGAGGCGTGATCCGCATGCAACAAAGCCGGCGCGAAGCCGGCTCAGTTTCCTCGCATCGGCGAGGTATCAGGCGAAGCACGTTGCGCTAGTCGCCCGCATGTGATCCGGTCACGACCTTGCCCCGGAAAATATAGTACTGGTAGAGGTTATAGCCAATCATCACCGGGAACAGAAAGCCAATCCCGATCAGCATGAAGACCAGCGTCGACGTGTCCGAGGCGCTTTCCACGATGCCGAGCTTGCCCGGCACGAAGTCGGGAAAGAGGCTGATTGCGAGACCGGCGAATGACAGTACGAACAGCACGACAGCGCCGCGGAACGGTCCGCGCGAACTGCCCAGATACAGCGCGGCCACGATGAACGCGAAGGCAACGGCGGCGGCAAGCCCCAGCATGACGAGTACGTGGAACACGCCTGGTTGACTCCAGCGGACGTGCCCCACGTCGCTGACAAACCAGGTGGCAACGGTCAGAATCACGGCGGCTGCCACAGTGACGAACGCGCTGAGCAATGCAAGCCGGCGCGACCATTGTTCGATCGTGCCGACCGTCTTGTTGACCAGATAGGTCGAGCCGAGCAACGAATAGCCGGCCACCACGCCGACTGCCGACACCACGACGAACACGTCGCTCAAACCGCCGGGCGTGAGACCCGTAATGACTTTGCCGAGCACGATGCCCTGCGCGATAGCGGCAACGAGGCTGCCGACTCCGAATACCTTGTCCCAGAGCGGACCGTGGCTCACGCTGTGCCTGAATTCAATTGCCGCGCCGCGCATGATCAGGCCCGCGATCAGCAGCATGATGGGCAAATAGAGATCTTGCAGAAGCAGCGCATAGGCCTCGGGAAAAGCGCCAAAAAGTGCGCCGCCCAGCACGACGAGCCAGGTCTCGTTGGCGTCCCACACAGAGCCGATTGTCTGCACCATTACATCGTGATCTTCGCGCCGCTTGCGCAGCAGGCTGAGTATTCCGATGCCGAGGTCGAAGCCGTCGGCGATGACATAGAACACGAGCATGAGACCGATCACGCCGAACCATGTGATCGCGAGCATCGTGTGAGTCGAGCTGTCCATTGGAGGGCCTCGCAATGAAGTGGTTTAGTACTCGGTGACTGCCGTGTCGCGCTCCGCCAGCGCAGCGGACTGCGGATTCACGCTGAGATCGGGGCCGGTTCGCAGCCAGTTGCGCGCCAGTACGAAAAAAGTCAGCAGCAGAACCACGTAGAAGGCGAAGAACATAACCATGCTCAACGTTACCGACGAAGCCGACACGGTGGAAACGGCGTCTTTCGTGCGCAGCAGACCGTAGACGACCCAAGGCTGGCGTCCCACTTCGCGCACGATCCAGCCGGCCTCGACAGCCACGTAAGGCAGCGGGATACATAGCACCCATGCAAGCAGCAGTTTGCGTCGCGCGAGCAACTGTTCGAGATTGCCGCGCGTCTTGCGCAGAACGTATGCGGTCCAGAATGCGAGCACCATGAAGAGGAAGCCGATGCCGGCCATCACACGGAACGCGTAGTAAAGCAGCGGAAGCATCGGCGGCTGGTCGTCGGGCGCGAAGTCCTTAAGCCCCTTCACCTGGCCGTGCAGCGAATGGGTGCCGAGAATGCTCAACATGCCCGGAATTTCAATCGACCAGTCATTGCGCTGCGCCGCCTTGTTCGGCCACGCGAGCAGCGACCACGACGCGCCGGTGCCGGGCGCATTGGTGACCCAATGTCCTTCGATTGCCGCGCCCTTGGCCGGTTGAGTCTTGAACACGCTGCCGCCACTCGAATCGCCTAGCCAGATCTGGATTGGCGCTGCGAATACGAGCACGAGCAATGCGATCTTGAACGATTGCGCGAAGAATTCCGGATGGCGGCGCTTGAACAGATTCCATGCGGAAATGCCCGCGATCACGAACATGCCGGTTTCTATCGCCGCGACCCACATGTGGGTGACGCCCCAAACCATATCCGGATTGAAGATCGCGGCGGCATAGTCGGTGACGATGATCTTGCCGTTCTCGACCGTTACGCCCGCGGGTGTCTGCATCCACGAATTGGCAACCATGATCCAGAACGCCGAGATACTCGAACCGAGCGCGACCATCGAGGTGGCGAACAGATGCACGCCGCGCGGCACGCGTCCCCATCCGAGCACCATCACGCCGATGAAGCCCGCTTCGAGCATGAAGGCCATCGCGCCCTCGAAGCCGAGAATGTTGCCGAAGAACTGTCCGCTATAACGCGAAAAGCCCGCCCAGTTCGTGCCGAACTGAAACTCCATCGGAATGCCGCTGACCACGCCGACCGCAAAGTTGAGCACCAGCAGCTTGCTCCAGAAGCGCGCCTGGCGGTAATACGAGAATTTGCCGGTGCGCAGCCACAGTGCCTCGATCAGGACCAGGAACGCGGACAGGCTGATGGTGAGAATCGGCCACAGGATGTGAAAGATAGCTGTCATCGCGAACTGCGCACGCGACAGATCGAGGACGTCACTCAGATGCATGATGAACCCTCGCAGTATCGAGAACGGCCGCATGGTGGGAAGAGTCGGCGCCAACGGCCGCGGCGCGCGAGATCTTCACCGGCACGGACTTGTAGGACGGCGTACGGCTTTGCGGGTCGAATGCGTACAGTGGAACGAGAGGGTTCGCCTCCGGATAATAGGCGCCGCAGCAGCCGTCGGGCAGCGAGTATTCGACGACCTTGAAGCTTCGAATCACGCGCTCGATTCCGTCGGTCGACAAGGTCCATACATCGACGCGTTCGCCCGGATGCAGGTTGCGCTTGCGCAATTCACGCGGGTTCATGAAGACGACATCGCGTTGCCCGAAGACGCCGCGATAGCGGTCCGAGTGCGAATAGAGCGTGGTGTTGTACTGATCGTGACTGCGCATCGTGGTGAGCCATAGCGCGTCGGGATCGTGGTGTGCAGGATCTTCGTCGAGTCCTTTGAAAACCAGGAAGTTGGCCCGGCCGTTGGGCGTCGCCCAGACCCGCTCCCGGGCAGTCGATGCAAGATGAAAACCGCCTGGCACGCGAATGCGTTCGTTGTATGCCTGGAACATCGGATAGACGATTTCGATCTTCTCGCGGATGCGGTCATAGCTCGCGACAAGGTGTTCCCAGTCGACGTGTGAGCCAGACCCGAGAGTCGCGCGCGCAATGCCCGCGACAATCGCCGGTTCGCTTTTCAGGTGCGGCGAGGCTGGCTCGTTCCGGCCGCCTGAAGCGTGCACCATCGACATGGAGTCTTCGACGGTAATCGACTGCGGTCCGTCTGCCTGAATATCGATCTCGGTGCGGCCAAGGCACGGCAGGATCAACGCTTCCTTGCCATGCACGAGATGGCTGCGATTGAGTTTCGTCGCGATGTGTACGGTCAGGTCGAGTTTGCGCATTGCGGCCTGCACGCGCACCCAATCGGGCACCGCCGCGGCGAAGTTCCCACCCAGCGCGACGAAGACTTTCGCGTCGCCGCGCATCATCGAATCGATCGTGGCGATCACGTCGTGGCCGTGGTCTGCGGGCGGCCGGAAACCGAACGCTCGCTCCACGCCGTCGATCAACGCCGCCGACGGCTTCTCCGTGATCCCGACGGTGCGATTGCCCTGCACGTTCGAATGTCCGCGCACCGGGCACACGCCCGCGCCGGGCCGGCCGATATTGCCGCGCAACAGCGCGAGATTCGCGACCTGCTGGACATTCTCCGTGCCGCGATGATGCTGTGTCAGCCCCATGCCATACACGAGGATCACATTCTTCGCGCTCATGTAGATGTTGGCGGCGTTCTGAATATCGTCGCGCGACAGACCGCTTTGCTGGACGATGAGATCCCACCCGGTGGCGCGCAGATCGGCGGCGAGGTCCTCAAAGCCGTGTGTGTGTCCTTCGATGAACTCAATGTCGAGTACACGGGGCCGGTCCGCGGCGAGCGCCGCATCGTCGGCCTCGATGAGCGCTTTCATCATGCCTTTGAGCGCGGCGACGTCGCCGCCCACGCGGACCTGATAGAGAAACGAACTGATCTGCGTGGAGCCGAGTGTCGCCATCTCCACGGGATCCTGGGGCGCCGCGAAGCGCTCCAGCGCCCGTTCGCGGAACGGATTGAACGAGACGATTTTCGCGCCGCGCCGCGAGGCGCTGTGCAGATCGCTCATCATGCGCGGGCTGTTGGTGCCGGGATTCTGACCGAAGATAAAGATCGCATCCGCATGCTCGAAGTCCTCGAGCAGCACAGTGCCTTTGCCGACGCCGATCGATTGAGGCAACCCGACGCTCGTTGCTTCGTGGCACATGTTCGAGCAGTCGGGGAAATTGTTCGTGCCGAATTCGCGCACGAAGATCTGATAGAGAAACGCAGCTTCGTTGGACGCACGCCCCGACGTATAGAAGTCCGCCTGATCGGGGCGGTCGAGACCGTTCAGATGCTTCGCGACGAGCGCGAATGCGTCGCTCCATTCGATCGGCACATAACGGTCAGACGCCCGGTCGTACACCATGGGATGTGTCAGGCGGCCGGCCATTTCGAGGTCGTAATCGTCCCAGGCGCTCAGCTCCGAAACGCTATGCGCTGCGAAGAACGCCGGTGTGCAGCGATTGACGGTGGCTTCCCACGCCACTGCTTTCGCGCCGTTTTCACAGAACTCGAACGACGATGTGTGCTTGGGATCGGGCCACGCGCAGCCGGGGCAGTCGAAGCCTTCGGGCTGATTCATTCGAAGCAACGTCTTCGCCCCCGATATCGCGACGCCTTGCAATGCCAAAGCCTCGCCGGTTGCTTTGAGCGCACCCCAGCCGCCGGCGGGTTCGCTGTAGATACGGATCTGCTTCTTCTTTGCCATCACCAGTTCCCGCCATTTTGTAGAGGGCATGGGCGCAGCATGGCACGCCGCCTGACGCGGCAATTGTGCAAACGCCCGTCCGTTTCAGATTCGCACGCCAGTCTCCCGCTTGCCTGCGTCGCACGCGACTGGCAGGCGGCTCGAAGCGGCCAACGATCCCGATGTTGCAAAAGGGGAGTGCGCCTGCATCACGGACGCTCGCTGCGGTGTGTCCGATCCGGCGGCTTCGAGCGCGATGCGTTCGAGCGGCAGCCGGGTGTCGCGGTCAGTCTGTTCGAGCGCTTTGCGCAAGTCCGGTGCGCAGTGGCTACTCGTGACACACCACGCCGAAATCAGAAGGCCCGCCGCAACGGCTGCAAGGCGATAGCCGGGACGAAATTGCATTGCTCGGCGCGCGGCCATGTCGTGTTCTCCCCAAAAGGAAGCCGCAACAGGCCGTGTGGCCAGAGCAGCAAGTCGGATGATGGTGGCCAGTATGTCGACCGTCGCACATGCGGGCTTTCGTTCCTGCACGGCCAATTGTTTATTTGCACGTGGGCGTCCGATGCGTGGCGCCGGCTTTCTGTTTCGCGCGGCCACGACTCGCTTCGAGCATCCGCAAGCATGACGGTCTCATACGAAGGTGTGAGTAAGCGCGCGTGAACCATGACGAGCCACGTGAAAGAGCCCGTGGCGCGCAGTCGGGCAGCGGGAAGGATGCGGCAGCCTGCCGAAGCGGTGACTGCCGTATCCCTATGGATAGTGGTTTCGGCTGACGCCTCCCATTACCATGACTTAACCGGCGCTGGCCTCGTCACGGCCTCGTGGGCAAGGTTGCGAAAGCTATGAAAGCTATGGCTTCGCCGTCCCGCTAATCAACCAGACGTGAATCCCGCATGATCAAAATCGGTCGAATAACAGTGTCGCTGGAAATGCGCGAGGTCTATCTCGGTGCAGACTTGGTACCGCTGGGAGCGCGCGCGTTCGGCATTCTCGAACTGCTGATCCGGGCCCGCGGCGCAACCGTTACGAAAGACGAGATCTTCGAGCACGTGTGGTCGAAGTCGGTGGTTGGGGAAAATAACATCCATGTGCAACTGTCCGCCTTGCGCAAGATTTTCGGCGAAGACATGCAGGCTATCCGCACGATTCCCGGAAGAGGTTATCGCCTGACCCTCGCGGTCGAGACAGACGAATCTGTGGAAGTGCCCGCGTCTGCGCCGACGCCTTGCGTTAAGGCCGGTCGTCTGAACAGTTTGCCGGCGATGCACGGGCCTTTGATTGGCCGCGACAGCACGACCGCGGAACTCGCGCGGGCGCTTACTGCGGGGCCTATCCTTACGCTGGTGGGCCCCGGCGGCATCGGCAAGACGCAACTGGGTATCGCAGTCGCGCGGTCAATCGCAGATGCGACCGGGATGGAAGTGTGTTTCGTGCCTTTGGCATCGGTCGCAAGGGCGCAGAGCATCGTCAGCAGGGTGGCAGAAGCGTTGGGTATAGCAGCCGACAATGGCGACGCTCCAGGGTTAAAAGATCTGGCTGCGGCCGTCCAGGGCCGCAAGCTGCTCGTTCTGCTGGATAACTGCGAGCATGTCATTGAGTCGGCAGCGACCGTTTGTGACGCACTGGTGCAGGCAAGCGCCGATGTGCGGCTTCTTGCTACCAGTCGCGAGCCGCTCCGAACGAGAGGCGAAATTACGCACTGGGTCGATCCAATGGAGACGCCCGCCGTGGGGGCGGGACTGCACGCCATCCTCGCATGCAGTTCGGTGAAGCTCTTCCTTGCGCAATTGAGCGCGTTCAATGCCGCCGCAATCAGCGACCGTTGCAGTCTCGAGATGATCGCTACAATCTGCCGTCGGCTCGACGGCGTACCGCTCGCTATCGAACTGGCGGCGGCGCGCGCAGCAGTGTTCGGCATCGGCAGGCTGATATTCGAACTCGACGACCGGTTTCCGTTTCTGACCGGTGGGCGCCGTACCGCTCCGCGCCGTCAGCAGACCCTGGAGGCATCGCTCGATTGGGGTCATGAATTGCTGAGTGACTTCGAGAAACTCGTGTTGCAACGGCTCGGTGTATTTCCAGCGCGTTTTTCTCTGGAAGCGGCATGCGCTGTCGCCGCCTTCGGTCAACTGTCGTGCAACGAGGTCACGGAAGCGATCGTCGGCCTCGCGTCGAAGAGCTTCGTGAGTACCACTGGCGGCAGCAACACGAAGGAATATTTTTTGCTCGAAAGTACCCGGGAATACGCGCTGCGCAAGCTGTACGCATCCCGGGAGGCGAACGAGGCGTTATCGCGCAAGGCGGCGTTTCTCGCGAAATCGGAAACCTTGCGCGAGCGCGGTTTGGGTGTGGTCGCACGACGCGGTCTGACTGTGGTTGAAGCCGTGGCCTCCTGGTAACGGCATTGGAGTGGTGGCAGCTATGAGTTTTGTGTGCATCGTTGACGATGACGCCTCCATACGGAGCGGCGTCGGCAATCTTCTCAAAGCCGTGGGTTACAGCACGTTGGCTTTCTCTTCCGGCGAGGAGTTTCTCGCGTCGCCGCTGATCGACGATGCACTTTGCGTATTGCTGGACGTCAGGATGCGTGGCATGCCGGGACTGGAAGTCCAACGTCGATTGAATGCGGACCACCGCTCAATACCCGTGGTATTCATGTCGGCGCATGGCGACGGGCAGACGGTCGAACGGGCTATGCGCGACGGTGCGGTGGGATTTCTTCGAAAGCCTTTCGCTGAGGAAGTGCTGCTCGATTCGATCGAGCTTGCCATTGCGCGGAAGAATGACGAGGCTTGATTCCATGATCGAGCGCTGCGAGCTTTTCGTAAAAGCTCGCAGCGATCGCATAACAACCGGTTTGCCGACTGCTAGTTAGCGTGACGTTACATCACAACCCGCGATTAGGCGTCGGACTGGCTCTGCTTGCCGACTCGATAGCCGCCGCGACTCCCTGACCGTAAGCCGGATCGGCCTTCGTGCAGTGCTCGATGTGCAGCTTTTGAATCGGGTCTGACACGCCCGCCATTGCGCGTGCAGTGTTGTCGAAGAGCGCCTGCTTCTGCTCCGGCGACATCAGACGGAAAAGCGCGCCTGGCTGCGAGAAGTAGTCTTCGTCGACCCGATGGTTCCAGTGATCCGCCGCTCCTTCGAGCGAAAGCGGCGGCTCGCTGAAATCCGGCTGATCGAGCCATTCGCCGCGCGTATTCGGGTTGTACGGCGTCGTGCCGCCCATGTTGTTGTCCACACGCATCAATCCATCGCGATGGTAGCTGTGTGTCGGACACCTCGGCGCATTGACAGGAATCAGGCTGTGATTCACGCCGAGCCGATAGCGCTGCGCGTCGCCGTATGAGAACAGGCGGCCTTGCAGCATCTTGTCCGGAGAAAAGCTGATGCCCGGAACGACGTTCGCGGGGTTGAACGCGGACTGTTCGACTTCGGCGAAATGATTGTCCGCATTGCGGTTCAATTCCATCACGCCCACTTCGATCAGCGGATACTCTTTTTTCGACCAGACCTTGGTGAGATCGAACGGGTTGAATGACGTCTTTGCGGCGTCCTGCTCGGGCATGACCTGCACGAACATTGTCCACTTCGGGTGTTCATTGCGCTCTATTGCTTCGTACAGGTCGCGATGCGAGCTTTCCCGATCCACGCCCACAAGGGCGGTCGCTTCGGCGTCGGTCAGGTTCTGGATGCCTTGTTGTGTGTACAGATGAAACTTGACCCAGAAGCGTTCCTTGTCCGCGTTAATGAAGCTGAACGTGTGGCTGCCGAAGCCGTGCATATGTCGGAATGACTTGGGAATGCCCCGGTCGCTCATCACGATCGTGATCTGATGCAGCGCTTCGGGCAATTGCGTCCAGAAGTCCCAATTGCTTTCGGCGCTGCGCAGGCCCGAACGCGGATCGCGTTTGATCGCGTGATTCAGGTCGGGGAACTTGAGCGGATCGCGCAAGAAGAAAACCGGCGTATTGTTGCCGACCAGATCCCAGTTGCCTTCTTCGGTATAGAACTTCACTGCAAAGCCGCGAATATCGCGTTCGGCATCGGCGGCACCGCGCTCGCCGGCAACCGTTGAAAAACGCGCGAACAGGTCGGTCTTCTTGCCGATCTGCGTGAAGATCTTCGCGCGTGTATATCTGGTGATGTCATGCGTAACAGTGAAGGTGCCATATGCGCCCGACCCCTTGGCGTGCATACGCCGCTCGGGAATCACTTCGCGGTCGAAATGCGCGAGCTTTTCGAGGAACCACACGTCTTGAAGCAATGCGGGGCCGCGCGGCCCGGCTGTTTGAACATTCTGATTGTCTACAACAGGTGCGCCAAAAGCAGTCGTTAGCTTCTTCACTTACTACCTCCAATGATGGAAGAAAAACTCCTGAATGCGGGGCCATGACGTACCGCGGCGTTATGCAGAACGGCTGCCGCCGGTTCGAACGGCTTGACAAGCCCACGCGAAAGGTCCGCCGCGCGGGTACTACGGCTGCAATCTTAGCGCTCGCCTGAGAGCGCAGCGTGCACACACGTGCTGTTTTTGGAGCGAGGCATGAATCATGTGCAAGACGGTCGGTATTGAAGGATACCAATATGAATCGCTTTCAACATGTTCGTTAGGTCCGATCCGATTTTCCGGGAGGCACCGACGAGCGGTATTGCTCGGCGCGACACCTGAGGCGACAGTTTTATTCCATCGCATGACAACAAGTTTATAGATCGTCCGTTTGTGGAATTTCAGCGTGCTGTGGAATAGTCGTGCTGCGTCGACTGTTATGAATGGACGGTCATGATCGGCAAGTTGGAGCGACCGTTCCGCTCTGTTTAAGCGGAGCATCCGGCTCTGCGAGTGTTCAGCGCGAGTGAGCCGGATTCACCTTGCATTTGCCGCGGTGCTAGCGTCCTGGCGTTTGTTCGAGGAAGATCCATGTTCAGAAAAGTTCTGCAATGGGGCGGCGTGACATTTGTGGGTGTGCTGACACTGGCCGCCTGCGCGTCGACGCCTGCAAGCCGTTCGTCGTCTTCCATCGATCCCCCAGCCGGCGAGCGTCTCATGGCGTTGACTGCATCGGGAGTGCAGACGTACACGTGCGAGTTCGACGCGCAGCATCGTCTGCAATGGGTATTCAAGAGCCCGCTGGCGACGCTATACGACACGAGTGGCCACGCCGTAGTCAATCACGCAGCGGGGCCTTCATGGCAAGCGAGCGACGGTAGCCGCATCGTTGGGCATGCAATCGCACAGTTGCCGAGCGATACGAAAGCGAGCGTGCCGCAACTCCTGCTGGAAACGCATAGCACGGCGGGAAGCGGCACGCTGTCCGCGGTGCGGTACGTGCAGCGCGTCAAGACCGTGGGTGGCGTGGCGCCTGCCGCGCCATGTTCGGCGGCGGGTGAGGCTGGTAGCTCGCCTTATCTAGCCGAGTATGTGTTCTATAAGTAGCGGGCGGTGAGGCTCTGCAACATAGCTAATGGTGCCGTACCGCATAACGGGAACACGGCCCAAGGTGCGCTGCGGCCGTGAGCGAACCTCTGGCCTACGCTGTACAATCCGCGAACTTTCGCCTGCCGGCAACAATCGCGCAGTTTGCGGTCCGCGCGCCGCCCGGCAGGCCTCAGCTTTTCGCCAGTCAATCATGTCAACAGCAGATGTCGAAGGTTTGCCCGTTTCAATACCGGGCATAATGCCGCGGCTTCGGGCACTCTCCGATGCCAATGAACGATGATCGCTTGCGCGAGTGGCAGCACCGCCACCGGCATGTCCTGTATGCATTGCGCTGGTTCGCCGTACTCGCCATACCGGCGACGCTCGCTGTGCTGTTCGTCTGGTGCGCCGGATGGTTTTCACCCCGGCTAGGCCCGGCGCGCGTCGTCGATGCATTCCAGGCGACCACCACGCCGCATCCCGGTTTTCGGCGCAATCACGCGAAGGGCGTTTGCGTGACTGGGAATTTCGTGAGCGACGGGGCAGGGACACAGCTGTCGCGCGCGAGCGTGTTCGCGCACGGCCAGTATCCAGTCGTCGGTCGGCTATCGATACCTGGCAGCGATCCCGGGCAGAGCGATGGCGCCGCCCCGGTGCGCAGTTTCGCGCTGCGCGTCCTGCTGCCGCACGGCGAAGAATGGCGTCTTGCGATGAATTCAGTCCCTGTATTCGCCGTACGCACGCCTCAGGCTTTGTTCGAGCAGCTTGAGGCGGATGCGCGCGATCCGGGGACGGGCCGCGCTGACCCTGCGAAGATGCAGGCGTTTCTCGACAGCCATCCGGAGGCCCGCGCGTTCGGCCGGTATCTCGATCGGCATCCGCCCTCGTCAGGCTACGACAACGCGACGTACTACGGCATTAGCGCGTTCGAGACTGTAAATGGAGAGGGCGTGCACCGCTTCGTGCGTTGGGACGTGGTGCCGGAAAACCCATATCGTCCCGCGGATGCAGGTCGTCTGCGCGATCCCGACTTCCTCGCGTACGATCTGATGAAGCATCTGCGCAGCGGTCCGTTGCGCTGGCACCTGATGCTGAACGTCGCGTTGCCGGGCGACACGGCCGACGACTCCACACGGCAATGGGCGCAGTCGCCCGATCGAATGCGGATCGACGTGGGCACTCTCGTGATCGATCGAGCGCAAGCGCAGATAGACGGCCCGTGCCGCGATATCATTTTCGACCCGACGATACTGCCCAACGGCATTGCGCCGTCGTCGGATCCGCTGCTTGCAGCGCGCTCGGCTACGTATGCAGAGTCGTTTGGCCGCCGCATGAGGGAAGAATCGGCAGCGCACGCAGGCGCGCATTGATTTTGCATGAGGGTACCTATGCCTTAACGGTCGTGATCAATGGGCCTTCCTGCTGCGGTTATCATAGATGTCCGCTTGAAAACGTAAGTTTCGTGAGCCCGAGCCTGCTCAATCCTCATTTCCTCCCTTTCCGTACCGTCCAATGAAGCTCGACGACAGCCTACTGATCGCATATGCCGACGGCGAACTGAGCGCTGCCGATGCTGCATCGGTCGAGCAGGCGCTGGCCGAATCGGTCGATCTGAGACGCACCGTGGAATTGCTGCGTGCGTCGCGGCTTCCTTATCGGGAGGCATTCGCGAGGCAGAAGCTGCCACCGGTGCCGGATGAACTTCGGCGACGCGTCGAGGCAATGGCCAGTGCCGCACAAGAAAGAACCGGTTTCGCGGCGAGACAGCCGGCACGACGCTCTCCAAGCCTTTTGTGGCTTGCCGCGGCTTTCGTCGCTGGAGCGTTCTGCGTGGGCCTCGTACAACAATTGAACGCGCGCCTGCCGGGCGCGTTCAGCAACGGCGCGGCGACGACTGCGAGCGTCGACAGGCCGTCGTGGGTTAGCGTCGCCGCGGATTATCAGCGGATGTACACGCGCGAGACCGTTGAGAGTGTCGCGCCGGATCGAACGGCGGCGGTCGATAAGATCGACGCAATCCGCAACGTCGATGGCATTCGCTTGCGCGTTCCGGATCTGCGGCCGGCAGGATTGGCGTTCAAGTCGGTTGAGCGCTTGCGTTATGACGGAAAGCCGCTTGTGCAGATTGTGTACCTGCCCGAGCGCGGCGTACCCGTCGCCCTTTGCGTAATCAAGGATTCGCGGCCCGACGAGTCGATTGCGCAGAAGAAGGTTGACGGCATGACTGTCGTGTCCTGGCGGCAGAACGAACTTGCGTATGCGCTAATCGGCACGCCTGCCTCGGGCGACTTGCCGACCATCGCTCGGCAGATCGCAAACGCCAACGTCGACGAAATATTCTCCGCACTCGCAGCTAACCGTGCGGCACGCGGCTGACGCTGCCGCGTTCGCGCAGCCTGCGTTTCGGGGAGCCGTCGTGGCATGACGCGCGACCGGCGCCGCGTCGTCAAAAATGCTGCAACCACTCTAAAAGGCATGCGAATTGCTCAGGTCTTGAGACCGTTACGACGGTCGCGATTGCAGGCGGGCCACGTCGGCGTCGCGCAACATGACGGAGCAATTCAATATGACGGAAAAGAAAATCGCACAAACGGAAGATGAATCGACGTTGAACGCCGGGTCTGGCGACGACAATCCGAAGGTGCATCCCACGTCCAATGCCGAGAAAGATCCGGACGACTGGGTCACGGGCGAAGAACCGATGACGGGCGCTCAAGCCTCGTACTTGAAGACGCTGTGCGAAGAAGCAAAAGAGCCGTTCGACGGCTCGCTGACGAAGGCAGAAGCGTCTCGACGGATTGACGAACTTCAGGGCAAGACCGGCCGCGGAAAGGCCTGATCGGGCATTCTTCGCCATTCATACGGTGCGGCGCGCGCGTGGAGTAAGCCCAGTGCAGTGAGACCGTTCGCTGCAGCGCCGTCCGCGTGACCGGCATATTTGCCAATGCGCCTGCAGTTCGCACCTATTCCGGAAGCGTTAAATCCCACGCAGTTCCGGGAGCGGGTTGCGAGCGGTGGTGAAGTTGCCCGCCGATGCTCGACAGTATCCTGCGACTCGTACGCAGGCCGATGTGTTCAAGAGCGCTCGGGAGCAAGCCGCGTCCATTATCGGCTACGCAGATTGTGTATCCGCCCGACGGGTTTCGCGTCAAACTTATTGTCAGCTGCCCGGAAGTCCCGGCGAAAGCATGTTCTACCGCGTTCGCAACGAGTTCGTTCACCACCGTCCCGATTGCGGTACACGTGTCCAGAGTCACGGAGATGCCCGATACGAGATTGATCTCAAGCGTGATACCGCTCTCGCGCAAGCCATAAAAGTCGTGGAAGCTGTCGGCCATCGACGCAAGGTATCGCCCGAGATCGACCAGTTCGCCATGATCGCCTAGCCCCAGCAGATGGTTGTACAGCGAAGCCATGGCGAAGACGCGGCGCTCGACTTGCTTGAAGCTATCGCGCACATGCGGATCTTTGGCTAGCGCGCCATTGCGTTGAAGCATTGCAACGATGAGCTGAAAGTTGTTACGTATGCGGTGCTGCTGCTCCCTTAACAGATCTACCTTGGCATCGCGATCGGCGGTGAGCATGGAGCGCGTCCGGTACTTCTCGATACTCTCCGAAAGTGCGCTCGCCACCGACGCGAGAAACGACATCTCCAATGCCCCGATGTGCGTCGGCTCGCGAAAGTCCACCTCGAGAATCCCGTAGGCGCCGCTGCGATTGATAAGAGGAAGGTTGACGGACGTGACGACCTGGTGCTCGATGAGAATGGCCGGGACCTTATCCTGGGGACGTAGACGAACGTCTGGCTCGACCACCGGCTTCGCATTGGTGAGTGCCTCGCCGGCTGGATTCCACGCTTGAACGGCGCCCGCAGAGCGGCCAATCACGTCTGCGCCCATGCCGTATTGTCCCCTGACGACCAGCGTGTCGCCGTCTCCTTCGACTTCGAGCACCTTTGACATCGGCGCATTGCAGCCGAGGGCGGCGCATTTGGCCGCCTCGTCGAGGATGGTTGCGAGAGGGGCATTGTCTTGCAATGCCTCTGTCATTCTTGCAAAGGCTCGCCAATGGCGCAAAACGTCGGTGAGCGCAGCTGTCTCGCCAGGTGCGGGCCGAAGCTCGTCGATGGATGCCGCCAACGTTGCTTTGCGTGCGTAATGCGCCATATGCGTACCGTCGTTTGTAAGCCCGATAATGCATCCTAGCACTTTGCACAGGCGGACCCGATTGACGTAGTCATGAATGCCGCCTGACGCGGCGTGCGGATCATGCTGTGATGCAAAGGCAAACGGGATCGGCGCTGCGCAGTAACTAACGGGCGCACCATGGCGTGAGCGGACAATGTCGGCGCACATGTCCGATCTGTCGGGGTTTAGGAGAAGCTTCTCCGATGCACGAAAAACAGTGAGAGGCGTTGGTTCTGATTTCTATCGGTAATCCGAAATAAATTCTCGACGTTGCCGAATCCAGACCTGTGCGGTCCCCTCGATCAATCAGCGCACGCAGCTCCGCAACACGGCGGAGCGCGCACATCCGTTCTCGTGACTTTCAGCCAGCCTTATTTGCTAATCTGCTGCGGCTCCACCGATATGGCAACGGCTTCGTTGTAGACGACTTCTACCTGATCCCCTTTCTTGACGCGCTTGAACTGTTCAGGATCTTCTACCACGATATCGACCGAATTGCCCTGCGGACCCTTCAGCGTCACCGTTCTGGTCTGCGGGTTCAGGGCGACCACATTGGCCATCACCGTGATTGCACGGGCGGCCGAGCCTCCGGGTTTTGCGCCTTCTGGTGCGCGGTTGAGCGTTTCACTCTGGCTGACCGTCGCGGGTCCGGTGCTCTTCTTCAGGCTCAAGGTGAGTGCTTGCGTGTACTCGGCTGCGACCGTATCGCCGAGCTTCAACTGGTCGAAGTTCTTCGCTTCTTCGCCAACTGTGACTTGCACGATCTTCCCTTTGGAGTCTTTTAGCCAGACAGTCCGGGTATCGGCTTCAATGCCGACGATGGTCGATTTTGTCTTGACTGTTCCAGTCACGGAAACCTTGCCCGGCTCTCTCGTCACGTCGTACTTCGGCGTCGTATCGGCGAGTACTCCATGTGAAAAGGCCGCAGCCAGCGCGACGATTACGAGCTTTGTGGTGTTCATTGCTGATCTCCTCGAGTGTCCGACCGGGGGCCGCCGCGCGAATCGCGCGGCGGCGGCGTCACGCACAGGCATGTGCGCAGCGCGATCACCAGGCGCTGTTCATTTGATGGTGTAGCCTCGCCCTTCCATACATGCGGCATATGCGCGGTTGAATGTATCCATGGCGCCTTGAGATTGCGCCTGGCCGGAAGCCTGCGCTGCACGCCTGTTCTGCCGCGCTCTGGCACCGCCGACCATGGTGCCCGCGGCTGCGCCGACGGCCGCGCCTTTCCCGGCATCTCCGCCAATCGCACCGATCACTGCGCCACCGGCGGCGCCCCGCGCGGCACCCTGAACGCGCTCGCCACCGCCCACTGCGGGGCCCGATGGCGGCGGCGGAGCGTTGGCGACCGCAGCGGGGTCGACGCCCGTGTTGTTCTTCGCCCAGGAATAGCAGGCACCGTCGTCCTGCTGCTGCTTCTGGGCGCTTTGTCCTTTGGCTGGATAGGCGATCGGTTTGGCCTGCGGCGCGCCGGAGCCTAGTAGTATGCAAACGGCGAAACCGTACACGGAGCACTTCCTTAGTGTGTTCACAGCACCTCCTCTGTCGGGCTATGTGCCGGTAGCGGCGCGTCTCCTGATGATTGCGTTCAGATGCCGGCGCACACAATGAGACCATGGTCCTATTCGGCCAGGTTTCGACGCCACATCGGCCTACCATCAGCCTCTGGTCATGCATTCGCCGTGATGTTGCATTTACGCCCCATTTGCACGCGGCCGCCGTGACCGCAATGTCAGGTAGCAGAACCCGCAATTCGCTTAGGACCAAAGTCCGATTCCAGGTCTTTGATCAGCGGCTTACGCTTGATTGTGAGTACGGTCATGCGCGCTGCCAGTAGCGCTAATGCAGCTTTCTCAGTTGCGTGAGACGTGCTGCTCGCCGGCTCTCGCACTGGAGGAAAACTTTCGTGACCAATAAAGTGCGCGCCGCTGGCCGGGCGACGGATGCGGCCGCGCCCAGCGGTTGGCGCTCGGTCTTTCCGCCTGCACAATGGCTCGCGTCCTATCAGCCAAAGTGGCTAAAGAAGGACGCGATTGCCGGCGTCACGTTAGCCGCGTATGGCATTCCTGTGTCATTGGCTTATGCGTCGCTTGCCGGCTTGCCGCCGCAATACGGTATCTATTGCTATCTCGTGGGCGGCGTGTGCTACGCGCTTTTCGGGTCGTCGCGGCAACTCGCCATCGGCCCGACGTCGGCTATTTCGATGCTGGTCGGTCTGACCATTGCAGGCATGGCGGATGGCGATCCCGCTCGCTGGGCGTCGATCGCCGCGCTGACTGCCTTATTGATTGCAGGCATGTGCTGCATTGCGTGGCTGCTGCGTCTGAGTTCGCTTGTCAATTTCATCAGCGAAACAATACTTGTGGGCTTCAAGGCGGGCGCTGCGCTAACCATCGCGTTGACCCAGCTTCCGAAACTTTTGGGCACGAAAGGAGGGGGTGAGTCATTTTTCGAACGTCTCATTGTTCTCGGTGGGCAGGTCCCTACTACTTCGCTGACGGTGCTGATTTTCGGTCTCGTCTGCATCGCCGTTCTAGTGTTGGGCGAGAAATACCTGCCGGGCAGGCCGGTCGCCCTCGCGGTCGTTATCGTGTCGACCATTATTGTTTCCGTTACTTCATTGGCGGCGCACGGCTTCTCTGTTGTCGGTGCCTTGCCGCGAGGGCTACCCGAATTCCATCTGCCGACGCTGCGCGTGCGAGACGTCGACGGCATCGTTTCGCTCGCATTTGCCTGCTTGCTGCTGTCTTACGTCGAGAGCGTCTCTGCTGCGCGCGCGCTCGCACAAGCCCATGGTTATGAGATCGACGCCCGTCAGGAATTGCTGGGCCTCGGTGCGGCGAATCTGGCCGCCGGGCTGTTTCAAGGTTATCCGGTTGCCGGTGGACTGTCGCAGTCTTCAGTGAACGACAAGGCCGGTGCACGAACACCGCTGGCGCTCGTATTTGCATCGTTGACGATCGCCTTGTGTCTGATGTTTCTGACCGAACTGCTCAGGAACTTGCCGACCGTGGTTCTCGCGGCAATTGTGATGGTCGCGGTCAAGGGACTGGTCGACGTGAAAGAGATTCGTCATCTCTGGCGCGTGAGTCGCTATGAGTTCGCCGTCTCGTTTGTCGCATTTGCGGCGGTTCTGATGCTCGGCATTCTGAAGGGCGTGATCGTCGCCGTTCTCGTATCGATGCTGCTGATTATCAGGCGGGCCGCACGCCCGCATGTTGCGTTTCTTGGCCGGATTCGCGGAACCCGGCGCTTTTCGGATATCCAGCGTCATGCCGACAACGAATCTATTGCGCATGTGCTTGTGTATCGGGTTGCGGCGTCGCTGCTGTACTTCAATATCGAGCACGTGCGTCAGACCGTATGGGCAAAAGTCCACGAAGTCAGCGAGCCGATCAAGCTCGTGATATGCGATCTGTCGACGTCGCCCGTGGTCGATCTTTCAGGAGCGCGCATGCTGGCCGCGCTGCATGGCGCACTACAGGCTGAAGGGATAGACCTGCGAATAGTCGGCGCGCACGCTGAGGCGCGCGACATACTCCGCGCCGAGAATCTGGAGGCACGTGTTGGTCCGATTGGACGCCGGTATTCGGTGGCAGACGTTGTAGACGAATTCGAATCCGGCCGTGCGGCAGACTCGAAAGATCCCCACCGCGACACGGAACAAGCGGTGAAGACGGTCGTGAGTAAACCGGACTGAAGCTGACAAGAGCGGCAGGGTTCGTAACGGGAAAGGCGCCAAAAAGTACTCGAGCGACGCAGGCTATTGGCGCTGCATATTCTGGCGTGCCGTGACATCGCCGCTTCAGCAGGTCAGTACATGATATCCACTCAACGCAGTTTGGCGGTAACGAGGAGAACGAGATGAACAGACAGATGAGCGGTGACTCGCGAGTTCGTGCGATCGCCGCGGCTCCGGTTCCGGCTGCGGTTGCCTGTTTCTTTCAGCCGGTGCGTTTCGAGCCGTCTCCTTCAATAACCGGGCGCCCCGCACTTGCCCAGATGCGACCGCCGCGTTCGCTTGCTCACCTGTTCGTACGTTGCCTGACTGGAGTTGTGCTGCTTGCCGTGAGCGCGGGCAGTGTCGCTTCGAATTTGAACTTCCTGAAAAACACGCCGATCAGCTTCATGAGAGATGCTGATCGCAAGGCACTCAACGACGCCGCGCAAAAGGCGCTGGAAAAGAAAGACGGCGAGGTTGTTCCGTGGAGTAACGCAGGAACCGGTAACCCGGTTGTGATCAATGGAACCATCACGCCACACGACACGTCGACGAAAGGGGACCGGACGTGCCGCACCACGACGCTCGTCGCAAATGCGAAAGGGCAGACACAAAGTTGGACACCGACTGTCTGCAAGACTGGCAGCGGACCGTGGAAAATACTGAGGAAATAGCGGGTCGAACGCAGCAGGGCGTGACGCTACGCAGGTATATGCGCGCCGCGTCCGGCGGGTCGTTCAATTTCAGTGACAGCACCGCGCTTTGCTGCGCAAGAAGAGCAACGCAACCGGCGCGGTCAGAATCGTTCGGCCACGTATTTGAACGGATAGTCGGGCTCCTTGTATCCGTTCGGCTTTTGCCGGGCCGGTAGGGTGACCTTTTCGCGCGCGATCGTCTTATAGGGAATCTTTTGTAGCAGATCGCTAATAATATTGAGTCGCGCACGCCGCTTGTCGTTGGATACCGCGACAAACCATGGGGCGAAATCGGTGTCGGACGCTTCGAACATTGCGTCGCGCGCACGCGAATAGTCGTACCACCGGCTATAAGACTTCAGATCCATGCCGGAGAGTTTCCAGACTTTACGCCCGTCGGTGATGCGAGCTTGCAGACGGCGAGTCTGTTCTTCTTCACTGACTTCGAGCCAGTATTTAAGCAGAATAATCCCCGAATGAACGATTGCACGTTCCACGAGCGGCACCGCCTTGAGAAAGCTCACGGCTTCGTTTTCGGTGCAAAAACCCATTACCCGCTCAACGCCTGCACGGTTGTACCAGCTGCGATCGAAGATCACTATTTCTCCGGCTGCAGGCAGATGAGGCAGGTAGCGTTGCACGTACATCTGGCTTTTCTCGCGGTCCGTGGGTGCGGGCAATGCGACCACGCGGAATACACGCGGACTCACTCTTTCGGTGATTGCCTTGATCGTGCCGCCCTTGCCGGCGCCGTCGCGCCCCTCAAAAACGATGCAGATCTTTTGCCCCGTTTGTACGACCCATTCCTGCAGCTTCACCAGTTCAACCTGCATTGGCGTGAGTTCGCGCAGATATTCCTTGTTGGATAACGTCTCACGCTTGACTGGCTCGTCCTGCTTGCTTTGGTGCTTCGTCATTGCAATCTCTCCGCGCGCGCCGCCACAGCCTCGGTTGATGATTCACTAGAGTATGCGGCGGCACCGCGGCAAACAATGAGCCTTTGGTCCAATAGCGCGGCTGGTCGTCCTGTTCTATCCTCGGGACGTCCCGACGGGTGCGAGGATAGAGCAAGACGCGCCGCGAACACCGGGCATGCCAGATCGTTCGTGAAGCTAACGAACCGGAATCGCGATGAGACAATCCAAAACCAGAATAGCGTTTGCACTAGTGGGCGTATTTGTCATTGCGCTGAATCCGCTTGCGAATCGTGGTTCACGAAAATGACAGACGCTATCTACTGGGCAACCTTGGGCAACCTTGGGCAACTACTGGGCAACCTGCCATCGCAACACCGGATGCGTCGCGCCCGCAGGCATCGCCCACGCGCCGGTGGAACTGAAGTCGTAGGTGGGACCGAAGCTCGACGGTATGCTCATTTGTGCCGTGGTCAACCCCTTCGCTGCCGAGGTGCCCGTCCCGCTATAAACATCGCGCGTTGCCAGGGTGGTCTGAGTGTCCCAGTACACGTCGCCCGCAATGGTGCCGTTGTTGGTGCTTGCAACGCCGAGCGGAGGCGGGCCGAGCGTCGGATTTATGTTCTGTACGACTTTGCCGGTGGCGAACGACTGCTCGATCGTGCCGTCGTTTCTTTGAACCAGCGCGGCACTGCCGTCCGAACACTGCGAGCCGTTTCCGCCGCCGCAATAGTTCGGCTGGAATGACACCTGTCCGGTCGCGTATGACTGCGAGATGAGTCCCGAGTTGCTGCCGACCAGTCCTCCGCCTCCGCCCGTATGCGCCTGCGCGGCCACTGCGCCCGTTGCATACGACTGCCGGATCGTCCCCGCGTTGATTCCGACCAGTCCGCCGAGCGTGCCCTCGGCGGAGACATCCACGTTGCTGCCCGAGCGCGTGATCGTGCCATAGTTGTACCCGACCAGCCCGCCTGTGCTGGAGGTGTAGCTGTAGCCTCCAAACGCGGAAGCGGATCCGCTAGTGCGTACGTAAGTGACGAGTCCGTAGTTGAACCCGGCCAGCATGCCGTACGAACCGTAGCCCTGCTGATTATTGATCTTCCCATTCACGTCCACATTACGCACGACACCCGCCGCGCCGATCACACCGAACAGGCCAACTGCGCGCTGATCGGGACCGCCGGTCATGGAGCCGGGTGTGACGAGCACCGTGCTCGACAGTGAGAGTCCATTGATTGCATGCCCCATGCCGTCGAACTGACCGGAGAACGGCGTTGCGCCGTCGCCGATTGGTGTAAACGGGAACGGAGGCGGGAAGCCCGAGGTCGCGCTTGCGTCGATGTCTTTGCCAAGCGCGTAGTTGCCGGCGAGATCCGTCGAGATCTGCTGCAGGTCGCTCAACGAATTGATCAGTTTATAGGCTGTCGCCTGGGTCAATAGACCGCTGTATGGCGCGGCCGTCCACGCGCTGTTGGTAAGTACTGTGCCGGGGCTGTAACTGCCGTTCATGTCGTACAGCGCGCTGACGATGCCGGTACTCGCAGACCAGTCGAGCGTGCCGTGATTGACGACGCTGCCGCTGTTGTCGATGCCCGACGCGTCCGCCCGCAACGTCAGATTGCCGGAGCCCGAGTTCTTGAGGGTGACGCCGGGAGCAATCGACACATCGCGGTAGGCCGCGAGCGATAGGGCGGCGGGGCCCTGCCAACCGATGCCTGAAGCGACGCTTAGATCGCCGGATGCGCCGTTCGCGCCCGTCGTCGTTACGTTCACCGATGTCCCCGCGTCGAGGCTGCGCCGAAGTGCTCCGGCGGCCGGCTGGTCGATCGTAAAAGCGGGAGCCGTTACGTTCCATTGCGACGCGAGGACTTGTGCGCCGGGGACGAACGAAAGCACACGCGCCTGTGTATCGACAATGCCGCCGCTGCCATTCGCATTGAAGGCGGAGATCGTGCCGCCCTGCGTGACCCCGCCCGCATCGGCGACCAGCCAGACGTGGCCGTCGCGCGTTGCGGTGCCGGTTGCGCGTGTGCGTGTGCCGCCGCCCGCAAGCGCGTAAATGTTGCCATCCGCGGCTTGCAGGTTGATCTGCGCGGCCTGCAAAGGCCCCACGTTCGCAATCGTGCCGTTGCTGCCGGTTTGCACGAAAAGCTGCTTGCTGCTCGACGAATCCTGCAGCAACAGTTTTGCGCCTACACCGAATTCCGCTGTCCCGTTCGGTGCTTCGACGGTGCCTGCGTTGACGACAGCTTGCCGGGCGATCAGAAATACGTCGCCGCCAGTCGAACTGATTTTGCCCAGATTGACGACGCTCGCATTCGAGTCGCCGGAGAACGTCAGCGAGCCGCCGTTCATGAACGCGCAGTTGCAGACATCCAGCGTCGATGCGAGAAAGCGTCCACCCGTGCTCACGACGCCGGACGGCCCAACGACGATTCCTTGCGGATTGATCAGATAGAGGTCGCCTGTCGCGCTGAGCTTTCCGAGGATTACGGAGAGCGAGCCGCCCGTCACGCGATTGAGCGTTGCGCCCGAGCCGTTCTGGAACGTGACGGCATTGTCCTTGCCGATTGAAAAGCTGCGCCAGTCGATCACGCCGCGCGTCGAGCCGGGCTGGGTCACGACCAGGTTGTTGCCGCTTGCGCTAATGGAGCCTTGCCCACTCACGAATTGACCACCTTGCGGTAATACGCCACCTGCGTGGGCGACGGTAGCCGAAGAGACTCCCGCAAGTGCGAGTGCGAGTGCGATCGCGATCGAGCGATGCGATGGGCCAATGACTCGGCAAGCCGAATTTTCAACCGGCGATAGTGGTAACCGAAACGACATGGATGCCTCCTCGGTATCAGTCCGATATTCGTCTGCGGCGGTAAACAGTTGCGGCTGGCTAACGACGCATCGTCTGACGTAACTGGCTGAAATCAGCTTAGCAGCGCGCTTGGCTGACACGCCGTAATAATCACATCAATTTGCGCCTGACGATGCCGCTTTTGGCGGATGTGTCGGCAGGTGGCGAATGCCTGCCGCTCGACATGCCCTGTCACGCTCGACGTTTTTTGCATACGCACCCTACGCAAGCGGCTATTTATTGCCGACATCCAGACATGAGTTGCATCGCCTGAAGCAGGCGACGGGAAGAAATTACCGAGCCCCATTTCTCGTGGCGTTTCCTTATTGGCGCGAACGCCATAGATAAGGATGTCGAAGGAAATCGGCGCTCCTCCCGGACACGCATCCCACATCCCCTGATCGCGGATTTTTTTGGGCGCGCCCCGGCGCTGGATTGCCTTGCCATGGTTAAACGACGTGAGTTTCTCGGCTTGCTGACGGCTGTCGGCAGCAGTTATATGTTGAGCGCCTGCGGCGGTGGCTCGGGCGGAAGTGCCGGGGGCACAGCCAATGCCGGCGTGACCAGCAGCGCGACGCCCGGTTCGAGCGGCACAGGCAGCAACGGAGCGCCGGCGACAACAGGGAGCCCGAGCACGCAAACGAGCGCGACGTCGACGGGCTCGAAGGGCGGGTCGTCGGGGTCGAACAGCAACGGCGGGGCGTCGAACCACGGCACGCCTGCATCGGCGGACGGCACGTTGGTCCCACCCGCCGTGTCGATCACCGACAACCAGGCGGCGGTCTGGACGCTCGTCGGCGGATCGGTCTTCCGGAATAGCGTACGCGCCGGCAATACGTACAACGTGTCTTTGCTGCTCTGGTACGGCGGCGGCATCTATCACGAGGGAACCGGCGGCCAGTTCTACGGCTGGAACGGTTCCAACTGGTTCGCATGCAACGATCCGCGCCTCGGCGGCACCTCGGCCGACGGTACGACGATCCCCGGCGCGTCGTACATCATCGACAAAGTGGGCGCGGTCTGGAGCGTCGCAAATGGTGTCGTGCTGCGCAACAACGCACCGGTCGGCGTGACATCCAATGTCTCGCTGTTGCTGTGGTACGGCGGCAAGCTGTGGTACAGGGCAACGGGCGGCCAGTTCTACGTGTGCAACGACATTGAGCAATGGCTGCCTTGTACCGATCCGCGCATTTCCGTGGCGGCTACTAGCGGCACGTTCCATGGCATTAACGGGCATTACGATTATCGCTACACGCCCGCGCAAGTCGTGTCGATCATGACGAACATGGGATGTTCGACCTATCGCGTCGGCGCCACGGACGACCCGACGCAACTCGGCGCGGTGGTCAGTCTCGCGCAGGCGTTCCAGGCAGCAGGCTTGACGCTGTTCGTGCTGATCGACATCGGTGTGCGGGACTGGAGCAACGTGCTCTTTGCAAGCGAGTCAGTGGCGTACGCCCGGGGACATTCGTGCGGCGCGACGGTCGCTGCCGCGCTCGCGCCGTATGGCGTGGTTATGTACGAGTGCGGCAACGAATTGACCCGAGATCCCGCGATCATTCTCGACTCGACCAATGCGGGGACGAAGGCCGTCGACTTCAACAACGGCAACTGGCCGATCATGCGCGGTGTCATGCGCGGCATGATAGACGGCGTGAAATCGGCGCAGGCCACGGCGAAGTGTGGAATCAACTTCTGCGTCGCCGACGTCGGCGCGGCCGATGCGTTGTGGGACGGCACGCAGCCGGACGGCACAAGCGGTTATCCGACGGTACGCTGGGACCTCACGACGTGGCACAACTACGAGGTGTACGGCGACATCTTCGATATCGGCTCGGACGGCTCCGGCCCCGGCTTCGATCTGCCCGCGTACTGTAAAGCGCGGTACGGTGCGCCGTTTCTGCTCACGGAGTGGAACACCGGACCGGAGAAGACTCAGGCCTATCGCGCGGATTACATCAGCTCGCGTTATGCGACCTACTATCAGGCGAGAAAAACGAAGAACGTCCAGTCGGTGATGTACTACGTGCTCGATAGCGGCAACGCGACATATGGCCTGATGATAGACGGCGTGACACTCAATCTGCCGTACAACGCGTTTGTCAGTTTTGTTGCGAGCCATCCCGACAACTGAGCGTCGGGCTGGACGAGTGGCTCACTCTGTCGACAGCGATTAAAGCCCGGTCCGACGCCGCGACACTAAAAGAAAAAGAGCGGCGAGGGCAGGGCAACGAGCGGGCAGCTTCAGGTCAACCGCGACTGCTTACGCAGGCTTCAGCAGTGTCCGCCATTCCGGCAGGCTGCCTTTCTTGTCGATTGCATCGACGAGCGGCGCGGCGCGCGCGGCGAGTTGCTCCTGCACATCAGCCACGGCGGTTGCGAGCGCGCTCGACATGCCGAGACCGTCCAGCATCAGCGCGGCTTCACGCATTTCCTCCGAGCGCCGCTGACCGTGCTCGACCACTCGTCCGATCAGATACGCTTCGTAGCCGTTGTCCCAGCCCACACCCGGAAAAGTGGCCGCGAGCGAAGCCAGCACGCGCCCGTCCACGTCGAATTGATGCGCGGCGAGCATCGACTGAACGCACAGCGCTTCCATGCCCTTGATCATGATGCTGCGGCACAGCTTGATTGCCGACGCGAGCCCGACTTCCTCAGCCACTGCTTCGGAGCGCATGCCGAGTCCGTTGAGAAGCTCGGCCGTTTGCGCGGCGACGCGTCCGCCGAGCAGCATCGGCACCCGGATGCCTTGCGGCGGCACGGGCGCCATGACCGCGGCTTCCACGTAATCGGCGCCGCTTTGCTGAATCGCCACGCTATTGCGCTGCTTGACCGCGGGCGACACCGAATTGAGGTCGATGAACACCTGGCCCGCCTTGAGATGCGCGGCGGCAGCGCTAGCGACAGCTTCGGCCTGGCTCGCGGTGACTGCGGAGAACACGAGCTGCGCATCGCGCAGTGCGGACGCAAGATCGTCAGCGATTTGGGCGCCGCTTTTCTCGCCGCGCTCGATGATTGTGCCGCGCGTGGCCGCGTCTTGCAGCTTGACGTCGAACGCGCAAACCGTATGGCCCGCTTCCGTGAATGCGCGCGCAAAGATGGGGCCGACTTCGCCGAAGCCGATAATCGCGATGCGGCTGGCGGATTGTGGGAATGACTGAGGCATATAGGAACTCCGGAAAGAGCCTCGCGAATTTCACGAGCGCGAAGCCGGTCAGCAATGACGTGAGCAGCATAGGCAGGCTGTCATCGTCGACTGCGGAAAACAGCCTGTGCGAAGTGAACGGTGAAAATACGTGAGAGCAAGAATTGACCGCTCGCTCGCCGCGTTGGGCCGGCGAAAGCCCAACGTCATACTCAGTCGACGTAGCGCAAACCCAACTGTTTCAACGGCTCGCGCATCTGATACATGTCGAGGCCGAGCACGCCCGAGGCAAGCTTTTCACGCTTCTGCCCTTCGTTTGCCTCGCGCGCGGTGGCTTTATCGAGCGTGTCTTGTGCCTTCGCCGACGGCACCACGACCACGCCGTCCTGATCCGCGACGATCACGTCGCCCGGTGTGACGAGCGCGCCCGCGCAAATCACCGGAATGTTGACCGAGCCAAGGGTCGCCTTGATGGTGCCCTTCGCCGAGATCGCCTTGCTCCACACGGGAAAGCCCATTTCGGTAAGCACGCTCACGTCGCGCACGCCCGCGTCGATGATGAGCGCCCGTGCGCCGCGTGCCTTGAAGCTCGTTGCCAGAAGGTCGCCGAAATAGCCGTCGGTGCAGTCGGCCGTGACGGCTGCCACCACGATGTCGCCGTGTTGAATCTGCTCGGCTGCAACGTGCATCATCCAGTTGTCGCCGGGATGCAGCAGCACCGTGACGGCGGTGCCGCTCACCGGCTCGCCTGCATAGATCGGGCGCATGTACGGCTTCATCAGACCCACGCGTCCCATGGCTTCGTGAACGGTCGCGCTGCCGAGAGCGCCGAGGCCATCCGCGACGCTGCTGTCCGCACGCGCGATGTTGCGATAAACCACTCCGAGTTCGTACATGTTCAACGTCCTTGTGCTTTGAGTGCGGCATCGAGGCGCGGATAGACGCGCCGCGCGTTGCCTTCGTAGATCTGGTGGCGCTGTTCCGGATTCATGGCCGCTGCCTCGACGTAGCGCTTCGTGTCGTCGAAGTAGTGGCCCGTTTGCGGGTCGATGCCGCGCACTGCGCCGATCATCTCGCTCGCGAACAGAATGTTGTCGACGGGAATTACGTTCGTGAGCAGGTCGATGCCCGGCTGGTGATACACGCAGGTGTCGAAGAAAATGTTCTTGAGCAGATGCTCTTCGAGCAGCGGCTTTTTCATTTCCTGCGCGAGGCCGCGAAAGCGTCCCCAGTGGTACGGCACCGCGCCGCCGCCGTGGGGAATCACGAAACGCAACGTCGGGAAATCGCGGAACAGGTCCGATGTGAGGCACTGCATGAAAGCCGTGGTGTCCGCGTTCAGGTAGTGCGCGCCCGTGGTGTGAAAGCACGCGTTGCAGCTCGTACTCACGTGGACCATCGCCGGGATGTCATATTCGACCATCTTCTCGTAGATCGGATACCAGTAGCGATCGGAGAGCGGCGGGCTCGTCCAGTGGCCGCCCGACGGGTCGGGATTCAGATTGATCGCGACATTGCCGTACTGTTCGACGCACTTCACGAGTTCGGGAATGCAGGTGGCCACGTCCACGCCGGGGCTCTGCGGCAGCATCGCGGCGGGAATGAAATGCTCGGGGAACAACTGGCTCACTCGATAGCACAGTTCGTTGCAGATCGCGGCCCACGTGTTCGACACGTCGAAGTTGCCGATGTGATGCGCCATGAAACTGGCGCGCGGGCTGAACACTGTGAGGTCGAGCCCGCGTTCGTGCATCAGGCGCAACTGGTTCGTCTCAATCGACTCGCGCAACTCGTCGTCGCTGATCTGCAACTCGGACGGCTTGGGCGCGTCGGTGGGGTTGCCCAGCGCGGCGATCTGGCGGTTACGCCACGCCTCCAGCGCTTTGGGCGCGGTCGTGTAATGACCGTGAATGTCGATGATCATCTATGTACTCCGAAATAAAATGCGGTATGACGGGATTTTTCGCGTGACCATCTAAGCGTTCTCGTTCGCCTGAGTCCGTCCCGAGGCGCCGGAATGCCCGTCGTCCAATGACTGATGCTCAAGTGGCGCGTTTGCAGGGGCCGCGTCAAGAGAAGCCGCTTCGAGCAAAGGCTCGGGGTCGCCGCCTAGCGCCTTCGTCACGCGCGCCGCGAATTCCAGCAGCCGCGGGCGGTAGCGCTCCATTTGCTCCATGCCCATGCGCGCGGACGGCCCGACAATGCCGAGCGCGCCGACCAGTTCCTGACCGACGCGGAACACGGGGGCCGAGATGCCCGACGTTTCGCGATCGCGTTCGCCCATCGACAGATAGACGTAGCGCGAGCGGACCGTCTCGTATGGCTCGCCCGGTTTGCCTGCGAACGCGAGTAGCACGCGTCCGCCCGCGCCGCGTTCGAGTGGCTGAGTGTCGCCTTGCTGCACTTCCGCGCGAATCGAATGACGCGATGCGATGCGGTAGAGGCACACGCGATGATCGCGCTCGCGCACATGAAACGAGACGGCCTCGCCGGTTTCCGCGCTGAGCTCCTTCATCGCGGGCAGCAGGACATCGCGCAAATCGAAGCCGGCCTCGTAGACGGCGCTTAGATGTATTGCCGCGGATCCGATCCAGAAGCGGCCGTCGTCGCGGCGAATCAGAAGCTGGTGATGGCAAAGCGCCTGCGCAAGCCGCGAGAGGGTGCTCTTGTAGAGTCCCGTGCGCTCGGACAGCTGGGTTAGCGTGAGCGGTTCGTCGTCGCGGCGAAAGGCGAAGAGAATCGACGCCGCACGATCCAGAACGTCGATTCCACTGGCCGTGACGCCTTGCGGCGCGCGCACAGTTTCGCTGTTGCGAGGCATATGTCCGTCTCCGTTGTGTTCTATCAGATAGAAATGATACTCGTCAGATGGAACAATGCTATTCCGATCACTTTTCGCCGTCAATCACTCAGCCGTGCGTCGTGTCGGTGATATCCCTGAGCGACAGGCGATGATGGTATCGCTACCATCGCATTCATCCCGAAAAGCTCCACCCGTCGGCAGTGCGTGCGGCGTGATGGTAGCGTTACCATGGAGACATCAGTGGCGAACCGTAAAACCTCGGAACAGCTGCGCAGCTATCGCTGGTATGGCGTCAACGACCTTCGCTCGTTCGGCCATCGGTCGCGCACTGCGCAAATGGGCTATCACGCGTCCGATTACATGGGCAAGCCGGTGATCGCCGTCGTCAACACGTGGAGCGAGATCAACTCCTGTCACACGCATTTCAAGCAACGCGTGGAGGAGGTCAAGCGGGGCATCTGGCAGGCCGGCGGCTTCCCCGTCGAGATGCCGGTCATGACGCTCGCCGAGCCGTTCCAGAAACCGACCACGATGCTGTACCGCAACTTCCTCGCGATGGAGACCGAGGAAATCCTGAAGTCGTATCCGTTCGACGGCTGCGTGCTGATGGGCGGCTGCGACAAGACCACGCCCGGCCTGTTGATGGGCGCAATCAGCATGAACCTGCCGTCGATCTTTCTGCCCGCCGGCCCGATGCTGCGAGGCAACTGGAACGGCCGCACGCTCGGCAGCGGGTCGGACACGTGGAAGTACTGGGCCGAATTGCGCGCGGGCAAGATCACGGAAGACGAGTGGAAGGGCATTGAGAGCGGCATCGCGCGCTCGCCTGGGCACTGCATGACGATGGGCACCGCGTCGACCATGACGAGCGCTGCCGAAGCACTCGGCCTCACGTTGCCCGGCTTTTCGTCGATTCCCGCGGTCGATTCGCGGCATGCGCAGTTCGCGTCGCTGACGGGCCAGCGCATCGTCGAAATGGTGTGGACCGATGTAAAGCCGTCGGACATTCTCACCGCGAAATCATTCGATAACGCCGTGACCACCGTGCTGGCCATGTCGGGTTCGACCAACGCGATCGTGCATCTGGTGGCGGTCGCGCGCCGCGCCGGTATCGACCTGACGACGGCAAGGTTCGACGAGCTTTCGCGCATCACGCCGGTGATCGGCAATCTGCGCCCGTCGGGTCAGTATCTGATGGAAGACTTTTTCTATGCCGGCGGCCTGCGCGCGTTGCTGCTGGAACTCGGCGATCTGATCGACGGCTCGCAGATGACGGTCAACGGTTCGACCCTCGGCGAGAACATCGCGGGTGCTGAAATTTTCAATGACGACGTGATCCGCAAGCGCGGCAATCCCGTGGTGGCGAGCGACGGCCTCGCGGTATTGACCGGCAACCTCGCGCCGGACGGCGCCGTCATCAAGCCCGCGGCGATGGAAGCGCATCTGCTAAATCATCGCGGCCGCGCCGTGGTGTTCAAGGACTACGCGGATATGGCGGCGCGCATCGACATGGAGGACCTCGACATCACGGCCGATTCGGTGATCGTGCTTCAGCACGCGGGTCCCGTCGGCGCGCCCGGCATGCCCGAATGGGGCCAACTGCCGATTCCGCAGAAGCTGTTGAAGCAGGGCGTGCGCGACATGGTGCGTATTTCCGACGCGCGCATGAGCGGCACCAGTTATGGCGCGTGTGTGTTGCATGTGGCGCCGGAGTCGTTTGTCGGCGGCCCGCTTGCTCTCGTGAAGGACGGCGACATGATCCAACTCGACGTGGCCGCGCGGCGTCTGCATCTGGAAGTGAGCGACGAAGAACTGAGTGCGCGCAAAGCCGCATGGCAACCGCCGAAGCTTCCCTTCGAACGCGGCTTCGGCGTGATGCATCAACTGCATGTATTGCAGGCGAATAAGGGTTGCGATTTCGACTTTCTCGAAGAGCCGGTGAAAACAGCGGCCGCGCCAAGCGCGCCGACCACACACGATGCGCCGGGTGCGAAAAGCAGCGAACCCGAAATTCACTAATCAAACCGGAGCCCTGAGATGACCGCATCCGAAATCGTCGTGAGCGAAGAGACGCTCGAACAACTGAGGCACGTGAGCACGGCCACGTTGACCACGCAACTCTTCAAGCGCGGCTTGCGCAACGTGTTTTTGCAAGGCGTCGCACCACTCGCCAAACCGGCACCGGGCACGCCGAATCTGGTGGGGCCCGCGTTCACGTTGCGCAATATCCCGGCGCGCGAAGACCTCGATCACGTCGGCGTGTTTCAGGACCCGGACCATCCGCAACGCAAGGCAGTCGAGACCGCGCCTGCCGGCAGTGTGCTCGTGCAGGACTGCCGCGGCGAGCGCTCGGTGGCGTCGGTGGGCTCGATTCTCGCGCTGCGCCTCGCGAAGCGCGGCGTCGCGGGCATGGTGTCGGACGGCCCGGTGCGCGATAGCGGGACCATCGCGGCATTGGGCTTGCCGATCTGGTGCGCGGGCGCGAGCGCGCCGCTGAATCTCGCGAAACATCATGCCGTCGATATGAATGTGCCGATTGCCTGTGGCGGCGTGCCGGTTTATCCGGGCGATATCGTCGTCGCGGATGTGGACGGTGTCGTTATCGTGCCGCGCGAGATGGCCGCCGATGTCGCGCGCGATGCCGCCGAGCAGGAACAGCTCGAGGCGTTCATCGCCCAACGGATCGACGAAGGCCGGCCGTTGCGCGGCACGTATCCGCCCAATGAAGAGACCATGGCCGCTTATGCGCAATGGCGCGCACAACGCCAATGAGCCGCTGCGACGCCTGAGTACACATCATCCACGCTTGATCTATCGCAGGACACAGGTCCGCGCATCGAACGCGGCCGGAGGAGACGCTGTGAGCACCACGACACCGGCAATTGCCGAATCGCGCCTGATCAACCGCCTTGCGCTGCGCCTGATGCCGCTGCTGGGGCTCCTCTATCTGGTCGCTTATATCGACCGCTCCAATATCAGCTTTGCCAAGCTGCAAATGCTCGGAAGCCTCGGACTTTCCGAGGTTGCTTATGGGCTCGGCGCGTCGCTGTTCTTTATCGGCTACCTCATTTTCGAAGTGCCGAGCAACGTGATGCTGCACAAGTACGGCGCGCCGCGCTGGATGGCGCGCATCATGTTCACATGGGGCGTCGTGACGATACTGCTAGCTTTCACGCAGAACGCCACGATGTTCTACGTGCTGCGCTTTCTCCTCGGTGCATCGGAAGCCGGTTTGTATCCTGGTGTGATCTATTACCTCACGCTGTGGTTTCCGGCGCGGCATCGTGTGCGCATGCTCGGCTATTTCACGGTGGGCAGCAGTCTTGGGAATATGATCGGCGCGCCGATCTGCGGCTGGCTGCTCGACAAGGGCGGGCTTGCAGGGCTGCATGGCTGGCAACTGGTGTTCATCGTCACGGGGCTGCCGTCGGTTCTATTGACGGTCGTCGTGCTGTTCTTGCTGCCGTCGTCGCCGAAACAAGCGAAGTTTCTTTCCGCCGAAGAGAAAGAGTGGCTCACGCACACGCTCGACGCCGAACGCGCGCAGATCAAGTCGGGCGTCGCGACGCACGGCTCGCTGCTCAGCGTGCTGACCGAGCCGCGCGTGATCGGTATGGCGCTCTACTACATGATGCTGTCGATCTCCGTCTACGGCGTGAGTTACTGGTTGCCGACGCTGGTCAAAGGCTTCGGCGTGAGTAATACGACGAACGGGCTGCTGAACATCATTCCATGGCTGATGGCGACCATCGTGCTCGCTTGGCTGCCTTCCAGGTTGCGCGGCGCCGGCAATCGCGTAATCGTCGCGATGCTGGTTTCGGCTCTGCTGGGTGTCGTGTGTTTTCTGAGCGCGGTGTTTCTGCCGACCAACACGCTGCGATTCATCGCGTTGTGCTTTGGCGCGCCGTGCATGTATCTGCTGATTCCGTGCTTCTGGACCTTGCCGCCCAAATTCCTGTTCGGCGCGCGTGCTGCAGCCGGCATCGCTGCGATCAATTCGCTCGGCAATATCGGCGGCTTCATCGCGCAGAATCTCGTGCCGTGGGTTCGGCAGACAACGGGCAGCGTGAAGGCGCCGATGCTGATTCCCGCGACCTGTCTGCTCGTGTTCGCTGTCATTACGCTGTTGATCTTGCGCCGCGAAAGTGGCGCACGCGGGGCGCAACATGCTGTTCCCGTGACTGAGTAGACTGTGCGCACGCTTTGCCATGCGGCGCGTCTGACTGAGCCGCGTTCGGGCAGCCGCCATTTAGCGAAAGTCAGCGTGATTCAGCCAGTTTAGAATACGGCGCGCGATCCATTAACTTCCGTCAGCACTCATGCCGAACCAGAAACCGCCCGCTGCCGCCGACGCCGATCTGCCCGACGCGGCGGCGCCCGCCAGACGCATGCGCGGCGGCCCGAAAGGCCTGCGCATCACCGACGTCGCGGCGCAGGCGGGTGTCTCCCCGATCACGGTATCGCGCGTCTTCAACAGTCCTGCGACGGTGGCGCCCGAAACACTCGAACGCGTGCGCCAGGTCGTGCAAAAGCTCGGCTATGTGCCGAACCGGCTTGCGGGCGGCTTGTCGTCGTCGCGCTCGCGGCTGATTGCCGCGATCGTGCCGACCATCGCCCACTCGCTGTTCTCGGAGACGATCCAGGTCTTCAGCGAGACGATGTCGCGCGCGGGCTACCAGGTGCTGCTCGCCTTGAGCGGCTACGACGATTCGAGTGAAGAGGCGTTGCTCGACGCAGTGCTGAGCCGGCGGCCCGAAGGCGTACTGCTGACCGGTGTCGCGCACACCGACTCCTTGCGCGAGCGGCTTGCGAACGTCGGCATTCCGATCGTCGAAACGTGGGACATGACGGATCAGCCTATCGACATGCTGGTCGGTTTCTCGCATTACCGGATCGGCGCGGCGGTGGCCGAGCACTTCCTGCAAAGGAATGTGCGCAAGCCCGGGCTCGTGTCGGCAAACGACCAACGGGCGCTCGCGCGTCGCCGTGGCTTTTGTGAGCGGCTCGCCCAGGCGGGCATTCACGACATCGCAGAAGTACTCGTCGCGCCGCCTAGTTCGGTTGCACTCGGTAAGACGGCATTGCCTCGGCTCGTCGAGCAGTCCCCCGATATCGACGCGGTCTTTTGCGGGTCGGACCTGCTCGCCATTGGAACGTTGAGCGCGGCCAGGCAATTGGGACTGAGCGTGCCGTCGCAACTGGCGATCTGCGGGTTCGGCGATCTGGAGTTCGCGACCGAGACGACGCCCGAGCTCACCTCCGTGCACGTCGACGGCACACGGATCGGGCTCACCGCGGCGCGCTGCCTGCTAGACCGGCTGGCCGGCACCGAGCAGGACAAAGTAACCGACGTGGGCTTCCAGATCGTGGAGCGCGCAACGACCTGATCCGGCTTCGGCAATATCTCCATCACGCCGTTGAATGTGCGGCGCATGCCAGGCCGTCATGGCCTCTTTCCTGTGGTGTCTTTGCGATTGACGAGGCGGCGAATCGAGCCGCCGCGGGCGCGCAATACTTGACGCACATCAGAAATACACTCACTCGCGACTATTGCGCATGTGCATGCGCACGTGCATCGAATGCCGATGCGGACATTGTTTGATGTAGCTTGTCCGAGATCATGTTCCAGGCCGGTGGGCGCTCTTAAAATCCGACCGCGCATGAAGTAATTGGTCTGGTCTTCATGGCGAGAACATTTTGTAGCGTTCCAGATCGGTCCATGGAAATCAGGCAGATATGGTGAATAAGAAAACCATTGAACGGGTGTTGGTACCCGTGGGGGCTGGACTCGTCGCGTGTCTTGCGGGGTGTAGCAATCTCGACGTGCTCGATCCAAAGGGCAGCGTGGGTGTGGCCGAAAAGTCGCTGATCAGTACGGCGACGATGGCCATGCTGATCGTCGTCGTGCCGGTGATCGTCATGATCCTGGTGTTTGCCTGGCGTTACCGTGCAAGCAATCATAGCGCGACCTATGCACCAAAGTGGGCGCATTCCACCGCGATCGAAACGGTGGTGTGGACCGTTCCCACTCTGATTATTCTGTTCCTCGGAATTCTGACGTGGAATACCACGCACGAACTCGACCCATACCGACCCATCGAATCGGCGGTCAAGCCGATCAAGGTCGAGGTCGTGGCGCTCGACTGGAAGTGGCTTTTCATCTACCCGGAACTCGGCGTTGCTTCGGTCAACCAGCTTGCGTTCCCCGTGGGTACACCGGTTGATTTCAAGGTCACATCCGATTCCGTGATGAATTCGTTTTTCATCCCGCAACTGGGAAGCCAGATCTACGCAATGGCGGGCATGCAGACGCAACTTCATCTGATAGCCGACCATGCCGGCGATTACGCCGGTATCTCCGCCAACTTCAGCGGTAAAGGTTTTTCCGACATGAAGTTCCGCGCGCTCGCCGTCACGCCCGCTCAGTTCGATGCGTGGGTGGAAAAAGTGAAGGCCTCGCCGCGCCGGCTCGATATGAACGAGTACAACTCGGTGGCGCAACCGAGCGAGAAGGAGCCGGTCGGCTATTTCTCGACGGTGGACCCGAAGGTCTTCACGAACATCATTGCAAAGTACAACAATGGCAATGTTCTCGATTTGCAGAACAGCAATTGCCGCACAAGGGGTTAGCATATGCTCGGAAATCTGACACTCTCCGCGATCCCGTTCGATCAGCCCATCATCATGGGGGCGGGCGCTCTCATGATCGTCATGGTGCTCGCCGTGGTCGCGACACTGACCCGGCTTCACAAATGGAAATGGCTATGGCACGAGTGGCTGACTAGCGTCGATCACAAAAAAATCGGCGTCATGTACATCGTGGTCGCGGTGCTGATGCTCGTGCGCGGCTTCGTCGACGCGGTCATGATGCGTCTTCAGCTCGCTCTGGCGTATCACTCTCCAGGCTATCTTCCGCCGCACCATTACGATCAGATCTTTACGGCTCACGGCGTCATCATGATCTTTTTCATGGCAATGGCGCTGATGGTCGGCCTGTTCAATCTGGTGGTGCCGCTGCAGATCGGAGCGCGCGATGTCGCGTTTCCATTCCTCAATTCGCTCAGTTTCTGGATGACCGCGATTAGCGCGATCCTGATGAATCTGTCGCTCGTGATCGGCGAATTCGCGCAGGTCGGCTGGCTCGCGTATCCGCCATTGTCGGAGTTGAAATTCAGTCCGGGCGTCGGGGTGGACTACTACATATGGAGTTTGCAACTGTCAGGTGTGGGCACACTGATTACGGCCATCAACTTCTTCGTGACGATCGTGCGGATGCGCGCGCCCGGCATGACGCTGATGAAAATGCCGGTGTTCACGTGGACGGCGCTCTGTTCGAACGTGCTGATCATGGCCACGTTCCCGATTCTCACGGTGGCCTTGGCGCTGCTCGGGCTCGACCGCTACATGGGCATGCACTTTTTCACGAACGAAGCAGGCGGCAACGCAATGCTGTACCTGAATCTGATCTGGGCATGGGGCCACCCCGAGGTCTACATTCTGGTGTTGCCGGCATTCGGCATTTATTCGGAAGTCATTGCCACCTTTTCGAAGAAGCCGTTGTTCGGTTACCGGACGATGGTCTATGCAACGTGCGCAATCATGGTCCTCGCGTTTCTCGTCTGGCTGCACCACTTCTTCACGATGGGCTCGGGTGCGGACGTCAATGCATTCTTCGGCATTATGACAATGGTCATTGCCATCCCAACCGGTGTGAAGATATTCAACTGGCTGTTCACGATCTACCGCGGGCGACTCGAGTTTTCAGCGCCCGTATTGTGGACGATCGGTTTCATGATCACGTTCACCATCGGTGGCATGACCGGCGTGATGATGGCGATTCCCGGCGCGGACTTCGTGCTGCATAACAGCCTCTTTCTAATTGCACACTTTCACAACGCGATCATTGGCGGCGTGGTTTTCGGCTACCTCGCAGGATTCCACTACTGGTTCCCGAAAGCATTTGGTTTCAAGCTGAACGAGAAGCTCGGCAAGTGCGCGTTCTGGTGCTGGTTCGTGGGCTTCTATGCTTCGTTCATGCCGCTGTACGTGCTGGGCTTCATGGGTGTGACTCGACGTCTGAACCATTACGACAACCCGGCGTGGCATCCGTGGATGATTGCGGCTGCATGCGGAGTAGCTCTGATCGCGGTCGGCGTGGTTTTCCAGGTGGCGCAAGTATGGGTCAGCGTGGCAAACCGCAATAAACCCGAGTACCGCGACGTAACGGGCGACCCCTGGAACGGCCGTACTCTCGAATGGGCGACCGCGTCGCCGCCGCCGGTCTATAACTTCGCCATCATTCCGACGGTGCGCGAACTCGACGCATACGCTCACATGAAGGAGACGACAAGCGGACTCGCGAAAGCGCCGGCCAATCAGGCATATCAGGACATTCACATGCCGTCCAATACCAGTGCAGGGTTGCTCATCGGTTTGTTCAGTCTCGTGCTTGGCTTTGCCGGCGTCTGGCACATCACCTGGCTCGCTGTCGCGGCACTGCTGGCCATTGTGGCCACGCTGATTGCACGCAGCTTTGGCGACAACGACGGCTATTACATCTCCGCCGACACCGTGCGGGAAATCGAAAGTAAGCGTGGCCCGGCGGCCGCTGCGGTGCAGAGCCGCGAATTCGAAGCTGTGGAGGCCTGATCGATGTCGCAGAAAACAATCTCCGTGACGCACCACGGCGCACACGATGACCACGGTTCGTCGGATACGGTGTTCGGCTTCTGGCTGTATCTGATGACCGACTGCGTGTTGTTTGCATCGCTATTCGCCGTGTTTGCGGTTATGTCGCATCAGTTCGCGGGCGGCCCGTCGGGCAAGGATCTGTTCGACGTCGGCGGCGTCGCGGTAGAGACTGCCGCGCTTCTGTTGAGCAGCATCAGCTACGGCTTCGCGATGCTAGGCGCCCGGCGCGGTAAGTCCGCCGCCGTCCTGGGCTGGCTTGCGGTGACCTTTGTGCTCGGTCTTGCGTTTCTCTTTCTGGAAATGCGCGAGTTCTCGCACCTGATCGCCGAAGGCGCAGGACCTTCCCGCAGTGCGTTTCTGTCGTCGTTCTTCACGCTGGTGGGTACGCACGGACTGCACGTTACGGTGGGCCTCGTATGGATGGCGGTGCTGGCCGTGCAGATCATGCGGAGTCCGAAAATGTCGGAACGCCAGATCACGCGTCTCACGTGCCTAAGTCTTTTTTGGCATTTCCTCGACATCGTGTGGATCTGCGTCTTTTCCTTTGTCTACCTCGGGAGCGTGCTGTAAATGGCTCATATGCAATCAGTTCCGGCGCAGCAGGGCAACGGCAGCATGCGCGGCTATGTTGGCGGATTCCTGCTGTCCGTGGTGTTGACCGCCGCTGCCTTCGGGCTCGTAATGCGCGGCACTTTCCCGGCGCAGACGGCGATGATCGCGTTATCGATTCTCGCCTTCGTGCAGATCGTCGTGCACCTGGTGTTTTTCCTGCACATCGACATGTCGGCCGGACAACGCTGGAACGTCATGGCGCTCGGTTATACGGCATTAGCCGCATTGTTCCTGATCGGCGGCACGATGTGGGTCATGCATAACGTCAGTATGAACATGATGTCGCGGTAGTCCGTCGGGATTGCGCATCCATGTATGAAGCGGCCCCGCTTCGCAGGCTGCTTCGTACAAGCCCTCAAAACCGCACGCCGATACCGCCCTCGATCAGATCCGTATCACGGTTGTAACGAGTCACTATGCGGTTCCAACTGACACGAGCGAGCCAGCGAGATCCGAAGCGATAGCTCGCCGACACGGCGAAAAGCGCCGATACGCGACCGTCGCCCGTGCGGTCTTGCGGAACATTGTCTGTCTGCTTGATCGCGACGTACGGACCAACGCCGGCCGACAATGCGAGGCGGTCGGCAAAGAATGCGCGAGTAGTCCACAGTTGCGCCGCGACACCGTCGCGGCGCGATTGAATATGCCCGCCTTCGTGGATGTATGACGCGCTCACGTCGACATAGCGCCACAATCCCCGCCGATATTCAAGACTTCCTGCGCTGCTCGATTCCGACTCGTTGCTGTTGAGGATCGTTTTGCCAAACAGGATCGTGAGTTCATTACCGGTGACATTCGACGTCCGCGACACCGGCCGTTGACGTGGCCCCGGCTCACCCGACGCCTCGAGTTGATAACCGACGCCGAACATCAACGCGGTGGTGTCCGGGCCGCCGAACGCATGCACGTAGTTCAATTGCGCCTGGGCGATCCAGCGTCGGTCGAAGTAGTAGGCGGCGCGCAGACTCCCCAATACGCCCCAGCCGTGAGTGTTTGAATAGTCGCCTCCGGCGCTCGCCGCGGTCGTGTCGAAGTATCGGTATGGCCCGGCGCCCGCCGACAGCTCGAGCCGGTCGTTCCATAACGGCAGGCGTCCCCACGCCTGGAGTGCCTGTCCGTCGCGATGATGGTTGGGCAGATGGCCTTCGTTGAGCCATGAAAAACTCCATGCCGCGTATCGTCCCAAGCCCTCGCGATAATTGGCGCTCCATGAATAGGTATTCGTGCCCGCACTAAAGAGCGGTCCGGCCAGCAGCGAGAATTCCTGCGCGTGCGCGTGCGGCGACAGGCCCGCCAGGGCGCTGAACAGAATCGCCGACAACGGAGCAAGGTGATGCTTGCGGTATCGATTCGCGGACACTATCCGATAGTCAGCAGAGTACTTACAAGGAAGGTAGCTTGTGATCAGCCGCGGTGCAAGGAGAAATGGTCGCGGCGATCGAGGTGTCCAGTCTCATCCGCTCCGGACGCTCAACACTACCGCTGCGTGATGGCCCTCTACGTGTGGTGGCGCACTCAAAGACAGGCCTCGTGTAGTGCTCGTCTGCCATTCATTGCAGAGCTTTAGCCGCGTGCTGTCGGCTGTGTCGCAAGGCTTCGCGCTGCATCGTCGTGGCTTGCGAAATGTTCGGCGAGATTTATCTCGGCGGGCAACTTGGCTTTGTTGGCTTGCCGCCGAGTAGTTGTTGCGTCTGACGCCTGGTTGCGCGCACATTCAATTTCGCGAACTTGGCGAACCGGCTAACGTGTCTTGTCTGGCTACTCTTTCTGGGTCGTGCTCTCGACCAGCATGTTCACGCGCCAGCCTGTACGCTCTGCAATGTCGTTGAACGGCGGCCCAGCGGACGAGCCGGGCCTTTATATACAGCGTGCTTTCCCCTGCGCAAAGTTCGCGAGGCGCGGTACAGCGCCTGGGCTGACATCGCCGTAGTGTCTACACGCCGTTTACACGTGACGATGCGCTCAAGATCAGCGCGATTTCGAAAAAATCAGGGCAGGGATCGTCATAATCTGATTTCGCGCGGATCAGTGTCCGAGATTAAAACTAGACGCTTGATGAATTAATCTGGATTACTACTGCGTTAAATCTAAATCGCGGCGCGGTGACTGGACATCGAGGATATTTTGGCTGCGTTAGATCCTTCGTAAAGTGAGTCGCCACAGCTCCCGGTTAAGCGTTGCCTTGGGCGGCCGTTTCGTCCCGAGCGCCCGGAAATCAAAGCGGAATAGCGTAAACCACGAGAAAGGAAATTTCTTACGAAGATTGAAAGAGGAAATTTCCATCCGTGTGCAAACCGAACCGTGATGTTCTTCAGGTTGCAATCATCTGATTTAAGAAGAAATTTCCCGTCTCTGCCGCGTCGCTCGGTTAATTGGGAAACTATTACTGCAAAGAACATGGAAAACGAAACTTCTTACCGGGGTCAGCTTGCCCGACGTGCTATCCATCTAATCTTCCGATCATCATCAGAAAGCAGAAATTTTTGCGAAATGCGAAGTTCACGGAAAGGATCGTGCTTTTTGGCCGAAAACGACTATTTTCCATGTGACCTACCCGACATAAGCGGGTACGATTTACCCCTGTCGCGGCATGGAAGCGAACAACTTTCCGGGCAGTGCAGTCAATTGCGTTCTCTTGGTTAAACGTTTGCGCGGCAATGCGACGTGTTCCAGCGGCGAATGTGCCGCAGCGGTCGTTCCAGATGGTTCATTAAGTATCGCGGCGTCGAGCGCATCGCGATAGGCGCAGCTTTGTCTGTTTGCCTGAGCATGTTAGTCCACGTTGTCTTTGGCAATGTGATTGCAATTACAGCGGTTGCTGGCGATATGACACGTCATTCTGGATCGTTAAGCACAACGAATTAATAAGAGCTGTTTAAAAACAACTCTGCTGAACTTCAAAAACTCATCTTCGGCTTTTTTATCGAGACTTTCTCGACAGTGGGAAAAACAAACATGGTAAAACGACGACAATTTCTTGGAGGCCTGACGGCCCTTGCCGGTAGCTATCTTTTGAGCGCCTGTGGTGGTGGCGGTGAAGACGGCGGCGCGAGTCTGGCAGCCAAGGCTTCCGCAAGCCCAACGGCGAAAGCTGCCGCTGCATCCGCGAACGGAACGGTCATCCCTTCGGCCTCTTCTATCACCGACAGCTCCGGCGACGTATGGACGCTCGCCAACGGTGTGATCTACAGAAACGGCTCTACCGTTGGCAATACGTACAACGTGTCGCTTGTGCTTTGGTATGGCGGCAAGATCTGGCATTGCGGCACCGCCGGTCAGTTCTTCGTGAACGCGGATGTCGCAGAGCAATGGCTCCCTTGTAACGATCCGCGCATCGACGTGGCTCCTGTTCCAGGAAGCTTCTACGGCATGAATGGCCACTATGACTATACGTACACGCCTGAGAAGGTTGTGTCGATTCTGAAGGCCATGAATTGCACGAGCTACCGCGTTGGCGTATCCGACGATCCGAGGCAATTGAATGCTGTAGTCAAGCTCGCGCAGGCTTTCCAGTCGGCAGGACTCACGCTGCTCGTGTTGATCGACGAGGGTGTATATGACGCAAGCGGCGCTGTGATCGGAAGTGAGTCGACCGCGTATAGCCGCGGTTACTCCGTCGGCTCGACTGTCGCGAATGCATTGAAGCCCTACGGCGTGACGATCTACGAATGCGGTAACGAGTTGACGCGCCAAGACGCGACCGTAATGGACTTCACCTACGCCGGCTCAAAGGCGAGCGACTTCAACAATGCAAACTGGCCTGTGATGCGCGGCGTCATGCGCGGAATGATCGACGGAGTGAAGTCGGTGCAGTCGTCCGCGAAGTGCGGCATCAATTTCTGCGTTGCAGACGTGGGTGCAGCCGACGCCCTATGGGACGGCAGGCAACCTGACGGCAGCGGTGGTCATCCGCAGGTACGTTGGGACATTACGACCTGGCACAATTACGAAGTCTATGGTGACCTGTTCAACATCGGGACCGACGGCGCAGGTCCGGGCTTCGACCTTGCAACGTACTGCAAGGCCCGCTATGGCGTGCCGCTTATCGTCACTGAATGGAACGCAGGTCCGGAGCGCTCGGAGAGCTACCGCGGAAATTACATCTCGGACAGGCTTGCCGCATTCTACGGCGCACGAAAGACGCACAACATTCAGTCGGTCATGTACTACGTGCTGGATAGCGGGAACAACACCTACGGCATCATGATCAACGGCACACCGATAGACGCGCCGTACAACGCATTCACCAGCTTTACGTCGAGCCACGCCGACACCTGAGCGCGCTTTGCCGCTTATCGGTTAATGAACCTGGTTCCCGCCTGCTTGCAGGATGGGGCCGGGTTCATTTTGCATTTGATGGCTACCAAGTGGTCCGTGCTGGGACAGATGCTACTGTCCGATATCAGCGGCAGAACGTGTCCGGAACCAATCTGCCCCACTCGTAATCGGTGCTATCCGGCGTGAAGGGCAGAACACCTGCTCCCGGCGTAAACGTTAGTTCACCGAAGTACACGTGGTTATCCGGTGCGTACAGATCCACGCGAACATAGTCGAAGTCTTCGCAGAGCTTCGTGGCCGCTTGCAGAATGGCATCGAGGTTCTCGGGGCGGGGTGCCGGCACCGGACTGCGTTTGTAATAGCCGATTGCTATGTCGAGATGGTTCCAATCGACGTCGTACACATCGCCTCTTGTGTTCCCGCCAAATCTGTCGGAAATCACCAGGATGTAGATGATCGGTCGTCCGCTACGCCCGCCGAAGCAGTGCAGTTTGTAGTCGGCGGGAATGTTGCCGCTACTGTCGAGTAACAACTGCTCGAAGAAGATGCGTGGCTTGATCTTGCGGTAGTGCCTTTCACGAGCAATCTTGTAGAAGTCGAGCGACAGCCAGTAGTTTGCAAGGTCCCGCAACTGTTCGAATGAAGTTGCCGACTTGTTTTTGACAACCTCCACATAGCTGCTGCCGTGATTTGCCTTCATGACGAACGCATTCGGCAGAGCATCGAAGACTTCTTGCGTGAAAGCGTCGGGGACGGAAAGCAACGGAATAACGTGCTTCTCGCCCAGCTTTTTCGCTACGTACTCACGGACTGTGAGCTTGTCGGTCAACTCGACGAACCATGGATCCGGCCGCAAGTTCTTCTGCAGGATCTTTTCGTTGAAGGTGGTGGGCCGACGCAGGTTCGGGTAGCGGCCAATCTCCTTGTGATGCAGCAGACTAAGAAACAAGGGCGCCGGCAGCATCGATTTGGCCGCCTCCTTGAGTCTTCTAACGCTCGATTGTCTGCGCGGTTGCGCTGGCTTTGCGGCGTCGTGCGAGAGCAGCCAGTCGTCGGGTACGTCATCTTCCGACATGTCGGCTTTCCTGCCCCGCAGGGTAGATGTACCGGCTTCGTTGGAGAACCGCGCAGATTTGGTGGTTGTCATTTTCTGTTCCATATCTGATAGCTTGGCGACGCGCGATTCGCGCGCAAAGCCGGGCGGCGCGGTCTCTCAACCGCGCGCCGCCTGGCTGTGTTGATGCCGGACCCTCAGTCGTCGATTGCGACGCATCGCTCTGTCACTTCCAGGCGCTGCTGCGCGCGGAATTGAGTGGGAGACATGCCGTAGCGTTCCTTGAATAGGCGGCCGAGGCGATTGCCGTCGCCCATTCCGCACCGCCGGGCAATCTTGTCTACCGGCAGATCGGTGTTGCGCAGCATCGCACGAACAACTTCAAAACGCGTGCGCAGCAGGTATTCGAGCGGAGTCATGCCGAACTCGAATTTGAAACGGCGCTGATAGTTTCGTTTGCTCATGGCCGCGCACTCCGCAGCCTTGGCCACGGAGATAGGATTGCTGTAGTTCTCCTTGATCCAACGCGCAGATTCGCGAATCTTCTCTGTCGTGGTGGTAATGCTCGCATCGTCGAGTTCGAATTTGTCTGACTCGACGTAGGTCGTTTGCAGCATGTCGGCGATCTTTCGGGCGATCTCGGTACTGAGGTCGCGTTCGATCTGCGCAAGGGCGAGGTCTGTCGGCGTGGCACTGCTGGTCCGCGTCGTCGTCGGAGCGTCGTCGAATACGAAGATCGGCACTGTGGAATGCATCGGATCCTTGCAAATGACGACCATGTTGGCGCCTTGCTGGATATCGAACGATGCAATAGAGCCTTGACGGGCTATCCATGAAAGCAGACGGTCGTTGGATTCCAACGCCCTCGCCGCGTCGCGACAGGCGACGAACAACGCGTGGAATTCGCCGAGCCGATGGCGCTCGATACTTTGGGTCCAGATCGATATGCCAGACGAACTGGTTACGAGCCCGCCGCTTTCAGAAAGTACTGAAAGCGAATAGGGAGACCCGGGTGCTGTGTCTTCTGACAATTCGTTTGCCAGACGGAATGCGTCGCCGATAGATCCAGCAGTCGCCATGGAGCATTCCTGGGACACTAAGAGCCCAATGTGTTTCGCTGCTTTCCGTGTTGCAGCCTTTGGACTGGTCCGGTGCGCATCAATGTACGACCTGAGAAAATCGGTGGAAGTCGTCACGCTTAGTTCTCCAAACAGGGTGAATCACTGCCTACGTGTCGAGATTAGCGTACTCAAATGACCCTGGCGATGGTGGCCGGTAATCGATGGTGTTTTGGCGCAATTCGGAGGATTGGAGAAATACTTACCTTGTGCGCCTGAATAAAGGCATACGAAAGCCTGTCCGAGTCAGCAACAATTGCTGGAACGAACGAATGCGCTTTTGGAGGGCAAAAGAGCGGGCTTTGCCTTCAAAGCCCCGTGGGAAAAGGCTTACGATGTATTTCGCGCCAGCAGCGCCGGAGCGGCCCCGTGAGAAGAGACACAAATGGCGCATAACGCTGAATGCGCAGAGCGGTATCACTCTGTTACATCCATTGCAGATAGCTACAACACTTTCTAAATTGTGTGTTGCGTGGTGATCTCTTCCACGGAATCGGCCATTAGCACCCGAATTTACGCCCCGAGTGATGCACTCATTCGAACCGACGCTATGCTTCACTGCAGCATCTGTAGAAAAGTAGCGGTTGCCCCCGCTAGGCGCTATCGAATGCCAGCAATGCGCAATTTCTTCACCTTTGTCACGTAAAGAAGTTGATTGAGGTGTAGTAATTGCCGTGTCTTTAAGTGCTTTGCACTGACGACGTACGACGAGGCATCGCTCACATGAGTCCGGGGCCGGACCGCGCTTTGCGAAGTCGACTGTAGGTCGGTCTCTGGTGTAATAAAAAGCTAACGATTTGTAGTACGGAATTAAACGCGGAGCGCGGTGTCAAGCGTATCGCTTCGTGATCTGGGGGATTGAAAGTCTGGAGACGGGGGCGAGCCGTGTTGCCAACGGCGCAGCCTTTGATCAATTCAAGCAGGTGGACAGCCACTTGGCTTGGCAAACCATGACGTAGTCCCCGATCAAACGTCGGGCCTACGCCATATGCGTTCCTGTCAGAGACGGCAGGAGCCGCGGACCGTTGGTTGAGCCAGGCGGTGTCGACTCATTACTGTGCCCATCAAACATGGAAGGATCAAACCGGTGGACTACTATCCTCTGAATTCGCTCCCGGCGACTGCCAGTACAGAGCGCGGCCAATTAAGCCCCAGTGCCATGTTGCGTCTAATGCGCGACCATATCTGGGAGATCGTACTTACCACGGTCGTCGTGGTCAGCCTGGCCGCCGCTTATCTGCTCATCGCGTCCCCGATCTATTCCGCGGATGTACTCATTCGCGTAGATCCGCCCGAACCGAATGCGCTCGGTCTTGCACTCCAGAACCAGGAGAACCTGCCTCCGCCCGCACCGTCTACCGTGACGGAAATGGGAGTCATGCGCAGCCGCTCCGTGCTCGAGCCAGTGATCCAACGATTCCGGTTCGACGTCTCCGTGACGCCGCACAAGCTACCGCTGCTCGGCGACATTGCAGAGAAGTTTGCGACGCCTGGTGAGCCATCCCGGCCATGGCTTGGACTCAAGTCGTACGCATGGGGAGGCGAGCAGGTAAAGATCGGCACGCTTGACGTTCCCAAAGATCTGGAAGAAGAAAAAATGACGCTGGTTGCTGGGGAGGACAATACCTACGAATTGCGCGGGCCGCAAGATCAGGTATTCCTCCATGGCGTTATCGGCAAACAGGTGTCCAGCAATGGCATTTCAATGCGCGTGGATGAACTTGTCGCACGCCCGGGCACCGAATTCACGGTAGTGCGGTGGAATGCGGTGGACGCAATTAAGCGTTTCGACGCAACCATCAAGGTTAGCGACAAGGTCAAAGACTCCGGTCTTCTTCAGATCGAGTACACCGACAAAAGCGCGGCGAAGGCTGCTGAAGTCGCGAATGCGTTGGGCCAGCAATACCTGGCGACGGCGATTGCCAGCCGGCAACTCAACGACACCACCACGCTCGCGTTCATCAACGGAGAACTTCCTCGCCTGCTCGCAGACCTGAGGAAAGCCGAAGAAGCGCTAAAGGCATTCCGGGCCAATTCCCAGTCGATGCAGCCGACAGCAGAGGCGCAGGCCTACTTGCAAGGCGGCCTCGACATTGACCGGCAAATCGCAACGCTCCAGCTGCAACGCACGCAATTGCTCGAGCGCTATACGCCGCAGAGCCGTTGGGTACAAAGCGTCGACACGCAGCTTGCGCAACTGAAGAACGCAAAGGCGAGCTTCGATGGACATTTCAACGGTATGCCTGCGTCCGAACGTTCGAGCGTCGATCTGATTCGAGCGCAGAAAGTGGCCGAAACGATCTACCTGGGCATGGTGCAGAAGGCCGAGCAATTGCAGGTGCGGCGTGCAAGTACCACTGGCGGAGCGCACGTGGTCGACGAAGCGATTACGCCGCATCGTCCGGTTAAACCGAAGCCGATTCTGGTGCTTCCTGGCGGTCTCGTACTCGGCCTCGTATCCGGCGTTGTGCTCGTCTTCATGCGCCGACATGTGCTGACGGGCGTAACGGATCCGCGTTATGTCGAACGCAGAATGAGCGTGCCGGTATTTGGCGAGATCCTGTTCAGCCAGCAGCAGTTGTTGCTCGACAGAACGAATGCCGGCGCGAAATCGCTGCCTGGTGCTGCCGCGCGAGCAGGACTGCCTCAGCCGGCCACGGGCGGCGTGCCAGAAATCCAGGTGGCAGGCGGTGGCACCAAGGTGCTTGCTGAACGCTTCCCGAACGATACTTCTGTGGAGGCGCTACGAGCAGTGCGCACTTCGCTGGCACGCGATCTCGCGCATTCACGCAACAACATTCTGATGGTGATCGGGCCGACTCCATCGGCGGGGAAGAGCTTTGTCGCGGCCAACATTGCGACGCTGCAGGCCGAGATCGGCGCGCGAGTTCTTCTGATCGATGCCGATATGCGTCGCGGCCATCTCGCATCGCTCTTCAATCAGAACAATCGCGGCGGTCTTTCCGAAGTTCTCTCGGACCGTATGCCACTGCGCAATGCGCTGCGTCATACGGGTATCGATGGTCTCTCGTTCATGTCGTGCGGTTCGCGCCCTGACAATCCAGCCGCCTTGCTCGCAAGGCCGCGTTTCAAGGAAGTGCTGGAACGCCTGAGCGGGCAGTTCGATCTGGTGATCTTCGATACGCCGCCGTTTCTTGCGGTCACCGACGCGTCGATCATTGCGAGCGAAGCGGGTGCATCGCTACTCGTGTTGCGCTCGGGCATGCAATCGGAGGAAGAGATCGAGGACACCGTGAAGAAGATGGAGCGCGCGGACGGCCGCATCGCCGGTGCGGTGTTCAACGGTATTCCGCTTCGACGCAGTACTCGCACCTACGGTTATGCAACCAACTATGCGAGCGACTATGGCGATGCCGACGCAACCAGTGGATCCCTGCGAACGTGAGCGAGTTGCTACGTCGTTCGATGAACTCGCAAAACGGAGAAGCAGATGGCGTTTGCAATCAACGGTAAATTCACTTCTCAGCCGGTCACGGGTGTGCAGAGAGTCGCGTATGAGTTGACGAGAGCGATGCAAATGCGGGTTCCGCCCGGCGAGAAGCTCGAGGTATTCGTGCCGCGCGATGCAAAGGAGCCGGGCGCGCTGCTGAAATGGCAGCGACGCTTCCCATGGCTTCGCGGCACGCTGTGGGAACAGATCACACTGCCCATTGCCGCGAGAGGCGTCAGGCTCGTCAACCTCTGCAATATGAACCCGGTGTTGAAACGCCGGCAGGTGGTGATGCTCCACGACATGGCGGTGTATGACGTGCCGGGCGGGTTCTCCAAAAAATTCGTACTGTGGTACCGCCTCTGTTTCTTCATACTGCCACGAATGCAGCCGATGATTCTGACGGTGTCGAAGTTCTCCCGATCGCGGATTTGCCACCACCTGAAGATCGACGAATCGCGAGTCGCAGTAGTGAGTCCCGCTGCGGACCACCTGGACCGCGTTACCTCCGACCCCGCGGTGATCGAGCGGCTCAATCTCGTCAAGGACGCCTATTGCGTCGTGGTCGGCAGTCTCGATCCGCGCAAGAACCTGCAACGCGTGCTGGAAGCGATAGAGAAGCTCGGGCATCTCGACCACGTCAAGTTCGTAGTGGTCGGCGGCAAGAATGCGCGCATCTTCAATAGCGAACTCGCCGAAGAGAAACCGCAATCGGAAAGAGTGGTGTGGGCCGGTTTCGTCACTGACGGCGAGCTGAAGGCACTCTATGAAAACGCCGGGTGTCTTATCTTTCCGTCGCTGTACGAGGGCTTCGGCCTGCCTCCGCTCGAGGCCATGTATTGCGGCTGTCCGGTAGTCGCATCGTCGCTGACCTCCATACCGGAGGTTTGCGCAGATGCGGCGATGTATTGCGACTCAACATCGGCGGACGACATTGCCGCGAAGATCTCTCTAATGATGACAGACGACGTATTGCGGCAACGTTATAGGGCAATGGGACTCGCTCGTGCGCGCGAGTTTCGCTGGGACGTGACCGCGCAAACCGTGCTCGAGATTCTCAAAGGGCAGGCGGGCGTGCAGTTGACGGGCGTGCCGGCCCGCGCGTCGGCGGGCTAGCGCATGTCGGTAGGCAGGCCAATGTTTCGCATTCGAAAGAGTGTCGGCAGACGTCGGGCGTTGGGAACAATCGCCGCCCTTTTTGGTGCGGCCATACCGCTTGCGCGCGGCAAGACTTCGGCGTCGGCCGGTACAGTGCCGCAAGCGGGAAGTTCGGGAAGTACGGGAGGTCGCAGGATCACGGACCTGATCGGCTCGAATGGATGGGCTGGCGCAAGCAACGACGTCGAGATGTGGCGGCAAATGGGCATCACCTGGGGGCGCGATTCGGTTGGCCCCGGTCAGCCGGATTCACCCACTGAGCCCATGCGTGTCGACAAGACCGGATCGCAGTTCGACAACGATCTTCCGTCAGCGCTGCTACTGAACAACCGCAATGGCATCAAGTCGCTGTTGCTGCTCGGCTATACGCCGCCGTGGAATGCCACCGTGCCCGGTGACAGCAATTCTGCGCCCGTGGATGTCCGGGCGTGGACCCGTTACGTCGAGGCAGTTGTGCGCAAGTACTCCGCACCGCCGTTCAACCTGCGCTATTTCCAGATCTGGAACGAGGCGGCCGGGAAATTGTCCGGTGGTTTACCGCAGGCTACCTTCTGGCACGGTCCGAACTTCAACAAGGATGAAAAGCGCGCGAAGCCGTACGACCGTGCGATGCAGGACTACGTTGAACGTGTGCATCTGCCTGCCGCCCGCATCATCCGGAAGTACAACGCGTATATCGTCTACGGCGGCTGGCCCGATCAGGGCGGCGTGTCCAACTTCTGCAAGTGGCTCGAGTACCGAAGTCCCGTTTCGAATGAACGCATGCTGGACTGGGTCGACTATCTCGACACGCACTACCTGGGCGTCGCCGATCTCGATCCGCTGTACCAGCAGTACGTGAAGAACGGCCCGGCGCGCGGTATCTGGCAGACCGAAATCGGCGATGCGTATATGAAGAATCCGCATTACCTGGCGGAGTACTTCTTTGACTTCGCGGTGTGGGCGCTCGATCGTAACTGGAACGAACCCAACAAGTACGTGTCCATGATTTATCACTGGGACGGATACGAGCCGTTCCGTCTAACTCATCGCGGTCCACCCAGGCGGACCTACAACGCGTCGGGCAGAAGCCTCGTCGTACTTCATCAGACTGTTTCGGGCTCGCTGGCAAGTTTGACGAACCCGTTGCAATTTGGTCCAGGCGCATCCGGCAGCGGTCTGCGCTCCGGCAATGACATCGTGCTGCAGGTCAATGGATCCGCGGGCTGGCGGGCTGTCACAGTGGCGGGGCTTAAGCGGCCCTCGGGCCGAGAAGTAAAGATTGATTTCATAGACGCGGTGACGGGCACAGTAAGTGCACCTGATGCCATTACGACCACATGGAGTAACGACGGTTTGCAACTGCGATTCAAGGTGCCGGACAAAGTCAATGGCGCCGAAAACGATCCGCCAACTCACCTTGCTTATATCGCCGTCCGCTCGCTTGCGTAGCAATTCCGACTCACCGAAAATTTCAAAATAGCGTCGAATGCCATGAACCAGGTCACAGTTGTCATATGCAACTACAACTACGAACGCTATCTAGCGGCCGCGATCGATTCCGCGCTCAACCAGGACTATCCAGGCACGCAGGTTGTCGTGCTCGACGACGGTTCGACTGACGGATCGCGGAAAATCATAGAAAGCTACGGTAGCCGGATTACCGCGATCTTCCAGGAAAACGGCGGCCAGGTCGCCGCATACAACCACGCGATCAGTGCGCTGGAAACGGAATACGCGATCCTTCTCGATTCGGACGACATCCTGTATCCGAGCGCCGTGTCGGAAGTAATGCAAGTCTTCAATAGCGGCTCCTGGGCGAAGGTGCAGTTCCGGCTCGACGTCATGGACGCAAGCGGAACGGCGACAGGGGCTTACGTGCCAAACACCGAACCGCCCGCCAACTGCGGAGAACTTCTGCAGGCGGGCTGGCTCTATCCGTCGCCGCCGGCTTCTGGCAACGCGTATCGGGTAAGCGCACTCAAGCAGGTGTTTCCTATTCCCGCGCCGGGAATCAATCGCTACGGCGCCGACTTCTTCGCGATCTACGGCGCTGCATTAGTCGGTCCGGTGGCCACGGTGCGCAAGTCGCTTGGTGGCTATCGCGTGCATAACGCCGACGGCGGCACGGTGTCGTTCGCCAATTCGGAGCAGATATCCAAGGCGCCGAAGGCGCTGGGCATGCGCTGGGCGATCCTGAGAAATATCGCCAGGTCGCGTCTGGAGATCGAACTGCCCGCGACATTTCATGATTTTGGCCACGAGAAGGCGATCTTCTGTTCAAGCGTGTATCGGGCGACGCTCGTTCATCGGTGGCGCTGGATGTTGCACGATTCGCGCGGCTACCTGCATGCGATCGTGGCCAACCCATTTTGGAGCGTGAAGAAGAAGTTCGGCACGCTGTTTCTTTCCGGCCTGTGCCTCGTACCGTACTCGCCACTTTCTGACTTCGTCGTTCGCTACATATCGAACCCGCTCGCACGCAGACGCGTGGCACAGCGCTAAAGTCAGGAATACGCAATTGGAGAACGGAATGGAAAGACGAGACAACGCAAGCGTCATTGCGTTTGTTTACGGCGGATATTTGATGAGGTACGTGTACCTCATCATCGTTGTGCCGTTTTACGGAAGAATTCTCGGCGTGTCCGAGTACGGGCGAGTGCTCGCGTCAATGTCGCTTATGAACGTGATCTGGATGCTCGTGAGCTACGGATTCACGTTTGTTGGAATGCGCGAAGTCTCGAAGGCGCATTCGGTGCAAGAGTGCAATTCCATCTACTCGCTGCACGTCAGCGCGCGGCTCTTGCTGGCCGCGCTGGGCGGATGCATCGGCCTCGTCGCCACCATGTGCTCGCCGACATTGTCTGAGCGACCTCTCATCGGTGTACTGGCTACATTGCTCGGCATCGTCTCGGCATTGAATCTGGGCTGGCTATTCCAGGGGCGTCAGCGTTTTCGTACGCCGATCATGATCGAGGTCTTCGGCTTCGCCGTGAGCCTCGTGCTGGTGCTGAGCTTTGTGAAGGAGCCCTCAGATTCGGTGTGGGTGCTTGCGAGCCTGCTTATTGCGGGAGTGGCGTCGTCGATCATTTCGTATGGCATTACCACTTCACAACTCGGATTGCCGCGTCTGAAACTACAAGGCGTAATGCCGCTGATTCGCAGCTCGACGATGCTGTTCTGCTATTCGTCGGGCTCCGTGGTACTCACGGCGTCGTCGACGTATCTGCTGACGTTGTTGTCCACGCCTGCTCAGGTAGGGTATTTCGGCGCGGCTGAGCGCTTCGCGACTATTGCGCTCAGCCTGATGGGCCCCGCATCGCAGGTATTTGTCCCGACGATATCGCGGCAACTTGCTCATGGCGATAAGGACGGCGCGCATGCGACCACTCGTCAGGGCGCGGCGCTTCTGCTCGGCTATGGCCTACTCGTCTTTTGCGGCGCAATGACGTTGTCGCCCTTTGTCTTGCCGCTGATTCTCGGGCCGGCGTTCGAGCCTGCCGCTCGAGTTCTTCAATGTTTCGCGTGGATGTTCCCGTTCGTCGCATTCAACGAGTTCGTCGCGTTCTATGTATTCGTTCCGCGCAGAAAGGACCGGCTGCTTGCGTTTGCAGGAGTAGCCTCCGGCCTCGTCAATCTGGCCGCGGCGCTGCTTCTCGCGCCGCGCTTCGGAGCAATTGGCATGGCAACTGCGCGGGTCATCGGCGAGGCGACCCTCGCCGTGATCCTGATGGTCATCATGGTCCGGCTCGAATTGGTTGGGCTCGTGCCGGGCGCGCGGCGCGCTGCAGGAATGCTGGGGCTTGCATGGGGCGCAAGAGCCCAGGCAGGCGCGACCAAGGACGACTGAACCGGATTGCCGGCGCTGAAGCGTCCGGCGCGTAATCTCACAGGAGGTTGAAGTGAAAGTCGCTATTGTTCACGATTGGCTCGTGGTTTCGGGCGGCGCAGAGAAGGTTTTAAAGAGCATCGTCGAATGTTTCCCGAAAGCGGACATCTTCTCGATTGTCGACTTTCTCGAAGATCGCGATTGTGTGAAGGGCAAGCCTGTCAACACGTCGTTCATTCAGAAGATGCCTTTTGCGCGGAAACGTTATCGTGCATATCTGCCGTTGATGCCGATCGCAATCGAACAACTGGACCTGTCTGCCTACGACCTCGTTATCTCGAGTTCGCACGCGGTGGCCAAGGGCGTGCTGACGGGCCCCAATCAGATTCATATCAGCTATGTTCATTCGCCGATTCGCTATGCGTGGGATCTCCAGCATCAGTATCTACGCGAATCGCACCTGAACAAGGGCCTCAAGTCCATCATGGCCCGTGCGCTGTTGCACTATATCCGCGGCTGGGATTCGCGTTCGGCGAATGGCGTGGACCATCTGCTTGCGAATTCGCACTTCATTGCGCGAAGAATCAGGAAGGCGTATCAGCGCGACGCTACGGTTATCTATCCGCCGGTCGATCTCGACAACATGGTCATGTGCACGCAGAAAGAGAACTTCTACGTGACCGCATCACGCATGGTGCCGTATAAGCGCATAGACCTGATCGTGCGGGCTTTCTCGCAGACGCCGGAGCGCAAGCTCGTGGTGATCGGCGACGGCCCGGAAATGAAGCGCATAAAGGCGGTCGCGGGCCCCAACGTGACGATACTCGGCCACCAGCCTCTGGAAGTGCTGGTCGATCATCTGCGGCGCGCTCGCGCTTTTGTGTTCGCTGCAGAAGAAGATTTCGGCATCTCCGTGGTGGAGGCTCAGGCATGCGGAACGCCTGTGATCGCGTTCGGCAGGGGAGGCGCACTGGAATCGGTTGTAGGCTTGCCACTCGAGCAGCCAACCGGTGTCTTCTTCGGTGAGCAAACGGCTGAGTCTTTGCTCGAAGCAGTAACACGGTTTGAGCGCAATGCTACGTTGTTCGACCCGGTCAATTGCCGCCAGAATGCCGAACGGTTCTCGACTGAGAACTTTAAAACCGCATTGACGGATTTCATTGACGCACGGCTTCTGCGCAGCTCAATCGAACAGCTCCGCCCGTACCTCGTGCGCGAGCGGGCTGTCGACGAACGTCATCTGGCGAGCGTGCCTTCGTAAGTTTGAATGCGATATTTGACGCGGCCTGCAAGAGCCATGATCGAGTGAGCGTGGCTGTGTATTTGCGGTGACCGCGTTTCAATAAGCCGCTGAAGCGGCGCCTGGTGTCCATAGGCGAGCGCGCAAACGAACAGAAGGCTCGCGGCCAACCACGCGGGCCGCGCACGTTCGGACTGCTCGGAAAGGGCCTTTCGCAGGAACATCAGGCCTACGATCGCGCCAAGAATCCACCCTGCAATCACCTCCGGCAAGGTATGCGAGAGGTCCATCAGGCGCGATACGCCCGTTAGCGCGCCGATTCCCATTCCAGCTGCAATTCCGAGTGACGGCGGCAGACGCCACCACTTCAATTGCAGTGCGAGCGCGACCATCCACACGCATGTCGACAGCATCGCGTGGCCGCTAATCACGCGGAAATGCGAAGCGGGAAAAGAGATGCCCCAGCCGGCGTAGAAGATCTTGCTCGCGCCGACAATGGCGATGCCGGCAGCAAGCATCACGATCCACCGGAAGGCGAGCTTGACGTTAAAGAGAGCGATCCAGCAGGCGCAGACAGCGGCCACGGGTAAGGTGACGGCGGCATCGCCTATGTTGGTGAATACTGTCCACATAGGGTTCCCGTTCTTGTTGGGTTTCGCTCTAGCGGGAACTGACGTTCCCGCTATAGCGCAGCAGGCGTAGCAACTTCTTAGACGCGACGGCGGACCAGCGATTTGCGCCGATTGAATTCCGCAGTGATCGCATTGGCGGATTGTGACGCCAGCAGCAGGGAGATGACGAGCGAGAGTATCAAAACGTTCGAAGGCGACACGAGCCGATGCTCTGTTGCCGCCATGACCAGCAAGCACACGGACGAGATTTCGACGAAGCGGAACGCGGAAAAGTTCTGGCCGCCTCCGACCAACGCGCTGGCAGCCGCTCCATCTTTACTCCACTCCACCAGCTTCCAGAAGAAAGTCAGCGTGAGGAACAGGCCCACCACACCCGTTTCGGCGAGCGCATTCAGGTAAGAGTTATGAGCGTGCGAATCGCTGTGTTCGACCACGATGTCGGAAGGTGCACCGAACAGGTGAAAGTACGACGTTACAGTGCCGATGTGATCGTCGAATGAACCAAAGCCGAGGCCCACGATCGGGCTTTGCTCAAAATAGGCGAGGGCGCGCGGCCACAGCCATTCATAGCGGATGTTGAGGTTGGCGACTTTCGCATCCTGATTGTGGATATTGAACGGGTAGCCCATGTAGTCGATGGTCCCGTCGGTATGGAAGAAGGCCATTGCAAGGGAGCCCGCAATCAGACCGCCCATCAACACAGCCAGTAGCCAGCGCTTACGGCCGAAGTAGAGGTATGGCAGTACAGCCGCGGCACCGAGCAGCGAGCCGCGGCTGTATGTTGAAAACAGCATCATTGCGTTGGCCGCGATCAGCGCGAGCAGCAGTTTGCTGCGCTTTTGCAGATAGCATCCAACACCCAGGCAGAACAGCATGGCAAAGAATCCGCCTGCCGCGTTGCGCGCGATGAAGTAACTGCCGAAGCTGTTGTCCGGGTTCGTGAAGATGCTCAGTATGCCGGTCTCGACGACGTAGTAAGCGTATGGCGGAATGTTGATCCCGACCGCGAAGATGAAGAACGTGCGAAGCACTTTGTTCAGATCCAGCCGATGCACATAGAGGCAACCGGCAAAAATGGGAGCGTAGGAAATGAAGAAGTTGCCGTCGCGCCGGTAAAACTCGAATTCAGTAAACGATTTCGGATCGTAAAGCAGCGTGGATACGACGATAAAGGCGGTTAGTGCCGTCAATGGTGTAATAAAAGCCGGATAGCGCCGGCCAAAAAAACGCCATGAGCAAAGAACGATCGGTACAAAGCCGACCGCGCTAAGTGGCACGAGATTCGTAACAGTAAGAAACAACGCAAGTAGCGAAATGTAAGCCATTGCGACTCCCGAAAAACAAATGGCGCATAGCCTGCAATGACATGGCCATTACGTGCGAACACAACCAGGTTGGAGATGCGGCGCGCCGCAGCGGGGCGACGAACCTGAATTGAATTGGGTCCTGCGTATGGATGAATGAGCTACCCAAGCACCCATGAAGGTACCACGTATAGGCACTGATTTCCACGCGCTGCCGCACAGACGGCGGGCGATAACAATGGTCTCGCAGACGGGCGCGCTCGCTAATGCCACCACGCTGGCCAAAACCTCAACTGTTCGCGCCACGATTGCTGTGGTGCAGCGTGAGGTGTCTATGATTGATCACATCGAGTAATGCTTCAGTGGCATCTGCATTCTGGCGCCACGCCGATATGTATGCCGTTTGTTTTTTCGTGAGCGACCCGCTGCTGCCTGAGTGCCCAAGGGTGGACGCTCACGGACGAGAACCCGGTGTGCATCCTTGCTTTACGCGGACAGAACGGCTCGCGTAGCCCGTTGATGCCCACACCCCGTCATTGATCACATGTGAGACCGGAAAGTGTCGACGTATAGCGTATTTCGTCGGCGCTTATGCGATTAATCGCTGTCCGGCCCATAAGTCTTGGAGCGATAAATGGATAAAGTTTTTGCAACCGCCGGCGAGACCGACTTCGAAGCTCAGCACGTAGCATCGCAGGAATGCCCCCCGCTCGCGCAAGTCATTCTCGCAGGCGGCTCGGGCACGCGTCTATGGCCTGTGTCGCGTGAGCAGTTCCCGAAGCAGCTGATCGATGTGATTGGCGACAAGACGTTGTTGCAAGCCACGATGAACCGGATGGATGACTTCAATCCACTATGGAGCGTCGTGCCCGATCCGGTAATTGTGTGCGGTGCCGAACATTATTTCGCAACTTCTGAGCAGGCTCGCGAAAGTGGCGTGAATGCTCGTATCGTCGTCGAGCCCGGTCGCCGCGATACAGCGCCTGCCCTGACCCTTGCCGCGCTGACTGCAGCATCTGAAGGCACGGACGTAATTCTCGTCGCGATGCCTGCGGACCATGCGATTGCAGATCTGACGGCGCTCCATAAGGCAATTGAAATTGCGGCTCGCCACGCGGACGCGGGCGCTATTGCCACGCTGGGCGTTCCGCCTACCGGCCCGGACACGGGCTTTGGGTATATCCGTCTCGGCAGTGCACTGTCGGACGGCGCACATCGAATCGAACGTTTTGTCGAGAAGCCAGCGCCCGAGTTGGCCGCGCAGTACGTCGAGTCCGGCAATTACTGGTGGAACAGCGGCATGTTCGTAGTACGTGCATCCGTATGGCTCTCCGTGATCCGTCAGTTCCAGCCGCAAATACACGATGCCTGCGTGCGAGCTTATGAAGGCGCCAAGGTCACCGACGGCTGTGTCGTTCCCGACGCAGAAGCGTTCTTGCAGTCGCCGTCGGACTCGATCGACTACGCAGTCATGGAACATCTAGGGAAGCCCGAATCGCCATTCTCGGGCGTGGTCGTGCCGCTCGAGGCCGGTTGGTCGGATCTGGGGTCGTGGGACGCCGTGTGGCAGGCGATGGAAAAGGACGATTGCGGCAACGCATCGAGCGGGCGTGTTCTCTTCGAAGGTGCGACTGCAACTTACGCTCGCTCGCAAGGCGGCCGACTGCTCGCGTGCGTCGGTACGAACGATCTGATTGTCGTCGAGACGGACGACGCTGTTCTGGTGGCTGACCGTTCGCACGTGCAGGACATCAAGGGACTCGTGTCGCGTATCAAGGCGGAGAAGTCACCCGAAGCGGATGCGCACAGAAAGGTGCGTCGCCCGTGGGGCTTTTACGATTCGATCGATCAGGGCGACCGTTTCCAGGTGAAGCGAATTGTTGTGATGCCGGGCGCGCGCCTGTCGCTGCAGATGCACCATCACCGCGCAGAGCATTGGATCGTGGTGAGCGGTACCGCTCTCGTCACGCGCGGCGAAGAACAATTTCTTCTTGGCGAAAACGAGTCGACGTATATCCCGCTGGGTATTCGTCACCGGCTCGAGAATCCCGGTTGCGTTCCGCTTCAGATCATTGAAGTGCAGTCCGGAACCTATCTCGGCGAAGACGACATCGTTCGATTCGACGATAAGTATGGCCGTGCTGGTTGATCGGCCGTGGCGAACCAGAGAGCGTACGAGGGAACTGCTATGCGATTGATCACAGGTCTGATGGCCAGGCTGTTCGATGTGGCGATGATCCTCGGAGGCGCGGTTGCCGCGTCTCACATCCGCTTCGACGATTTCGCGCAACGAAACTTCTACCTGGCATTTGTCGCGTTCGCGGCGGCGTTTTCGCTCGCTGTGTTTCCGGCGCTGGGCGTCTATCAGTCGTGGCGCGGCCGGTCGAAACGCGTTCTCGCCGGGCAGGTGGCGCTTGGCTGGCTCGTGGTGCAGGCCTGCGCACTCGCGTTGATGTTCTCGTTGCACCGCATCGATTTCGTCTCCCGGTTATGGTTCGTGTATTGGACCGGCATCGCTGGCGGCGCAATGATCGCGGGGCGCATGGTGACCCACGTTCTTCTCGGACGAGTGCGCAACGCAGGGTTGAATCTCCAGAAGGTCGCAGTCGCCGCGTGCGGAGAACATTGCGACGAAATCTTGCGCAAGATGGAGATGGAGCCGGCCGCAGGCTTTCGTGCAAACGCTGTCTACAACCTGCGTCCGGACAAGGAAACCACGATGTCCGTGCCTGTGTTCGAGCAGCGCGCCGCGTTCGCGAAATACGTTCGCGAACAGCAGATAGATGAAGTGTGGCTGGCGTTGCCTTTGTCGGAAGAGCGCGCGATTCTGGAATTGGTCGATGAATTCCGCAACGATCTGATCAATGTGCGCTTCATGCCGGATGTCCGGGCGCTTGCCCTTTTCGATGGAAGCGTGACCGAGTTGCTCGGCTTTCCAACCATCAACCTGGCGGCCTCACCATTGCCGCCAAACGCTCTCGTAAAGAAAGAACTGTTTGATCGCATCTTCGCACTGATCGCGTTGATTGCTGTCTCGCCGATTCTTCTCGCGTGTGCGATAGCGGTGAAGCTAAGTTCGCCCGGTCCTGTGTTCTTCAAGCAATGCCGAAAGGGCGCGGACGGTCGCGTCTTTATGATTTACAAGTTCCGGAGTATGCGCTTGCATGCGAAGAAGGAAGGAGTGCTTGAGCAGGCCACGCGTGGCGACCCCCGCATCACGAGGGTCGGACGATTCTTGCGGCGTACGAGCCTGGATGAGTTGCCGCAGTTCTTCAACGTGCTGCGTGGTGACATGTCCGTCGTGGGGCCGAGGCCGCACGCGCTCGAGCACGACGACCTTTATCAGCACATCGTATCGGGCTATATTCACCGCTATCGGATCAAGCCAGGTATCACCGGATGGGCACAGATCAATGGCTTTCGCGGGGAGACGGACCGCATCGAGAAGATGGAGGGCCGCGTAGCCCACGATTTGTACTATCTTCGGAACTGGTCGTTCGCGCTCGACGTCAAGATCATTTTCGCGACTGTATTCAAGGGGCTGCATCATCCCAACGCTTACTGATCCGTCCGTTGGATCGAGGCCCCAGTAATGCAGTGAAGTAAGTGCGGAGCTCAAGCATAATCAGAAGGGGGAGGGGACTATGAAACTGATCGACGTTGAGACAGTAGCCAGACGTTCAATAAAGAGCGTGGGGCGATACGCATTCCACCGGGTGCATGGCGTGCAGGCCAAGCGCGTCCTGCGGCAACTGGAGAAGAAATACGGACCAGCGGACCCGGCGACTCTCAAGCAGGCCGATACGTATGCACTCGACGTATTCGGCGATGCGATCTACGCACCCTGGCTTCGCGTTTACGCTGCGTTCAGCGGCACGTTCAAGGAAGGCTGGATACCCGACAACTTTTACGGCGGCGTGGTCGTGCCCAATATGAAAGGCGGCTACGGCAGGATCTCGAATCTGAAGCCCATGTCGCGGGTCATCTTCGGCGGTGACGCGTTTCCCGATATAGCCTACTTCGCGAATGGCCTGTTCTTTACGGACCGCAACGTGGTGGTTCCGGAGCGCGAACTCCAAGACGCGGTGTTCCGCGACTGCGATAAGGTCGTCTTCAAACTGGACGGCTCAGGGCAAGGCAAAGGCATTCATTTCTTTGACCGGAAGTCGTTCGACTGCGATCTCATCAAATCGCTCGGCAACGGAGTAATACAGAAGTTCATCGTTCAGCATCCATTGCTGAGCGCGTTCGCTGCCAACTCGGTCGCGACCTTACGCCTCACCACGGCGGTGGACGACCTTGGTCGCGCCTCGCTGCGCGCCGCATTTTTGCGCGTGGGCAGGGCGAGTCATACCCATATCACGGTGGATGACGAGGTTTGTGTGCCCGTGGACCTGGTAACGGGGGAATTCGCTCGCAAAGGCTTCATGAGCGATTGGGGCGCCACTGAAGAGCACCCCGATTCCAAAGTCAGGTTCGCCGGACTGAAAGTGCCTGCGTTCAGCGATTGCATCGATACCGTTCTGCAACTCCATCGCAAGGTGCCGTTTGCGCGCTGCATTGGGTGGGACGTGACAGTCGACAGTGACGGCAAGGTGCAGATTATGGAATGGAACGGCGAACACAACGATGTGAAGTTCAGTGAGGCGACCCAGGGTCCCTGCTTTCAGGATCTGAAGTGGGAACTGCTGAAGGGTAGCGCCTTATGACGGTAATCAGCGAGGAACGCGCGTGAGCGAACAATTGTGGTGCGTCCATATTGAGGGACCCGACGACTTCATTGCTATGGTTTCGCGAGAAGCGGCGCAGCGTGAAGCGTCGGCTATCAATGCGTATGTGGAGCGCTCAGGGCAAGCTCAGAGCGCCGCGCATGCGCGCGCGGTCGCAATGGAATGGCCGTTCCCGCCGGAGGGCCACGCCCGCGCATTGGAAAGCGACTGGGAAGACCTGCAGCGCATGCCGCACCGTCAGCAGCAGGGCGGCTCGTCGCAGGGCCTGTTGACGAATATCGCGCGGCGCGTGAAGGAGCTTATCGAAGTCGCGCGAGGCGCATGACTGAACGGCCCCGCGGCCGCTCAAGTGTTCAAACCCCCAGACGCTTCACAATTGCCGTCTTTACGACCGGCATGCCAATTTGCAAGAGCTTGCGGAAGCCCTCGTCGCGCCCGACCTTTTGCTCGACGTTATCTATCATCGCCTGCATGACATTCGCGGGATAAAACTCCCGGAAAAGTCTGTTCGCGCCGATTTGCTCGAAGACGTGATGAAGGAATGAGCCGCGCGGCGGTCCGACTCTTTTGAACAAACCCATCTTCACAACGCGATTGTTCCAAAGGTGCAGCGAGTACGAATTGGCGCACAACGCTGCGCACTCGTCGAAGTACTGCGGAAGAAATACCTTGTAGTAATCGTCGAAATGTACCGGATAGAAGTCGCTTTCTGGTACTCCCGCATTTACGCCATATACGGACGTCAGCAAACGCGGACCTGTGTCACCCCATTTTATGGAGGTGCCTTTCATCGCCTCGATCCGTTGTAAAAGCTCAAGCAGGCGCGGATCGGCGGGATCGAGGCGCAGCAGAGCGGTGCAGATGCTGGTGGCCGACTCCCGCCCGATAATGTTGCCCTCCAGGCTGCGATCAAACGCGCGCAAAAGCAGCATGTCGGTGTCAACCCAGATTTCGTCCGTCTTCGTAAACATGACGAAGCGAAAATAGTCGGTGAAATGCGCCATTGACGGGGTACCGTCAATAGAAAATGCTGTTAACGCGTCGGACTTCACAATTTCGCTTGCATCCTTGACGACCACGCCCTTGGGTACGTTCTGTACCTCGCCATACGTATAAAGTGCGACATCGCTGCCATAGGCGGTGAACGAGCTCAAACAGGCCACCTCATAGGCCGAAAGCTCTGGGCCATGCCAAAACGACGCGAAACGTGCGCTACTCATAGTCTATCCATTGGGAAATTTGGTGCGGTGGGAAGCAGGCGGGGCCCGAAACTGATCGGACCCGAGAGGGCGGACGGCGCGCGCGCCTCTGCCTGGAATGTATGTGGCCCAATGATAAACACGCGACAGATTTCGATATTAGTAAAGACCCTAAATGTAGGACATTTGTCGCAAAACGTTGAGTGTAATGGCCGTTAACGCCCTTTCACTTCGTCTCCGGCCGCGAGGGCGCGGCAGGCGAACACGCCTTAGCCGCGCCACCTTGCGCTATGTCAGTGCAGATCGGCTCGCCCTGTGGACGACACGACATTGCCAGCACTGTCCAGGATTGCGACAGGTCCACTTTGCGTGGCTGGCGGCTCGTCAATCACGAGCGGGCTTGTTACGGTGGTGCGTTCCGCCGGTGCAATGCCGATCGAAGCGGCGCTGCCAAAAAACGAAAACAGCGTGGACAGGTAGCTGCTTACGCTGTCCTGGAGCACACCTGCAAGCTCGTTATGCGTATCCACGGCGATGTCTTCGACATGCCCCCAATACGCGCAGGTCTTCTTCATTGCGGCGGGGACTTGCTGGAATTGCAGATCGATCACCTGATCCAGCGATACCGACGAAAGCGCGGCATCGACAAGCGCCCGCTGCTCCGACAAGGACGTCTTGACGGTCTGCATATTCAATTCGACAACTTTCTCGAGGCCGGCAACTGCTTTCGCCGCCATCTGGTAGGCGACAATTGCATTGTCTTCGTGGCCAACTTCCGGCTGGGTCAATACAACAGCGTTCATAAGGGTGCTCCGTATCAGTGCGGGGGGAGGGAATGCGCAACAACGCGCAGTGTTCAAGCAACGGCTATTCCTCGCCATGCAAACGGATCGAACGCATGTCTGCAATTCGCAGTGGCGCGGCTGCCAGCGTCAAATTACTATTGACTTGCGCCTGCAGGCGCGTCGCTTGCCGCAGTGGCGGGCGCGGACACGGCAGGCCCGCTTTGCGCGGCACCACTTACTGCGGCCGCACCGCTCGCCTGATCTGTCGACGAAGTACCGGAGCGGTTGCAGCCGGCCAGCGCGATGGCGAGCGCGGCTGCGCACGCGGTGACCCACAAAGCCGAATTTTTCATGGTCATGAAATAACGTCTGTTGAGGCGAGAGGCGACGCAAGGAGCGCGCCGCATTGCGACGAGACAGCAATGCGTATGCCGCGCGCAGTACCGTCGTTTCGAGAAACGCGACTACGCAACCCAGCTTTCGAGCGGTTATGCTGGAACCCACTCACCTGGACGAGAAATGGAAACTTGCCATGACTGAGCCGGATCTATCAAACGTGTACCGAAGCTACATTGCGTGCCTTAACAGTCAGGATTGGACCAGGTTGACGCAATTCGTCCATGACGACGTTTACTACAACGATCAGCGGATCGGCTTGTCGGGATATCGCACGATGCTGGAGAGGAATTTTGCGGAGATTCCAGACCTTCATTTCGACATCGAACTGATGGTTACCGACCCCGCGTATGTAGCGGCACGGCTGCGCTTCAATTGCACACCGAAAGGAAAATTTCTCGGTCTCGACGTCAACGGCAGAACGGTGACTTTCACCGAGAACGTGTTCTACGAGTTCCGCGGCGAAAGAATTGGTCAGGTGTGGTCCGTGATCGATAAGGCGGCTATCGAAGCGCAGTTGTAATGCCACGCAAAGCGAGCAGGCGGCTATGGGTTGCTGCCAAGCGGACTCCCAAGCGGATCCCCAGGCGAACCCCTAGGCGAACCCTCAGCCTGGCTGTCAGGCTGCGTGCCAAGCGCCTGGAACAGCGCAGCGGTGTCGGTGAAGCGGTTTGCTTGAGCCCGCGTTTGGTCGAGTGCAGTTTGCAACATCTGACGTTGAGCATCGAGTAGAGCAAACTGGCTGATTCCGCCGGCCGCATATTGTTGAGCCGCGACGCCAAGGCTCGCCTCGGCCTCCTGTGCGGCCTCGGTGCGCGCCTGAAGTTCTCGTGCGTCGTTTTGCATTGCCGTCAGCGAGTCGGCGACCTGTTGCAATGCTTCCAGCACGGTTTGCCGATAGCTCGCAAATGTCGCGTCGTACACAGCCTGCGCCGCGCGTTTCTTCGCGTGCAGTTCGCCGCCGTGAAAGATCGGCTGAGTCAGATTGAGGCCGATATTCCACACGTTCAGCCCATTCACAATGTCGCTAATGCGCGTGCGTTCCGAGCCGATTCCCGTCGACAACACGAATTGCGGATACAGGTTCGCCGTGGCGACGCCCACATTTGCGCTGGCTTGATGCAGCAAAGCTTCCGACGCCTGGATGTCCGGCCGCGCACGAGCGAGTGTTGACGGCAAAGCCACTGGAATATCGACTGGCAGATGCAGCGCGTCGAAAGTAAGGGTGTCGAAATCCGCTTCAGATGGCGCTCTCCCTAGCAGAATGGCCAACTGATGGTCGGCAGCAGCTAACTGAGTTGCCAGCGGCGGCAAAGACGCGCGAGTTTGTGCAAGCAGCGTGCGCTGGCTGCGTACGTCGAGTTGCGACACGCCGCCGGCAGCTAAACGCGTTTCCATGATCGACAGTTGATGTGCCTGTGCGTCGACAAGACGCTGCGTGAGCGTTATTTGTTGTTGCAGCGAGGCGCGGCGCACGGCGGTAGACACCACATTTCCCGCAATCGCGAGCCGTGCCGCATCGAACTCATACGATTCGTAGTCGACTTGGGCCATGCTTGCCTCAAGCGCGCGCCGATTGCCGCCGAAGATATCGAACACATACGAAACGCTGACCGATGTGCTAAATAAAGAGAACGGCCCGGGGTTCTCGACATGCGGAATACCGAACGCAGCGGGGTCTACCTTTTGCCTTGCACCCGAAACAGTTGCGTCGATGCCCGGCCATTGCGTAGCGCCCGCGAGTGCGGTGTAATTTTCGCGCGCTTCTATCAGCTTGGCGCGGGCTTGCGCGAGCGTCGGACTTTCACGCAATGCGTCGTCCACGAGATGGTTCAGTGCGTCTGACTGGAATTGACGCCACCACATCGATGTTAGCCTTGGCGTGAGGCTGAATTTCTGCGCGGCGCCCGCCGCTCCGTTGGACTCGACAGTACGCTCGGGCAATGCCTCGCGTGTATAACTTTGCGTGCGCGGTACTGCCGGTGCCTGAAAGTCCGGCCCCACGGTGCAGCCGCTCAAAGCCACTGCGCAGGCAAGAAGAAGTGTTTTCATGAACATTCTCCTAGTCGAGCGTGCGCCGATAAAAGCGCAGCGCAATTGCCATGACGATGGCGGTAAATAGAGCCATGGGCCACACCGAGGGCCAAAGGTCCGTCCATCCGACGCCCTTGAGCAGAATGCCGCGAATGAGCCGGTTGAAATACGTCAACGGCAACAGGTTGCCGATGAATTGAGCCCATTGCGGCATACCCGCGAACGGGAACATAAAACCGGACAGAAGAATATTCGGCAGGAAATAGAACACAGTAAGCTGCATGGCCTGCAACTGATTCTGTGCGAGCGACGACAGGGTGATTCCTACCGTCAGGTTCGCGGCAATGAAGAGCAGCGCGGCGAGGTAAATCGCCACCAGGCTGCCGACAAAAGGCACATGAAACACGAAGCGCGCCGCAAACAGAATGATCGATGCCTGGATAAGCCCGATGGCGACGTACGGCACGATCTTGCCGGTCATGACCTCGATCGGCAGAACCGGCGTAGCCAGCAGGTTTTCCATGGTGCCGCGCTCACGTTCGCGAGTAACGGCGAGGCCAGTCATCATGACGAGTGTCATCGTCAGGATTACGCCCATGAGTCCGGGAACGACGTTGTACTGGGTAATGCCTTCGGGGTTGTACAGATTGTGAACCTGAACGCCAAATGCGCTTTGCCCGCCATTCAGATGTGCGAGCGGTCCTGTGATGTCCTTGTCGGCGACCGGTTGCACAAGGTGCGGCAGCGCGGCAACGGCGGTTTGCGTTGCGGTGGGGTCGGTCGCGTCGGCTTCGAGCAGCAGCGACGGGTGCTCGCCGCGCACCAGCCTTCTGGAGAAGTCGACGGGTATATTCAGCACGAATTGCACGCGGCCCCTCGCAAGCGCGCGTCGCCCGGCTTCTTCGTCTGGCAGCGTCTCGACAATGTCGAAATAAGCAGAGTTGGTCATTGCGGCAACGAAGCTGCGCGAAAACTCGCTCTGGTCGTGCACGATGACGGCAGTGGGCAAATGCTTCGGGTCAGTGTTGATTGCGAAACCGAAGAGCGCGAGTTGAACGATGGGCACACCCACGATCATCGCGAATGTGACGCGATCGCGCCGCAGTTGCAGAAACTCTTTGAGTACCACACTCCACCAGCGCGTCAACGAAAAAGCAGTACCGTTGCTCACGTTTGCGCTCCAAAGTTGTCTTTCGAATGACTCATCAAATAGATGAATACGTCTTCAAGACCTGTTTCTATGGGCTCCATGCGAAGTGTGGTGCCTGCGGTGGCCTGCCTGATGGCGCGTTCGAGCGCCGCGTGATCCCGCCCGCTCGCGTGCAGTGCGGCGCCGAATACAACGGTCTGATCGACGCCGGGCGTTGTACGTAGCTTCTCCGACAGTTCGCTCAGCTGCTCGCCTTGAATGGACCACGTCGCGAGATCCTGCGACTCGATCACCTCTTTAGACGTGCCTTGCGCGAGCAGCTTGCCGTAGGCGATATAGGCGAGCTTGTGGCAGCGCTCGGCTTCATCCATGTAATGTGTGCTGACGAGTACGGATATGCCGCGCGCCGCGAGGCGGTGCAGTTCTTCCCAGAAGTCGCGGCGTGCAGTGGGGTCGACGCCCGCCGTCGGTTCGTCGAGCAGCAGCAATCTGGGTTCGTGCAGCATGCATGCCGCGAGCGCGAGACGTTGCTTCCAGCCTCCAGAAAGCGACCCTGTCAACTGATTCGCGCGGCTTTGCAGGCCGAGTGCCTCGAGCGATTTATCGACTGTTTCGCGCCGGTTGCGCATCTGGTAAATGCGCGCAACGAAGTCGAGGTTCTCCCGAATGGTCAGGTCTTCCCAATACGAGAACCGTTGAGTCATATAACCGACATTGCGCTTGATCTGCGCACTGTCGCGAAGGATGTCGTAGCCGAGGCATGTGCCAGTGCCCGAGTCGGGCGTGAGCAGTCCGCACATCAAGCGGATGCACGTGGTCTTGCCGCTGCCGTTCGGTCCGAGGAAACCGAAAATCTGGCCACGCGCCACTCGCAATGAAACGTTGTTTACGACGTGCTTGTCGCCGAAATGCTTGTTGAGTTCATGCACGTCGATGACGTACTCGCGGGAGTCGGAGTCACTGCTCATTTGAGCACCACCGTCACCGGCTGGCCGGGATGAAGTTTTGTTGCATCCGCAACGGAAGGGTGCGCCTCGATCATATAAACAAGCTTTGCACGGCTTTCGTTGCTATAGATGACTGGCGGCGTGTACTCCGCATTGTTCGAGACGTAGGTGATTTTTGCCGGCACATCCGCCGCGCAACCGTCGCAATGCATGACCACCTCGCGCCCCGGCGTGAGTGCGCCAACCAGCGTCTCGGGCACGAAAAAGCGTACCTTGATGTTCTGCGGCGGCAGCATCTGTACAACTGGGCTGCCCGCCGGCACCCATTCGCCGTTGCGATAGAGCGTGTCGTAGATCAGTCCGTCGGCGGTCGCATTGACGCGTTTCTGATCGAGTTTCCACTGCGCCTGCGCGACCACGGCCTCAGCCGCTGCGACCTGCGCCTGCTGGGCGCTGATCTGTTGCGAGCGGCCGGGCAAACGCGCCACTTGCACCTGATTCGTAAGTTCACGCACTTGCGCTGACGTGGCGTCCGCATTCGCACGCGAATCGTCGAGTTGAGCTTTCGAAATGCCACCTGCGCTGTATTGCGCTTCGTCGCGTGTGAGTTGCAGCGCCGCCTTGCGCGCGTTTGCGGCAGCCTGGGCGAGCTGTGCGCGATTGACGTTGACTTCCGGCACGCGCTTGCCGGTTTGAATATCGGCGAGCTGAGAGCGCGCAGCCGCGAGTTGTTCCTGCGCCTGCTGCAGGGCGGCTGTTTCGTCGACGACGTCCAGAGCGAAAAGCGGCGCGTCTGCCTTGACCGTTTGTCCGCGCGTGACCTGCAATTGCGTGAGCTTGCCCGCCTGCGACGAACCCAGGTAGACATACTCGCCCTCTACATAGCCCTGATAGGCATTCTCGTCGTGACGCGAGCACCCCACGAGCAGGACGCCGAAGAAGAGCGTCCATGCGGGCCGCCTGATTGATGTGATGAAGTTCTTCATTGATCTCGTTCCACTCTCCGTGCTGCGGTCGCGGCGCGTGTTCAGCGGGCATTCCATTTTCATCGCCGGGAAGGGCCGCATCCTGATGCTTCTCCGAATGCCCGGTCCGCCAGGATGAAGTAAAATAAATGCTATGTGAATTTGAATTCAAATTCAAACTATTTTTTCAGCGGAACTGACTCATGCCAACAAAACCAGTGACGACCGCAGGGCACGTCGACCGTAAAGAGAAGGCTGGAAAAGCGCAGGGAACAACGCAGACGAGAGCGACGCAACAGACGAAACAGACGAAGCGGGCAGTGCAGCCCGACGCTAAGTCTCGCGCAAAGCAATCGAACGAGCGCGAGACGCCGCCACGGCCGAAAGCAGCGAAGCGCGCGAGCCGGCCTGACGGAGCGGCGACACGCCAGCATCTGCTCGACATTGCGGGGCAGGTTTTCGCAGCGCGCGGTTTCGCCGATGCCACCAGCAAGGAAATATGCGAGCGTGCGGGCACGCCGATGGCGTCCGTCAACTATCACTTCGGTAGTCGCGAGGCGCTATACGAGGCGGCACTCGTGGAGGCGCATCGTCAGGTGGTGAGCCTCGATGAATTGACCGCACTGACAGAAGGGGCAGGCGACCCTCGCGACAAGTTGCGCGCGGTGATCTCGCGATTCGTCGGCCTGTCCACCAGCACGAGCGCGCCGTGGGGATTCATGCTGATGTTGCGCGAGATGCTGTCTCCGTCGCCGGCTATTCCGGCGCTCATCGAAAAGGCGGTGCGGCCGAAAGCTGCGGTTCTGCTCGGTTTGATGGGGGAAGTATTGCAGTTGAATCCGCAGGAGCCGACTGTGCAGCGAGCGGTGATGTTCACCGTGCTGCCCTGCATTGCGTTGATGATTGCGCCGCGGCAGGCGCAGACAGCGTTGCTGCCCGCCGTTGCCAAAGATAAGAATGCGCTCGTGGAAGACTTCGTCCGCTTCGTCATGGCGGGGCTGGACGCAGTCGCCGCAGCGCACCGGGCGCGCAAGTAATTCTATTGGTCGAACGCGATTGCGCGCCTGCGCAGTTCTCGCATTGCGCTGTCCAGATGAGCGTGTGCGCTCGCCTTGTCGCCGGCGCGCATCTGTTCATAAGTGCGCTGCGCCACGTCGTGCTGCACGGCTTTGAGTGGTCGATTGGTGCTCATCGCTTTTAGCTGAACCTCCGCGGCGCGCTCCAGGTAGTAGAGGTCGTCCCACGCTTCTGCAATGCTCGCACCCGCTACCATTACGCCGTGATTCTTGAGGAACAGGATATCCGCATCGCCGATCGTCTCCGCAATGCGGTCGCCTTCCGAATCGTCGAGCGCGAGTCCGTTGTAGTTCTCGTCGACTGCGGTGCGTCCATAGAACTTGAGTGCTGTCTGCCCGAGCCACAATAGCGGCGGACCTTCGAGCAGACACAACGCCGTGGCATTTGGCATATGCGTGTGAAACGCGGCCTTCACGCGCGGCTTTAGTCGATGCAAACGTGCGTGGATATAAAACGCGGTTGCTTCCGGCTTGCCCTCGCCGGCTACGACATGCCCATCGAAATCGCAAACCAGCAACCGTGACGCCGTGATTTCGGAGAACGCATAACCATACGGATTGACGAAGAACAGGTTGTCGTGCCCGGGCACCACAGCCGAGAAGTGATTGCAGATTCCCTCTTCAAAACCGTATTGCGACGCCAGTTGAAAGCATGCCGCGAGTTGAATTCGTGCTTCGTTGATGGCGTCGGATTCGAGCCGCAACGTCGGCTGCGGATTCGTCGCGCCAATGGATGAAAGCGTGTGCGCCATGGTCGTAGTTCCTGAAAGTCACCAGCCGAGCGAAGCGAAAAGCGGCGTTACCTGATCGAGTGTGGAGAGCGTTGCATCGGGTGTGTAGTCGGGCAGCAGCGTGCGGCCTGTTGCGCGATCTATCCACACGCAGCGAAAGCCTATGTCGCGAGCGGCCGCGTGATCGAGATGCGGACTCGCGCAGATATGCACCACTTCGTCGCGCGTCACGCCGAGTTGCTCATGCGCGTAATCGAACAGCCGTCGCGCGGGTTTGTAGGCGCCCGCCTGCTGAGCGGTGATGACGCGGTCGATATGGCCGCCGAGTTGCGCGACATTGCCGGCTATGACGTCGTCGTCGGTATTCGACACGATGCACAGACGGTAGCCATCTTCCTTCAGTCTCTGCAACGTATCAACCACTTCCGGAAATGGCGACATGGCGGAAATGCGGTCGGTCAATGTGCGGACATCGCGTTCGTCAGCGGGCAGCCCGAGTTCGGTGAGTGCTAGATGAAGCCCAGCGCCTGCTACCTCGCGAAACGAGCGATGCGGCGCGGTCTGTTCGAGCTTATGCTCATGCCGGTCGTACACTGCGATGAGCCGTGCCGGATCGACGTCATGACCGTGCTTGGTTTCGAGAATTTCGCGGACGGCCGCCTGCAAGCCTTCGTCCCACTGGATCAGCGTGCCGTAGCAGTCGAACGTAAGCCAGCGGGGGCGGGCGGTATTGTGCAGTGACATGAATGGACTCCGACGTAAGTAGATCGTGAATGACGTCAGATTAAGCACATTGACAGATATTTGAAAATTAAATTAATCTCTCGACGTCAGTTGCATCTTAAATAACGAAGCGAGTCCGCCATGCTTGATCTCGACCTGCTGAATACGCTTATTTGCGTCGTCGACGAAGGCAGTTTCACGCGTGCGGGCGAGCGCGTGCATCGCACGCAGTCCACCGTGAGCCAGCAGGTTCGGCGGCTCGAAGAACTCGTCGGGCGCACGTTGCTGATGCGCGACCGAACCGGCAATCAGGTGACGGCAACCGAGCACGGCGAACTGCTCGCGCAATACGCGCGGCGGCTGCTCGCGCTGGCGCAGGAAGCACAAGATGCGTTGACGAGCGACGTCGCGGTCACGCCGCTTCGCATCGGCGTACCGGAAGATTTCGACGCGCGCCGCATGTCGGCGATGTTGTCCGGCTTCGTCAAGACGAAACCAGGCGTGCGGCTCGAAACGGTGGCCGGCATGAGCGCCGAGCTGCAACGCAGGCTCTCGGGCGGTGAGATCGAGATCGCGCTGGTCAAACGCGAGCCGGCGAGCGGGGAGTGCCTGGCTTCATGGCCGGAGTCGCTCGTGTGGGTGCGAGGCGCGCATGCTCAAGCGCCGGAGGAGTCGTCAGACGAACCCGTACCTCTCGCGCTATTTCCGCAAGGCTGTGTCTACCGGCAGCGCGCGATCAGGGGTCTCGACAAGGCGCATCGCCGCTGGCGAATCGCATTCGGAAGCCATAGCCTCACGGGTATCCAGGCGGCGGTTTCTTCAGGGCTCGGCATCTCCGTTTTGCCGACTACAGCGATCCTCCCCGAGCATCGCGTGTGCAACGGCTTTCCGCCTTTGCCGCCGACCGAGCTCGCACTTGTCAGCTCCGGCGGCGTGCTCAACGTGCATCAGCGCGCGCTGGTCGACTTCCTGCTGGCGGAGATGGAGGCGTAGAAGGGCCGGCGGAATGACAAACAAGAACTGAAAAACCGGCCCGACTGCTCGACGCCTACGACAGGTGATGCACTTCCTGCAATCCGAACACAGGCGTTGGAATGCCTTCCATGCGAGCCTTCAGTTGCAGAGAGAGATACTGCGAGTAATGCCGCGACTGATGCAGGTTTCCACCATGAAACCACAGCGCCTGCTGCTGCGTGGGCTTCCACATGTTGCGCTGCTCGCCTTCCCACGGACCTGGATCTTTGGTCGTATTCGAGCCGAGTCCCCACACCTTGCCGACCTTGTCGGCCACTTCGCGTGAGATCAGATCGGCGGCCCAGCCGTTCATGGAACCGTAGCCTGTCGCATACACGATGAGGTCCGCTTCGAGTTCGCTGCCGTCGCTGAGCAGCACCGAATGCTCTTTCAGTTCCACCACGTCCACGCCGCTTTTCAGCTTGATCTTGCCGTCGGCGACGAGTTCGGACGCACCGACGTCGATGTAATACCCGGAACCGCGACGCAGGTACTTCATGAACAGACCCGAATCGTCGTCGCCGAAATCGAGCATGAAGCCACTTTCTTCGAGCCGCGCGTAGAACGCCGCATCGCGTTCGCGAATTGCGTTGAAGACCGGGATCTGGAACTCGTGAAGAATCGCATACGGAATGGAAGCAAAGGTCAGGTCAGCCTTCGCGGTTGTCATGCCCGCCGCCACCGCGCGCTCCGAGTAAAGATCGCCGAGCGCGAACTCCATCAGCGAATCCGATTTGACGATGTGCGTGGACGAGCGCTGCACCATGGTCACGTCGACGCCGGCTTCCCACAGGGCCGCGCAGATGTCGTGAGCCGAATTGTTCGCGCCGATCACGACGACTTTCTTACCGTGATACGCGTCCGGACCGGGATGCCGCGACGAATGATGCTGCTCGCCCTTGAACACGTCCATGCCCTTGAAGCTCGGGATATTTGGCTTGCCGGACATACCGGTGGCGAGCACGAGTTGCTTCGGCCGAAGCGTGAGATTGCGGCCTTCCCGTTCGACTTCGACGATCCATTCGCCCTTGGCCTCGTCGTAGCGTGCGGATTTGCACACGGTCGAGCCCCAGTAGTTCAGCTCCATGACCTTCGTGTACATCTCGAGCCAGTCGCCGATTTTGTCCTTCGGTGTGAAAACCGGCCAGTTATCCGGAAAGGGCAGATAAGGCATATGGTCGTACCAGACCGGATCGTGCAGGCAGAGCGTCTTGTAGCGCTTGCGCCATGCGTCGCCCGGCCTCTCGTTTTTGTCGATGATGATGGTCGGCACCCCAAGCTGCCGCAGCCGCGCACCCAGTCCGATACCGCCTTGCCCGCCGCCGACGATCAGGCAATACGGCTCTTCCGAGGTGCCGAGTGCGTCGAGTTCCGCCTCGCGCCGCTCCTTCCAGCTCGTGCGGTCGCGGCGTGCACCGTGCTCGGCGCCCATCGGCCGCTTCGGGCCTTTCGGCTCCTCATGGCCTTTCAGTTCCGCCATGGTCGTGAGCAGCGTCCAGATGAGGCCGTCCTTCAGGCGAATGAAACCGCTGCCTCGCGCGACTCCGGTTTCGAAAGTGATCCAGCCTTGCGCAATGCCGTCGGCCTGCGTCGCTGTTTCGTTCTCTGCAAGCCGGAGTTTCGACGGCTTGATCGCGTCCACCTGCGCATCGAGCATCGCGGCAATCTGCTCGCGGCCTTCGAGCGTCTTGATGTTCCATGTGAACGCGACCAGATCGCGCCAGTAACAATCCGGCTGAAACAGGTCGACGGCGGCCTGCGTATCGCCGCGTTTCAGCGCGGCTTCGAGGCTTTCCAGCACCTGGGATATCGCTTGATTTGCAGTGTTTTCAGACATGGTTGCTCCTCCATTTGAAACGGATAGTCGGACTTCATTGGTAGCGCGGGTTCTACGCCCGCTAGGGAAATCGGGGCAGCGCCGCTAGCACTTATGCGGGGGCAGGATGCGCAGCTTCGCAATCCGCCGGTACAAGGTTGCGCGGGACATGCCGAGCGCTTGCGCCGCCAGTTCGGTGCGCCACTTCGCGTCGTTCATTGCATCGACGATGCGGCGGCGTTCGAGCGCGTCGCTATCGGACAGAACCGGCGCAGCGTGCGGCGCGGCACTCTCAGCGTTACTGCTATTGCTGTTCTCTCGCGGCGCCGCCGTCCTGCTTCGCGCAAGCCGCGCGGCGGAGGGCTGACGGACGCGTGCATAGAGCGGCGAGCCGGTGTCGCCCAGTCTCAGTGAGACGAGGCCGCGGCCCGCTTTCGCGTTGAAGAGACGCTCGGCGGGAACGTCGAAAATTTCCGACACGTGACGCGGTAACTGGTTGAGCGCCGGCACACATTCGCGTGCGCGGCGGTTTGCGGCGATCACGTGGCCGCGGGCGTCGATCGCAATGAGGATCTCGGGCTGCGCTTCGACGTAATGGCGGTTGCGATGCGCAAGCAGCACCCAGCAATCCGCGGCCGCGTTGAGGAAACAGGCGTCTTCGATCAGAAGCGCGCTTTGCCGCACGATGTGATTGACGAGCCGCTGGCTTTCGCGGTCGTCGGGGGAGCGCACGGCCGACGCATCGAGTACGCCGAGCAATTCGCCGTGCAAACCGAAAATCGGCGATGCGCTGCATGTGAGGGTGGTGAACGCCGCACGAAAATGATCGGTTCTATGCACGGTAATGGGCTCGGCATCGAGCAGCACCGTCGCGACACCGCAGGTTCCTTCCTCGCTTTCGGACCAGCATGAGCCGAGATAGAGCCCTGCGCGTTTGAAGTCGTGCCGGCGGTCTTTATCGACGCGGTAGTCGATCGTGACGCCCTGTGCGTCGGTCAGCATCACGCAGTAGTCGGCCTCGCGCACCATCTCGTGCAGCCGCGACAGGCACTGGCCCGACGCGCGCAGAAACGATTCCTCGCGATGCTGCACGTCGCGTAATTCCGGCACGGTCAGAATGCGCGGACCGGCGGTCGCGCCCGGATCAAGGTGATATTGCTCGAGCGAGCGTTTATACGACGATGCAAGCCGCTTCCCGTCGACGCCCGCACGCGTCGTCCGTCCTTCTATGACGTTGCATATGCGGTCGATATGTCTCGTTGACGGAACGTAGGGCATGACGAGCCTCCGGGCGAACTCAGCGCGAACTGGGTGCTGGAGACATTCTGCGCCGCTATCCTGCGCGTGTCTCCGAAGCCTGAAACGTACGGTACGTTTGTAGCATGCGCGAATCGGCAGAGCACACTGCAGTGCACCATCGTCGCCGGTGAGATTTTTTTCTCAGCGTGCAAACTCGCACGGGACGCGGCGTGAGCGCTTGCCCGGAGCAATAAAAAAACCGGCCCGCAGGCCGGTTTTTTATTATCAGGCGAAAAATTCAGAATGTTTCCCAGCTGTCCGCGCCTGCGCTCTGCAATTCGCGTTCTTTGGGCTGCGCTGGCGCGATGGGCGACGTCACGGCGGCTTTTGCGAAAGTCGTGACCGGTTTCGACTGAGACGGCGCGGGTTTCTTCGACGTCGCAATGGCGCGCGCCGGCTTCGTTCGAACGCTGTGCGCCGTGCTTTGCACCGCCTGCTGTGCCGCGTCGACACGGAAGATCGACACCGCCGCACGAAGGCTTTCCGCCTGATCCGACATGGCCTGTGCAGCGGCGGTGGCTTGCTCGACGAGCGCCGCGTTTTGCTGCGTGACCTCGTCCATTTGCGTGACGGCCACGTTGACCTGCTCGATACCCTTCGTCTGCTCGGACGATGCCGACGCTATCTCGCCCATGATGTCGGTCACCTGTTTGACCGAGCGCACCACTTCGCCCATCGTTTGACCGGCGTTTTCAACGAGCTGTGAGCCGTTTGTCACATGAGACACCGACGCTTCTATCAGGTCCTTGATTTCCTTTGCGGCTGTCGCGCTGCGCTGGGCGAGCGTGCGGACTTCGCCGGCAACCACCGCAAAGCCGCGGCCGTCTTCGCCTGCGCGAGCGGCTTCGACCGCCGCGTTGAGGGCGAGAATATTCGTCTGGAACGCAATTCCTTCGATCACCGAAATGATTTCGGTCACCTTGGTCGAACTCGAAGAAATGTCTTGCATGGTGGCCACGACCTGCTGAACCACTTCGCCACCCGAGGCCGCCGTCGCTGACGCCGCCGACGCGAGCGTGCTGCCCTGGCGCGCGTTATCCGTGTTGTTACGCACGGTCGAGGTCAGCTCTTCCATGCTGGCCGCGGTTTGCTGCAGCGATGCGGCCTGTTCCTCGGTGCGTTGCGAGAGATCCTGATTGCCTTGCGCGATCTCGCCGGCAGCCACGGAAATCGACTCCGCCGATGTTTTGATGCCGGACACAATCGACGTGAGCTTCTCGCGCATTGCCTCCAGAGAAGCCATCAAACTCGTCCGGTCGCCGGGTGCCACTTGCACGCTGACGGTGAGATTGCCCTCGGCGATCTGTGCCGCCATTTCCTGCGCGGCGCTCGGCTCGCCACCCAACTGGCGCAGAATGCTGCGCGAGATCAGCGCGGCGGTGACAATGCCCAACAGGACGGCGATAGCCGCAATGACCGCGACCATCGTGCGGACCTTTGCATAAGTGGCGACAGCGTTCTCTCGAGCTTCCTTATTCTGTTGGTCCTCTAAAGCCGCCAGTTCGACTGCGCGTGCGAGCCACACTCGCTGCGGCGGGCGTGCGTTCTGCAACAGTTCCTGCATCGCGCCGGCGGTGTCGTGCGCCAGTGCGAGGTCCATGGCCTTGCGCTGCGGCGCCATCGCTGCGGCTTCGTCCTGCTTGATCTGATCGAGCAGCGAACGCTCCTTTGGCGCGGTGCCGGGCTCGGCGAACATACGTGAGAGTTGCTGGAATGCGTCCGCATAAAGCTGGTCCTGCTTCTTCATGCGTTCCGCCTCTTGTGCAACATCGCGCGGATCGCTGATCAACGCGAGGTTGCGAAGCGCGATGGCGCGATCCTGTATCGACGAGCGCAACTCGTTTGCAAGACGCGTTTCCTCGTTATTCACGCGAGCGATGCCGTCCAGACTCGCGTCCAGTTCCGAGAGACCGTAGAAGGCAATGGCGGCGAGCACCAGCATGAATGCCGTCAACAGCCCGAAGCCGGCTTGCAATCGTGTCGATACCTTGATGTTTTTCATTTCCGTCCGCATTCAGAAAGGCGTATGTCTGGTTTACGACTGCCTGACGGAATACTGAAGGTTGTTTGTAATCGACGACGTCAAGCCGCGCCGCGACGGGCCGGTGCGTGGATATGGCGGCAAGATGGTGACCGGCAAAATTTGCCGGATATATTGCGCCGATGCTTACAGCCGTCATCGGCGTTGCATGATTCGCAGCCCGTTCAAGGCTGAACCGGTTGCCATGTCGGATCGGGATCGAACGCTTTCAGCGCTGCCGCTTCTCGCGCCGAATTCGGTCCCAGGTTCTTCTGATAAACCTGGCCATCCTGATTAACGATAAAGCTCATTACGCCGGTCTTGCCATACTCGCTCGGCCACGCAATAAGGCCGCAGCCGTTTGTCATCGCGCCGTTCTGGACGTAGTCGAGTGCGCCGTTTTTCGCGTGCGGTCCCTGCGCGGTCAGAATACGGAAGTGATAACCGTGGTAGCCGTCCTTGCTCAACGAGCCGGTGTTCGGCATGGCGGCAGCGAGCGGGCCAAGCGGGCTCTCGGGTTCACCCTCGGCGGTGGGCCAGTAGAGACCGTCATGCTTGCCTGGCGTGCTGAGCAGCCGCTGCGCATAGTGGCCGGTCGACGCGCGGTAGTCACGCTGAGCGTCGAGATACGCAAGCGAGGTCATGATCGCTGCGCGTTCGTTGCGGCCGATCTTGCGCGTCAGAATTTCGTCGCTGCCCGCCGGCGGATCGAAGCGCCAGCCGTTGGCCGCCTGCACGAGCGGAATCGGCAATGTCCAACCGCTCGTGCCCACCGACAGGTGCTTGCTCGGGCGGCCGTGAAGCGGCGCTGCGTCGTCCACGATCCGATGGCCCGCAGCCCAGGCGCCGAGGAATTCGTAGATGTCTTCTTCGCCGACGTCCTTCGTCGGAATGAAGCGGTTGTAGTTCGTGCCGAGCACGTGCTGCATCGCCGGGTGATCGTTGGTGGCGATCGCGTCGACGAGTGCGTCGGCGGCGGCTTCCGGTGTCGGATAAACGGCTTGGGCCTGCGCCGGTGCGGTGCAAAACAATAGCGTCGACAGTGCGATTGCAGCGCTGGCAAGACGATGCGATGAGCGCCCTGCGGCGACGTTCGCGAGGAAAACGCGGATCGAGTGAATGCGGTTCATGAGCGGCTCCTGGGTATCGTTCAACGTTGCCGGCCGAGGTGACGCTGTCCGCCGCCGCCCGCACCAAAGCCGCCGTGCGGCTGTCCGCCGCCCGCTCCAAAACCGCCGCCGCGAGACTGCCCTCCGCCGCCAGCACCCGGGCTATCGCCGCGCGCTTGTCCGCCGCCGCCCGCGCCGAAGCCGTTGCGTGCGCCGGCTTGCGCTTGCCGGCTTTCTTGTCCGCGGTGCATGTCCTGCTGCGCCGCCGCGCCGTTGCTGGCGCCGCGCAGCGCATTGTCGCGATTTACATTCTGTGCGCTCGACCGGACATTGCTCGCGTTGGCGCCGCCGTGCTGGATGCCCTGCAAACGCTCGCTCGCGCTGCCGCCCAGATTCTGGCCCGTGCGGTTCTGCAAGGTCTGTTGCGCCTGCGCGCGAGATGCCGACATATCGCGCCCGCGGTAAGCGTCGCGCTGAGCGCTACCCATATTCGCGGACGCGTTCCGGTTGAACGTGGTGTCGCGGTTCCATCGGGTCGTGTTGCTGTTTACGTCGAGGCGCCGGTTGACGTTCACGTTGTTGTACCGGTTGACGTTGATATTGACGCTGTGATTGTTCCAGTTGACGTCGCTCCACAGCGCGCTCGTGATCGCGATGCCCGCGCCGAACGCAAGGCCCGCGGCGAGTCCGCTCGCGACCGCATAGCCTGGAGGCGGTGGTACATAGACGGGCGGATACGCTGGATAGGGCCACGCACCGTAGACCACAGTCGGGTTATACGTCGGCACGTACACGACTTGCGGATTGGCCGGCACGATCTGGATCGTGCTCTGCTCGACGATAACCTTCTGTTGCTCGGAGGTCTTCAGATTGCCCGCCTGTTGCGCCTGCTTGCGCAGCCGTTGCACGGAGTCCATCACGTCGTTCGGCTGCGCAAGAAACGCATTGCCCAGTTGCGCGACCCAGTCTGGCTTTGAGGCCATTGTGGCAAGCACCTGGGGGAAGGCCACCAGTGATTGCACGCTCGGGTCCCATGGCTCTGCTGCGACCGCTTTGACCGCGTCGTCGCCCTTGATGTTGGAGTTTGCTTTCGACCAGGCCGCTGCGGCCCCGATGTCCTGCGGAAAGGTGGATGCCATCAGCACCTGGGCGAGCAGTGCGTCGGGGTAGAGCGCGATTGGCGCGGTGAGCGAATCGAGTTGCTGCTTCGACACATTCGCTGCGGTTTGCGCATGAGCCGCGGGAACCGCGACCTGAAGCATGACCGGCAAACCTGCCAGCATGGCGAGGGCGATCAGCGTCGCTCTCTGGTTTGCGCGTGAGCGTTTCACGATGAACTCTCCCTATTCGAAGCTGCGTCAACTCATTACGGCGTACAACGTATATCGGACTCCGAAAGACATGGCGTCTGAAGGAAACATTTCATGCACGCGTTTTGACGTCCGGTAGTGCGCCAATGGACAGATTATTAACCGGCTTTTATATGGAATTTCAATGCGCGGGAAAATATATTCAGGTTGAAGTTGGCGAAACGATCACCTAAGAGAACGATTTATCTATTGCTTCAGGACATAAAACCGGAGGTCGTGAAAATACAGACACGTCGAATTGTCTGCTTGCGTTTCGTCCTGAGTTTTTCTATCTGCGATGCAATACAGCTCGCCTCAACCCGTCGTTCGAATGACGTGGGTCACTCTGCGACGGAGTCAAGCAGCGATACCGGCACGCCATGACAGCTGACCGTCGCGACAACCCCGACGCCGAGGCCTTCGACAAACTTCACGCGAGTCTCGAACGGCGACACCTGTTTATCGACGCGCAGAATGTTGAGCGGCCACGATGAATGCGATAGCCGTTCATGCGCAATGGCGCCGACCCACAACGGCACGGCTGCCGCGCCGTCGCCGACCGCATAACCGCTCGGCCAGAAGCGCAACACGTCGCGCTCGGCGCGCGTGTCGCCGGGACGCATGAAAACGAGCGACGACGGCACTCCGTTGTTCAGCTTCGGCAGTACGGGCAGAGCGACCGCGGGCACGTCCGGCGAGGCCAGCGAGAGCAGGCTATGGGCGGATACGTCGGTGCCTTCGAGCCATCCCTCGCTTCGCAATTGGCGGCGGATCGCGTCGCCATCCGATACCCATTGCAGCGTGAGCGGTTCCTTGCGGTCGCCGCCCATATCCGAGCGATAGCACGGCAGATGCTTCCACACGGAGAGCGTCCATTGTTGCTGCGTCACGCGCGCGAGCGGCACAGGCGCTGGCGTGCCGGGCGGCGTCATCATGCCGAGACCCGACTGCAGACCCATGCTGGCGAGCACCACCACGAGGACGATTGCCGGCATCCAGCTGCGCGACGGTGGCGACTCCGGATGACGCAACATCGCAGTCAGCGCGACGATCGCCACCCACACGTACGACAGCGCGGCACCGCCAATCGCGTCCGACACCCAGTAGCGGCCGAAGTACACGCCCGCAAGCGCGACCACGGTCACGACGAGCGTGCTCGCAGTGACCACCAGCAATCCTTCGAGCATGCCGACCCGCCGCGCGAGCAGGAACGCAAGAAAGCCATAGACGATGACCGTGGCCGCCACGTGGTTGCTCGGAAACGCGTAGGTATTCGTCATGAGCGCGTTGGGCGCGGCGCGCTGCATGGCGAACTGCAAGGCGAAGATCAGCATCTGCGAAAAGACGACGGCCGCGAGCCAGTAGCCCACGGTGCGCCAGCGGCGCTCCAACAGCATCCACAGCGTAACGGTGACGATCAGCGCGGCGAGCGTCGCGCTGCTGCCGAGCGTCGCGAGAGCGGCGAGCACCGTGTCGCCCCACGGCGTGCGCACCGATTGCATGAAGCGATACACGGACTCGTCGACATGAGTGAGCGGATCTCCGGTGATCACCTGATGAAGCACGCCGAAGAACAGTGCGCCGCACACGAGCACGACCAGCGACGCCAGCAGGACGCTGGTGGCATCCGGCGCTTGCGGGTCCAGCATTCTTCGCGCGACACGGCCAAGCGGTCCGGGATGACGGCAAGCCCAACTGCCGAGATGCCGCCCTGCCGCGTTCGACCACGCGTTGGCGTGCGAGAGCAGGAAAGCCGCTGCGCGGTAGCTGAGCCAGACGCTGCCCACGAGCAGCGCGAGGACCACCACGAGCCGGAACGAGACGGCCCCGGCGAGCAGCACCGAAGCGCCGAACACGACGCCCGGCAGGATATGCGCCGGTGCCCACAGCAGCGCCGAGAGCACGTTCATCGCGTAGAAGCGCACGGGCGACATGCCGAGCATGCCGGCAACCACCGGTACGATCGCGCGCAGCGGTCCGACAAAGCGCGCGAGCACCACGCTCTTTGCGCCGTGCTTGTCGAAAAAGCGGTAACCCGCTTCGAGCACTTCGGGATGTCGGGAGAAGGGCCAGAGCTTGACGATCCGCTTCTTGTAGCGGCTGCCGAGCCAGAAGCTGAGGCCGTCGCCGGCGATTGCACCGACGATTGCCCATGCAAGGACCCAGCCGAGGCTCAGCGAGCCGGTGCCGGTCAATGCGCCCGCGAGAAACATTGCGGTGCTGCCGGGAACGAAGGTTCCGATGACCGCGACCGACTCGAGGAAGGCCGCGAAAAATACAACCGTGAGCATCCATTCCGGATGGCCGGCCAGCTGATGCAAGAGGTGAAGGTAGGCTTGCTCCATTGTGCGTAATCAGCCGTTATGGCGTAACGATCGATCATAACGCGCACGGAGCGTTTCTATTGCCCAAGCTGTCCTTTTCCCGCGTGCCGGTCGCGCGAGAACCCGGGTAACTCGTCCCGTAGAACCCGTGACGGCGGTGAACGAAGTGGGCAACGGTTCGTCATACTGGTCGAGGGGCGCGTTACCTAACGGAGTGCAGCAGATGAAAATCGCAACTGGCGGTGTGGGGCGGACGGTGCTGATCGCGGCATGCTGCGCCGGCTTTAGTGGAATGGCTTGCGCGCAGTCGGGCAGCGCGGGTGCGGGCGTTGGCGGCTTGAGCGCTACGCCGCCGGGAGGAAGCGTCAATGGCGGTGGAGCAGTGGGCACGACGCTGGCCCCCACGCCCGGCCTCGCAACGCCGGGAGGTGCTGCGGGAACCGGCGGGATCGGCGTGATGGGTGCCGGCGCGGGCCGCGTGCCGAACAACATGCGTGCGAACGGCACGAGCCTGAACCAGAACCCCGATCCCCGAGTACCGAGCCTGAGCGGAAGGCCCCCGGCGCCGCGATAGATCGAGCCGCGAGGGCCGGATTGACTGGCGCGGCCGGCTTAAAATGGGCGTTCCACCAACCGGTTCATTCGACTACAGGAAGCGCCCATGGCATACGGTGAGCACAAATACGAAGTCTCCGTGCAGTGGACAGGCAACCTCGGCAGCGGCACCTCGGGATATCGCGACTACAGCCGCGATCATGTGATTGCGGCGGGAAGCAAGCCCGAGATTCCAGGCTCGTCCGACGCCGCGTTTCTCGGCGACGCAAAGCGGTGGAACCCCGAAGACTTGCTGGTCGCATCCGCTTCGGCCTGTCACAAGCTGTGGTATCTGCATCTGTGCGCGGACGCCGGCATTGCCGTGGTGCAGTACCAGGATCACGCCGAAGGCACCATGCTCGACAGTCCGCAACAAGGGCGCTTCTCGCAGATCGTTTTGCGCCCGCACGTCGTGATTCAGCCGGGCGGCGATGTGGAACTTGCGCGGCGCCTGCATCACGTTGCGCACGAGAAGTGCTATATCGCGAACTCGGTGAACTTTCCGATTCTGTGCGAGCCGGTGATCGAGACGAGCCCGGACTGAGCGATCTATCGCCGGGCGCTGTTGGCTGCAAGCGCGCGGAGGCTAGCGGACCTTTGCCGCGCTATCAAGCGCCTATTGAGCCGCTACCGCACGGGGGCATTCCCAGCGCATTAGCGATTGCCGTCGAGCAGATCGCCCAGCAATTCGTCGAACGCGGCCTGCGCGTCTTCCAGTTCCTGCAACGCGGCGTCGAAAGTCTGCAGCGCGAATTGCGAAGGATTGCCGCTGCCGGCCGGCGGAAATTGCGATTGCAACGATGCAAACGCTGTCTTCACGCGTTGCGTCGCGGTCAAAACGCGCTCCATTGCAGCGCTCTCTTCGGCGCGGGCTTTTTCGTGATCGATGTTGCCGGTGTTGTCCATTCGGTACTCCGTGTTCGTGGGTGCGGCGCGCCGCGTGAAATGGCGTGACTATGCCACGTTCGGGCTCACGATAGCGGCAAGCCGCCGTCGGCCTTTACTTCGCGCAACGACAATGCCGATTCGACCGACGTCACGCCCGGCAGACTGCGCATCTGGTCGCGCATGAAGCTGCCGTAGTCGTCCAGATCGCGCGCCACCACCTGCAAGATATAGTCCGCGCTGCCCGACACGTTGTGACATGCGATCACCCGCGGTATGGCCTGCACCTCGCGCTCGAAGCGGTTGGCCAGATCTTTGTCGTGCACGGCGAAGCGCACGAGAATGAATGCGACTACGCCGAAGCCGAGCGCCGAACGTGCGAGCACTGCGCGGTACTGGCCGATGTAGCCGTCGTTCTCCAGACGCTTAAGGCGTCGCGCGCACGGTGTTTCGCTCAGGCCGACCAGTTCGGCGAGCTTCGCGTTCGACATGCGGCCGTCTTTCTGCAGCGCGGCGAGGATCGCGCGGTCGGTCTTATCGAGGTCAGTTGACATGGGTTAGCGGGCGCTTTTCGAGTTCTAGTGGGAAGCTGACGGAAACAGCGTGATGTTAGCGCATTCCGCCAAATTTCCAGTCGGAACTCCGGAAATTCGCCAGCAAAACCTCCGTCGACAATAGCAAGATAGAGCCTCGAAACAACGAGGCTCCCATGATTTCCGCACACCTTCTTGCTGTCTATATTGCCGCGCTGCTGGTCGTTTATGCCGTACCCGGGCCCGACATGGCGTTGATCCTCCAAACCAGTATCGGGCGCGGTGTGAGGAGCGGCTTTGCGGCGGCTTGCGGACTCGGTTTGGCGCGTGCGACTCACGTCACGCTCTCCGCTTGCGGCGCCGCGGCGCTGTTGCGCAACGCGCCGTGGCTGTACGACGTGGTGCGTTATGGCGGCGCGGTTTATCTCGCGTGGATCGGCATCCAGATTTTCCGCTCGCCGATGTTCGCCTTACCAGAAGGCGGCGCGGCGCGCGACGAAACGAACCGCCCGACGCACGCAACGGCGACAGCGGGCGTGCGGCAGTTGAGGGCGGCGTTCGTCAAGGGATTGCTGACGAATCTGCTGAATCCGAAAGCGCTGCTGTTCTGTTCGGTCTTGTTGCCGCAATTCGTGCGTCCGGAGGCGGGGCCCGTTGCGTTGCAGATGATCGAGTTGGGTTCAGTGCTGCTCGCGGTCGGCTTTTGCTTCGACCTCACGTATGCGATCGGCGCCGCGCGGATCGCGCGATGGATGCGCGCGCACCCGCTTGCTCAAACGTTGCAGCGCTGGACCTTCTCCGCGGCGCTGATCGGATTTGCACTGCGACTTTCTCTCGATTGACGCGAACGCAACCCGGCTCTACCGGTTCAGTTTGCGTTCGCGGCGCGAACGGTCGTCGATAATTTTTCTGCGGTGCTTGTCCTTCATCTTCTTCCAGGTTTTGCATTCGTCGCGGGTGCGCAAGCAGCCAATGCAAAAGCCGGTTTCACTGTCGAATTTGCAGATGTCGATACAGGGCGATGCTGTGCTCATAGCCGGTGGACAGGTTGTGGAGGGCAGAGGAGGTGAGGCGACTTTCGCATGCCGCATGCCTGTGCGCCAAGTGATTGTGTTAATAAAGCCGATAGAGCGCCGATGAAGCGCTCATTCAGCGGCCATGCCCGGCCGGCGATTACACGAACACCACCGCCATGCTTCGCCTTCAATGAAAACATTTCTGCTTTATGCGATTACCGCCGTCGCCGAGATTATCGGCTGCTATTTGCCGTGGCGATGGTTGAAAGAGGGCGGCTCTGTCTGGCTGCTCGTGCCGGGCGCGCTCAGCCTCGCGCTTTTCGCCTGGCTGCTCACGCTGCACGGCACCGCCGCGGGCCGCGTGTATGCGGCGTACGGCGGCGTGTACGTGGCGGTGGCGATCTTGTGGCTATGGGGCGTCGACAAGGTGCGGCCTACGCTGTGGGACGCAGCCGGCGTCGCGGTGACGCTGGCCGGCATGGCAATCATCGCATTCCAGCCGCGCGCCTGAGCGCGTGAACCGGCGCGCCCGGGTGCCGCTGCACCGCGGCGCGATTCCGGCGCGGCCCCAGCGCATTCGCTATTCCAATCGCTTACTTCAACCCGCCCAGATAGTCGAGCTTGCCGAGTTCCACGCCGTTGTGGCGCAGGATGCCGTACGCCGTGGTCACGTGGAAGAAGAAGTTCGGCAACACGAAGCCCAGCAGATAAGACTGGCCCGTGAACTCGACGGGCCCGTTGCGCATTTTCAGGGTGACTGTGCGCTCCTCCGATCCATCGATCTGCTGCGGGCTGAATTCCTGCAGATAGTCGATCGTTTTTTGAAGGCGGGCATGCAGTTCGTCGAAGGTCTGTTCGACGTCGTCGTATTTGGGCGCTTCGACATTGGCGAGACGCGCGGCGCAGCCCTTTGCGGTGTCGCTTGCGATATACACCTGACGCACGAGCGGCAACATGTCCGGCGCGAGGCGGGCGTTCGTGAACACCGACGGATCGATCTGCTTTTCGGCTGCGTGAGCCTGAGCCTTGCCGAGGATGGCCTGCAGATTGGTGAGGCCGCGAATCAGCACGGGCAGTGATGCTTGATACATCGAAATTGACATGGGTTCCTCTGATTCTTCGATTGCCCGCGCGGACGGCGCGTAAGGCAATGTAACGGCGGGATAGCCGCTGCAGCATCATAGCGGAGCGACGCGAACCGCGCATGACGCGCCGCCGCGTTAGCCATTCGGCCTACTGCCGCCTGCGCCGGAACTGTGTTCGAATGCATTGGTCCGAAGGTTTGCGAAGTCCTGCAAGCAGCACCTTGAAATCAGCAACGTGCCGTCTGTCGTCGGGCAGAGAGCGGACAGGGCGCCCCCGCCAGTCCCTCGTGCATCCGGCGCCGTCACGCCAACAGGAGAGTCGACACATGGCCACCAAGCACCCGCTGCCCGGAAGCGAGCGAACGGTAGAACAAGGTTCGAAACTCATCGGAGCTTGCGATCCGTCGGAAAAGATCGAGGTTTTCGTAATGCTGCGCCGCCAGCAGCAGGCGCAATTCGACGCGCTGATGAAACGCATAGAGGCAGGCGACCCGAACGTGGAACCGCTGTCGCGTGAGACGTTGGCCAAAGACTATGGCGCAGCCCCCGACGACATCGCCAAAGTCAAGGCATTCGCGGCTGCGCACGGCCTGAGCGTGGTGCGTGAAGACCCGGGCGCGCGCTCCGTGCTGCTCTCCGGAACCGTTGAGCAATTCCAGAATGCGTTCGGAGTCAAGCTTGAAAAGTATCAGCACCATACGGCCGGGGAATTTCGCGGCCGTACCGGCGTGGTCAACGTGCCCGACGATCTGCACGGCGTCGTGGAGGCGGTGCTCGGGCTCGACAACCGTCCGCAGGCACGGCCGCACTTTCGCATCCGCCCGCCGTTCCGCCCGGCCCGGACGCATCAGGCTTCGTTCACGCCGATTGAACTGGCGTCTCTCTACAAATTTCCCGAAGGCGACGGCGGCGGCCAGTGCGTCGGCATCATTGAACTGGGCGGCGGGTATGACCCGGCTGACCTCTCGTCGTACTTCAAGAGCCTCGGCGTGCCGTCGCCCACGGTGAAGTCGGTGAGCGTCGACCAGGCGCGCAATGAGCCGACTGGCGACCCTAACGGTCCCGACGGCGAAGTCACTCTCGACATCGAAATCGTCGGCGCAATCGTGCCCGGCGCGACCATTGCCGTGTACTTCGCGCCGAACAGCGACGCGGGTTTCATCGACGCCGTCAGCCGTGCGGTGCACGATACGGTCAACAAGCCGTCGGTCATCTCGATCAGTTGGGGCGGCCCGGAATCCATCTGGACCAGCCAGTCGCTGAAGGCGTTCAACAGCGTGCTGCAAACCGCGGCCGCGCTCGGCGTGACGGTCTGCGCCGCGTCGGGCGATAGCGGATCGAGCGACGGCGCGGGCGCGGGAGATCAGGTCGATTTCCCGGCGGCGAGCCCGTATGTACTCGCGTGCGGCGGCACGAGCCTGAGCGCATCGGGGACGTCCATCACGCATGAGGTGGTCTGGAACGACGGCCCGCAAGGCGGCGCCGGCGGCGGAGGCGTGAGTGGCGCTTTTTCGTTGCCGGCCTGGCAGGAGGGCTTGTCGGTTGCGCTGTCGAAAGGTGGCAAGAAGCCGCTTGCGAAGCGCGGCGTGCCCGACGTCGCGGGCGACGCCTCGCCGCTGACCGGCTACACCGTGCTCGTCGCGGGCACACAAACCGTGGTCGGCGGCACAAGCGCAGTCGCGCCGCTTTGGGCTGCGCTGATTGCCCGCATCAACGCGGCGAAAGGCAAGCCGGCGGGCTTCGTGAACCCGAAGCTTTATAAGGCGGCGGGCGTCTGCAACGACATCACGCAGGGCAACAACGGCAGCTTCGCGGCGTCGGCGGGCTGGGACGCCTGTACGGGACTCGGCAGCCCCAATGGTCAGAAAGTGGCCGGAGCACTATAGTCAGCAGGAATCCGCAGCACCGGCACAAGACGTGAACGTACCCAGGGAGTCATCATGACAAGCACAGAGTCAACGTCCGTTAGTCCGCAATCGTCGCAGAATTCTCAAACCTCGGGCGCGCCCCCAGCGGCCGGTGGGAAACGCAAGCCGGCCGATCAGCCTTTCTTCGATCCGGTTGCATACGGCAACGGGCCTGACGACTCCGTAACGGCCACGGACGAGAGTGCCGCGATCACGCATCACTCGGTCACGATAGACGGCAAAAAGATTAATTACACAGCGACGGTGGGTCATCTCGTGATCGTCGATCCGAGCAGTTCGGAACCCGCCGCGCGGATGTTCTACGTCGCGTTCACGCAAGACAACCAGAAAGAGGAAACGCGGCCGCTCACCTTCTTCTATAACGGCGGACCGGGCTCGTCCGCGGTGTTCGTGCTGCTCGGCTCGTTCGGGCCGCGCCGCATCAAGACGTCGATGCCGAACTTCACGCCGCCCGCGCCCTACACGATAGAAGACAACCCCGACAGCCTGCTGGACAGAAGCGACCTGATCTTCATCAATCCGGTCGGCACCGGCTATTCGGCAGCGATCGCGCCGAAGAAGAACCGCGATTTCTGGGGCGTCGACCAGGACGCGGATTCGATCGCGCAATTCATCAAGCGCTTTCTGACGAAGAACAACCGCTGGAATTCGCCGAAGTACCTGTTCGGCGAGTCGTACGGCACGGCGCGTAGTTGCGTCGTCGCCTACCGGCTGCACGAAGGCGGTGTCGATCTGAACGGCATCACGCTGCAATCGTCGATTCTCGACTACACGCAGGCGGGCAATCCTGTCGGCGCGCTGCCCACGGCCGCCGCCGACGCGTGGTATCACAAGAAGCTCGGCATCGCGCCGCGGCCGACCGATCTGGGCGCGTTCGCTGAAGAAGTCGCGCAGTTCGCGCGCACCGACTACCTGGCGGCGCTGCGCAAATTCCCCACCACCGATTCTGCGACGGTCGAGAAACTCGCCGAATACACGGGCATCGACAAGACGACCTTGCTTGCGTGGAGCCTCGATGTCGCGTCGTACGACAGCCGCGGCAATTCGCTGTTTCTGACCACGCTGCTCAAGCCGCAAGGTCTCGTGCTTGGCGCGTACGACGGCCGGGTCACCGCGATCGGAACCGGCATAGCCGGCAAGGTCGATCCCAATTCGGGCGGCAACGACCCGACCATGACGGCGGTTTCGGGCGTCTACACGACGATGTGGAACGTCTATCTGAACGAGCAGTTGAAATACACGTCGAACTCGGCGTTCACGGACCTCAACGATCAGGCGTTCCAGTTCTGGGACTTCAGCCATATCGACCCGACCGGTGCTCAAAAGGGCGTGGACGACAAGGGCAACGTGATTCTGTATACGGCCGGCGATCTGGCCGCCGTCATGGCACTGAATCCGGACCTCAAGGTGCTGTCGGCAAACGGCTTCTACGATTTCGTCACGCCGTTCTACCAGACTGTGCTCGACCTGCAGCAGATGCCGCTGCTCAGTCAGCAGGTTCGGCAGAACCTTTCGGCGCGCTTCTATCCGTCGGGTCACATGATTTATCTCGACGGCGGCTCGCGTACCGCGTTGAAGGCGGATCTCGCGGCAATGTACGATTCGGCGGTGGCGAACACCGAGGCGCTCAGCCGTATTCGGGCGCTGCAGGCTCGCGTGGCGCAGTAGGTCGGGCGGTGGTGGGTCCGCGGCGGCATTGCGTCGCCGTGGAAGGTCCATCGCAACGCACGTCGTGCATCCGGCGGGCAAGCATTTTTTTCGCATGCGTATTGAATGTGTTTTAATTACCTTGCGAATTGACTATTGCGTGCCTCCGCAGGCGCGCCGACGAATGAACGCAGAAATTGCAGACAGGCGTCGCAGCGGCTGTTCCAGCGACCACACATGTAGGATCTTTAGAGCACATCTGCTCGCGCTTGCGTCCCGGCGTCCGCGCTCGTTGCGGTTTGCCGTGGCGCTGAGCGCAACCGCTCTGCTCGCGTTGCGCGTGGGTGACGCGTATGCGCAGGAGGCGCGCATGCTCGACGAACGCGTCACACAGCAATCGATCGGCGAAACGATATGCCGCCCGGGCTATGCCAGCGCGGTCGCGCCGCCGTTCGATGAACTCATGGCGCACAAGGACCGGATGCTTGCCGAGCGCGGTATCGACGCCGACGACGGCGCCGATTTCGCGCTGGACAGGCGCGTACCCGTGGTGCTCGGCGGTTCGCCGGACGCGCCTTCCAACCTCGGTCTGCTGCCGTGGGCGGGCCGACAGGGCGAGCGCCGGAAGGCGCGCGCGGCGGTCATGCTCAAGCGCTGCGTCTGCGAGGGCAAGATCAGTCTCGCGGAAGCGCAAGCGGCGATCGTCGGCGACTGGTCGGTGGTCTATTCGGGCTTCAGCCAGACCTCGTGCGACGTCAGCCGGCTGGACGTCGCCACCAGCGCCGAGAGCGGGCGGGCAGCCGGACATGGCTCGCAGCCTTGAGGCTGTGTTCCCGGAACCAGCGTGCCGCTGATCAAATTCGTTCGCATGGACCTGGCCGCGCTCGTGTGCAGATTGAAGAGGGTTTTCTTCCGACGTGCGCCCGTGAGTCGCTTGCCGTTCATCGCACCACCTGAACTTATTCCTGGAGAATCATCATGACCCATTCACCTCTTGCCGCGGCGACGCTTGCCGCACTGACCTTCGCGTGTGCCGCCGGCAGCGCGTCCGTATTCGCCGCCGAGCCGGTTCATTGCGGTAAAGCCGACGCGCTGCAAATTCGCGGCGACGTGCCTGCAGCCATCAGCTTCGACGTGTATCGCCAGTTGCGTCCGCTGAATGCGCAACGCGTCGCACTGTTCCAGTCTGCCGGCGAAGTGAAGCACTTACCCGACGGACTTGCGGTGTGCGAAGTCGCGGACGACGGCGTCGACGATCCGTCGGCCGTCCTGGTCGAACTGCCGCAAGGCAAGAACGCATGGTGGGTCAGCGCAGCCAACGTTCAGCAGGCGGACTGATCCTCCCGCATAAGCCGGGTTGCCCCGTTGCACCTCGGCGTGATCTCTGCGGTGATTGACGCGGCGGTCCGTTTCTTGCGAACGGCTTCCGCATGCCCAGAAGCGCGGTGGATAGTGCGGCGCACCCAAAGAGCGTGCGGCTTCGCTACCCAGCGAATGTTCCGCTGTTCAGGTACAGTGCACTGACTGCGTCTTTAACGCGGTGTCCTCCTGGACGCCGTGACGTGCTGCATGCATGGTCGCAAGTGGCTTTCTGAAACAGGGCCAGCCCAATTACCGGAGATTCGAATGATTGCCTTCTACCTGTCATTGGCCGCGCTTGGCGCAGCGGGCGCCGCACTCATCCGTGAACTCGCCGCCGCGCAGGCCAGACAGCGTGCCGCATTGCGCCGCGTGCACATACATTCCTCCGACCGCAGTAGCCGCCGAGGGTAGGCCGCATGAACCTGATCGTGCGCAACATCGCGCCGTCGTGCAGCGAGCAGGAAGTGCGCGAATTCCTCCAGCGCGAATTGGGGCACTACGCTCGCAATGTCGAGGTTGTCGACGCCGGCACGCCCGGCGCATATGCCACGGTCGAACTGGATGCGCAGGTGCCGTATGTCGGCGACGTCATCGCGCGTCAAATTCATGGCAAGCAGTTGGGCGGCATGGTGCTCGAGGCGAGCGCCGATCTATTCACCGACGAGCCGCCACCGGAGCAGTGACTGCTGCGCCTTCCTCGGGCGTCTTCCGCAGCGAAGGCGCGAGTAGGGTGCGGGCAAGGCGCAGAAAGCGGCGTTTCAAGACTTGAGCCGGCGGTGCGCCCAACCGGTGTTCGCTGTGTTGGTGTGCGGCTCTTGCCGTCTCAGTCTCCGCTTTCTACCTCCGGCCAATCGAACGGCGTGTACGGCAACGCGCGCTTGTGCCGCGTGATCTCGTAAAAACGCAAGATGATCTTGCGTGCCTCATCGCTTACGGATTTTCCTTCCAGGAAGTCGTCGATCGTCTCGTATGGAACGCCGTAGGCGTCTTCGTCGGGCCGTTGCGGGCGCAACGCTTCGAGGTCCGCGGTCGGCACCTTGTGAGCGAGCGCGTCGGAGGCGCCCAGTGCTTTCGCGACCGCACGCACCCGCCGCTTGTTGAGTCCGGCGAGCGGTAGGACATCGGCGCCGCCGTCTCCGAACTTCGTAAAAAATCCCATCAGCGACTCGGCCGCGTGGTCGGTGCCGATCACCACGCCCATGCGCGTGCTGGCTATCGCGTACTGCGCGATCATCCGTTGCCGTGCCTTGATATTGCCGTGGACGAAATCTTCCTGCGCTTCGTCCGCGAACGGCAGGCCGCTTTGATGCAGCGACGCGAGCATCGCGTCCGCGGCGGGCTTGATGTCCACGGTCACGGTCTCGTCCGCGCGAATGAAGGCCAGCGCCTGCTGCGCGTCGGCTTCGTCTTTCTGCTCGCCGTGCGGCAAGCGAATCGCGACGAAACGCGCGTAGTAGTTCGCGGCGCGCAACCGCTCGACGGCCAGTTGCGCGAGGCGCCCGGCCGTAGTCGAATCGATGCCGCCACTGATACCCAGCACGTACGCTTTCAGGCCGTTACCGCGCAAATAGTTCGCGAGAAAAGAGACGCGGCGCTCGATCTCCGCGTTGGCGTCGAACTCGGCAGTGACGTGCATTTCGGCGGCGATGTCCGCTTGAATCGCGGCTGGATCGGTTTGCTTCATGATCTTGTGCTCCTCGCGCCCGGGCGCAATGTCAAAGAAACAACTTCAGCGCGACAGTGGCGAGCATGTAGCGGACCCGCCGAAGGTCCATCGACAGATTGCCATGCGCTGAGTAACATCCTCGTTCCGAGAGCCGCATCAACCTGCGAGCAACCAATAATAATCACATCAGTGCGAACCCGCGATGAACCATCTCAAGCGGCCTCGCCCGCCTGTATTCGTCTGTCCGACTTTTGCACGAGTGGCCGCCCAGTGCAAAGCCGGCTGTATGCCGTATGCATTTTCCTTGTCGCGCGCCACGCGTGAGTTGTTTCCCGTAATGCGGCGGACGCCTGGCCAGGCGCTATCCACCTTTGCCGGGTTGAGCAAGCTTACATGCGGCCTCGCGCTTGCCGTCTCCGCTTGTGCGGCCTTCGCTGCCGGGCCGCTTGCGGCAACGAGCGACGCGGCGTTTTCCGTCGATGCGTCGTCCGTCGCGGCACCCGATGCGGCCGGCGGCGTGGACCCGCGCCGGGCATTCGCGCTGCGGGATGTATTCGCCCGCCACGTCACGCGACGGCTCAACGTACCGGCGTCCGAGCAACGCGCCTACGCCGCTCGTCTGCAGGCGGCGTTGCATGAGCACGAGCTCGGCGAACTGTCCGGGGAATACGTCGTGATGGTCGACCGCAATGCAAACGTGCAGGCGCTGCTGATCTATTTCCGCGCGGCGCCCGCCGACGCCTGGCAGATGATCGGCGCGTCGCCCGTGTCCACCGGACGGCCTGGCGAATACGACCACTTCGTCACGCCGCTCGGCGTGTTCGAGCACACGCCGTCCAACATGGATTTCCGCTCCGAAGGCACCGAAAACGAGAACCATATCCGCGGCTACGGCAAGCGTGACATGCGCATTTTCGATCTGGGCTGGGCGCAGGCAGAGCGTGGCTGGGGCAAGGGCGGGATCTCGCAGATGCGATTCCAGATGCACGCCACCGACCCCGACCGGCTGGAGCCGTTGCTCGGCGTGCGCCACTCGAAAGGTTGCGTCCGGATCCCGGCATCGCTCAACACTTTTCTGGATCATTACGGGATCCTCGACGCGGAATATGAGGCGCTCGTCGACTCGGGCAAATCGCTGTGGGTGTTGAAGAGCGATCGGCAGATCATGCCGTGGGCAGGACGGTATATCGTCGTGGTGGATTCGGCGCGCAAGGCTCGTCCGGCGTGGGCGCCGGCGCCCGACGCCAGGACGCGCGCCAAAGTGCCGGCGGGGGCGGACACGGCGGATTGATGCGCGGCGTTTGGTCGGCGGTCAGCGTCTTGAGCGCCATGCGGTCCGCGCATTAGTGCAGTCGACGCGATGCCATCAACGCATCAACGCATCCATCAACGCATCAGCAACATCGTGCCCGCGCCGAGTATTCCGCCGCACAAAGCGCACGCCCACAACAGCGCCCGCGTGCGCCGGTATTCGCGGCCGATGTCGGCGAGCAGTTGGGCGTTTTGCCGCGGCGAGCGCGCGCGGTCGTGTTCGTGCTGCAGATAGCGCACGGCCAGTTGCGGCACGCGTGGCAGCATATGCGCGAGATGCGGCAGCTCGCGTGAAATGCGCTGGAACCAGCCGCGATGATCGACGTCGCGCCGCGCGATGTCCGCGAGCACGCGCCGCGCGATGTTCCAGGTATCGACGCCCGGATGCAGCGCTCGCGCCAGCATCTCCGCCTGATGGAACGATCGCTGCGCGGTAGCGAGCCGGCCGGAGACAACACCATCGAACGGAAGCACCGCGTGCAGCAGTTGGTGGAAGAGCGACCCGGCGGAGCGGTCTTGCGCAGCCGCCGCAAAATGCGCTTCGGCTCGGGTACGCAACTCAGCTTCGAGCATTTCGGGGCGAGTCTGATGCGGCACGTGCCCGGCGTCGCGGTGCAGTTCTGCGAGCCGGCCGTAGTCCTGCTCGAACAGGGCGGTCGCGCCATGAACGAAGAACTCTCGCTCGCCGGTCGAGAGGCTAGACATGATCGAAAATTCCGCCAGCACGAGTCGTCCTAAAGAATCGGGCTCGACGCTTACGCGGACCCGTCGCGCGTCAAGCGTCGCGTGAAAGAAGCCGTGTTCGAATGCCTGCTCGGTCACCACTTCCACAATATGCGCGGCGAGCGGTGCGAGCTTCACCTGATGCGCGTGCAGACCGCTCAGGTCGGTAGCCGGCAGCGTGTCGATGCGCTGCATCGTGAGCGTGTGACTGGTGCAAAGATCCCAGATCACGTCGGGTACGACGAGGCGCGTGTCGCCCTCGAAATGATGACCGGTCTGGCTCAGGTTGGCGGCTTCGGCGCGCAGGTCGAAGCGGCGCTGAATCTCGTCCGCGAAGGTTTGAGCCAGCGCCCGCAGCCGCAGGCGTCGCGCGGTGCTCGACAGTTTTTCCAGCCAGCGGGCGACCCAGCGCAAAAGCGCAAGCTCGTCGCCGATCTGCTGTAGCTGTCCGGCACGCAGCAATTTGACGGCCACCTCGCGATGACCGTTGACCGGCATCAGCAATCGCGCGAAATGCGTCTGTTCCGCGAAGCCGCTGCGCACCGGTATCAGGTCGACCGCGCTGAAGAGGGTCGCGAGCGGCCGGCCGAACGCTCGTGTCAAGGCTTCCTCGGATTCGCGCGGCGGCAGCGGCGCTTCCATATGATCGATCGCGTCGATCGCGTCGTGCAATGTCGAGGTTGCCAGTTCCGGGCGCTCGACCAGCGTCTTCGCGAACTGACCCGCCAGTGGGCCGAGTGCGGGCAGCAGGCTGTGAACACTGCGCGCGCTGCGTGTCGACGAATGCACGCGGCCGACAAGCTCGACCAGCCAGTGCAGCTTGCGATTGGCTGGCGCGGCGAGCCAGATCAGGCGCGCGCCGTAACGCAGTGCGTGGTAGAGCAGGAGTAAGCGGCGAAACAGTGGGGGCATCGGCAGTTCGATTGGCGGCAATGCGGCGCACAAGAACTGGGCGCCGCGGGGCCAGGACAATCAGATTATCAGGAATGCGCGCCGACGGGCGCTTCTGCGAACCGGGAGCCCGGTCTTGCTATGGAGGCAGCGTGCTGGACGCGTCAGTCTCGCTATGCTCTCTTTGGTGATTGCAGCTGACCATTGTTCGAACTTCAACGCTGGTTTTTCTCGAAGCCAACGATGCCCGCGATTGCGCAGATCGATTCGGTATCGAGCAGATGCACGAAGAGCGAACGAAGCTCATGACCCACATAAGCGACACGTGTGAGCGCCGCTGTTTTCTGAGGAGAGCAGTTCTCGAAATAGTGTTCGTGCGGCACAGCGGAAAACATACATCCGCCACGATGGTATGGCGAAAAACTTAAGGAAACCTGAAGAAAATTGCTTTGCAGCCTTTATGACAGTTTTTTTAACGACGCAGTGACAAATGTGTTCTGGCGCACAGTTTGGAACAACTAGACCACTATTCTCGAAGCGGGAAGTGTATGCAGTGCGCGTTGCGTGAACGTATCGAGCATCCAAACACATTCACACGAGGAAATGATGGCCGAAGCGAGCGTACCCCTTTGTGTCGATCTCGATGGAACGCTGACGAGCACCGACCTCCTGGTGGAATCGTTCCTCGTGCTTGTAAAACGAAATCCACTGTACGCGTTCTTATGTATTGGCTGGCTGTTGCGCGGCAAGGCTCATCTGAAGGCGCAGATTGCTCAGCGTGCCGCCATCGACGTGACGGTGCTGCCTTATAACGCGCGCCTCGTGGAGTATCTGCGAGAAGAACGGTCGTATGGCAGAGATCTATATTTATGCACCGCTGCAAACCGCAAGTTCGCTGAAGAGATAGCCTCGTATTTCGGCTTCTTCAAAGGGATTCTGGCAAGCACTGACGCCCACAATCTGTCGGGTGTTCATAAAGCTTTTGCGTTGTCCGAAGAATTCGGTCCGCACGGTTTCGACTATTGCGGCAACGCGCTATGTGACGTGCCAGTGTGGAAGCAATGTAGACGGGCGATCGTTGTAGGGACGCGCCAGATTGCCGAGGCGGCCGAAATGGTCAATCACAAGGTTCTCTTCTTCGAGGATCGGCGATCGCTAATCGCGCTTACTGTCAGGGAAATGCGTGTTTACCAGTGGGTCAAGAACCTCCTGATTTTTGTGCCGCTGCTCGCATCGCACCGATTTACCGAAGCGGACACGCTGCAAGCCGAAATCATTGCATTTTTTTCTTTCTGCTTCTGCGCTTCGTCGGTATATCTGCTCAATGACATGCTGGATCTCGACGCGGACCGACGCCATGTGCACAAACGCGATCGGCCGTTTGCGTCGGGACAGTTGTCGCTGGCTTTCGGCATGCTTCTCGGATGTGTGCTTCTTATCGCGTCTGCGGGATTTGCTCTGCTGCTGCCTTTTACTTTTCAGCTGGTACTGGCCGGCTACTTTGCGACCACGCTTGCGTATTCGCTCAGGCTAAAACGGTTCATGCTTGTCGACGTCTTTGTTCTCGCGGCTCTTTACACGGCGCGCGTCGTGGCCGGAGGCGCCGCAGGGGACATCCCGCTTTCCGACTGGTTGATCATGTTTTCGATTCTGATCTTTCTGAGCCTCGCCATGGTCAAACGCTATGCGGAACTCGACGCGCTATTACGTGAAGCAAAAGTCTGCGCAGTGGGGCGCGGATACGTCACGCAGGATCTGGGCATTCTGCGTTCATTCGGCACGGCCTCCGGTTATGTCGCAGTACTGGTTCTCGCGCTGTATATGAATTCGTCCGATGTACGCGTGCTTTATCGACATCCTCACGCACTGTGGTTTCTATTCGGACTGCTGCTCTTCTGGATCAGCCGTGTATGGATGTTAGCCTTTCGCGGCGAGATGCATGACGATCCAATTGTCTTCACCATCAAGAATCGCCTGAGCTTGCTCGTAGTATTTCTCTGCGTGGCGACGGTGATAGCGGCAAGTTGACCTCTGAGCATTCAATCGATGCAACTGGGTTTCTCTTTTCTTTTCGCCAGCGTTCCGTTGCTATAAGCGCCCACTCGGTTAAATCTTTGAGCAAGCGGAATGCCCATATCTTCCTCCGAAAGTGCGGGCGCTGCGGCGCGCGCTTTTCCGGCCGTAAATGTCCCCCGCTTGTGCGAGTACTTCGCACGATATGTTGTGTTCAGAGGCAATGCCCGATGACGGCGATTAATCGGCCGACGTCGACTGGAGCGCTCGAGGGCAATCTGAAAGCATTCCGCATTTTGCGGCCGGAGCGCAGATTTTTCTTCATTCTTACGTGCGCCAGCGCGCATTCGAGAGCCGGTTCCCGGCATCGTACGGTGGCAAATAACATAATCTGGGTGTACCGCAGGCATCAAAGCGACTCGTTGGGCGGGCCTACTCCGCAAGACGGATGGTCACCGTCCTGTCCCAGTACGTACCTTATTGTCTACGCGAAAAATGAATAGCTTCGACACGAGCATCGAGACTTTTTTTAGCGGATTCCATTCTTGTGTCCTGTGCAATCATGCGGTGCAAGCCATCGCGGACATGTACACATTCAAAGGTCTGGTACTGATTCCCGTTTTATGGTGGCTATGGTTTCAGTCGGCCGAGCGTCGGCAATGGCGGCGTGAAGTCGTCATTGCGACTACCGTGAGTGGGCTATTGGCTCTTCTTGCCGGAAGACTTCTGGCGCATTTTTTACCGTTCCGCACGCGACCGGCGTTTTCGCCCGATCTGCATCTTCATTTCCCAGTCGTCCCGCAAAGCGAAAGCTTGTTATCAGCGTGGAGCTCATTCCCGAGCGATCACGCAATGTTGTGGATGTCGGTTGCGGTAGGCATCTTCATCGTTTCTCGCCGCGTTGGCATTCTTGCGCTGCTGTATGTTGCAATATTCATTTGCATGCCGCGCGCTTACCTCGGCTTCCATTACCCGACCGACCTGTTGGCCGGAGCCGCGATTGGCATCGTCATCACCTACATCATGACTCGCGATTCCGTGAGAGCGCATTACGCGACGCCCATGTTGCGCTGGATCGAGCGCAATCCTGGACCATCGGCCATGTTGGGATTCGTGCTGTGCCTGGAGCTCGTTACCCAGTTCGATGAAATCAGAGCCTTCGCCACTTCCGTCTTCAAGGTCGTCTGATTCGTTTGTCATTCAGACGGTGGACCGAACGATTCAAGCGGAGCGCGTTACGCGAATGCCGGCCCTCTCGACTCTTATCCCGCACGTAGCATGCAGTGACGTGGGTGTTTCGCTGCGCGAATAAGAGCCGAGATGAGGGTCGTCCGTCTCCAGGTGATATCTAAAGACCAAAGGTCTGCACAATCTGAAAAGGGGTGTTGATGACTGCTCGAAACGGAACGGCGTATACCGGCAGGCCGTTGTATTTGTGGAGCGTCTGGCTGATTGCTACTGTTGTAGCTTGCACGCCGCTCTTCGTCTCGTCTATTCCGCCATTGGGACAGCACTTCTATAACATCGTCAGAGTAGACATTCTGGCACATCCGGGTTCCTACGCTGGCAACTTCGTAGTTCGGTGGGACCCATTGCCCGACCTTGCGATGGACCTGACCCTGCCGTGGATCGCGAAGCTGATGCCGGTGGAGTGGGCTGCATGGTTCTTTATCGTTGTCGAACTCTCGTTGCTAAGCTCGGGCTGCCTGGTTCTTAGCCGTGCTCTGAATGGCCGGTGGTCGTGGTTTCCGCTATTCAGTTTTCTGCTTCTCTACAACTGGATCCTGATACGCGGTTACGATAACTTTCTGTTCGGCACTGGCCTTTGTTTGTGGGCGATAGCCTTGCATGTGGCGCTTCGCCGGTTCACGGTCGCGCGGATCATAGCGTCGTCTTGCAGCGCCCTTGTGATTTATTTTTGCCATCTTTTTCCTCTGGCCGTTTTTGCACTGGTCATAGGAACGTGGGAGCTTGGCTGCTTCCTGCAGGAAGGGAAATTGCGAATCCGCTCGCTCGTCACGCACGCGAGCGCAAGCCTGGTTCCGTTGATACTTCCCGTTGTGTTGCTGGCGCATAGCAGTACCGGCGGACTTCGTGGCTCCGTCGACTTCGGCTTCGTTCATATATTCGCCAAAGTCAGCCGTTGGCTCGATGTCTTCGCAATCGGCAATCCCCCGGCCGACGTCGCAGTGCTGGCAAGCATGGGCCTGACATTAGCCATCGGCTTCCTAATGAGATGGTGGTCCTGTAAACCCGAGTGCCGGATCACGGTGATTGCGCTTCCGCTGGTAGCGCTATTTGCGCCGTTCTCCGCATTTGCTTCTTATGGCGTGGTCGAGCGATGCGCGCTGAGCTTCGCATTCCTGCTGACAGCGCTCGTGGATGTGCGGGCTTCGGCACCGCGTCTGCAACGGGTCGGCGCGCTAGCGCTCGCGATTGTTTTCCTGTTTCGCATTGCGACGGTAACTGCCGATTGGCGTGCGGCGAAGCCTTCCATTCAGGCGTACCGCGCTACTTTCGCGTCGCTGAAATCGGGGTCGGTGCTGTTTCAATACAAACAGGACACGACGTATCCGTCGCCAAGGACCGCGCCTCACCGCTGGAATCCGTATCTGGACAAGGTCGTTGCGCTTGCAACGCTCGATCGGGTTCTCGTACCGGATCTCTATCTGAAGGCGGGCCAGCAGCCCGTGCTTTATCGCGCGGAAAACGCGGCATTGAGGAAGTTCCAGGACGATATCGAAAACGGTGACACGGCATTCCGGGCGAACGACGGAATGTTGCGCGCATGGGCCGCGGACTTGCAGAACAGGTTCCCAGACCTCCAAACCCGATTCACGGAAGTCTATCTCGCTGTGTTCGATCCGCAACGACGTCTTTCTGAAACACTAGCCGGGTGGCAACTCGTTGCGACGCTACCGGAACATCGACTCTATCGAATGCTTCCTCGGTGAGCGTGGTCATCATGCATCCGATCGGCTAGCCGCTTACGGTGCGTAAGGCCGTTCGAAGAATGTCGTTTTTCTGCCAGCGGACGTCGCATTCGCGGCATGCCGGCGCGGCTGTTGACCATTACATTCGAAGGAACCCCGCCACGTCGCTACAGCCGTGCCGCACAGTAAGAACGAGACTCAGCCCGAATGAAACAGGCACGCGAAACGGCTGCCCATCAGCCGACAGGCGCGTCCTATTTATTGGACACGCAACCGCTTGCCGACGGGTGGGAAAGCACGGGTTCGCTCAGCGCCGCTGTCCAGCCGGGCGAGGCGACCGCAGGCGCGAAGTCCGCCGCTGCTGTCGTCGGGTCCGCGCCAGTCGTCGGGAGCTTGCGCTCCACTGCGGTCCTGCTGTTGGGCTACGCGATTCTCATCACCGGAAACGGTCTGCTCAGCACGCTTATCTCGTTGCGCCTCATTCAACAGCAGGCGCCGTCGATCGTGGTGGGCGTCGTGCAATCGGCGTATTACATCGGCTTTCTATTGGGCGCTGTTTATGGCGGCGCGCTCATTACGCGCGTCGGTCATCACCGCGCGTTCGTCACCTTCGCCGCAGCCTCGGCGTGCTGCGCGCTCGGGTACGCCGTGTGGAGCGCGGCCGCGATGTGGGTCGTTCTGCGCTTCGTCACAGGCTTCTGTCTGGTCGGCATTTTCACGGTCGTCGAGAGCTGGTTGCATCAGGTCGCGAGCAACGCTCAACGGGGCCGCGTGTTCTCGGCTTATCTGATCGCCAACTACCTCGGTGTCGGCACCGGGCAGTTTCTCATCGGCCTTGCGGACCCAGGTGGGTTCGAACTTTTCAGCGCGGTCGCAGCTTTGTTCACGGCGTCATTGATCCCGGTCGCGCTCGCAGGCACAGCGCCCGCAGCCACGGCCGCGCTCGACGCGTCTCGTGCCACATACGGCTCGCGTCTCGCACGCGGGCTGTCGGGGTTGCAGAGCATCTATCGTTGGGCGCCGCTCGGCGTTGCCGCGTGTCTGTCGACCGGGGCGCTCAATAGCGCGTTCTACACGATGCAGCCCGTATTCATGCGGCGCGTCGGCTATGCGGTGCCAGACGTGTCTCACTTCATGGGCTTCGCACTGCTCGCCGCGCTCGTACCGCAATGGCCGGTTGCGCGGCTGGCCGACCGGTTCGACAGGCGCAAGGTGCTGCTATGTCTTGCGGCAGTTACCGGGTCGCTAAGCGTGCTGCTGTTCCTGCTGCACGATGACAGGTTGATCCGGGCCTTCGGCTATCTCTATGTCGCTGTAGCGTTTTCCATGTACGGCGTCGTCACCTCCTACGTGAACGACTGCATCCCCGCCGATGAGCGCGTTGCCGTGAGCGCCGGTCTGTTGCTGATCTTCTCGGTGGGGGCGAGCGCCGGCCCGACGCTCGCGTCCGCAACGATGTCGGTCGCGGGTCCTTCCGGGCTCTATCTGTTCACGGGGCTCGTCACAGGCGCGCTCGCCACGCTGACAATGCGCAGCGTGGCGGGTCAGCACGGGCGATAACGCCAAGCCACGCGCGCCGTCGCCTTTCGGCGGCTTCCAGCGAACCCGGCAACTTCTCCGAATTCTCCAGAATCATTCGACCGCCATAACCTGTCGCTTTGAGGACGGGGGATTACCCTTAGCGCTTCGTCGGCCAACGCCCGTGCTGTAAGCGAAATGCCGGGCGGCAAAAACGCGATGTCGCTTTTGTGACAAACGAAGTCGAATGCAGATGAAGGGTTCCCAGTTTTGTCCGGCTATCTTTGCCGCATAGCGAAGCACACCGACACGCGCCTGAACAGGCCGTCAACGCCGGAACGGGAGACAACGTGGAAACCCTTGCTTTCATGCTCGATAACTTTGCGTCGATCATCAGGCTCACCGTCGAGCACGTGGAGATCGTCGGCGTGGGTGTCGGTCTCGCCATTGTCACGGGCGTGCCGCTCGGCATCGTGATCACGGCCAATGCGCGCGCCGCGAAGATCGTGTTGTATCTCGCGGCAATCCTGATGACCATTCCCTCGGTTGCGCTGTTCGGGTTGATGATCCCGGTCCTGTCGGTGATCGGCCAGGGCATCGGTTTTCTCCCGACCGTTATTGCGCTCTTTCTCTATTCGCAACTGCCGATCGTGCGCAACACGTACACGGCGATCACCAACATCGACCCTGCGTTGCGCGAGGCCGCGCGCGGCATCGGCATGACCACGCGCCAGCGTCTGTGGAAGGTCGAAATCCCCATTGCGCTGCCCATCATCATGGCGGGCGTGCGGATGGCCGTGGTGATCAATGTCGGCATTGCCGCTGTCGCCGCTTATATCGGTGCAGGCGGGCTCGGCAAGCTGATCAGCCGCGGCATTTCGCAATCGGACCCGCGTCAGTTGATACGCAATTCTCGTAAGCCTTCTTGCCATTGCCGCCGACTATGGCCTCGGCTGGGTGCAACGTCTGCTGACGCCGAAGGGTCTTCGCAGCCCGTCGCGGACCGGCCGACTGGCATTACGTCTTGGCGCGTGGGCGTCATTCCGTAAATCTCCTCATCACGCGCAATAATGATGATCAAGCTCTCCAGCATCTCGAAGCGCTATGAAGGCGCGAGCGCCCCGGTGGTCGACGGCATCGACATGGAAGTCGGCGCGGGTGAAATCTGCGTGCTGCTCGGCCCGTCGGGCTGTGGCAAGACGACCACGTTGAAGATGATCAACCGCCTGATCCAGCCGAGTTCGGGAAAGATCTTTATCGACGGCCGCGATACCGACGAGTTCGAGGTGGTCGAATTGCGCCGCCAGATCGGCTACGTGATCCAGCAGATCGGGTTGTTCCCCAACATGACGGTCGAGGAGAACATCAGCGTGGTGCCGCGTCTGCTCGGCTGGGACAAGGCGAAGGCAAAGCGTCGCGCGGCCGAATTGCTGGAGATCGTGGCGCTGGATCCTTCGACGTATCTGTCGCGCTATCCGAAGGACCTTTCGGGCGGCCAGCAGCAGCGCGTCGGGGTGGCGCGCGCGCTCGCGACTGATCCGCCCGTCATGCTGATGGACGAACCGTTCGGCGCAATCGACCCGATCAATCGCGAGTTGATCCAGGACGAGTTCCTGCGCATTCAGCAGCAGGTCAAGAAGACCATTATGTTCGTCAGCCATGACATCGACGAAGCCGTGAAAATGGCTGACCGCATCGCGATCTTTCGCGGAGGCCGGCTCGAGCAGTTCGACACACCGGACACGATCCTCGCGCGACCCGCGAGCCCGTTCATTGCCGGCTTCGTCGGCGCGGACCGAGCGTTGAAGCGGCTGCGCCTCGTGCGTGCCAGCGACGCTTTGTCGGCCTGCGATTGCGCCGCACGCGTGGGTGACAGCAGCGAGCGCGCACGGGCGTTGCTCGAACGGCACGGCGTCGAACAGATCGTGTTGCTCGATGCGGCGGGCAAGCCGCAAGGCTATCTGAGCGCTGCCGAGCTCAGCGCAATCGAGGGCACGCTGATGGCAGCCCACGCGAAACCGGTGCAAGGCGTGGCGCGTCATAGCGATGACCTGCGCAGCGTGATTTCGTCGATGTTCTCACTTGGGCAATCCTGGCTTGCTACTGTCGACGACGAGGGCCGCTTCGTCGGCTACGTGAATCAGGCGCACATTGTCGACATGTTGCGTCTGCCAGCGGAGGCCCGCGCATGAATACACTGCTCTCACGCTGCGCTCTCCTGTTCGCTTGCGCTGCGCCGCTGCAAGCGCGTGCGGACAACTGGCTTCTATCCATTGCGCAATATCGCACCGATATCGTCTACCAGTCCATCACGCAGATGACGATGGTCGCCATAGCCGGCGGGCTTGCAATCGTCGTTGCGGTGCCGCTCGGCATCTATCTGAGCCGCGAGTCGGGCAAGCACGCGCGCGCAGGTCAAGCGCTCCTGCAGACGCTCAACATGGGGCAGGCCGTGCCGAAACTCGCGCTGCTCGCGCTCGCCATGAGCGTACTTGGCATTGGCCGCTGGCCGTCGATTTTCGCGTTGTGGGTGGCTACCTTGCTGCCCATTGTGCTCAACACGCTCGAAGGCCTGCGCGCCGTGCCGCGTGCGCTGATCGAAGCGGCCACCGGGATGGGCATGACACCGAGGCAGGTCTTATTTCGCGTCGAATTGCCCAACGCGCTTTATGTGATCTTTGCGGGCATCCGCACCGCGCTCGCTATCACCGTCGGAACGGCGCCGCTTGCGTTTCTGGTCGGCGGCGGCGGACTCGGTGAACTGATCTTTACCGGCATCGACATGAACGATTTTTCGATGCTGCTGGCAGGCGCGATTCCCACCGCGGTGCTGGCGGTTCTCACCGACGTGCTCATCGGCCAGATGCAGGTGCATCTCGTGTCGCGCGGCGTCACTCCCCAACGCTAGTTCAATCACACGCATACGCGTTTCTTCGAGGACATCATGAACATTGCCTTCTTCAAGCGGGCCTGCGCGCTCGTCGCCATTTCCCTTGCGTCGTCGTGGACCATTACTTGTGCGGCGGCGAATGTCGTGGTCGGCGGCAAGAACTTCACGGAGCAGCAACTGCTTGCCGAGATGACGACCGAGCTATTGCAGGCCAAGGGTTTCACCGTTACGAAAAAAGACGGCTTGGGCAGCGCGGTGTTGCGCGCGGCGCAAGAGAACGGACAGGTCGACGTGTATTGGGAATACACCGGAACGTCGCTGATCACGTACAACAAGATCAATGATCGCCTTTCGCCGGACGACACATACAAGAAAGTGAAGGAACTAGACGCTGGGAAAGGGTTGGTGTGGCTCGATCCTTCTCGTGCGAACAATACGTATTCGTTCGCGATGAATCAGGACGAAGCAAAGAAGCTCGGTATCGTAACCCTTAGCGATCTTGCAAAGGCCATCAAGTCAGGCAAGACGCTGAGCTTTGCGTCCAACTCGGAGTTCTATGCTCGCCCCGACGGGCTGCGTCCGCTGCAAAAACTGTATGGCTTCGAATTTTCGCAGGACGAGGTTAAGCGGATGGACTCGGGTCTCACGTATCAGGCGTTGAAGGACCGTCAGGTGGACATCGCGCTCGTTTTCGCCACCGATGGCCGCGTGCCGGCATTCAACTTCGTCATTCTCAAGGACGACAAGGGCTTCTTTCCTTCGTATGCGCTGACGCCCGTGATCCGCAAGGCGACGCTCGACGCTAACCCGAAGCTCGGCCCGATCCTGAACTCGCTCTCGGCAAAGCTCGACGCACCGACGATGGCTCGATTGAACGCCTCCGTCGACGTGCAAAAGAAATCGTTCAGCGAAGTTTCGCATGACTTCCTGAAGCAAGCGGGTCTGCTGTAACGCTCGCGATCCGACCCAACCTGAGAGACAAGAACATGCCTTCGTCTTCCCTCGACGCGCCGCGAGGCGGCGCGCTGAAAGTTGCCGCCGCGCAAATCGACAGTTCGTACGGCGATCTGGACGCGAACCTCGGCAAGCACCTGAGCATGATCAGTGAAGCGCGCAAGCACGGCGTCTCGATGCTGCTGTTCCCCGAATTGTCGCTGTGTGGACATAGCGCGGGCAAAGACGCGCTGCAGCTTTCAATGCATGTCGATCACCCGGCCATTGCTGCACTTGCCGAAGCGAGCGTCGGGCTCCATACGTCGTTCGGTTTCATCGAAGAAGCGCCTGGTGGTCAGTTCTATAACAGCCAGGCGACCGTGACGCACGGAAGGATCGTGCACGTGCATCGCAAGATTCAACTGGCGACCTACGGCAAGCTGCGCGATGGCCTGTATTACGCGCCGGGAGCGGAACTCGGCGCATTCGGCATCGACCGCGACTGGCGCGTCGGCACGCCGATCTGCAACGACCTGTGGAATCCGGCTCTCGTGCACGACCTGATGTGCGACGGCGTCACGCTGCTCGCCGCTCCGATCAGTTCGGCGCGCGAAGCGGTAGGCGGCGGTTTCGACAACCCTTCTGCGTGGGAACTGAATCTGCGCTTCTACGCGGTGACCTACGGGGTCGCCGTGGTGATGGCGAACCGGATCGGCACCGAAGGCATGCTGCGCTTCTGGGGCGGTTCGCGCATTCTCGATCCGTTCGGCAACACGGTTGCAATGGGCTCGACTACCGACGAAGAGCTGGTTGTCGGCGAACTCGACTACGCGGCGCTGCGCGAAGCGCGCTTCCTGCTGCCGACCGTGCGGGACTCCCGCGTCTATGCGGGCCGCGGCATCCGTGCGGCTCATTCACCTGTCAACACCTGAAGCGTCGCCTGCCATGCAAGATTTTCTCCTTACCGACGAAGACCGTGCGTTCCGCGCGGAAGTGCGGGCCTTTCTGCAGCGCGAACTTGCGCCGCGCGCGGCCGATATCGAAGACCGGCGCGACTGGGAAGCCGTCAAGCACGTGGTGCGCGCGCTGGCCGAAGCCGGTTATCTGAGGCTCATGTTCGCGGACCTTTATCGCGGCTCGCTGAAAAAGCCCGGACTCACGCACGCGACGATCTTGTCGGAGGAAGCGTCCGCCATCAACTATGCATTCGAAACGACCATTGCTACGGCGCTGAGTTGCGCATATCCGTTGCATCGTCACGCGAGCGAGGCGCTGCGCGATGCGTATCTCGAACCGATTCTGGATGGCCGCGCGGTCGGCGCGATCTGTGTGACCGAGCCGGGCACGGGGAGCGATTCGGCGGACATGCAAACACGCGTCGAATACGACGCACGTACCGACGAATGGGTCGTCAACGGCTTCAAGCGCTATATCTCGAACGCTTCGGTAGCGGACGTCTATATTGCTTACGGCATCACGCCGCGCGATGACGCGAAGCCTGCCATTACCGCGGTGGCGGTGCCGAAGGACGCCCGCGGCATTAGCTTTCCTCGCAATTACACGTTCATGGGCCGGCACGGCTGCATCGTCGGCGAGGTCGAATTCGACAATTGCCGCGTGCCAGTCGACCACCTGCTGGGCGGCGCGGGCGGGGGCTCCGCCATCATGCGCGGCATGTTCAACTTCGAGCGCGCGATTCTGGGCGGCTCGGGCCTCGGCGTCGCGCGTAGTGCGTTCGAAATCGCGCGTGAGCATGCGCAAAGACGCAGGACGTTCGGGCAATTCCTCGGCTGCAAGCAACTGATCTGGGACAAGATTGCGCAGATGAGCTGGCGCATCGACGCCGCCGAGCTGATTACCTATCGCGCCACCAAGATGTACGACGCCGGCGCCGACGGCAAGGCGCTGATGAAGGAAGCGGCAATGGCCAAGCTCGTCGCGACCGAGACGGCGAATTTTTGTGTGAACGAAACGGTGCAGATATTGGGTGGCGATGGCCTCACCAAGGAATACGGCCGGGCTGAACAGCTGTATCGCGACGCGCGCGCGCTGACGATTGTCGGCGGGACGTCGGAAATGGCGAAATACCTGATCGCCTCGCGCGATCTCCCGGATCTGAAGATCAACCTCTGAGCGCATTCCATTTCCATCATGCTGACCATTACCTCGCTGTTCGAAAATACGGTCGCGAAGTACCCGGACCGTCTCGCGCTGGTCTGCGGTAACGCGCGTTTTACCTACGCACAGTGGGATGAGCACGTGCGCGGACTCGCGCAGGCGCTGTTCGATCTGGGTGTGCGGCAAACGGACCGCGTCGCTATCTTCCAGAAGACCTCGGACGCAACAGCCACCGCTTATCTTGCCTGCCAGTTGCTGGGTGCCATTGCGGTGCCGATGAACTACCGGCTATCCGCGAATGAAGCGATATTCATCATCCGCGATGCCGGTGCGCGTGCACTGATCTACGACCATTCGATGCAACCGGTCGTCGCGAAGATCGAGCAGGGCCTGCCCGATCTGCGCATCTACGTGCGCGTGGCAGGGCACGGGAACCATACGGATGAGCCAGATCGAAACGATGCGCCTTCGTATCACCGCGACTTCGATGCGCTGATAGACAGTACGCGCCATCGCGATGCGCCGCTGCCCACGCTGATGCCCGACGATATTTCCGCGCTCGTCTACACGTCCGGCACGACGGGGCGTCCCAAAGGCGCGATACACACCCATGCCAACGACGTCGCGATCGCGACGAACTGCGTCATGGAGTACAGCCTCACGAGCACCGACTCGGCGCTCCACATCGCGCCGCTTTACCACGTTGGCGGCATGCAGGCGTATTTCATGCCGCACCTGATGGTCGGCGCGGCCAACATCGTGCTGCCGCGCTACGATCCGGCGCGCACGCTCGCCGCAATCGCGCAATATGACATCACGACACTGTTTGCAGTGCCGACACAGATTCAGGACATGTTGTTTCATCCCGCATTCACGCAGAGCGATCACAGCAGCCTGCGGATGATCACCACGGGCGGCGCGGCCATTCCGGCCGCAGCGATGCAACGCGTGATCGATGAGTTCTGTCCGAACGTCTACAACGGCTACGGCATGACGGAGGCGAGCCTCACGCTGCTGCTGCATCCGCGCGACGCACTCGCGCGCCTCGGCTCCTGCGGCAAGCCGACTTTGATCAGCACCTGCCGTGTCGTGACGAACGACCCTGCGCGCGCCGTGCCTTCCACAGAAGGCGTCGTGCCGGGCGAGGTGGGTCAGCTGATTGTGCGCGGCCCGCAACTCGCGCGTGCGTACTGGAACAATCCGGTCGAAACGGCCAGGAAGTTCCGCGACGGCTGGCTGTACACCGGCGATCTGTTCAGCGTCGACGAGGGCGGCTATTTCCACTTCCACGGTCGCGCCGACGACATGATCGTCTCGGGCGGCGAGAACATTTATCCGCGTGAAGTCGAGGAGGTGTTGTACCACTGCCCTGGCGTTCAGGAGGCCGCGGTAATCGGCGTGCCGGACGCGAAGTGGGGCCAGGCGGTAACGGCTTTCGTCGTGCGCAGCGACGCGCAGTTGACGGAGGACGCGATCATCGCATTCTGCAAGGCCAGTGACGACCTCGCGCCGTACAAGCGGCCAAAGAAAGTGCTGTTTGTCGAGCGCTTGCCGCTGAATCCCAGCGGCAAGGTTCTGCGGCGCGAACTGGCCGCCTCGGTGCACGAGAATCTTTTGCAAACGGGAACGTAATCATGAACGAACCGGTACTTTACGAACTGGACGGCGGCGTCGCCACCATTACGCTGAACCGTCCTGAAACGCGCAACGCACTGACCGAAATGGAAGTGGTCGATGCGCTCGTCGAGAGCCTCGAGCGCGCGCAAGCCGATCTGAGCGTGCGCGCAATCGTGCTCACGGGCGCGGGTCCCGCGTTCTCCTCGGGCGGTAACATCAAGCACATGCGCGACGAGGTGGGAACGTTCGGCGGCAACTCCGCGCAGATACGCGAGAACTACCGGCGTGGCATTCAACGCATTCCGCGCGCGTTTCATGAACTCGACCTGCCCTGCATCGCCGCAGTCAACGGACCTGCGCATGGTGCGGGTTGCGACCTTGCGCTGATGTGCGATATCCGTATCGCGGCGCACAGCGCGCTTTTCGCGGAAAGCTTTGCGAAGATCGGCATCATTCCCGGCGACGGCGGCGCGTGGTTGCTGCCGCGTGCGGTCGGCCTCTCGCGTGCAGCCGAAATGATTTTTACAGGCACGCCCATCGACGCGCAATGCGCGCTGGATTGGGGTTTGGTATCGCGGGTCGTGCCCGACGCGGAGTTGCTGTCGACGGCCAGGGAACTTGCGGCGCGCATCGCGAGTAATCCGCCGAACGTGCTGCGCATGAGCAAGCGCCTCATTCGCGAAGGACAGCGGATGGACCTGCCGAGCCTGCTGGAACTGTCGGCGGCGTTTCAGGGAATCGTGCATCGCACGGCAGATCACCGCGAGGCGCTCGCCGCCACTTTCGAGAAGCGCACGCCGAATTACACCGGCGATTAATGCGAACGGATCGGTAAATCGCAGCGAAAGAGGCAATGGACCGGCGCGGCGCAATATGCGACAGTTTCGCCACCTTGACCGATCCAGCATGAACATGCGCAGCAAAATCAACGACGAGACGCCGCAATCTGCCGCCGCGCGCCAGGTGCAATGGCCAGCGGCGGGAGAGGGTGCACTCGTCGCCGCGAACGCGGAAAGCACGGCGACGGAAAGCACGGCGGATTTGAGCCAGGAGCGGCGGCCCGACACGCAACGCATCGGTTTTTTTCTGGTACCCAACTTCTCGATGATGGCGCTCAGTTCCGCGAGCGAGCCGCTGCGCGCGGCCAACAGGGTGAGCGGCAAGCCGCTGTACAGCTGGCATCTGATCAGCGCGGACGGCGAGCCGGTGTCGTCCAGTTCAGGATTCTCACTGCAGCCCGAATCGGCTATGACCTCGTCGATTTCCGTAGACCAACTGTTCGTGGTGGCGAGTATCGATGTGGAGAACTACCGCAACGAGCGGGTGTTCGACTTTTTGCGCCGTTATGCCGCGACAGGCAAACCGCTCGGCGGCGTGAGCCTCGGGACGATGATCCTGGCGCGCGCCGGGCTTCTTGACAAGCGGCGTTGCACGATTCATTGGGAAGCGCTGAAAGCGCTCGCCGACGAGTTCCCCTCGCTGGCCGTCACGCGCGACCTCTACTGTATCGACGGCGACCGGCTCACCTGTGGCGGCGGCACAGCCGCGATCGACTTGATGCTGGATGTGATCGCTCGCGCGCATAACCATCGGCTTGCGGCCGATGTCGCCGACCAGTTCCTGCATACGCGTATTCGCGCGTCGCAGGAGAGCCAGAAGATGGCAATTCAGTGGCGTTACGGTATCGAGGACCGGCGCATCGTCAATGCAATTACGCTGATGGAGCAGAACATAGAGCGCCCCGTTCCCGTGCAGACGCTCGCCTCGCTGGTAGGCATTTCGCCTCGGCAGTTCGAGCGTATGTGGCTCAAGCACTTCGACATGGGGCCGTCGCAGTTCTACCTGGGCGTGCGCCTGAAGGCGGCGCAAAAGCTCCTGCACGAATCGACATTTTCCATTTTCGACATTGCGATGCAGTGCGGATTTGCAAGCGCCTCGCATCTGGGGCGGTGTTATCGGAAGCTCTTTGACGCCACACCCGGACAGGAACGTGCTGCGAGGGGCAAGTGAAGATCGCCATTGCGTAAGAGGCAACGATCCGGTTCCACTTGCTGCGAGCCGGATCAGTTTCGAACGCAACAGCGGTGTCTCGCAAGTTGCGTCACAGACTCCGGCCCTCACGCTATTCAATCAATACGACCGCTCATTGTGGATGAGCGGCCGTCCTTCTCCTCGAACCTACATGCCGATGCTCGACCCTCCGCTCGAACTCGTGCCTGTGCTCGTGCCCGTGGCGGAACTCGAGGTCGATGCCGGATTCAGATCGATTCTTCCATAGACGCCGTCTGCTTCGTCATTGGGCCCCGCCGCGAAGAAGAGCGTAGTAGCAGGCTGATTGTTGAGCCCGTTGCCGAACGCAATGCCCCACAAGCCCGGCTCGACGATCGCACTGCCGTTCGAACTCTTGATGGCACCCATCGACTGGCCGCTCGATGCGTTGAATGCGTTAATCGTGCCGTCGCCGAAATTGCCGATCAATATCGCGCCGCTCAATGAGCCGAAATTGCTCGGCGCTTGCGTAATACCCCATGGTGCATTCAGTGCACCGCCGGTTGCAAAGTGCTGTTTGAGGTTACCTGCCGTATCGAATACGTCCACCATACCGAGTCCCGCTCCGGCGACGTCGTCATGTTTGTCGGCATCCTGCTTCGCGTAGGTGACGAACAGGTTCGATCCGATCAACTGGATGCCGAACGGCGCAAAGCCGGCAGGAATGGCTGGATCCGTAAAGGCGCCGGGCATGGCGACCTTGGCAAAATTGGTGTCGAAGACGTCGATCTTGTTGTTATGGAAATCGGCCGCGTAGAGAAAGTTGTTGCCGTTGTTGGCCGCGAGCGCGAGGCCCTTGTACACGGCGCCGCCGGTGCCGTCGTCGTACATGACGAACGCATTGGTCGGGCCAACGGCAGGCGCCCATGCGGTGACGGTGCCGCCTTCGCCCACGAAGATAAATGCGGCGACGCCAGACTTGCCGTTTTGCGTCACGTTGAAGCTTTGCGTGCCGTTGAATACGATGCCTGTTGGCGACGCTGTCCCGTTCTTGCCGTCGGGGATCGTGACGACGAGCGATTGCGGCACGCCGTTGCCGTCATAGAGTGTCGCGCGGTTGGTTCCGTTGTCGGCGACCCAGACGAAGCCTTTCGGATTAAAGGCCACGCCCCAGGCATTCTTCAGATTGACGTCGGTGTGTGCCGCCGACACGGCGCCATCCGAGACGAGCGCCTTTGCGGTGAACGACGACTGTGCAGGCGGCCCAGAACTGGGAGAACTGGAACTGCCGCCGCATGACGCGAGTGTCGCGATAGCTGCGCTGCAGGCTACGACGGTGAACGCTGCGAGTAGAGACTTCATGGCCGCACTCCTTGTTCCGTCCAAAGGTCACAACGCTCAATGAACGAGAGGGCGATCGGGTTTATTCCAGTGGAGGGAACTTATTTGCGAGTACTTTCTATGGCTGAACTGGATAGATAAAAGCGGGCTACGAGTTCACGTGCTGGCCTCCGGTTCGCCGCGTGGCAACGAGCTGCGATGTAGCGCAACGATTACATGCGATGTAATTGGCGCCATGAGCGGCGGCATCTAGTCTGTGTCTGTCGCGCCTCCATTTCGGTTGCGCTCAAGGCCAAGGAGATACCATGTCCCGCTTTCCCACATACACGATCGAATCCGCTCCGGCAGAATCAATGCCCGTGCTCCAGCAATTGCAACAGGCGTTCGGCCTGATACCGAACATCGCGGCCAGGATGGCGCGATCGCCGGTACTGATCAACGGTTTTATCGGCCTGTTCGAGCGCGTGCATGCGAGCAGTTTCACCGAGCCGCAAATTCAGACGCTGCTGCTGACCAACGCCGTAACGAATGCAAGTGTCTGGGCCGTCGCATTTCACACGGCGCTGGCGTTGAAAGAAGGGGTGAATGCCGCCGACGTAGACGCAATCCGCCGCGGTGTCTTGCCTGATGACCGCGAACTGGCCGCGCTATCCGCATTGGCGCGCACGCTGATAGAAAAGCGCGGCCATCTGGGCGAATCGGACCAGACAAGTTTCCTGGAAGCCGGGTTCAGTGCTGAGCAGATACTCGAAGTTATTGCGGTGGTTGCGGCATCGACGATCACGAACTATACGGGCAGCGTCACCCAGCCGCAGCTCGAAGCGCAGTTCGAGGAATTCGTCTGGCTTGCGCCCGCACGCTGAATTATTTTGTTCTTTATCTTGATCAGGGAAATCCGATGAACGCGAGCAGTCCCGATCCGAAAGCGCCGCAAAGTGAGCTTGGCGACTTGCTGCGCTATTGGCGCGATATGCGTGGCGTGAGTCAACTGGATCTGTCGCTCGAGGCCGGCGTTTCGCAGCGCCAGATCAGCTTTATCGAGAGCGGACGCAGCGTGCCGGGCCGGGACACGCTGCTGACGCTTGCACAGACGCTCGACGTGCCGCTACGCGAGCGTAACGCGCTGTTGCTCGCGGCTGGCTATGCACCGGTGTATTCGGAAGCGCCATGGAATGCACAGGAGATGCACGGTGTGATCGCCGCGTTGGAGCGCGTCGTTCGCCAGCATGAGCCTTTCCCGGCGATCGTGATGGATCGCCACTGGAACGTTCTCATGACCAACGACGCGGCGCCGCGCTTCTTCGACTGTTTCATCGACATGGCCTCGCGCAAAGGTCCACGCAATATGCTGCATCTGATCTTCGACCCGCAGGGCATGCGTCCATTCGTGGCCGATTGGGACACGGTCTCGCGAAGCTTGCTGCAGCGCGTGCATCGGGAGTCGATCGGTCATGTCGTCGATGCCGGCACGAGGCGTCTGCTCGACGAACTGCTCGCCTATCCGGATGTGCCGCGTGACTGGAAGACGCATCATGCGCCGTCTGCCGGGCCCACGATTCCTGTCATTCCGCTAGGCTTCATCAGCGGGGACGCGGTGCTTCGATATTTCTCGATGGTCACGACCGTTGGTGCGCCGCAGAACGTTGCCGCGCAGGAGATACGCCTGGAATGCATGTTTCCCGCCGATGACGAAACCGAAGCGCGCCACCTCCAGTTGCTCGCCGGGCATTCGGAGCAACGTTGAGCCGGTGTGCGGTGGAACATGCGGCAGAGAGCCGATCGTCCCAGCAGTTCCTGCCGCCTGCAACGCCGCGTCCCGCCTGGGCGGGACGCTTGTCGCGACTTAACTCAGCCGGGGTCGGGCCTGAAATCAAGCGCCGGGCTTTCCGCCGATGGTGTTGCCTTGTTGCCAAGCACGCTTACCTTCCTCGGACAACTCTCCGCTGCTATGCGACGCGTCCGGTTTTGTACCTTCTACTGCCATTGAGCCGCCCGGCTGTTCCTGGGCAGGGACGCGTTCGCCTTTGCGCGCCGCGGCGCGATCGTCCTGAGTGCGGCCTGCGTAAGTTTCTGTTGCCATTTCAACCTCCGGAAAAGAAGAGAACCATCATGTCTTTGCGATGGACGCGCGAACTTCGTACCGATGGACGCGCTTGCCCGCATCGAGACACCCGGAGTCAACTGTGCGCATTGCGCGTGCCAGACGCGGCATTCGCGTCGCATTGAAGGCGTTCCATGCGGCCTGTGAGGAAACCGTCACACAATTTTCTCTCCGTGTATGATTCCGGCGTCGAAAGCTATTGCGGCACGGTTGAATGCATTGTGTGTAGCCGGGTCTTTGCCAGCGTCGCGGGCGGACCAATGCGCAGATAAACATCTACCAATGTGCGAGCCCGGCAACGTGGAGTTGCACAGACGCCGCTTGCAGATACATAAAGCCGTTATGGCAAAAGGCTTGACGAAGAAATGCCCCGCGCGACGACCGCTCGCGGGAAGATGAAGGAACAACGCTGAATGCTCGCAGAACAACGTCACCAATACATCCTGGCGCAAGTCGCCAAAACGGGCGCGCTGTCAGTCGCCGAGCTGGTGCGCGAACTGAACGTGTCGCGCGAGACCATTCGCCGTGACCTCAACGCGCTTGCCGGACGCGGCCTGCTCGTCACCACCCATGGCGGCGCGCTTTCGAGCGACCGGCGCGAGCCCGATCTCGACACGCGTGAAGCGGCAAACGCCGGCGCGAAGCGCGCGATCGGCGAGCGTGCAGCCGAGTTCGTGCCCGACGGCGCGTCGCTGATCGTCGACTCCGGCAGCACGACGCAGGCGGTCGCGCGAGCCTTACTCGACCGGCACCGTCTATCGGTGTACACCAACGACTGGCGCATCGCGCTGCTGCTTGGACGCCGCAACGACAATCGCGTCACGCTATTGGGCGGCGAGCTGTCCGATATCGAAGACGCCACCTTCGGGCTCGACACGGTCCACCAGCTCACGCAATATCACGCGGACTTCGCATTCATCGGCGCAGGCGGCATTTCGCCGGACGGTTATCTCACCGACTACAGCCGCATGGCCGCCGAAGTGCGCAGCCGCATGATCGCCGCCGCCGACACGGTGGTCGTCGTGGCCGACCATTCGAAGTTCGGCCGTGTCACACCGGTGCGGATCAACGGCATCGAGTCGGCGCGTTATCTCGTGACCGAACTGGCGCCCGAGCGCGCCATCGGCAAGGCGATTACGGCCCATGGCCCGGAAATCGTGATTGCTTGAGTCCACGTGCGCGGCCGGTGCGCGTGGTACGGCGTCAAGCTGCAACCCGCGTCGCGCCGACTGCTGCTGGTAGGGCGCAGCCGCATGATCCGATTTTCGGTCAGCGGCCATGCAGCAGCGGCTCTGCTCAATCTCTCCGCGCAACTTCCCGCTACCTCGTTCGGCTTGGCTATTATTGGCGAATTGTGTCAATTTTTGGAATTCGACAGAATAGTCATGGCGTTGTCACCGAAACCTGTGATCCTTGCCGTGCCCATACAGGCATGGCCAGCAGCGCGAACGTGGTAGACAGTTTGTAAGTCTCGCTTGGAAGACGCCGCGAAGTTGTCGGCAATCTGCAATCAGTCGATCGTATCGGAGTCGGCTGCGGCAACATGCAACAAGTCACGCAAGCAGCACGTAAGCGGAACATGAGCGGCAAATAAGCGGCAAATAAGCGGCAAATAAGCGGCACATCAGCAACACGCACGCAGCAAATAAAGCGCAAACGGCGCACACCACGCGCCGTTCAATCACAACAGGTATCGGGTTTTCCCGACCGTCTGGTTTTTTTGCCTTTCGGAGAAAGCGACATGACAAAGACAAACTCCCCTCAGACCACGGGCCTCGCACGTAAGCTTCTGCCGGCGCTGGTCGCCGCCGCGATGTTCGGCGGCGTGGCCATGCAGGCGCAGGCTGCCGACGCGGTGGTGCTGTACACCGCCGACGGCCTCGAAAATCTCTATAAAGACGTGCTGCCGGCCTTCGAAAAGAAGGAGGGCGTGAAAGTCAACATCGTCACCGCGGGCAGCGGGGAAGTCGTGAACCGCGCGACAATTGAAAAAGACCAGCCGAAGGCGGACGTGATCGTCACGCTGCCGCCGTTCATCCAGCAGGCGGATCAGAGCGGTCTGCTTCAGGCATACCAGAGCGCGAACTACAAGAACGTGCCGGCGATCGCCAAGGCGCCGAACGGCTCGTGGGCGACCTTCGTGAACAACTATTTCTCGTTCGCGATCAACCCGGAAGTCACGAAAAACCAGCCGAAAACTTTTGCCGATCTGCTGCACCCGGACTACAGCGGCAAGGTCGCTTACTCGAACCCGGCGACGGCGGGCGACGGCATGGCCGTGATCATCCTGACGTCATCGCTGATGGGTGAGGACAAGGCATTCGATTATCTGAAGAAGCTGGAACAAAGTGCCAAGTTCCACACCAAGGGCACGGGTTACCTCGACGTTCTGCTGTCGCGCAACGAAATCGCGTTCGCGAACGGCGATCTGCAGATGGATCTGGACGACGCCGCCAACGGCGGCCTGTCGCTCAAGCCCGTGTTCCTCGCAGCCGCGCCGGGCGAGCAACCGACCACGTTCCAGTTGCCGTATGCAATCGGCCTCATCAAGAACGGTCCGAACCAGGCGCAAGGCAGGAAGCTGATCGACTATCTGATGTCGACGGAAGTGCAGGCCAAGGTGCCGGACATCTTCGGCATTCCGGGCCGCACCGACGTGCCGCTCGCCGGCAAGAACGGCGAGACCGTCAAGCAGGCGATTGCGGGCGTGAAGCTGATTCCGGTGGACTGGAACCACGTGATGGCCAAGAAAGCCGACTGGACCGCGCGCTGGAAGAGCGACGTGATCGGTTCGTCGGGCAAGCAGATCGAAGTCGTCAAGCCGAAGTAAGCCGCTTTTTAGGCTTTCCAGTCTTGCTTCCCAGTCGAAGCACGCAGCGCTCTCGCGATCGGTGTGATCGCCGGCGCGCTGCCTGAGCATCAATCTTGTTGGAGGATGAATCCGGTGAATACGGCCAGTCTTGCTGGGCGAGGCGCGCTCGACGCCTCGCTGGACGCGCTCGGCGCCGCGCGTTCGGACGCGCCTGGCGGCGTGCAGATCGATCATCTGACGGTGCGCTTCGGTTCGCGCACCGTGCTCGACGATCTGTCGCTGACCATCCAGCGCGGCGAACTGCTCACCGTGCTCGGCCGCAGCGGCTGCGGCAAGACTACGCTGCTGCGGTTCATCGCCGGGTTTATCGAGGCGGACGGGTTGTCCGGCACGCTTACGGTCGCGGGCCACGATCTCACGCACGTGCCGCCGCATAAGCGCAACCTTGGCCTGTTGTTCCAGAGCTACGCGCTGTTTCCGCATCTGTCGGTATTCGAAAATGTCGCGTTCGGCTTGCGGGCGCGGCGCATATCGGCGAAGGACATCGCGCGACGCGTGGCCGAGGTGCTGAAACTCGTGCAACTCGGCGACGCCGGACACGTGATGCCCGCGCAGCTTTCCGGCGGCATGCAGCAGCGCGTGGCTCTTGCGCGCGCGCTCGTGATCGAGCCGGACGTGCTGTTGCTCGACGAGCCGCTCTCCGCGCTCGATGCCAATCTGCGCGCGTCGGTGCGCTCCGAACTGAAGGCGCTGCATGAGCGCCTGCCGAATCTCACCATTGTCTGCGTGACGCACGACCAGGATGACGCGCTGGTGCTGTCGGATCGCACGCTGTTGATGCGCGACGGCCGTATCGCGCAGCTCGGCACGCCGCAACAGTTGTACGACGCGCCGAACGACGGCTTTGTCGCGCGCTATCTCGGCACGGCGAATCTGCTGCCGCCGCAAGTCGCTTTCGGCATGGACGACGCGCGCTACAACGAACGCGAGCGGGTCGCCTGTCTGCGGCCGGAAGCGCTGCGCATCGTGCCGCTTGGAGAAGGGCAGTTGCACGGCGCAATAACATCCGTCGAATGGTATGGCGCGGTATTGTCGGTGTCGGTCGCCCTCGACGCGATGCCGAATGAACCGCTCCTCGTCACCATGCAGCGCGGCCACGGCATGATGCCGGAGAAAGGCGCGCGCGTTTCCCTGCGTTACGAGGCTGACGATGTCGTCCTTATCCACCCCTGAGGCGTCGAATCCACTTCCCGCCTCGTCGGCGGCCGACGCCCGCCGCAGCGCGAGCGCCGCTCTGCATCGGGCCGCGGTAAAGCGCCGGGAGCGCATGGCGCAATGGCATCTTCTGTTCATCGCGGTGGTCGTGCTCGGGCCGCTCGTCATTTACCCGCTCGTGCGCCTCGTGTTGCTGAGCCTGAGCGGGCCGCATGGCATCGGCCTGCAGGCGTATGCGGCGTTCTTCGGCAATCCCGAGACACGCGGCGTGATCGGCACGACGCTGTGGATTCTGTTCGCGAGCGCCGGACTTGCATCGCTGCTCGGCGTCGCACTCGCGTCGTTGCTGTTTTTCAAGCCATTTCCGGGCGCGCGGATGGTTACGCGCTTTCTCGAACTGTTCGTCGCGTTCCCGTCGTTTCTGGTCGCCTTCACGCTGATTTTTCTGTACGGCTCGCAAGGCTCGGTCAGCATCGGCTTGCAGCGGCTCTTTCATCTGGAGGCGCCGCCGCTCGATTTCCTGTTCGGCGTGGGCGGCGTGATTCTCGCCGAGGTCGTGTTCTACGCGCCGTTCGTCGTGAGGCCCACTCTGGCTTCGTTCGCCACGCTCGACATGCGTCTGATCGAAGCCGCCAGAAGTCTCGGCGCTAGCGGCTGGATGGTCGCATTCAAGGTGATCGTGCCGCTTGCGTGGCCGGGTATCGCTGCAGGCACGATCCTGTGCTTTCTGCTGACACTCAACGAGTTCGGCATTCTGCTCGTGCTTGGCAGCGCGCATCTGATCACGTTGCCGGTCGCCATTTACAGCTCGGCCACTGTCGACCTCGATCTGCCGACGGCGGCAGCCGGCGCGGTCGTCATGCTGATCATGTCCTTGTCGCTGTACGCGTTGTATCGCCAGGTCAACCGTCGCAAGGTAAAAGGAGCGGGCCATGGCCGTTGAACTCGACCCGACCGTGCTGCCGGTCATGCACAAGAAGGCGCGCCCGGTGCGCCGGAGTTTGTTCGTGCGGATGCTCGGCGGCCTGTTTCTCGGTTTTGCCGCGCTGTTGTGCTTCTGGCTTTTCGTGTTGCCGGTGATCGTGGTCGGCTTGTCGAGCGTGGCGGCGCACTGGTCCGGCACGATTCTGCCGGCCGGCTTCAGCACGCGCTGGTTCGAGCGGCTCGGTTCCAGCGACTTCGACGCGCTCACAACGAGTCTCGAGATCGGCATGGGTGTCGCCGTGCTCGGCACGATTCTGGGGTTGTGGCTTGCGCTCGCGCTCGAAGGACGAGACCGGCGCGGACTCGGCGCGTTCGTCGACACCATCGCCATGATGCCCAACGGCGTGCCGAGCGTGGTGCTCGGTCTCGCGGTACTGATCGCCTATCACAAGCGGCCGGTGGACCTGTCGAGTTCCGCGGCGATCGTCGTCTTTGTTCAACTCGCGCTCGTGCTGCCGTTCTGCTACCGGTGCGCGGCGGCGGCGTTGCGCCCTGAACTGACGATTTTGCGCGAAGCCGCCGCGAGCCTCGGCGCGCCTCCGTCGATGGTGCTGCGCCGCGTCGTGCTGCCGCAACTCGTGCCGGCGATCCGCGCGAGTCTCGCGCTCGGGTTCGCGCTGTCGCTCGGCGAACTGGGCGCGACGCTCACTGTTTATCCGCCCGGTTTTGCGACGGTGCCGATCGTCGTGGTCGGTCAGGTGGAGCGCGGCTACTACCTGCCTGCCTCCGCGCTGTCGCTGATTCTGCTGCTCGTCTCGCTCGCCGCGCTGCTGCTGATCGCGGCCCGTGTGCCGCGCCGTCGGATCGACTGAACCTGCGTTTTCCTCGTTTCCCTGGTTGCGTGTCGTGCGGCGCGCAGACATTCCACATACTTTCGATGTGGCGAAATTTGTCAAAATGACCGAATATATGCAAACTGCTTCTGTCGATCCGATTGAGGTTGTGCGCAGGCATTCGCTGACGACACTGGTTCGCGACGAGATCGAAAGGCACATCGTCGAAGGCGAACTGGCGCCGGGCGCCAAACTCAACGAAGCAGACTGGGCGGCGCGCCTTCAGGTGTCGCGCGGGCCGGTTCGCGAGGCGTTCCGGGCGCTCGAGCAGGCCGGGCTCGTGCGCACCGAGAAGAATCGCGGCGTGTTCGTGCGGACGGTGTCGCTCGCCGAAGCCGACGAGATTTACGCGGTGCGCGCGGTGCTCGAAGAGGCAGCGTGCCGGATGTTGGCCGCGAACATCGACGCGAGTCGGCTGGCGGTGCTGCGCGATTGGCTCGATGCAATGCGCGCGGCGCTCGATGCGCAAGATCACGATGCGTACGCGCGGGCCAACGTCGCGTTTCATGACGCGATCGTGGCGGCGGCGGGCAATGTGAAGTTGTACGAGACGTATCGAAGGCTGGTGAGCGAGTTGAGTCTTTTCCGGCGCGCGGCACTGGTGGTGCATGCCGATGCGATGGAGCGCTCGCTAGCGGAACATCGCGCGATTCTGACTGCGCTCGCTTCGCGCGATGCCGCGCATGCCGCGGCGCTGATGCACGCGCACGTGAACGGCGGCTTGCAGCGCGCGCATGCGGCGTGCGAGGGAGGCGGCGTGGCGGCCGGGCCGTTGGGAACGGCGCGCGGCGCGTCTGCTGCGGGCGACTGAACGACGACTGCAGGGCGACTGCAGGGCGACTGCAGCACGACTGAAGCCATCGCGTTGTCGTAACGCATTGGCTTGAGGACGCGTGCGTAGCACGCAGGGACGGGAACAATGGCAACCGCAAACGAAAACGCGAAGCAACGCACGATCGAGGTCAACGGTCGCGGCTACCGGCTGCCTGAGCAGCCGACGGTTGTGATCTGCGTCGACGGCTGCGAGTTCGATTATCTGGAAGCTGCGGTCGCGGCGGGCGTTGCGCCGTTCATCGGCAAGATGCTCAAGGGCGGCGCGGCCTTCAAGGGCGATTGCGTAATTCCCTCGTTCACCAACCCCAACAATCTGTCGATCGTCTGCGGCGTGCCGCCGTCGGTGCACGGCATCTGCGGGAATTACTTCTGGGACCCGAATGCGAACGGCGGCGCGGGTGCGGAAGTGATGATGAACGATCCAGCCTATCTGCGTGCCGGCACCTTGCTGGCCGCCGCAGCCGCAGCGGGCGCGCGAGTCGCGGTCGTCACCGCTAAAGACAAGTTGCGCCGGCTGTTGGGCTGGCAGCTGAACGGCATCTGCTTTTCCGCGGAAAAAGCGGACACGGTGACGCGCGAGGAAAACGGCATCGACGAAGTACTGGAACTGGTCGGCTTGCCGCTTCCCGACGTGTACAGCGCGGCGCTTTCGGAATTCGTGTTCGCTGCCGGCGTGCGGCTCGCGCAAACTCGCGAGCTCGACCTGATGTATCTGTCCACCACCGACTACATACAGCACAAATGGGCGCCGGGCACCGAAGGCGCGAACGCGTTCTACGCGATGATGGACGGCTATCTGGCGAAGCTCGACGCGCTCGGCTGGATGATCGGGCTCACCGCCGATCACGGCATGAACGCGAAGCACGATCCGCAAAGCGGCGAGCCCAACGTGATCTATCTGCAAGACCTGCTCGACGAATGGCTCGGCGCGCGTAAGGCGCGCGTGATCTTGCCGATCACGGATCCGTATGTGGTGCATCACGGCGCGCTCGGTTCGTTTGCGACAGTTTATTTGCCACGCGATGTCGATGTCGCGCAGGTGATCGAGCGGATTCGCGGGCTGCAGGGCGTCGAAATTGCGCTTGATAATCACACGGCGTGCGAGCGCTTCGAGCTGCCGAATGACCGCGTCGGCGACATCGTCGTGATCGGTACGAAGCATGTGGTGCTCGGTACTCGCCGCGACGAGCACGATCTGTCGGGGCTCACGGTGCCGTTGCGCTCGCACGGCGGCTTGTCCGAGCAGGAAGTGCCGCTCCTGTTCAACCGGCGTGTCGACGGATTGCCGGGCGCGGGGAACGGAAAGAGACTGCGCAATTTCGATATCTTCGACGTCGCGTTGAACCGCGTGTCGGCATCATGAACGCGACGCTGCGGGACCATCCGGCGTTCCGCGCGGAAGCGCTGCGGCTCGAAGGCGAGCGCGCGGCGCGTCCACGCTCGCTCGATGTAGTCGATCCGTACACGGGTACGCGCGTAGGCACGGTCGCGCTTGCGAGCGTCGATGATGTGCGCGCCGCATTCGAATACGCCGCTGCTTATCAGGCAAAGCTCACGCGTTATGAGCGCTCGCAGATTCTCGAACGCGCGGCCGCGTTGCTGCGTGACAGGACCGAAGAGGCGTCGGATCTGATCTCGCTCGAATCGGGTTTGTCGAAGCAGGACTCGCGGTATGAAATCGGTCGTGTGGCCGACGTGTTCAGGTTTGCGGCAATCGAAGCATTGCGCGACGACGGGCAAAGTTTCTCGTGCGATCTGACGCCGCATGGCAAGCGGCGACGCGTGTTTTCGCAGCGCGAGCCGCTTGCGGGCGTGATCGTCGCGATTACCCCGTTCAACCATCCAATGAACCAGGTTGCGCACAAGGTTGCGCCGGCAATCGCGACGAACAATCGCGTGGTGCTGAAACCGTCCGAGAAAGTGCCGCTGTCGGCGCTCTATCTCGCCGACATTCTCTACGAAGCCGGCTTGCCGGCGCCCATGCTGCAAGTGCTGACCGGCGACCCGCGCGAAATCGCCGATGAACTTATCACGCACCCGTTGGCTGAACTCGTCTCGTTCACGGGCGGCGTGGCGATTGGCAAGTACATCGCGGCAAAGGCGGCGTACCGCCGCGTCGTGCTCGAGCTAGGCGGCAACGATCCGCTCATCGTGCTCGAGGACGCCGATCTCGAGCGCGCGGCGACGCTCGCGGTGCATGGCTCGTACAAGAACTCCGGGCAGCGCTGCACGGCGGTCAAGCGGATGCTCGTGCAAAAGCGCGTCGCCGCCGATTTCGCCGACCTGGTCGTCGAGAAGACGCGGGCCTGGACTTTCGGCGATCCATTCGATGCGGCCAATCAGATGGGCACGGTCATCGACGTCGCCGCGGCGCAGCTATTCGAGGCGCGGGTGAATGAGGCGATTGCCGGCGGCGCGCGCTTACGTATCGGCAATCGACGCAATGGCGCGCTGTATTCGCCTACGGTGCTCGACGGCGTGGAGCCGGACATGACGCTCGTGCGAGAGGAAACCTTTGGGCCAGTGTCGCCGATCATCAGCTTCGACACGCTCGACGACGCGATACGTATCAGCAACGGCACATGCTTCGGGTTGTCTTCAGGTGTATGCACGAACCGGCAGGACGCGATCACGCGGTTCATCAACGAACTGCGAGTGGGGACGGTCAACGTGTGGGAGGTGCCTGGCTATCGGACAGAGTTGACGCCGTTTGGCGGTATCAAAGACTCCGGGCTCGGCTACAAGGAAGGCGTTCAGGAAGCGATGAAAAGCTTCACTAACCTCAAGACTTTTTCGTTACCGTGGGAGTAATAGCGTGGCATTGAGTGTGGCGGACATCCGTTCGCTGTTCGAGCAATACGGCGACATCGCTTATAGCGGCGAACCGGTGACGCAACTTCAGCACGCATTGCAGAGCGGCGCGCTGGCCGAAGAAGCGGGCGCCGGCGACGAACTCGTCGCCGCTTCGTTTTTGCACGATCTCGGGCATCTGCTGAATCTTCAGGGCGCGACGCCGACGGAGCGGGGCATCGACGATCTGCACCAGTACTTTGCGCTGCCGTTCTTGCGGCCGGTGTTGCCCGATGCGGTATTGGAGCCGATTCGTTTGCACGTCGACGCAAAGCGCTGCCTTTGCGCGATCGACCAAGGCTATTTCGATCAGCTTTCCGCCGATTCGGTGCGGAGCCTGGGTCTGCAAGGCGGCATCTTCAGCAGCGAGGAAGCGGAGAGATTTCTGCAGAAGCCGTACGCGCAGGACGCGCTCCGGCTGCGCAAGTGGGATGACCGCGCGAAAGAAGAACACCGCGTCACGCCGGGTCTAGATCACTACCTCGACGTGGTGGAGCGCGTGATGCGTAAGAGCGCGATGGTGTAGTTCTGGCTTGTCTATGTCGTTGTCCTGGTGCTGCTTCTTGCGCAATTTCCGTGTGTCGAAATAACGCTTGCAAGGTGCTGGCCGGCTCGCTAGAATCTCGCTCTTTCGTGCTCCGGACACCGGTGCACGGGAAGCGGGAAAGCCAGTAGTGGCAAGGCTTCGAGCGGTGGCAGCAGGTTCAGGCGGTAACAGAAACCTGTTGACGGCGCAGCCGGAGTTCTTCATAATCTCGTTTCTCTGCTGCAGATGCA